>Ga0207655_1000682_pt1 | contig 39517 bp, 31 predicted proteins | sample KBSM44metaG_FD_184398 | JGI IMG/M metagenome (GOLD analysis project Ga0207655, IMG submission 184398) | Miscanthus rhizosphere microbial communities from Kellogg Biological Station, Michigan, USA - KBS M4-4 metaG (SPAdes) (version 2) | ecosystem: Host-associated > Plants > Roots > Rhizosphere >...
CAGAAGCTGCAACAGATGAACAATATGTAAACTACTGGATGCATGTTGGCTTTATCAATGTCGATGGCGAAAAAATGTCTAAATCTTTAGGCAACTTTTTTACCATTCGTGATGTGATGGAGAAATTTCATCCTGAAGTGATTCGTTATTTTATTGTGTCATCACACTATCGTAGCCCTGTAAACTTTTCGGATTTTGCACTAAAAGAAGCAAAAACTACGCTTTCTCGTTTTTATCATGCATTTAAAGCGTATCAACAAGTCTATGGCGATAAAACCACAGACCTGTTAGATGAAACGCTAGTCGAGCGCTTTAATTCAGCAATGCGTGATGACTTCAATACATCTGAAGCAATTGCAGTTTTATTCGAAATTATTAAAGAATTGAATCGTGCGGTTAAAGAAGAGAATGCAGCGCAATCTACGCTTTATTATTCTACGTTACGCCACTTGACCAATATCCTTGGCTTGGTTCAATACAATGTAGATGACTTTTTAAAATCAGATATTGGTCAAGAAGCACTTGGCTTATCTCAAACGGATATTGAGGATTTCATTCAACAACGTGTTGATGCCAAGAAAAATAAAGACTTTGCCCGTGCAGATGAAATCCGTCAGTCTTTGCTTGCTCAAGGTGTAGTACTGGAAGATACACGTCAAGGTACCATTTGGCGCCGCGCGGATTAATCTCTAAGAGCTTTATTAAAAAGAAAAACCTGATCAAACGATCAGGTTTTTCTTTTTAAAGTCGTTGCTAACTAAATATGTTTTAAACGGTATATCTCTTGCCATTTTTTTAGTCGTAGTGTGACCTTACTTAAGTTTAGTTTTATAAATGGTTCATTAAGATTTTTAACATCGCTAATTTGCTTATATAAAATCTAAATTATTAAATATATTGAAAAAATAAATATTTTATTGAATATGATGGACTATAGTTTTATTGAATCAGCGAAATAGCTGATATACTCTGAGTCCAGTTCTTCATCAGCAGTTTTGGATCAATAGAATGAGTTCAGTGCGCCAACAGAATTTTCTTCTTCGCAAAGAGAAAATTTTAGCAATGGCAGAAACCTTATTGCTTGATAATAATCAGGATATTACGTTAAGTGAGCTTGCTGCTGAACTTGATATCGCAAAAGGAACGATCTATAAACATTTTAAAAGTAAAAACCAACTGTATCTTGAACTGATTATTTTGAATGAAAAACGACTTTTAGATATTTCTAAAGCCTACCATCACGATATTAAAATCTATGTATCTGAATACATGTTATATAACATGTTAAATTCGAATCGAACAATTTTACTGCATGTGATTGAAGAGCGTCTAACCAATAATGAACGTAAACTCAAAGACTTATTCGAAGAACTTTATAGCATACGTGAACAACGTATTTTAGAAATTAAAGATCTTTTCGGAGCACATCTCAAAGCCTTAAACAGTAGTATGTCTATCCGTGATTACTTGTCCTATATCTGGACAGTGACTTATGGCGCATCATTATTGTTAAATTCTACGCACTATCAAAAATCCATTGGTTCACGTGAACGCTTAATCAAACTCTATGTCAATCAAGCATTGATGACACCTGATAAGCTAACCGATTCAGAGCATCAAGCAAATTAATGTTAAAAGGATAACTGTTCTTAAGCTATTTAGTTTTAAAAAAGTCCTTTTAAAATTTATTTTGTTTTTTTCTAAAAGCTACAGTTCTAAATTATTATCTAAAGACCGTTAAACAACAATTAATTACACTTTTAAGTTGATACTGTTGAACTGGTGATAGCTCTTCTAAGTCACAATATAGCTGTTTAAAAAATGATATACGTCATACACTTTCGTCATATAACTCGAGTTCAATACATCAAGATAAGCTTGAACAACTTGATGGGAAAAATGACCTAATTGCAAAAGATATTCCGCTTTCCTGTGCATATTGTTTATACACACATCCATTCAACTGCTGACCTGCGTGTAAATCTCGTTTAAACTTTCTGAATCAAAAATATTAAGCTTTTTCATCAATAATATTTTATCAAGTTGTTGATACCAATCATTCTGGATGTATCAATTCGAGAAACCCTTAAACTTCTGGCTGATCAGCATAGTTCAATAACTGACTGGGTAAAGGCATTGAATTCACCTGACTAAAAATCTCATAACACATATGTCTTAACCACTGATGGCTAGTTTTATGATGACATGACATATGCCAATACTGCTTAATCGAATAAGTCGGAAACGAAATGGGTGCTGGGAAAATTTGTAAGTTTCCTCGTGACAACAAGACTTCACTCAAATAATAAGGAACGGTTGCAATCGAGTCAGTATCTTGCACCACCAATCCAACGCCTAGATAACTCGGGATACGCATCAACACATTACGTTTTAAATCTAAATTTAACAGCTCATTGGCGATGTGGTAATGCCCAACACCTGCATCAATATCGATGTGTGATTCACTCAAATACTGTTCAACGGTCATGCTTTGTTGAGTTAATCGTGGATGATCTTTTGATGCAATCACCACATAAAATTGTTCGAATAATTTTTGTTGATAGAAACCATTTTCTAATTGCGGTAAAAACCCAATCGCCAAATCAATTTCACCATTTGCCATCTGATAACTGGTTTCAGAGGTGATGGCGCGAACATTTAATTTAACATGTGGTGCATGTGCTTTGAGATATTGAGAAATTTTAGGCAATAAAACTAAGTGAGAAACATCTGTCATCGCGACAGTAAACTGTTGCTGAGATGCTGTTTCATCAAAATCCACACTAAAATTATTAATAATTTCAACTTTGCTCAGCGCTTCACTGATCAAGGGATAAAGTTGTTTAGATAATTCTGTAGGCACCATTTCATTACCAATCCGTAAAAATAACGGATCGTTATAATGAACACGAATTTTATTTAGAATATTGCTTACTGTAGGTTGGCTCATCGCTAAATGATCTGCGGCAACAGAAACACTTTTAAACTTGTAGATATAGTAAAAAATACTGAGCAACTTACAATCTAACTCATACACGAAATTACATCTCACTCATTTTCTAGATTCAATATTATATCTTCTGCTTTTTTATAAAAATTTCCAATGTTTTAATGTACCGATTTTAAACAATCAACTCAGGATTTTAAAATCGGCACGGATTATTGGCGTGATCAGCTCAGCAATTATTCTTTAACAAACAAATCAACCATTAACTCATCCTCTGAATCAGCATAGCGATATTCATTAAAATCTGTAATACCATACTCTCGGAGGATTTCTTCATCAATCAATAAGCGTCCTGTTAAGGCGCGTTTTTCACTGTTTAAAATACGATAAGCGGCATCTGCCATAATGTTCGGTTTACGAGCTCTGCTAAATAATTGCTTACCGCCTAAAGAAAACTCAATTGCAGCTGTGGCAATAATCGTTCTCGGCCATAGTGAATTTACACTCACCCCATAACCGGAAAACTCTTGATTCATCCCTAAAGTCAACATACTCATGCCATATTTAGTAATGGTATACGGTGCATAGCTAGCAAACCATTTTTCATCCAAGTTTAACGGCGGTGAAAGATTTAAAATATGCGGATTGTCACTGTTTTTTAAATAAGGTAGTACAGCTTGACTACATACCATCACAGCACGTGTATTGATCTGATACATTAAATCGAAACGGTTTGGGTCAAGCGTCTCTACGCCAGACAGTTTAATCGCACCAGCATTGTTAATTAAAATATCAATTCCACCGAAATGCTTTGCTGCTTGTTTCATGGCAAGCGCAACCGCATCTTGATCACGTACATCCAGTTGAAGTGCTAAAGCTTGACCACCTACCGCCTCAACTTCTTGAGCAACAGTAAAAATCGAGCCCCCTAATTTAGGATGCTCTTGTGTAGATTTTGCAGCAATCACAATGTTCGCACCATCTTGTGCAGCTTTTAGTGCAATCTCTCGCCCTATTCCTCGGCTTGCACCGGTAATAAAAAGTGTTTTTCCTTTAAGCGACATGATTTCCTCGTTGTATTTGTTTTTTGCTGTACTAATCTACTTAACTTTGTTTTCACCTCATAGTACCAAATCTACCATTTTGTATACTCATGAGTACAATAATTATTATTCTTTATAGTCTTTATAAAAATCAAAAGCTTGCATAAGCAAGCCTTGGACTAAAGGTGGTGAAAATTTAAATTCTAGGCAGCACCAACTTTTGGACTTGTTCCAATTTGCCAAACAAAAGGCAATGGTTCACGATTAACTTCCCAATCACCAATCACTTTTTCCTTATATACGACTGGATTATGTGAAGATACGACCCGTGCATTGCGCCAGAAGCGATCAAGTTGTTTTGTGGTGGTACTTGCAGATGCACCAAGCGCATTAAATAACTTACTGGTTAACTCCAAGACTAAATCAGAAATAACCACCTGCCCTTGTGCTGCCTCTAATTCAGCATCATTATTTGCTTGAATCTTTTTTACTTCGGATTCACTAAAGTGACTAATATATGCACGCTGCAAAGCTTCTGCTGTTTGCGTGGTGATACTTTGACTTGCATAGGCTTGTGCGGAAGCTTTACCAATCACCTGTAAAATCTGTGGATCATTACGTACTAAGTCAGCATTGCCATGACTAAAAATACGATCACGCTTTTGTACTTCATGAATAAATGTTGCAACTGCTGACTGTGCAATACCCGATAAGGTTGCCAAATGAATGACTTGGTAGAACGCAGTCTGATATTTAAAACGTTGCTCAAAAGGCAAAATATGGTCTGCTTCGATTGCAACATTGCTTAACGTTAGAGTGCCACTTCCCGTGGTTTTTTGACCAAAACCATCCCAATCATCCAGTACTTCAACACCAGAAGCATGTCGAGAAATCGCAGCAATAACATGCTGATCCGTACGTTCATCATAGGCAAATAAATCAACCCAATCCGCAAAGATTGTGCCTGTTGAATAGTACTTCTTCCCATTGACCAGCAATTGATTATTATTTTGAGTTACACGGGTAATCACATCACCAATTTTTACATGACCGATTTCAGTCCATGCATTCCCCACCAAATCACCTTGAACAAAGCGTTTAAACCATAATTCTTGATTCTTAAACTTATGTGCATTTAATCGATCTTCAACAAAAGCGAAATGCCCCCGCAATGCTTGCACAATATTTGAATCGGCCTTTGCAAGTTCAGTGAGCAATTGAAATAACTGAGGTAAAGACACCCCATCTCCACCAAACTTGACTGGCACACGTAATGCACCAAAACCTGCATTTTTTAGCCAATCTATTTGCTCATACGGCAATATACGCTGTTGCTCGCGTTCAACGACACCCTGTGAAATTTTTTCAAAAATTGCACGATATTTTGACGCAACCGTCTCATAGTCTGCTGAGATTGATAAATCTTCAATAAAACGGTTTTGAATATCTAAGTTACCCATTTTTTCTCTCCATCATTTGCTTATTTTTATTCTTAGCTCCACGCATGGCGTGGTAAGTGAATGTTATTGAGATAATAATTACCGACTAAATTAAATTTCCAACGTACAGGATCATGCAAAGTATGGGTACGTGCATTACGCCAATGGCGATCTAAATTTAATTCAGACAATGTTGAACGAGTACCTGATAATTCAAATAATTTGTTAGAAGCCAGAATGGCAATTTCAGTTGTTAATACCTTGGCTTCTGCAACCAGTAATGCCGCCTGATTAGCATTCTCTTCAGATGGATCGGCAATTGCTTGATCAATTGCATCACCAGCCAAGTCTAAAACGGCTTCGGCTGCACGTAATTTAATTTTTAACTCCCCTATACTTGCAATGGTATACGGATCATCGCTCGCTTTTTCTAAACCTGAGTCAATCCAAGGGCGTGAATGTAAGCGTACATATTGAATCGTTTCATCAATTGCACCACGCGCAATACCAGCATCCACAGCGGCTTGAATGAATTGAGAAATCGCACCTGCTGCTGTAGGTCTTTCAAAGGCTTTATGGATCGGCACAATATATTTTTCATCAACTTGAACTTGTTTTAGTACTACAGTTCCACTCGCTGTAGTTCTCTGTCCAAATCCAGACCAATCATTGACAATTTCCAGACCTGTACTTGTTCGTGGCGTTAAGGCAACCACAGGTAGCCCATCTTCATTCACTGCTACGACAGGTACCCAATGTGCCAATAGAGCCCCTGTAGCAAAGAATTTTTGACCATTAATTTCATAGCCTTGAGTTGTTTTATGTATTTTGGTTTCTAAGTCAGCAACGGTCTTGCTACCTTTTTCTGAAAAGGCATTACCCAGACGTCGACCTTTTAAAATTTCAGCAAAGAAAAATTGTTGCTGTTCAAGACTGGCATCTAAACGGAGATGCTCTATAAAAGCCCAATGATTTTGCGCAATTTGTCCAAGTGAAGGATCTACACTAGAAATAGTTTTAACCACATCTGCTAATGTACGATATTTCACTTCAGCCCCACCAAAAGCATGTGGAATATTAATCCCCCATAAACCACTTTGTGAGTAGAGCTGTATCTCCTCAAGTGGCAAACGTCGTTCATAATCACGTTGTGATGCTTCTTTGGCAAACTCTTTGGCTAAATTTTTCGCTACTTGAATAGCTTCTTCATCCGATTGAATAACATGTGCATCATGATTCAATTCAAAAAATTGCAAAGGAACGGCCGTCTGAGAAGAAAAGTTTTTTTGGTTTAAATCAGTCATTGTTGTTACTCTTTTAAATAAGCATGGATTTAAACTAGCATTATTTTTTTATGCTATTTATACGAATAAATGCATTTATTATTCAAAACAAAATTATAAATTTATCACTAAAATTCATATCCATTAAAACCATAAAAAAAGCCCACATTATGTGGGCTACGTTCTGACTAACGAGCTAAATGATTATGAAATAAATGACTAATTTAAAAACCATTTAAAGATCAATTTTAAAACAATATCAATCAATACAACTCATATTGCTAGATAATGGCAATGTATGCTCCACAATCAGATGAATTAATATTTTATCTCAGAGTATAATTTTAAGATTAACTGGCTTGTGCCAATCTATCCGTATTCGCTTTGCGATATTGTGAGCCTCGATGATTCTTTGATAAATAAGCACCTTGTTCAAATAGTTTTTCTCGTAAAGTACCCTGACGATATTCTGTTTGATAAGCACCACGACGTTGTAGCTCAGGTACAATAAAATCTACAATATCTATAAAAGTTTGATGTGCCAAAATATAGGCTAAATTAAAGCCATCAACATCTGTATCTTCTGCCCATTGTTGTAACTCATCAGCAACCGTTTGTGCTGAACCGACCAACACAGGACCATTTCCCCCCACACTATTCCAATGGGCAATTTCTTCAATTGTCCAAATACGGTTAGGGTCCGCATTGACATAAGCATCTAACATCGATTGAATCGCATTGGTTTCAATATACTCAACCTTATCATGAGGTTGATACTGTGAAAAATCTACACCAGACCAACCAGACACTAAGGTCAAAGCACCGTTATAACTTCCATACGACTGATATTCTTTAAATTTTTCCTGAGCTCTTTTATCCGTTTCATCAGTTACAATTGACAATAAGGTGTAAATTTTAACAGAATAAGGGTCACGTCCTTCCTGTTTTAATTTTTCACGAATACTTTGAACAATTTTCTTGGCTGCTATTTTTGATGGTGGTGCAATAAAAATACATTCAGCATTTTGGCTTGCAAATGTTTGCCCTCGAGCAGAAGCACCTGCTTGATAGAGTACAGGTGTGCGCTGTGGTGAAGGTTCACAAATATGAATACCAGGAACTTTAAAGTATTTCCCTTCATGTAAAATGGGATGCACTTTTGTATGATCTGCAAAGATTCCAGCCTGTTTATCTCTTAAAACCGCATCATTTTCCCAAGATCCTTCCCACAACTTATATAGCACCTCTAAATACTCATCGGCAATATCATAGCGATCATCATGATTTAATTGCGTATTTAGTCCTAAGTTTTTAGAACCACTTTCCAAATAGGAGGTGACAATATTCCACCCCACTCGACCTTTGGTGAGATGATCTAATGTACTGATTCTTCGCGCAAAAGGATAAGGATGTTCAAAAGATATTGATGTTGTCACACCAAAACCTAAATGTCGGGTCACCGCAGCCATCGCTGGGATAATTTGCAAAGGATCATTGACTGGGACTTGCACTGCACCAGTCAATGCATGTTCTGCACTTTGGTGGTAAACATCATATATCCCAAGTACATCGGCAATAAAAATGCCATCAAATAGCCCGTTTTCCAAGATTTTAGCGAGGTCAGTCCAATATTCAATATCTTTATATTCTGTTGAGCGATCTGAAGGATGACGCCATAAACCAGGAGATTGATGTGCAATACAATTCATTTCAAAGGCATTAAAGCGGATCTGCTTAGTCATTTCTCTTCAACTCATCTTGAATATTATTTTTATCCTATGCCATTTATCTTTATTCTTTTATCTCAATATCTTCAATTATTATCATGATTGCTTTTATCTAAAATAATGAAATAAATATACTTTTTTATACAAATTGGTTTATTCACCATAATTATCGTCAAACTAACTAATTATTCATATAAGTGATTTTCATCAAATTCCTGATCATAAATGAAGCCTATCTTTTTGTATGCGCTTTATGGAACTGCTGGTTATCAATTCATTTTTTGTATTTTTGAATCATAGATGGTGATCCTACCGTGAGGCGACAGAGAAGCCGCCGTTGGGCGGGGGTAGAGGACGTCCCTCTCTCTCAACATGAGCAAAAACAAAGCAGAGTTTTGTTTGCAGCGCAAAGTTTGGCATCCCCCTATGAAATGTGTGGCATTGCTAACTTTTTATAACCAAATAACTTATCCGCCATGCAGTTGATTTAATTTAAAATATTATTTGAGGGAAATTATATTCTTGTGTTTGAGTTTTTTGATAAGTTGGCTATATATTGGCTTTCATCAATCTGTAAGCATCGATTAACCATTTTAAAAAATTAAAAACACATCTTCTTTAAAAAGCATCTACATAGCTTCAAAGAGCTGTACAAATAAACTATGCAAAAGCCTGAATCTAAGCTTAGTTGAAGGTTAATCACTTAGCATAAAATCTAAAGAAAAAATCGATGCTAATTTTTAATCTTTTTGGCTAGCAATTGACGTGCTTTAAAATCTTTGTAGAAGTATAAAAATAACCCGAAAATCAAAACTGCCGCGCCGATAAACACATTCATAGTTGGTTTTTCATTATTGAGCATCGCGCCTAAAAACATGGCAATCATTGGGGTCATCACTGTAGTCAATGATAAAGTTGTGGCTTTAATATTTTGAACCAATTTAAAATAACAAAACATCGCCAGTAATGAAGCCATAAATACGGTATAAATTAATGCCAATAGTGATTTAGTTTCTGGAATATGCGTAGGCGCATACTGCCAAATAAAAGGAATAATACACATTGCAGCCAACGTAGAAACCAAGATTGAACCTGTTGCTTGCGCCATTGGCATGACATCTGCATTCACTTTTTTTACCCAAAAGATGGAAAAAGCATAAGTAAATACACTCATCAACATCAGCATAATTCCAACGGGATGCACATGTTGGCTGGCGCCGCTACTGGTACAAATAATGGCTAAACCGACAACAGCAAGCAGCATGCCAAGCCATTGAATCCCATGTAATCTCTGACCAAAGCCAAAACGACCAATAAGTCCTGCCATAATCGGGGCTAATCCAAACATCAAAGCAATAATACCTGAACTTAAATAACTGGTTGCGGCATAGGTAAAAATTTGTGAACCAATCAGACTAAATGAACCAGCTAAATAACTATGTAAAGCAATTTTATTACACGGTAATTTAACTTTTAAAATCAGCAACAAAAATAAAGCAATCGGCAAGGCGATAAAAAGCCGCAAAACCAAAGCCCACATCATATGTAAATCTGCCACACTCCATACAATTGCCAAAGGCGTACTTGCCCAAATGAAGACCAATAAAATATAGGTCGTCATCAGGTTGGATTTAGAGGGCATATAGATTCCTAAATGACTGCTGGGTGTGAATTAAATTGTTGGATTCAAAAATTAATTTTACATTGATCTTTGCAAATTCAATTAAATCTTAATCAAGCAACGGGAAGCTCTATTGATATAAATATCTATTGAAAAGCAAGTTCGATTAATTCAAAAGGTCGAAAAAATTCAGTTGCAGATGATTTTTAAATCAAGCATTAGACTTATATCGAAGTCTTACGTTTCTGCTTGAGAATCGTCTGGTCTAAGCTACTCGAAAACTCACGTTTATCACGCTCAGAAATCGGTGGCGGCCCACCCGTTTGTACACCAGCACCACGCAAGGTATCCATAAAATCACGCAAATGTAAACGAGCTTTGACATTGGCTGATGTATAAACCTCTCCACGTGGGTGAATTGCTACACCACCCTTTTCAATGACCTGTGCTGCCAAAGGAATATCCTGAGTAATCACAATATCATGCTCACTCATACGATCAACAATTTCTTGATCAGCTTGATCTGCACCCGACATTGCTTGAATTGAGTTGATCCGTACAGACGGTGTAATACCCACAGGCTGGTTTGCAACAAAAGTAACTTCTAATTGATAACGGTCTGATGCACGTAAGATCACTTCACGAAGAATTTTAGGTAAAGCATCTGCATCGACCCAAAGTTTAAATGGCAGCACACAACATCTCTGATAAAGATTTTTAAACATTTTAGCAAAATGCCGTTACGCTGTCCTATGCATATTCTTTTATTTATTGCGCAAATCTTTAACGACTTCGAAATCCAATCAAACTTTTCATCTGTATTTTGGTGATTAAAAGTACAATTTAAGGCGTGGTTGATGGCAATTGAGTTTAATATTCTGGTTTTTCTTATGATTTTACATTTCAGGACTTGAAATCTAGCAATCATCCTCGATTTAATAGCATAAGAGAGGCATTTAAAATCGTGAAAATGAACAATCAAAACAGACCTGAAACAATTATCATAGAAGATCAGAATTTTGGTAGCCATGTCGAACATTGGAGTCTATTGACAGAAAACCCAACGTCCGAAGTACCCAAATGGTTAGGTTTGGCTTTGGATGCACCAGTGATGCCCATGGGGCTTTGTTCAAAAGAATGTGATATGGATGTATCAACTTGGTTAATCCAAGGTCCAAACGGTTCTTCTGTACAGCTCTGTCAAGTGATTGATGTTGAGAATAACAAACCTAAAGCTGTAAAAACGGCTTTCCCCAGTTTTGAAAGTCCGTATCAATTAAATGCTTCTATCGACCGTATCATTACCTGCAAAACCAACACTCAAGCAGTGCTTAGCTTAAAAGTAGGTGAAAATAGTGTGGTCTATGCATTTGACAGTTTATACAGTGTAAATGGACACCAATATTCTCAAGATCAACAGTATAAAGTTCAACTGAATGCATGGGCTTATGAGCTCGAAAAAGTTTCAGACCATGAACAAATCATTGTTGATGATCCTGCTTCAATCAAACACCATCGTGCATTAAACGATATCCTTTCACAAAATAATGGTATTACGCCTGAAAATCTTCAAGAACAAATTGATGCATGGGAAGCGAAGTCAGAAGATGACAAAGCTCCTGTTACTGTTGATTTTTCTAAAATGGTGGCATACCTATACGGAGAAACTTTAGGACAAGAGGATGAAGCTTGGTTTCAAGGAAAAGTTGTTGGCAAAACTGAAATGCAATTTATGCAACAAAACTACACACTTTATGATGTCACTTTAATTCTTGAAGAGAACCAACCAGCAATCTTAGTCCGTATTGCAACTAAAGATCCTGCTTTCAAAGATTTTGAAATTGGACAATATATTCGTGGCAATATTTGGATTCAAGCAAACATTTTTTCAGCTGCTTGATTCAAAAACAGATTGATCAGCATGATGGAAAACCCATCATGCTTTTTTATTACATGTTTTGTAACATTTCTATTATATCTAAATACATCCCTGCAATTTTTATGTTTTTGAATTCAAATTTACTACTTATCCACAGTTTAAATTCAAAATCAAATAATCAGGTCTGTTTAAAACTATTTAAGCTGAAGAATATTGACTGTTTATTTAAATAATAAATACATTCCCCCTATTTAAAGAATCTCCAGAAAATAAATTTAAAAACAGAAGCTTAAACATAAAAATTAAACCAATAAATATCATGATCTTGTTAAAAAATAGACTCTATTTTTATACTTAATTCGGATTATTTTTCATATAAAGACTAAAAAATAGGCAAGTTATCCACAATGTACCCACAAAATCATAATTATAAATTCATAATATTTTTATTGATCGCGAGATAATAAATACCTCAACATATTAATAATGTAATTTAGCACTTTATTTAACCAGTCAATTATGTTAAAAATACGACGAACCAATAGGATTTAAACAATAATTTAAAAATCTAGGCTCAGTAATGAAAATTATACCTGAACAATCGACTAGTCTAATCAATCAAGTGAGTGGTTTTCACTTACGCTTGGATAAAGGAGCCTGCTGCTTTTTTGTTCTAGGTATGTTTTTAGCTGCAATGATGATCCATATATTAGGCATATTCCCGACGACTTAATGTTTTACCGCATTTATCTCATAAAAAAAATCCCTCACTCTGGAGGGATTTTTTTTATGTCTAGGGCTTTAATTCCCTCCTCCTCTGTTTACTCAATCAAGGGGGGGAAATTAAGGTTCTGATCGCACAACAAATCATTTAAATGTTTTGAAGTATGATTAGCCGTTACGTTGAGCAAAGTCATCCATAAAGTTGACAAGTGCTTGTACACCTTCTACAGGTACAGCGTTATAAATACTAGCTCGCATACCGCCTACTGAACGATGGCCGGCAAGATTGAGTAAATGATTTTCTTCAGCTTCTTTCAAGAATAATTTATCCAGCGCTTCATCTGCCAAAGTAAACGGCACATTCATGATTGAACGGTTTGGAAGTGCGATCGGATTGTTATAAAAATCACTAGAATCAATATAACCATATAGTAATTTAGATTTTTCAAGGTTGGTTCTATACATTGCGTTTACACCGCCCTGCTCAAGCAACCATTCAAAAACCAAACCAGACAAATACCAAGCATAAGTAGCGGGTGTATTCACCATAGAATCATTCTTCGCTTGCGAACCATATTTTAACAAGCTTGGAATTTCAGGTTTTGCTTGATCCAATAAATCATCACGCACGATCACAAGGGTTAAACCTGCAGGACCAATATTCTTTTGCGCTCCAGCATAGATCAAACCAAACTTAGATACATCTAGTGGCGCAGATAAAATACTTGATGAAAAATCAGAGACTAAAGGTTTATCTGTTTCTGGAATATTGGCAAATTGAATACCGCCAATTGTTTCATTTTCAGCATAATGGACATAAGCCGCGTCGTCTGACAAGTTCCAGGTACTTTGCTCAGAAATTGCAAGCTTTCCATTTATGCTTGTTGCCGCCTCAACGATATTGATATCGCCGTAGCGTTGCGCTTCTTTAGTGGCTTTTTCTGACCAAATTCCCGTATGGATATAATCAGCTTTGGAATTTTTACCCAATAAATTGAGCGGAATTGCAGAAAACTGAAGTGATGCACCACCTTGTAAGAACAATACTTTATAATTCTCTGGAATGTTCATCAATTTACGTAAATCTGCTTCTGCTTTTTCAGCGACAGCCACATAGTCTTTGCTACGATGGCTCATTTCCATGATGGATAAGCCTTTACCATGCCAATCCAATAACTCAGCCTGAGCTTTTTCTAAAACGGCAGTAGGTAATGCAGCAGGACCAGCACAGAAATTGTACGCGCGCATGATTTTTCCCTTTTTTAAAGTGAAACGAATGAAATAGGCGCATTTAACCACAAATCGACCTTTCTTGCAGTAGCTTTGTCAGTCAATATTTCAATATGTTTAAAGATTTAGAGTTGATAATTCTATTAACTATAGACAATTAGAGAAGCAAAATATTGTAGCTAGACTGCGCATTGATATTTTAATCATCATCCTGAAACAATGATTTATTGCCATTCTGATTTTATTACTGACTGCACAGGGCTAGAATATCCGTTACTCATATCCATATACGGATAAAAACTCAATTTATAAGCTTAACTCAGTTATAATTTATTCAGCTTAAACTTTATTCATTGGTAGATGGTAAATGCCAGCCTCAAATCATCAGGATTGGATTCGGACAGCATCAGAAACAGATCGATTTGAACGTATCGAAGCATTTTTTAATGATCATGCCTATGAACCGCATCGGCATGATACCTATGCCATTGGTCGCACCCTTTCAGGCGTTCAAAGTTTTCATTATCAAGGTGTCATGCAACATAGCCAGCAAGGTATGACAATGGTGCTGCATCCAGATGAAAAACATGATGGCGAATCAGGTACACAAGAAGGTTTCCGCTATCGCATGGTGTATATAGAACCTGCAAAAATTCAATCTATTTTAAAGGGTAAACCTCTACCCTTTATCGAACATGGGATCAGCACAGATCCTCGATTATTTAAAGCCACCAATACTTTTCTACAAAGTATTGAAAATCATATGGAAGTCTTGGAAGAAGAAGATGCGCTGTATGATCTGGCCATGGCTTTAAATGAAATTTCTTTTCAACCATTATCACAACGGCTAAGTTTTGATTATCGTGCAGCAGAAAAAGCCAGAGAATTTATTCATACATTATCTGAACGAAATATCAGCTTGGATGATTTAGAAAAAAATATTGGTCGCGACCGGTGGAGTTTATCACGCGACTTCCGTTTATTGTTTGGAACCAGCCCACATCGTTATTTAACCATGCGCAGGCTGGAAAAAGTTAAAATCAATTTAATCAAAGGGGCTTCTTTAGTTGCAGCTGCAACAGATGCAGGCTTTTATGATCAAAGCCATATGACTCGACATTTTAAACAAGCATTTGGACTCAGCCCTGCGCATTGGAAAAAGATCAATCATTTGCCTTAGGTGTAAAACACATACAGATTCAGTTCAAGATTTTGATTTATCAAAACAAATGCATTCCTATAATAAAATCTCGAAGCATTCCAAGTCCTGTAATAATCAGCATGATTGCCATAATTTTATTTAAATAATTAAACCATTTAGGATCAGAAATTTTATCCCCTAAAAATTTACCCGCCAAAGCATATACGAACGGCGCTCCAGCAGCACCAATAGAAATGATTAAAGATACAACGAAAATCATCACGCCACTAATTTTAGCCGCAGGATACATAATTGTCGTGACGGGTAAAATCACCAGAATTCCTTTAGGATTAAATAATTGAATTAAGAAACCATTTAAGAAAGTCAGTTGGTATTCGGCTTTTTCAGTTGTTTCTAAATATACTGTCAACATTTTAACAGCGATATAAAAGGTATATACCGCCCCGACCAAAGAAATATAGTCTAGCCAATTGTGAGGAATAACAGCCTCACCAACATAGCCCAAGGTCAAAAATAGAAATAACATTGCACAACCCACCCCAATGAAAAAACCAATGGATTGTTTAAGCTGCCCAAGCAGTCCTGAATTCAATCCAATGAAATTTACAGGACCAGGGCTATACATCACACTCAAGGTATAAAGAAAGATTTCCACAACAACACTCAACTTTGATCTAGACGAATTTCAAAAGATCAAAGTAAGTCTGAGGAAATATTTTGTATTGTACGTTTGTGCAGAACTAGCTTTTATTTTCTACATAGCGTGCAAAATTATCTAAAATTGCTTGCCAACCTGCTTGCTGTTGTTCAATTGGATATACCGTTTCAGGATCAAAACTAATCCTCACCACAACAGCATCATTTTTCTGTTCAAAGTGAACTTCAGCATTTCGTTCGCCAAAAGAATAAGCAATTTTTTTAAGGGGAATAATTTCAGTATATGTACCCGAAAAATCAAAGCCCATACTGCCATCTTTAGCTTCCATACGATTTGAAAATTGACCATCCACACGTAGATCATTTTTAGAATTGACTGTGTGCCAATCTGCTGAAGCGGTATTCCATTGTTGTATATCCTCTGGATTATTATAAATATCCCAAACTAATTCGATTGGTGCTGTCACCACAGACTCAACGGTAATTCTTGCCATTTTTTTCTCCTTATATCTATTTTGACATTCAATTTATTGATTGAATTATCATGGTTTTGATTATAATTTAATCACATCTATACTCATTATCGAAACTACAAAAACCACACATATTAAAGTATACATTTAGATTATTTATTCTAGTCATTCAAGGTTAGAATAGTCTCAAATTTAAACAAATGCTGATGATTTTTCAGATGAAATTTAGAACTTGCTATTCACTTAAAGCATTATCAAAATTGATACAAGTAAGCAGTTTTGCAGCCTTAAATACGGCCTTTGTATCCGTCACGTTTGCTGAAAATCTAAGCTATGTACAAGCAGAACAATATTTACTTGAAAACTCTTATACCACCCAAGCCAATCAAGCACTCAATCAAGCTTCTAAACTTCAAGCAGAAGCCGTCAAAAATATTGGTCTACCTCGCATCGATTTAAACGTACGTGCCTATAAGTTTCATACTGAAACAGATATTCCACTAAATGGAGTCAAAAATAATCTGGAACAGACGCTTTCACAAGGGGTGAATGATCGGGTTGATCAATGGCAATCTGAACAGAACATTCCATCGAATATCACAGATCCTTTAAAACAAGGACTAAACCAAGGAATTCATAGTGGTATTGGCTTAATTCCAGATACAGCCAATGTTGTCCTTGAAGATCAAGTTGTTCGCCCTACAGTTTCTGTGATGATGCCAATTTATACTGGCGGGATTACATCGACAACAAAGCAGATTGCCAATTTAAAAGTTGAACGTAGTCAACTCGATGCTAAACAACAGCAAGATACACAACGTTTTGAAGTGATTCAGGCGTATTTTAATGTGCAATTACAACAACAGCTATTCAATGCCAGTCAATTCAATCTGAGTGCAATGCAACAACACTATGACAATTCACTCAAACTTGAAAAACAGGGATTTATTAGCAAAGGACAACGCATGCAATTTGAAGTTGCGCGCAATAATGCCCAGCGTTCAGAACAAAATGCTTCGGCAAATTTACAAGCCAGTCAGTTCCAACTTCAAAATTTATTGCATAAATCCAAAATTGATCAATTGACGACACCTTTATTTGTCAATCGTCAGCAAAGCCAATCACTCAACCAACTCCTTGCTTCTTATCCTGAAACTTCAAGCCTAGTTCGAAAAATGCAAATGGATACACAGCTTGCCAATCAGAATGTCAAAATCCAGAGCGCCGCAAAAAAACCAACCCTTTTTGCGTTTGGAGAATATAGTTTAGATCAAAACCAAAATTGGATTGTGGGTGTTGCTGCTCGCTACAACCTATTTTCAGGGATTGATAAGAACAAAAATGTCCAAGCCGCTGAATTACAGAGATATGCAACAGAGCTTATGACAGCGCGCACCCAACAAGAGATTGAGAATATTATCTACAAATCCTATAGTGAGCTCGCCACAGCACAGCAGTCCAATCAATTACTACAACAAAATGAACAAGCAGTGTTAGAGAATTTAAGAATTCAACAATTATCATTTAAAGAAGATATGGGCACCGCCACTCAAGTCATCGATGCACAGAATCAACTCAGCCTACTCAAAACCGAAAAAGCACTCAATGCCTATAAATACGTGCTCTCTCTAGCAACTTTGCTACAAAGCCATGGTTCTATTGAACAATTTAAAGACTACGTCAATCAAACTAATACAGATTATATTCGTTAAGATGGAGCATAAAATGACAAAACAACATGACCATCACAATGGACAAAATGATTCAACTTCGCAAGCTGATGCAAACTCAGATATTTCACCAAATGAAAATTTAGTTCATCCAGAAATGAATACACAAAACAATACAGATCCAACTGCTTTATCTGATGCAGCTGTAGCGCAACAACCTACAGCCGATCAAATTGAAGCTGAAAAAGACACACCAATCAGAGATTCAGCACAGGAACAAAGTGCTGCGACAAACATCAACACTGATCAAAAACCATCTAAAAAGAAAACAATTCTGGTCATTGGCGCAATAATTTTAATTCTATTATTGGGATTGATTGCGTTTGGTCTATGGAAAAGTTATCAGCCTAAAACAGTAGATGTTCAAGGACGTGTTGTGGCTGAAACATTACATGTCAGCACTAAAGTTCCGAGTCGGATAGAAGGTATCTTTGTCAGCGATGGTCAAAAAATTGAAAAAGGACAATTGTTAGTAACCCTAAGTAGTCCAGAAATTGCTGCCAAAAAACAGCAAGCGCTGGCAAGTTTACAATCCGCCTTAGCCTTACAATCAACTGCAGACAGAGGTTCTCAACAAGAAAATATTGATACCTTATATGCCAATTGGCAAAGTGTAAAAGCGCAAGAAAATCTTGCAAAAATGACCTACCAACGTGGGGCTAACCTCTTTGCACAAGGGGTTATCTCGCGTCAACGACGTGATGAAATGCATGCCGCTGCACAATCAGCCACTCAAATGAGTGAAGCTGCTTATCAGCAATATGCACGTGCAAAACGCGGCAGTACCACTGAACAAAAATCTGGGGCTGATGCACAAGTCGAGATCGCGAAAGCCGCTGTTGCGGAAGCCAATGCTTTAGATGCAGAAACCAAACTATACTCTCCTGTAAACGGCACTGTATCTAAAACTTACGGTAAACCCTCAGAACTGGTGGCTATTGGTGTTCCTGTTGTGAGTATTATTCAAGATGAAGAAAATTGGGTCAGTTTAAATGTCCGTGAAGATCAATACACCCAAGTTTATCAAGCAAAAAGCTTAGATGGTTTTATACCCGCACTCAATAAAACAGTGTCATTTAACATCAAAAATATAGATGCTGAAGGTGAGTTTGCAACCATTAAAACCACACGTCAGACAGGTGGTTATGATATTCGTAGTTTTAAAGTTAAGCTTACACCCGCTGAAGCCGTACCTGAATTAAAAGTAGGCATGAGTGTGATCTTTAAATTAAAAGAGAGCCAATAAGCATGTGGACGGGCATGTTAAGAGAGCTTCAATATTTGCTCAAGCATAAATGGGATTTATGCTTAGTCACACTTGCCCCGCTCTTTGTGATTATTTTATTCAGTAGTATGTTTTATGCAGGAAAAGCTGAACATTTACCGATTGCAATTATTGATCAAGATCAAAGTGAACTTAGTCGCAATATAGAAAAGTATCTTAGTCATAATCATACGGTTTCAATCTACACTGTATCAGACAATCCCAATGAAGTTGAGTATCTGCTCAATCAGACCAAGATTTGGGGATATGTGCATATTCCAGCAGGTGCTGAACAACGTCTGGTTCAAGCACAAGATTCACAGATCAGTATTGCTTTTAATCAGTCTTATTTTAGTATTGGCAATGGGATTTCTTCAGCGATGCTTCTCTCTACGGTTGAAGCGATTGCTGATTTTGCAAAGAATTCATATTTTGAAAATAAAATTCCTTATGCTGAACTTTCCACAGCAAATATAAAAATTTCTCCCCTGTTCAATCCCAATCTCAGTTATGAGTTCTATTTAGAACCCTTTATGATTCCAGCAATTTTGCACTTATTGCTATGTTGTTGTGTGGCTTTTGCAGTGGGTCAAGAATTGAAATACGGCACATTAAATCAATGGGTTCAAGACAAATCTGTATTAAATGCACTTCTGGCAAAAAATATGGTCTATGTGTTAATTTTCTGTTTTTGGACTTGGGTATGGCTGTTTTGGCTGGTGGTAATCCGAGGTTGGTTCATTGCTGGTAGTTTATGGATGATTTTACTTGGACAGTTCTTACTTTATTCAGCCTATGCACTGATCAGTAGTAGCGTCGTTCTCGCAACTAAAAATTTATCTAAAACTTTTGGATTTATTGCAGTCTATGGTGGCTCTTCGCTAAGTTTTGCAGGTGTCACGCTTCCCTTAAATAATGCACCAATTTTTACCAAATTTTGGGCCAACATTATTCCCTATACACCTTATGCGAAATTACAAACTGAGCAATGGGTTGTTGGCAGTCCTAGTTTTATTTCGATGGTTCCTTTAGCCATCCTTGCTGCATATTGTATTTTCTATTTTGCATTATCAAGTTTACTCCTCAATAAAAATTTAAGGGGCGTAAAACATGATTAAATTCTTTAAAGAGCTCGCTCGATACTATGTAGACACTTTTAAAAATATTGGGAAAAACTCGTCTATTTTGACCACTATGGTGCTTTCAGTATTTTTTTATAGCATTTTTTATCCTACAGCCTATAAAGCGCAAACTGCTGAAAGTTTGCCGATTATTATTGTTGATGAAGAACAAAGCTATCTGAGCAATACCATCATTACTGAAGTTGCCAAAAGTCCCAATATAAAAATTACTGAAATCACTGGAAATTTTGAACAAGCAAAACGGATGGTTCAAGAGCAAAAAGCCGATGGTATTTTGTTATTACCTGAGAACCTATCCAATAGTGTGGTTCGAGGTGAGGCTGGTGGTATTGGTCTATATCTCAGTAGTGCTTATTTTCTTAAAACCAAACAGATTGGTTTAGGCTTAGCCACTGCAATTGAAAATGCCGTTGCAGAACAAGCCGAAAGGTTTGGCAAAATTTCACATTTCCAAGTCGCGCTTCCGATCCATCAAATTCCGCTGTTTAACACACTTTCAGGATATGGCAGTTATATCTTTCCTGCAATTGCGCCTCTGATCATTCACCAGACTATTGTTCTAGGATTGTGCATGTTGATTGCGGGGTATCGTGAAAGACGATGGCGAGCCACAACTACTGAGTTTTTGGGAATCTATTTAGCAGCACTCACGATTGGTTGCCTCGGCTGCTATTATCTATTTGGTTTCACTTACTGGATCAATGACTATCCGAGAGGCGGCAATTTTTGGGGCATGTTGTTTTCCGTTCCGATTTTTATTAGTTGCGTGATTGCAATGGCAATGCTTTTAGCCAGCTATCTAGATATTTCAGAACGTGCTGGACATCTGATCGTTTTCACCTCAATTCCATTGTTTTTACTGTCAGGTGCAGCTTGGCCCTTGCAAGCAATGCCAACTTGGATGCAGTATTTTGCTCATCTCTTCCCGTCCACTCAAGGAATTAATTTATTTATTCAGTTAAATCAAATGGGTGTGCCGATTCAGGTGGTTATTCCAAAGTTAATTTATCTCGTATGCTTAACAGGAATTTTGATGATATGGGCATATATACGCCTAATGCAAACATATAAAAAATAAGAATAGTTGTGTGAAATTTAATTTATATAATGAATTAAAATTAACAATAAAATCGAATCCTTTAATCAAACTGAACTATTTTTAATCATTTGAACGCATTTTTGATAAAAAAGTTAGTACTGCTGACGCAAATAGCGTCAGAATAGGCCATTTTCGAAATACTCTGAATACTCAGAATCTCCCACCCTAAGGCGCCCACATGCTTTAGCGGGATTTCTTTTGTGTTTTTTTGATAGAGTTTTCCTTTTCGCCAAAATCTGAATTTTAAGGGCTCAGTATGAAGAAAATGAGAATTAGCCTTGCTTGGCAAATTGTTATTGCGCTCTTCTTAGGTATTCTTGTTGGTGCTTTTTTGCACAACGCACCTGAAATTCGCGGTGACATCATTGCAAACTTTTTACAACCATTGGGTAAGATTTTCATCAATCTGATCAAAATGATTGTAATTCCACTTGTGCTTTCCATGCTGATTTTAGGAATTGCCAATGCGGGTGACAGTAAAAGTGTCGGTAAACTTGGCTTTAAAACCATTGTTTATTTTGAGATTATTACGACAGTTGCAATTATTGTAGGCTTAGTTGCTGCCAATGTATTCCAACCTGGTGCAGGCATTGATATGTCTACACTGACAACCTCTGATATTTCGCAATATAAAGAAACGACACAGGAAGTCAGCCATGAAGCTCATGGCTTAGTAAATACTGTTCTTTCACTTATCCCACCGAATATTTTTGCGGCAATGGGTGATGGGCACATGTTGCCGATTATTTTCTTTGCAGTCATTTTCGGTATTGGTCTAGGTTCATTGACTAAAGAAACCAAGCAACCGTTGATTGACGTGTTAAAAGCTGTTTCTGAAACAATGTTCAAAGTAACTCACATGATCATGATGTTTGCACCATTTGGTGTATTCGGCTTGATCGCTGCGACTGTAGCAAACTTTGGTTTTAGTTCATTATTACCATTAATTAAACTTGCTGTTTTAGTTTATGGGGCAATCCTGTTCTTTATCTTTATTGTGCTTGGTTTTGTGGCTAGATTCTGTGGTTTTAGTATCTGGACAATTATCAAAATCTTAAAAGATGAACTTATTCTTGCTTACTCCACTGCAAGCTCTGAAACCGTTTTACCACGTATGATGGAAAAAATGGAAGCTTATGGTGCGCCAAAATCAATTACCAGTTTTGTTGTTCCTATCGGTTATTCATTTAACTTAGATGGTTCAACACTCTATCAAAGTATTGCTGCTATCTTTATTGCACAACTTTACGGTATTGATTTAACCATCACTCAACAGCTTGTTTTGGTCTTGACCCTGATGATTACCTCTAAGGGTATCGCAGGCGTTCCTGGTGTGTCTTTCGTGGTTCTATTGGCAACTTTAGGCAGCGTGGGTATCCCACTAGAAGGCTTAGCATTTATTGCGGGTATTGACCGTATTTTAGATATGGCTCGTACTGTATTAAATGTGATTGGTAATGCACTTGCTGTTCTTGTAATTAGTAAATGGGAAGGCAAATTCGATACTGAGAAACAAAAATCTTATAATTTTGATGCCACACATTAATTTTTTAAGATCAGAAAAACCACCTTCGGGTGGTTTTTTTGTACATGCTTGACTGAGATTACCTACCTTTTAGACTACTTTCAATTCCACTAATCGCTCCAAAAGATTGAATATATGATATGCAGAATAATTAACTTTCTAGCATTGATCAAGATACTGTTTTAATGGCGTTTTACCCTTCTTTAAAATGATTTTAATCTGCGCTTTTTTACCTACTTTGACAAATTCTTGGATGATATAACCATCTTTTTCAAGGCATAAATTCCAATCATAAACTTGCACCCCATGAATTACTAAGCTTTCAACTTTCCATTCGGCCTGTTTTTCAAAATTCACTATCCCCAATTTATTTGTGAATTTTTCATCATATTGATCATCTATTTTTGCAGGATGTACTGATGTTACTAACACGATTTTTACATCAGGAATTGCTACTCCCTGCTCATTTACAACAGTCACAGTCACTTGAGGCTTCTGTGTTTTATATATCGGGTAACAGCTAGTTAAAGAAATCAGTATTGGTACTAGAAATATGCTTCTTTTCATGATCTCATCTATTTAAAAAAATTTTGATTTTTCTAAATCAATTCTCTCATATTAATAATTTTTTTTATTTTCATCATCTGACATTTTTGTATTCCCCTATAAGCTATCCAAATAAGGCGGCTTATATTTACTTTAAATTATTAAATAGTTACCTTTATATTTTAGATTTCATAGAAGAAAGACCAATGAGAAACAGCTATTTAATTGCAGTCATGCTATCAAACATATTTTTAAGTCAAGCACATGCTAAAAACGATGATGTAGCACAATCTTCTGAATATATTTCTAGTGGCGCAGAGGCTGGAATTGTATCTATTGATGCTATACAGGAAGCAGCTTTGGAAGCTGAAAATATTGATTTTGACATATCAACAAGTACAGCTGCTTCAGATGCGGCGGCTGCAGCCGCTGATGCTGCAGAAGCTGCTGAACGAGAAGCACAAGCAACAGAAAAACCATCTAAATCAAAATGAATAGAAAGTGCTATTTGCAGTAAACATGCAAATAGCTTGCTCTTGTGTTTATCTCATGAACATATCTTTATCAGAGATAAAAACCACAATAAAGTGCCTTTTGTCATTAGCAACTAAAAACTCTCAATCAGAGAACGTACTCATTTCGTTAGCTACGCGATTAAATATGCACTGAGAATAATCAGCATTTGTATAGCTAAAATAACACTAAACCATTTCCAGCCTTTTTGGCGAAGGATGACCTTATCTGCTGTTGAATAATTGACTGTTCTTATCATTTTATCACCTCATTCTTGCTACATCATGGAACATCTTTGGGGCAAAACATCGGTCTTTTAATAGACAATTTATAACATGCAAAAAATAAACCAACCCTAAAAGTGTAACAAATTTCCAATACCTTCATTGATGTTCATTCGAGGCTTCCCAGTAAAATTTTTTTCCGAATGACAATGAGTTAATCAAATTTCTTTGTTGAATCCACTCAATATGAGGAAAACAATAACCATCCGATTCAGCAAAAAAACGCTGACCTTTTTGATCTATCAACTCGACTTGCACACAAAAATAATCCCCATATAACGTCGAGGGCTTTAAAAGATGACCGTGATCGAAGTCAATTTTAACCATGGCTAAACTTAAATCAGTCAGAAATTTATGATGGACACTTAAGTAATCAACTAAATATTTAGAAAATCTTTGATGGACTTTCTCTAAAAAATTATCGTTAATGTCATGGTGCTGATTCAATAATCTAAAAGTAAAACTAAAGGTATTTAAATGTCTTGCATGCGTATACAGTACGCCTATACCCCAAAAGCCATAATAATCATGATAGCGATTGCTAAACTTATCCAAAATAACTCTTGTCACATCCAATAATCTTTTTTTCATTTTTAGTAAGTATTCAATATTTTCAACCATCATAGATTAAAAAAGCCCCTTACGGGGCTTTTACAATTCATTGGTCTAGGATTTAATTAACCAATAAACTTACGCGCATTACGGAACATACGTAACCATGCACCATCTTCCGTCCACTCTTCAGGCTTCCAAGAATGCTGAATTGCACGGAAATTACGTTCAGGATGCGGCATCATAATCGTTGCACGACCATCTTTTGAAGTCACCCCAGAAATTGCTTCAGGAGAGCCATTTGGGTTCAGTGGATATTGTTGAGTCGCATTACCCAAGCTGTCTACATAGCGTAAAATCACTTGATTACCTGCATTTAACGCAGCAAAGTTTTCAGCAGAAGTTTCTGCACGACCTTCACCATGTGCAACAGCGATTGGTAAAATAGAGCCTTCCATACCTTCTAAAAGAATCGATGGAGATTTCTCAACTTTCACATTCACAACACGGGCTTCAAATACTTCTGAAGTATTACGGCGGAAACGTGGCCAGTTGTCTGCACCCGGAATGAGTGGCGCAAGCTGAGCCAACATTTGACAACCATTACAAATACCTACAGAGAAAGTATTGTCCCGGTTAAAGAATTTCTCAAATTGATCACGAAGTTTAGGATTAAACAGCACAGACTTAGCCCAACCACCACCAGCACCTAAAACATCACCATAAGAGAATCCACCACAAGCAACCAGACCTTCAAAGTCGTCTAAATCTACACGACCTGAAAGTAAATCACTCATGTGAACATCAACAGTATTAAAACCAACTTTATCGAATGCCGCAGCCATTTCAACATGACCATTCACGCCTTGTTCACGTAAAATCATCATGTTTGGACGGCGTTCATTGATATAAGGAGCTTCAACAGGCTCATTTAAATCAAATGTTGGTAATGCAATTATACCTTTATGATTTTTATCACCAATTAATGCAAATTCTGAATCAGCTGTTTCTACATTATCACGTAAACGTTGAATTTGATGAGAAACTTCAGTCCAAGCTTGTTGCAATTCAGCGCGATCAAGTATCAAACCGTTCACTGACAATTTATCAGAATCATTGACAGTACCAACAACGCTAATCGCTTCTTTTAAACTTGAAGTTGCAACTTCATCTGTCAAACTTGCCCAGTCTGCTTTAGAAATTTGCAATACTGCACCAATTTCTTCGGCAAATAAGCTTTCAGTAGATTGATCTTCAAGTGCTACACCTAAGCGTGAAGCAAACATCATTTCAGCAACGGTTGCCAATAAGCCACCATCACCGATGTCATGATACGCCTTGATCAAACCGCGATTATTCCAATCTTGAACCAATGCAAAGAATGCTTTGAAATCTTCAAAGTTATCGACATCAGGTGTAACAGAACCAATTGCCTTATACACTTGTGCAAGGATCGAACCGCCTAAACGGAACTGACCTTTAGATAAATCAATACGTACTAGAACTGAATCTTCATTTTTCAATTCAGGTGTCAATGTTTTACGAACATCCAACACAGGTGCAAATGCAGTGATGACACCAGACATTGGTGAAGTCACAGATTTATCTTCGCCTTCGTCATTCCAAGTCGTACGCATCGACAATGAGTCTTTACCCACTGGAATTGCGATACCCAATGCAGGACACATTTCCATACCGATGGCTTTTACACCTTCGAATAATGCTTGATCTTCACCTTTTTGACCTGCGGCCGCCATCCAGTTAGCAGACAGTTTAATATCACTGATCTGTTCAATATTGGCACACATGATATTGGTGATGGACTCAGCCACGGCCAAACGTGCAGAAGCAGCAGGATTTAACAATGCAACAGGAGGACGCTCACCCATTGCCATTGCTTCACCGGTATAGCCTTGTAAGCTTGTTGTGGTTACCGCAGCATCCGCAACTGGAACTTGCCAACGGCCCACCATCTGATCACGCGATACCATACCCGTGATTGAACGGTCACCAATGGTGATTAGGAATGATTTTGAAGCCACTGTCGGGTTTTTCAATACACGGAAGATTGCATCTTTTAAATCGACTTTAGATGCATCAAACTCATCACCTTTACGTTGAATCGTTTCGTATGTACGACTCATACGTGGCGTGCCACCAAGCATGACTTGCATTGGCATATCCACTGCTTTGTTTTCAAACAATGGATCGTTTACAGTCAATTGACGTGCTTCAGTCGCTTCTCCCAATACCGCAAATGGGCAACGTTCACGGGCACAAATCGATTCAAATAACTCTAATGATTCTGGTTTAATGGCAAGCACATAACGTTCTTGTGCTTCATTTGACCAGATTTCCATTGGTGACATGCCTGGTTCAAGCGATGGGATTTTACGAAGATCAAGAGTTGCACCCAATTCGTGATCATTCACAAGTTCAGGCATTGCATTGGAAACACCACCCGCCCCCACATCATGTACAGATACGATCGGGTTAAAGTCTTCCATTCTCCAACATGCATCAATCACTTCCTGACAACGACGCTCCATTTCTGGGTTTTCACGTTGTACAGAAGCAAAATCTAGGTTTTCACCTAATTTACCGCTATCTACAGAAGAAGCTGCACCACCGCCCAAACCAATGAGCATCGCAGGACCACCCAGTACAATCAGTAAATCGCCAGGCTGAATTGCATCTTTTTCTACATGGTCAGGACGAATATTCCCGTAACCACCCGCAATCATAATCGGTTTATGGAAACCTTTTACTTCGCCATTAACATTTTGCTCAAAAGTACGGAAGTAACCATTTAACGCAGGGCGACCAAACTCGTTGTTAAATGCTGCACCGCCTAAAGGACCATCAATCATGATCTGAAGTGGTGATGCCATACGAGATGGTTTACCGTAGTTTTCTTCCCAAGGCTGTTCAAAACCTGGAATATTAAGGTTAGAAACCGTAAAGCCCGTTAAACCTGCTTTTGGTTTACCACCACGGCCTGTTGCACCTTCATCACGAATTTCACCACCAGAACCTGTCGCAGCACCTGCAAATGGAGCAATTGCGGTTGGATGGTTGTGGGTTTCCACTTTCATAAGAATGTGGGCAGCTTGGCTCTTATATTTATAAATATGGTGACCCGTGGCTTCATCTTTTTTCGGATAGAAACGCTGTGTGTCAAAACCAACAATTACAGAAGCATTATCTTTATATGCTGACAAAACATCTGTAGGTGATTCTTTATAGGTATTTTTAATCATTTGGAACAATGATAATGGTTGTTTTTCACCATCAATTGTCCACTCTGAACCAAAGATTTTATGACGACAATGTTCTGAGTTTGCTTGAGCAAACATCATCAACTCGATGTCATGCGGGTTACGCCCCAACTTATTAAATGCTGCAGTTAAATAATCAATTTCTTCATCTGACAATGCAAAGCCAAACTCAGAGTTTGCTTTAACCAGTGCATCTTTACCTTGCCCCAAAATATCAATTGAGTATAAAGGTTTAGGCTCAGTTTCAGAGAATAAAGCTGTTGCGTCATCAATTTTATTGAAAACGCTTTCTGTCATACGGTCATGTAAAATTTGTTTTACTTCATCAGAAATTTCAGAAATTCCCTTTAAAGTAAACAAAACACCGCGTTCTAAGCGGTGTACAGGTGTATTACAGTTGGCAAAAATATCGGTTGCCTTAGATGACCACGGTGAAATTGTACCGACACGTGGCGTGACTAAAATCTGGACTTCGTCACTTGCAGCCTGACGAACTTCAAACGATGCGCCATCGTTTAAAAGCTGTAAAGCAGATTGCTGTTGTTGCTCGTTGAGCGTTTGGTCGAAAAGGTAAACCCATTGGCTTTCTATTGATTGAACAGAACTGATCGACGCAAGGCGTGTTAATAGTTGTGTTTGCTTAAAAGAAGAGTGTGCAGGTGCACCGGAAACGATAAACATGCTGTTTTTGGCTCCACGGGCAGGTTTTGGCAACCCACCTCAATGTGACTTGAAGAGAGCGCATATTCTACTGTGAAAGCAAGATTTCAGCTAGTCATATCCCACTTAAAAAACGCTGAAATCTTGGTTTTAAATATCCGATTTACTTTGACTTTCGTCTTTAAACATGATTCGTAACAATTGAATTATTGAGCTGTATAATGAAACTCAGCCGTTTTAGGATCTTCTTTCGCAATGATTCCGCTTTTTTGATAAAAGACTTTTCCACAAGAAATCTCAGGATCGATTTCACCATCAATATCATAGGATAATCGGACATTGATATGTTCTAAATATGAGTTTTGAGATGCAGAGTCAATGAAAAATACATCTAAACTTTCCATGTTATAGCACACATAGATTTTTTCAGGATGCGAGTTTTTATTCAGATCAATTGTATAGGTATGATCCGCATTTTGAGTCATTCGATCAAGCTTGAGGGCCACCGCATTAACCAAATCGCCACTTTTATTAATCGCATACGCATAGTTTGCCGTATCATTTTTATAAGCTTCGTTGCAGTTTTTAATTGGTTGCCCAATCTTTACCTTGCTAGGTGTAAGATCCTCTATTGTAAATTTAGCTTTTCCATTCAACATACTGCTCGTTAAGATACTCCAATACTGTTTATTTTGAGCATTTGGATCATCTGTCCAAATACAATTATTTGTCAGATGACCATCTGGCGTTTCTTGAAAAGCAAAAGTCGCGAAAGCTTGATCTACTGGTTCAGGCTTGGCAGGAATGCTTTCTTCGATTTCAGCTTTGCTCGCTTCATTTTTTTTCTGAGTTTCGATTTCTTTGTTTTGATTAGATAGATTTTTATCAGTTGGGCTACACCCTGCAAATAGAATAATCATAGTTAATAAGAAGAAATTTTTATTCATGCTTTACTCTTTTTTTAATGATACAAGGATAATGTTTATTCATTTTAATTGTTTATAGGGATAAACATATTAACTTTAATCATGGAAATTTTCCTAATGTTTGGACTATCTAGATTATAAATTGCTTTACAGATCATTCAAAAATTTACTGCTCAATATTTAGTGGATTGAAAAGATCAAAAATTAACAGGCGATTGTATTATTGGATAATTTTTAGATGATGGTGAACAGCTTTTAATTCGCCTTGATTCTGAAACACCTGATTATGGCTCTGTTGCTGTCGTGAATCCAATTACAGCGAGAGATGATTGGTTTAGTGTTGAAGCCAACTTTTATAACTTCATTATGAATTATTTTGGATATAAGGGTGAAAAATACTGGGAAAATATTTCTCAAATATAAACCGACCAAGACAACTTATGTCGCCCGCCCCTAGTACATTTTCAATAAATTTGGCATCATACGATTAACGAAAGAATGAATAATGATAAATGACTCAAATGCGTTGGTTAGAACTCCTTTCAACAGTTCGTTTAGGTAGTAAAAAGCAAAGTACAGAACAGGCACGAAGTCCATTTCATAAAGATTATGACCGCATTATATTTTCGCAAAGTTTTAGACAACTCAATCGTAAAACTCAAGTTCATCCACTGACCCAACATGATGGTATTCATACACGGCTCACGCACTCTTTAGAGGTGTCATGTATTGGCCGTTCTTTGGGAATGCTCGCTGCTGAAAAAATCAAAAATGAACTCCCCGTTTGGATCTCCCCAGCAGATGTAGGGGCAATTATTCAAGCTGCATGTTTGGCACATGATATTGGTAATCCACCCTTTGGGCATGCTGGTGAATATGCGATTCGTGAATGGTTTGATGATGCTGCACATACAAATTTTTTACAAGACCTGAGCCCTGAACAACAAGCAGATGTACGACAGTTCGAAGGTAATGCCCAAGGTTTAAGACTGCTTACTAAAATTGACTATCATCCTCATGATGGAGGTATGCGTCTTACTTACGCAACGTTAGGAGCTTACTTAAAGTATCCTTGGCTCTCTAAGACCATCGAATCTCAAGGGAATACTCCTGCAAGCAAACGGGCTAAATTTGGCTGTTATCAAGCTGAAAAAGAAATTCTTAAACAGATTGCAGATCAACTCGGTTTAATTCAATTGGGTGAGTATCATTGGTGTCGTCATCCGCTGACGTATTTACTAGAAGCTGCTGATGACATTTGTTATGCCTTAATTGATTTAGAAGACGGCATTATTCTCAATATGCTCAGCTATGAAGAAGTTGAACCTATTTTTCTTGATTTGCTAGGAGATTATGGTGTTCCCGCTGAACTCAGTATGCCGTATATGACTTGGCAACAAAAAATTGCCGCTTTGCGTGGTCGTGTTATGAAACGTTTGGTCGATGAAGTAACCACTGCTTTCGCAAAACAACATTATCAAATTTTGTCAGGCCAGCTAAAAGGTTCATTACTGCAATACTGCGCTGAGGATATTGAGATTGGGATTGATCGAGCAAAAAACCTTGCCCGTGAAAAAATATTTGAACACCCGCAAAAATCAGGTTTGGAAATTATTGCCCATCAGAGTTTACAGCATATTTTAGATGCCTTTATTCCCCTTACCACACCGAATAAAACATTAAGTTTTAAAGATGGTCGTTTACTGTCTATATTAGAACGGTTTGGTGCACGCTTTAGTGATCATCACTATGACAATATTATGCAAGTCTTAGATATTGTGAGTAAATTTTCAGACCATCAAGCCTATAACTTAGCGCAAGAACTTCAAGGTAATAAGGTTGGTTTTTTCTGATGAAACGGTTTGTAGATGATGGAATCACATTGAATAAATTTTCTCGGCAACCTATTTTAGTAGAATGTCCATTTTGTTTAAAAAATGCCACCGTCTATACGAAAAAAATTGATGATGTTGATTTTGAGCAACCCTTTTTTAGTTGCCAAAATTGTTGTAAATCATTTGACCAAAAAGCCAAACAAGAAAATAACTTAGGCTATTTCTCTGGGGTTTATTTAGATATTGAAGAAACTTGTCGTTGTAAACGTGGAAAATTTCAGTTTCATCAATACTATGCAAAAAAGAGTTTTGTTCCTCAATTTATTGAATTGAATTGCAACTTTTGCCCAATTTCCAAACGGATCTATCCTAACCAATTTGATATACGCAAACAATTTAATCGCGGCTTCAATACAGATCCTTATTTTGGTTATTGCCTAACACTATGTGTAGCAACAAGAAATGGACTTGTTTTCGCCTATAATCAAGAACATATTAACTGTTTAAAAGATTATATTTCTGCAAACCTTAGACAAAGAACTTATTTAAATACCAATAAAACCTATTTTAATCGTTTACCTGCTTGGATAAAATCTGCCCGAAATCGCAAAGAAATTCTTAAAGCAATTTTGCGTTTAGAGCAAATGGCATCTACTATTCAACCATTAACAAATAAGTGAACAAACTCAATGATCGGATGTCTTATTGGTGAAGTCTTAGCTTTAGAAGCACCTACCGTACTTTTAAATGTAAATGGCGTAGGTTATGAGATCGACACGCCACTCTCAACATTTTGCCAATTACAAAAAGGTCAAAAAGTTACCTTATGGACACATTTAGCCGTACGTGAAGATGCTCAATTGCTATATGGCTTCTCTAACGCTCAAGAAAAAACCATCTTTCGCACCCTGCTAAAAGTGAATGGTGTAGGTCCTAAAATGGCTTTAGGCATTCTCTCTACACTGAGTGTGGAAATGTTGGTACATACTGTCGAGAATGGTGATGTGAAAACTTTAGTTAAAGTCCCTGGCGTTGGTGCAAAAACAGCCGAACGTTTAATGATCGAGCTGCGTGATCGCTTTAAAGCCTTTGCTACAGGTACCACACCGAGTAATTCGACTTCAACTCAAATACAATTTACGGGCAATTCTGCTGTTGCTGAAGCTGAAGCGGCATTGCAATCTTTAGGTTATAAACCTTTGGAAGCACAAAAACTGATTAATGCCGTGAAAGCAGACTATACTGAAGCAAGCGACATTATCCGTGCTGCACTTAAATCCATGAATAAATAAGATAGATTAAGACACTCATGCAAGACCGTTTAATCAGTGGGGCTGAAAAACCCGAAGATCATTTTGATCGTGCCATTCGTCCAACCTCTTTGGATGATTATATAGGCCAACCTGTTGTACGAGAGCAAATGGAAATCTTCATTGGTGCTGCTCGTGGTCGTGGTGAAGCACTTGATCATACCTTGATCTTTGGCCCACCCGGTTTAGGTAAAACCACATTGGCCAATATTATTGCCCGTGAAATGGGGGGGAACCTTAAATCTACCTCTGGTCCTGTCCTAGAACGCGCAGGTGATTTAGCTGCAATGCTGACCAATCTTGAAGAAGGGGATGTGTTATTTATCGATGAAATTCATCGCCTCTCTCCAGTAATTGAAGAAATTCTTTATCCCGCGATGGAAGATTACCAACTCGACATCATGATTGGTGAAGGCCCTGGTGCACGTTCGATAAAATTAGACTTACCACCATTTACCTTGGTTGCTGCGACAACGCGTGCAGGTCTACTCACCTCACCTTTGCGTGATCGCTTTGGAATTGTGCAACGTTTAGAGTTTTATTCAGTAGAAGATTTAACTCATATTGTGGCGCGTTCAGCAACATTAATGAATGTTCCCACAACAGCAGATGGGGCAAAAGAAATAGCTCGTCGTGCACGTGGTACTCCCCGTATTGCTAACCGTTTGTTACGTCGTGTCCGTGACTATGCACAAGTTAAAGGTACTGGTGAAGTCACTCAACACATGGCACAACGTGCATTGGATATGTTAAATGTTGATAAAGATGGTTTAGATACTTTAGACCGTCGTTATTTATCGATGTTATTAGAACGTTTTGATGGCGGCCCTGCTGGTGTTGAAGCTTTAGCCGCAGCAATGGCTGAAGATTCAGGCACCTTAGAAGATGTGATTGAACCTTATTTGATTCAGCAGGGTTATGCTATGCGTACCGCTCGTGGGCGTATTGCAACCAACCAAGCCTATTTACAGTTTGGGATGACACCACCTGAGCCAAAATAATCAATAAATGGGAATATTCAATATTCCCATGTTCTTCTTATTTTTTCTAAAAGGCTTTAAGTTTTATAGAGAAATCTCTTCTCGTATATTTTTAGCATCTAACCCCTAACAATCTGTGTCGATTTATGTAAATATTTTTATAAAAATTAAATACATAAAAGAAGCTACATACAAAAACCCTATAAAAATAGGGCTTTTGTATTGCTACTCTAAGCTGAGATTTATTAGAATTTAAATGTTGTACTCAATTGAACACGACGCCCCTCTTGAGTATTGCTATATTGATTGTAATAAAGTGAACCTACTTTCTCATAATCAATAAAGTTTTTATCAAAAATATTATATAAAGCAACGCCAATATCCCACGCATCATTCACATTAAAATTTGACCCTATATGCATCAAACTATATGCCTTAAAATCACCCAATGCATCATAGACCCCTTTTTCTGTTGCAGACAAATTATTATATGTAGCGGCGTAACGAGCACGTTCACTACGATATTCACCACGAGCCCATAATTGGATATTATCATCAGCTTGCCATTTTAACGACGCGTTAACAATATGTTTAGGCGTATCGTTTAAAGGCGGATTACCCAGTGCATTATCCTGAATTTCTGTTTCGGTCCACGTATAGTTCAAACCAAATTTCCAAGTCGGTATAAATTCCCAATTTAAGCCTGTTTCAATACCATAGATATTTGCTTTTTGAGCATTGGTCGGACGTCTTACACTCCAGGCACGGGAGCCAGTATCTCCAGGTTGCATTAACCAAGGCGTACCCACACTTGCCATAAAATCTTCACAAGCTTTTTTGTCTTTAGAATCCTTGGCATCACATGTTCTTTCAATTGGGCCAGTGACTATTTTATCCTTCACCTGACTATAAAATGCTGTGATATTAGCATCAAAATTAGAATCATTATTAAAATAAGTACCTAATTCAAAGTTATTACTTGTTTCAGGTTTTAAATCTGGGTTACCAAAAAGAGGGGTTCGTCCTTGCCCACCTACGTTATAAATTCCATGGGTCAGGCGTTCTAAGCGAGGTGCTTTATAGCCTTCACTATAGCCACCTTTAAACGTCCAATTGTCATTTGCGTTCCAAACTAGATATGCTCTAGGGGTCCAAAACGTACCAAATGTATCATGATCATCAAATCGTAAACCCACCGTTAAAGCTAAATCAGGGCTAAGCGCCCATGTGTCTTCAGCGAAAAGACCCAATTGCTTAAACGAAACTTCTTTATTCACTCTTAATCCATCTTTAATGCTCGCATCCCACCATTGTCCACCAAAGGTAATATTGTGCCCATCAAGATATTGGGTTGCGAATTTAGTATCAAAAATCGTGTCTTCGCTTTCTAAACGACGGGGAGTCATCACATTTAAACCAGCTTGAGCACGTGATGGAATAAGGCGACCAACTGTTTCAGTTTGAGTATTACTAATACTGGATTCCAAGCTTCCTAATTTATTACGCCATGTATGTGCAAGCGTGAGTCGATCTCTATTATATTCTTGTGCATTATCATAGCCACCATTGGCCCCAAGCGTACCAAGTTGCCCTTTACTATTGTCATACCATTGCTCAGTTTTTTCATACTCTACGGAGAGATCATGTTGCTTAGTTGGTGTGAATGTTATGCGAGCCCCTATAGTTTCTAAATCCGATTTGGTTGGATTATTTCCCATACTCAGTTCTACTGAATTATTATTGTTATCAAGATAGCCTACATTGGATTGACTACGTTGCGCTTTTCGAGCACGAAGTTGTACTCCCAACAAATCTTGAACAATCGGACCGGTAATAAATGCATCAGCAGCACGTTGATTGCCAAAACTTGAGCTACTAGGGAGTAAAGTACCTTCTAATGTTATTGAGCCTGTCCATTCATTTGAAACTTTTTTTGTAATGATATTGACGACGCCACCCATTGCATCAGAACCGTACAATGTAGAAGCTGGTCCACGAATAATCTCAATTCGTTCAATTGCTGAAATTGGAGGAATAAAACTGTTATTTGATTCACCAAAACCATTTGGTGTGATGTCTCCTGTGCTGTTCTGACGACGACCATCAATCAAAACCAGAGAGTATTCAGAGTCCATCCCTCGAATACGTATATTTAAACCACCTGTTTTCCCAGCGCTAGGGCTAATATCGACACCCTCAACATCAGTTAAAGCGTCTGCAATTGAGTTTATTCGTTTGTCTTTTAAGTCTTTTTCTGTAATCACAGTAATACTTGCTGGTGCATCTTTAAGTTTTTGCTCATAACCCGCAGCAGAAACAACAATTGTAGCAAGTTGTTGTGCATCTGCAGATTCAGTATTGCGTTCAGCGAAAGCTGAAGTTGTTGTAATTCCTAAAAATGCAATTGAGATTGGATAAAGGTTAAACTTACTCATAAATAGAATTCCAATAGATGGACGAGATAAATAATTGACAAAATAAAAACAAATAACACAAATACTAATGATAAGAATTATCATTAGTAATAAAAAGCATACAAAAAATAACCTTCCCAGTAAAGACTTATTACACTTAAAATTAACTAAAACTTAATAAAATATTTATTGGTTTTCACAAAGCGATTTAACGACACAGATCCAATTAAAAATTTTACTATTTTATAAAATTCATCTTCGATAAGTCATTTTTACACAGCGCTAAATATAAACTTCTACTGTCAGATTAAATCTTCAAACAAGTCTTTTCTTAATTTCCATAACATGTTGTAAGGCTTATCAAAAACTTTAATGATTTAAATATATACTTATTGGTTATTTTAAAGAATTTCTTATTAATATTTTTAGAAAAATATAGTGTATCTTAATATTAGGCACTTATAAGTAGGCAAAAATAAAGGATCATATATATAACTTTTTTTAAACAATCAGAAAAAATATTTCAGGAATGAGCTTACAGTGTTGATAGTTGGAAAATATGGCATATACATTAGGTGCTCAAACGTTACTGCCTATAACCCGCTATTACAAATAAATATAAGCAAGCCATTTTGATTAATGAGTTTTTCTTATTGTATGTTTAAAACTTTAAATTTATAAAAAAGCTAATTCAATGTTAATAATTTAATAAAAGGATAGTTGAAGATTTTGACTGAGTAACACAAAAAGGGAATCAAATTAAGTGAACTTGCATGGAATGTAAGTTTAGAAAAATTTTAACAGTGCATATATCTAAAGCTCATCCGAGAGTCTTTTATACAAATATTCAAACTCACTGATAGTGATGGTTATCGCCCGAAAATCAATATTTTCAACATGGATGTGCTCGTTTCATAATCAAATAAATAGGATATTTAAATATGGATAACACCCAGAATATATTACAAAAATTTGCAATAAAAGTCAGTGATTGGTCAGAAAAATGGTTTCCTGATTCCTATATCTTTGCCCTGTTAGGTGTCATCATTGTCGCCATAGCTGCGATTGGAATAGGAGCATCTGTTCAAGATGTCGCAATTTCATTTGGCAATGGTTTCTGGAGCTTGATTCCATTTACGATGCAAATGTGTATGTTGATTGTCGTTGGTTATGTGGTTTCAGTATCTAAACCCGTCGAAATGCTCATTCAAAAAATGGCTCAGATTCCAACATCTGGAAGGAATGCTATTGTTTTTGTAGCGACGGTCAGCCTCTTTATTTCACTGGTTAATTGGGCCATGAGTACAGTTTTAACTGCCCTTTTGGTGATTGCACTATCCAAGCGTAAAGAGCTGAATATGGATTATCGTGCAGCTGCCGCAGCCGCTATTATTGGTATGGGAGCAACTTGGGCACTTGGCATTAGTTCTTCCGCTGCTCAGTTACAGGCAAACAAGGCGAGCTTACCAGAACCACTTTATAACTTAACTGGTATTATTCCTTTTACTGAAACGATCTTTTTACCACAGTCTATGATTATGACTGCAGTATTGATTATTGTGTCAATTGCCATTGCATTCTGGTCTGCACCTAAAGGCAATAGTATAAAAACCATTGATGAATTTGATATTCATTTTGAAGATAAAGAGACCGAAGTTCAAAGCAAAAAACGCCCAGGTGACTGGCTGGAAAACTCTCCAATTCTCAGTATCTTAATTGTAGTTTTAGGCCTGATCTGGATGTTTAATGAGTTTACAAAAAGCAATCCGATTATTGCGATTTCCAGTTTAAATACTTATAACTTTATCTTCTTAATGCTGGGTATTGCTTTACACGGAACTCCTCGAAATTTTTTAAATGCAGTATCTAAAGCTGTCCCTGCGGTTTCTGGCGTACTGATTCAGTTTCCACTCTATGGAAGTATTGCTTTTATTATGACAAGTGCAATGAACGCACAAGATTTATCTCTATCTCATTATATTGCTGAATTTTTTGTATCAATTGCATCTAAGGAAACTTTCGCAATTGTCATGGGGCTGTATTCAGCTATTTTAGGTTTCTTCATTCCGTCTGGTGGTGGTAAGTGGATTATTGAAGCACCTTATGTCATGCAGGCTGCACACGATCTGAAAGTACATTTGGGCTGGTCTGTTCAGATTTATAATGCAGCAGAAGCTTTACCTAACTTAATTAATCCCTTTTTTATGTTACCCATGCTGGGAATTTTAAAATTAAAAGCCAAAGATGTTATTGGATTTACAGTTACTCAGCTTGTCTTCCATTTACCCTTAGTTTTATTCTTATTGTGGATTCTTGGTCGTACTTTAACCTATATGCCACCTACTTTTTAGAATGTAATATCTTTTCCTTGCCCTCCTTCTAACTTTAAGCGTTTAGGGCAAGGATATCACTAAGCTATTGATATAAATAATCTAAAATTGCGTATAGTTGTAGTATGTTAATTTCAGGGAATATTATAGATTACTTATTATTTTCATAAATTTGCCCTCTATATTTATTATTCATGTTTAGATTTAAGCTCCAAATTATAATGGATAATTTCGTATCGCTCTCTTATTTAATATAAATTTTATTTAGATGAGCTAAAACACTAAAGTTCTCTCTATTCGATTTAATATAATGGTCATTATATGAAATACTTCTCACTCAATCTTTCTGCATCAACTACTTTATCATTGCGTGATATTCTATAATTTAACTTTTGAGTATGACAGTGAGGGTAATACAGTACTCACTGATGCCACTTCATTCAAAGAATCCTCAAGCTAATCTCTGTCAGCCCTTCTTAGCACATTCGGATTGTAATCTTGTGCCATTTGAGAAAGCATGCCTTGTGCTAAAATTCGCGCCAAAGTCAGTGTTAAACTCTTGTGCAAATTTATAAGTGGGTCAAATCGATTTAATTTTTCTACTATATAGCCTCTAAAGGCTATATACACGTACTGTTTAATCAACCAGGCCTCTGTTCATGTAGATTTCCGTTTCTCTCAAAAGATCTCACAGATGCTTTTGGCATAGTTGATAGGTTCCCTTATAAGTATTGTAAAATTCAATGAAGCAATCAGATCAGCGATATAAAGCTCATCTTCTTCCAACTGAATCATTTTAAATTGAAACAGCACAAGTGAATACTGGCAAGCAATTGATAGATATGCAATAAACAACACAGGAATGCATAGCAACATGAGTAATAAATTCGAATTCCAAATCCGTGTATATATCGAAGATACAGATGCTGGCGGTATCGTATACCA
>Ga0207655_1000684_pt1 | contig 39486 bp, 68 predicted proteins | sample KBSM44metaG_FD_184398 | JGI IMG/M metagenome (GOLD analysis project Ga0207655, IMG submission 184398) | Miscanthus rhizosphere microbial communities from Kellogg Biological Station, Michigan, USA - KBS M4-4 metaG (SPAdes) (version 2) | ecosystem: Host-associated > Plants > Roots > Rhizosphere >...
CTTCCTTCCCCGCGTAATACCGTTCCGCGAGTTCCCGCACCGTTGACTCACCGTTCATGTCCCCAGTCGTGTTGGTCCTGGTTTTGAACTTCTCCTTCAACGCAGCCTCAGCCCCAGACTTAGACCGGCCCGTTGCTTTCACGCGCCGAGTCTCACCATCATCATCACGGAACCTAGCCAACGCCACCCACGAACCATCCGCCTGCTTCGTCGTGTTGATGTTCCCGTACGTACCAATCGCCAACTGAGGCCGCGGACTCACTCTTGATCACCGTACTTCCCGAACAGGCCGGGAGTTTCTTCGTATACGTGCCAGACGAACGGCCCAGCCAGAGTTGACCCGACATAACTGGAACGTGCGGGGATTGGTTGGCCTGTGCCAAACACCCGGAACCGTTGGGGAATTAGCTCGGCACTCCCCGGTGTGACCTCAGCCCAGACGGCGACAGTAGTGCGCGCGCCTTGACTATCAACGTGCAGCACTCGACCCGGCGAGGGAATCAACACCTCGTGCCACTCATCATCAACGGGCACTTCATACTTCCAGACAGACCGGCTTGTTTGGCTCATACCATAACCTTATCTCGTTTTGCAATTAAGTGCATTATGAATTGCATCAGAGTTCACTGCGCTTTGCTGAGGGTTCGTTTGCGGGCTGCGATGGACGGGCATTTGAGGCAGTCCCAACACCCCGCAGACTTCGCCTGCTTATCCGTCAACGTAGCCGCCCGGTCCATCAACACTTGCTGCGTCACACCCAACTCACCCGCCAACACCTTCAACGACTTCTGCCCCTTACACACACCCACAATCCGATCCAACGGCAGAAGACGACGCGCCACCTCATACCGGACCTGCATCTCAACCACCTCAACCTGATGCCCACTGTGACCCCACTCCACATGAATCAACTCATGCAAAAGCGTGCACAACTGCTGCGCCGCGTCCAGGCGATCATCCAACCAAATCGTTTCCCCGTCCGTGAGCCCAGCGTAACCATCCTCAAGACGCTCCCTAACAACTTGCACCACAACAAAACCCCAACTCTGTTCATGTCGCTACCCCCAGATGAGAGCGAATGGGATTACCATAACCGGCGCCCACGACATTTAACAGACGTAATGGTTTGGTTGAAGGTCACACATCCATACCAGTTCCAGACGATTTACATAACGGTGGCGTTACCAAGTGGGTCAGTCCTCTAGATGCTCCATGTTCCGGGCCGCATCCGTCGAACTAGCAGCAAGACCATACGCCGAACGAGTGTCACCCGTACGTATCTCCACAACGCTCGGACCATCCACCCGCGCACGCAGGATCTCGTTCTCACGCTGCAACGCACCAACCTTACGAGTCAACTCCAACAACAACTCATCAATCGGCAACTCACTTGCACGCGCCGGCTCAGGCTCAACCCCAAGCTTGTTCCAGTCCCGTAGTTCTGTTAGTTCGAAGCGGGTTCCCTTACGCGCGGCAATCACATCGCGCACAGCACCACGCTTCCAACCAAGCACCTCTTCAAGGGCTGACTGCGCAACAGCACCACGCGGCACCTTAGCGCCAGAGAGCCAGTTGTAAATATTCCTCGCCTGGACCCCATCCGGGAACTCACGCACGAACGTAGTCGTGTTCATCTTCCGGTCCTCAAGGTGGTCACGGAGCAACCGCGCCAGTTCGGACCTGTTATCTTCGCTCATTTCAATAATGTCCATCCGTCAGGCCACCCCTGCATAGAGGGTAGGCGTACTCGACTTTCACCTAGTTACGTGCTCATTCGTACCTAGGTGTACTTAGCAGCTTGCTCAGGGCTACTTGGTTCATCGTGGGCCTGCACTCTCATGCAACCCCCAAGGGTCGATCAGGTTTGGGTCAAGATCTAAACCCTCCCTTGGCACCATCGTGGCGCACCCCTGACTGAAACACCAAAGAAAATCTTGTAGTTCAAAACGGCTGAAACACTGAAAACTCGCCTTGTAATTTCATGAATTTTCAGCGATTTTTCCGCGTGATCTAGCGGTTGTTCACACTGTTTCAGTCTTTTGGTGTTGACTGTTTCAGTCTGATTCAGTAGGGTTCATCACATGGAAAACACAACAGCCCGGAGGAACGTCCAAGCCATCACAGACATCCGCATCGGGGAAGTAATCAAAGCCAACCGCAAACTCCGCCGACTGACCCTGGATGAACTCGGGACCGCTGTCGGCCTGACCCACTCAAGCATCGCCAACTTCGAATCCGGACGCCGCACCCTCACAAGGGAACGCGCCGACGCACTAGCCAACGTCCTCGGCATCAACCCCCGAGTGCTAGACCCCGAAGCCGCATGACGGCCATGACCACGACCATCTGGTCAACGACCAAAACCCAGCCGATCACCTTTGATCGCATCAGCCCTACCGAAGTTCAGATAACCGACGAACGAGGCGCCACCCAGATATACGCAGTGGCAGACCTCCAACGAGTACTAGACAACGAGGCCTACTAGAAATGAGCACCCCATGAGCACCCCGACAGTAACCCCCGTGAAGATCAGTCAGGTGGATCTCCTGCGCGAATGGTTGAAGGCCGGCAAGACGAAGGGCCAGCACGTCAACTACTTCGTGTTCAGCAAGTTCGCGACCGAGTACATGACGTACATCGAACAGGGCCGTCACATCCCTGCCGGGTTCGGTAAGCACCGCGCCACCCGTTACCCGAACAGCCGTTACAACGTGGTTGAGGACGGCACCCGCGACGCACTCAAAGCCAGGCTCATGGGCAAGCGATCCGACTGGAAGTTACTCGCATGAGCCCCCGCTATGACGATGACGACGAACTCTGGGTAGTCGAATGCCGGGACTGCTGCTGGCAATCAAGCGGGCGAGTTGAGCACCGCATCAACGACAGGGCAGACGCCCACACCGAAGACACCGGACACAAGACTGACGTATTTAGCGAGGATCGATGACCCGCCATCGCGAACCGCGCGACTGGTTGTTCTACAGCCAACGCGAAGACGACGAAGCACAACAACAAACCCGGCTAGAGAACGACAACGATTCCCGCAGAAAGGGAGAGCAATGAGTGATCGTGACGATCGAACCGCCCACTGGGGCTCATGCGAGGACGACGACTGTGGAACGGCCATGGTCATCTATGCGCACAGGTACGCGGGCCATGATCTGCCGGACGAGGACGACTGGGAAAACGGCGGCACGTTCTACATCGACTGCCCGGTTTGCGGCGGAACCTTCGACTGGGGCGGATCTGACCCAGCGGAAAACATCATCAAGAACTACTAGGAGACGACAAGTGATCTACAACCAGTTCAACCGTAAGAACCCGCACCGCCCCACCGTTTCCAAAGGCGACATCGCCGGCGCTTGGTGGGTTCAAGGCATCGACCCTAACGGCAGACTCCACGCCTCCCTGGAATGGACCCTCGAAGCCGCACACACCGTAGCTACCGGATGGGCAGCAAACGGATACCCCCGCAAGGACGCGGCATGACCCGCCAACCCATCAACTGGAACCGTGACGCGCTCGAATCCGTACGCGAAACCCTCGTTGGCGTACTCATCCTCGTTGGCCTGCCCGCATCCACAATCGTCATCGCCGCAATCATCGGAGGCACGCGATGACCGTCCAAGCAGGCATTGAAGTTGATGTTGATCTTGAGTTGATCGTCGGGGAGATGGATGCGCAAGTATGCGAACACTCCCAGCACCAGACGCACAGGCACCACAGCGACGAACCGGCCAGCCACTACGTACGAGGCTTCTGCGTTTGCTACGGCTGGACTGACGCTTACGTTGTCTGTCCACGATTTGTTGCCTTCGCCTTGAGTGACGAGCCGAACAGGTGCCCAGACTGCAAAGTCGTCTCCACCGCCAACCAGATGTTCAAGGTTCTAGGCCCGATTGGGAGCACATCCAAATGAGTTTCAACCCAGCCAAGAACCACGAGCACTGCACCGCTACGAGGGAGTGGTGCGGCCCGTTCCCCGTCACAACCACCCACCACCACCCCGACTGCACCAACCCCGCCACCGACAAAGAAATGAGAAACCGATGAGCCGCCACCTGGAACTAGTCCCGAGCAACGACCTCGTGAACGGGGCGTCAGTGTTCAACCGCGACATGCTACTCGGCAACACCACCACCACCGAACACGAACGCAGGGCAGCAGCACGGTACTTAGCTAAGTACGCACCAGACCTGCACTCAATGGTGCTTGGCGGTGTCGCATGACATCGGCAGATTTCTATTACTTGGAAGAACATCGAGACCTTCTCCGGGCATCGAACCTAGCCGCCACAGTCCGCAACAGTCACGCACCCGACTGCGCCTGCCACGAAGACAGCGCCATCACCGAACCCATCCCAACAAAGGACGCCGAATAATGACGGTCACGGTCGAGTCAGAAGCAAGCAGCCTCCACATATTCGATGACCTGATCCAGGGTGAGCCGGAGTGGTTGCAAGCCCGGTGCGGTATCCCCACCGCCTCAGTCATCGGGCAGTTCATCACCCTAGGATCACCAGACGCGCTGGCCGTTGACTGCCCCCGCTGCGGTGAACCAGCCGGGAGCCAGTGCATCAGCACCGCACGCAAGATCCCCACCCCGATCAAGACCCCGCACGATGAACGCGCACACGAAGCGAACCACCTCCCGCCAGTGTTCCGAGTGTCATCCACTGACTACTCACGCGCACTCACGTTGGCCCTCGTAGCCGAGCGAATCACCGGCTACGTCGAGCCCGCACAAGTCAGCCGGGACATGGAACGTGGCACGTTGGATGAGCCCTACGCCCGCGACGTGTACAGCGAACGGTACGCACCAGCCCATGAGGTTGGTTTCATGGTCCGCGACTTCGGATGGGGACGAATTGGGTACAGCCCGGATGGGTTGATAGGTGATGACGGGCTCTTGGAAATCAAGTCACCCCGGCAGAAGAAGCACCTCGCCACGATCCTGGCTGACGAAGTACCCGCAGAACACATGGCCCAAATCCAAACCGGCCTACTCGTATCAGGCCGGTCATGGCTCGACTTCATGTCCTACAACGGCGGAATGCCACCCTTCGTCAAACGCGTCCACCCAGACCCGCTCTGGCAAGCCGCCATCATCGAAGCCGCCCACGAATTCGAAAACACCGCCGCCGTCATGATCGGCAACTACCGCCTCCAAACAGCAGGCAACCCACCAACCGAACGCATCGACCACTTCCCCGACATCGAGATTGGAATCTGAAATGAACGACCTTGACATGACCGAAAGCCTCGCGCCCAAGAGCGACCAGCTCGACGCCGTTGACCTTGTTGCCGGGCCACGCACGTTCACCATCGAGAACGTCACCAAGCACAACAATGAGCAGCCATTCAACTTCCACCTCGCAGGGTTCCCCCGCGTATGGCGACCGGGTAAGTCCATGCGCCGCGTTATTGCCAAGGCGTGGGGCAGCAAAGCATCCGCGTACATCGGGCAGAGCGTGACCCTTTACTGCGACCCCACTGTCCAGTTCGGCAACGAGGCTGTTGGTGGGACGCGCATCAGCCACATGACCGGCATTGGGGATAAGCCCCTCAAGGTGCCGCTGCTGATCAAAAAGGGCCGCTCATCAGTGTTCACAGTCCAGCCCCTTGCGCCACCAGCGCCGGCCCGCGACTTCCTGGCTGAGGCGCAACTAGCAGGCGGCGACATCGACAACATCAAAGCCGTCTACTACGCAGCCCAACAAGCAGGCGCACCCCAGACCGTACTTGCTGACATCTACGCACTCGCAACCCCGGCCAATGAAACGCCCGCCTCGTAGGACCTACCCGCGCTGCGCCTGCTCCAAAGTCGCTTGCCAAGGACTAGAACAAGCACGCGCAATCCACGCCGAAATATGGGCACTCCGCGGCGGTGAGGTCCTGGTCCGCTACTACACCTGCCAGTTCGGATACACGCACTGGACCCGTCAACTCGAACCACAACAACAAAGGAACGCAGCTTGAAAACCCGCACGATCACCGTCTACACGCAACCGAATTGCCAGCCCTGCAAAGCAACAAAGCGGTGGCTCGACAAGCGAGACATCACATTCCAAGAAACAGATGTCACCAAACCCGAAAACGCCCAAGATGCAGAAGCCATCCGCGCACTCGGATTCAAAGAAGCGCCCGTAGTCATCGTCTCAACCGGCGACCCAGAAACCGACCTCATGTGGTCCGGATTCATACCTGACAACCTCACAAAATACGCACACACAACGAGAGAAGCAGCATAACTATGGCCGGCGAAACAACTATCACTGTTATAGGCAATTTGACCAATGACCCGGAGTTGCGCTTTGTGCCCTCCGGATCCGCGGTCGCTAACTTCACCATCGCATCCACGCCGAAAGTGTTCGACCGCCAATCGAACGAATGGAAGGACGGCGAAACCCTGTTCCTCCGCGCATCAGTGTGGCGCGAAATGGCAGAAAACGTTGCCGAATCACTGACCAAAGGAATGCGAGTCGTGGCATCCGGGCGGCTCAAGTCCAGGCAGTACGAAACCAACGGCGAAAAGCGAACCGCCATGGAGCTAGAGATTGACGAGATAGGCCCGTCACTCCGCTACGCCAACGCCAAAGTAAACCGCACCCAACGCAACGGCAACAGCGGTGGATTCGGTGGGCAACAGCAACCCGCCATGGCAGCGGCGGCACCACAGCAGGATCCGTGGGCAACGCCCGCAGCGAACGCGGGTGGCTGGGGAAACGGACCCGACTCCGAACCTCCTTTTTAGCCACCACCCGCTGCCCCGCCGAGTAGGCGGGGCAGCGCAACCCCAAAGGATCAGCAATGACCACCGAACTAGAAGCAGCCACGGAAAGGCTGACAAACGCCACACGCGAAGCATTCCCACCCCAACGCCGCGGCACCGGCAAACGCAAAGCAGTCATCAACTACGAACAAGTCAAACAACTAACCCAACAAGGCCACACAGCCGCACAAATCGCAGTCCAACTCGGATGCTCAGCCAGCGCAATCAACCAAATCCGTCGCCGCCTCGGAATCACCAACCCAAACAAATGGCTAACCCACGAACGCAGACAACGCATCGAAGCCCTCATAGAAGACGGATGCTCCCAAGCCGAAATCTGCCGAACCGAAGGAGTTGACCCGGAAACCATGCGCCGCCACTACCCAACAGCCATATGGACCCAAGAACAACAGACCGAATACCTACGAACCCTCCGCATCGGACGAACCTGGAACTGGAACGCAGCATGAACCACCCACACGGAACACCGAAGGGCTACACCAGTGGCCGTTGCCGCTGCACCCCTTGCCGCCAAGCACACGCCAAGGACGCCCGAGACGCCCGACGCCAAAAAGCCTACGGACGCTACACCAAACACAAACGATCAGCACAACAAGCCCTAAACCACATCAACACCCTCCGCGCCACCGGAATCACCCTCAAACAAATCCACACCAACACGGGCATCGCAATGATCACCCTCGGAGAAATCACCCTCGGCAAACGAGCCACCATCCAGGCTGACACCGAACAACGAATCCTCAACTACACCCCAACCCCCGAACAAGCCAGCCCCCACGCGACCGTCAACACCCCCGGCGCCGCTCGCCGCCTCCAAGCGCTCCAATACAACGGCTGGGACCAAGACACCTTAGCCCAAAAACTAGGCCTCCAACGATCCCACGTCTGGAAACTCACCCACCAAAAAATCAGCGCCACAACACCTATCGCCGCCCGCATCACAGACCTCTACAACCATTTATGGAACCAAAACCCCGCACCCACCAAAGGCAGCAACCTCGCCCGCGCAATCGCCCGCCGCAACAGATGGCTACCACCCCTCGCCTGGGACGAAGACAAACTAGACGACCCGCAACACTTCGGATACCCACAGGAGATCGCAGCATGAAGCGTGATACCCGCACCGCCTACCGAGCTAGGGCAGCCGCAACGGAACGCAGCATTGACGCCGGCATGGCAGAAGCTAAGGCGGCGCAGGCAGAAGAAGCAGCCCGGAACGCAGCCGCATACGCCGAACACACCAGGCCTGTTCCGTTCACCCCCGACCAACTCAAAACGGCCCGCGCTGTACGGACCATGTACGGCTGGCACCGTGTCATCCGCGTCAACACAGCAACCGTGACAGTCAATGGCGACTTCGGAGACTACCGCGTGCCTGAGAAGAACATCCTGGAAGTCCGGTGACCGCCGCGTCTGACCGTGAGCGCCGGCAGTCACGCAAGCAAGCGGACGGGGCGCGAAAACAAGCCATGCGCGAACAACGGGAAAGGGGTGCACGTGACGCCGAAGCCAGGGTTCAGGTTCGTGAAGCTTGATGTCGAGTACTTTGACCACCCGAAGATAGACCCGCTGAGTAATGACGCGAAGGTGCTGCACATGTACCTGATATGCCGGTCTGGGCGTTTGAAGTCTGACGGTGAAGTGTCACTGTCAGCGGCTAAGTCTCAGGGCCGTGAAGCGTTGGATGAACTCGTTGAGGCTGGGTTGCTGTCAACTGAGGACAGCAAAACGTACAGGGTGAATGACTACCTCGACTACCAGACGCCCAAAGAGCAGATCGAACAGAAATCAGTTGACCGGGCAACAGCCGGCGCACGCGGCGGGCATGTAAAGAACCACGCAAACAAGCTCTTGTACGACGAGATGTGCGCCTACTGCCAGGAGGCTGCGGTCAAGGCTGAGTCTTGGTTGAAGCACCCGGATCTGATGTGCAAGCAGCCGTCATGAGTGGCAAAAGTGGCAAACGAGTAGCAAACAGGGTGGCAAAGACGGTGGCAAAAAGGTGCCTAGAAGAAGCAGTGGCAAAGAAGTGCCTAGAAGTAAGAAAGCTAGGGGTACTTTCCGCCGCCGACATCACCTTACTTAACGCGGGGGTTTGAAAAATCGCATGGCTTACAAATTTGATGAACATGACGCTTCTGATCTGTCCCGGATTATTCGTCGCCGCCGTCCTGGTTGGAACCATAACGGGATCATGGGGCAGTTGCAGCAGGCTGCGGAACGTGGCGCTTCACTCTCTCAGGTGACGGCGGCGGCGGAAAGAACTTGGATGAATGAGAAGGCTAAAACCCCGGCTGCTCTTCTCTGGGAAGAGCACTGGACTGACACGAAGGAGAAGGCCTTGAACATGAGTGGTGCGCGGTTGTGTAGCGGTTGTGACCCGGCACGTAAGCATCCGGTGGATGAGATGGTGCGTTCTACGTCTGGTTCGTGGTTCTGCCGGGAGTGCGCCGAATGACCCGCACGAGGTCTAGTGCTAAGGCTGCTGGGTCGAAGCATGCACGCAGCATCGCTGACTACTTGCAGGAGCATGTGAGCCGGTTCATCGACAAGATGCCGTTGTATGGGGCTAAGGACCGTGGGGATGTGGCGAACGTGGAGACTTTCAACGAACTCCCCGTAGCGGTAGAGGCCAAGGACTACGGGGGCCGGCTTGAGGCTGGTACGTGGCTGCGTGAGGCCGAGACGGAGCGGATCAACCTTGGCGCTGTGGCTGGTGTTGTCATCGCGAAACGGCGCGGTGTTACGGCCCCTGGTAAGCAGATCGTCCTCATGGAAGTAGACGACTTGTGCGCGTTGCTTACCGGCAAAAGACCCGAACTTTAGGCCGCTTTCCCAGTGAATTTTGGTGCAATATCGGGTACACTTGGTTACATCGGGGTGGACGTGAGCAGCCAGCCCAAGAGCGTAAGAAGCCAGTCATGAGCCTGAACCCACTCCAAGAACTCGCATCCCTCGTTGAAGGCTTCGATGAGGATCATCACGACTATCGGGAAGTGCGGGCAGCTAAACGCCTCATCCACGACCTGATCAAAGCAGACGAGGCAACCAAATGAGTCATCCATTCGAGGCGCGTTACGAAGGTTTCTGCCGGCTTGTTTGCGGTGAACCTATTGCGGTTGGTGATCTGGTGGTTTTCACGGATGACGGCCTGATGCACAATGAATGCTCCGATCAGCCCGAGCCTGTAGAACGCCCCGTGACTGTCTGCTCGGATTGCTGGTTGGTGCAGCCTTGCGATTGTGAGAAGTGACCATGACCCTCAAGGACCAAGCAGCCGCCCTCGCCACGTTACCCCCGCATTTGGCCGCGAAACTCCGCAACCTCCCCCCGGAACAACTCACCCAACTACTCACAACCAAGGAACCCACCAAATGAGCATCCGTGAACTTCAAGCACTGGCCTACAAGCAGTCCGCTGACAAGGGCTTCCACGACGATGAGCCAACCGAGGGCCCAGAGCTGTTGATGCTGAACTCGCAGCGGATCGCGCTCATGCACTCCGAGCTGTCCGAAGCGCTGGAAGAACTCCGCGCCGGTCAGCCCGTGAACCACACCTACTACAAGTACGACAAGCCAACGAAGCCAGAGGGCGTGCCATCCGAAATGGCTGATGTCGTTATCCGAGTCATGGACTTCTGCGGCGCCAACGAAATCGACCTTGAAGCCATCATCACCGAGAAGCTAGCCTACAACGCCACCCGCGGTCACAAGCACGGCGGGAAGCAGTTCTGATGACTGATTTGCGGGCACTCCTGGCACCCATCCGGGAAAGACTGGCAGCAGCAACGAAACTGGGCGAATGGGAGGTGCGCGGCAAAGACGTGGTGATCTATGACCCGAACGGTTACGGAGCCCATCGCATCGTAGCTTGGGTGGATCACGCCGAATACACGGAGCCAATCGCGAACGCTCCCACGGACCTCACCCGCCTACTAGCCGCCATCGAAGCCGTGACTGGGCTGCACCGAGAGGGAACGCGGGACTTCATCACTGCGCTGCCATGCATACGTGAGGAATGCGACTGCGAGAACGAGTGCCCAACTGAGGAGCTGCCCGTCTGCCGTCACTGCTGGAACCAGCTTGAGCAGATAGATCCGTACTTCGGGGAGCAACACCACGTCTCAGAGGTCATGTGGCCTTGCCCGACCGCTACCGCTGTTGCCGCCGCTTTGGGGTCTGACACCACAAACCAGGAAGGAACACAATGAGCGCGAGCAGTGCCGTTGAGCGTATGCGCGCCGACCTGCGTTACGCGGACCATTACCGTAAGCAGGCCAACGCAGCAGACAGCCTTGGGATGCTGCTCGAATGTGAGACGCCGGGAACGTTGAGTGAAGTCTCTGTCAAGCGGGGGCGCTGGTTTCGGCGCTTCATCGGTCGGGACGATTATCAGGAGGAAATCATCCTGTCCACCGAAGAACGCCGCGAGTTCGCCCAATGGTGCAAAGAACGCGCCGAAAAGCTCCGGAAGCAAGCCGACGACACCGAAGCGCGGCTGACTGGCAATGTCCCGTAACCCTCATTGCCCCCAATGCGGTCACCACCACCAAGACCGTTGTGGGGCTATCCTCCACCACCCAACCACGGACGGCGCCCACAAATGCGGCTGCGAAAGGAAAACAACATGACTCCTGCAACCACTACCAAATTCGAGGAAGAGCTAGGCAAAGCACTAGCTGACCGTATGGGGCTCTGCCACGAAACCACACTTCAGGACTACACAACTGAGTCTCTTAAGTCGGGCGTTGTTGTGAAAATGCAGACGTTCAGGTTCATGAGCCGCGAAGACTATGAGGGCCTGCGCGCTGTTGCTAAGACTCGTTCGGAGGCTAAGTGATTTGCCGTTGCGGTAACGAGTCGAGCGCGTGGTTGTGCCCCACGTGTGTCAACAAGCTTGAGTATCTGATTGTGCGGGTGGATGCGGTGGTTGCTGAGGTGCGTGCCGTGATCCCGAGACTCACACTGACGGCGACGTATGGTGACCGTGCGCCTGGGGTTAGGGCTCAACACGCACCCGCCCCCGTGAGTGTGGATGCTGTCAGCGCGTTGGATGCGTTGCAACGCTGGATGCTCGGCACGTGCCTGCGGTTGGCTGAGATAACCCGCAAACCTCTCAACGGCAAAACACACGAACTATTGGGTTCGTACTTGATCGCCAACATGCCACGACTCGCCACACTCTCATGGGCACCCGACCTGCACCCGCAACTCGAAACACTGGTGAAGGACTGCGAACGGATCACCGCCGAACACGACCCCCGAGTATTCGCCGGCAGGTGCGCGAACTGCGACAGTGACCTGTACGCCGTGAAAGGCCAACCAGAAGCGCGCTGCGGCACATGTGGTGCGACCTACGAAGTCCTCAAATGGAGGGAAGGAGCCACAGCCGCAACAGGCTACTACGTAGGGACACCAGCAGAACTATCCCGAGCACTCAGCCACCCCGAATACAACCTCAACATAACCGTCAACCAAATCTGCATGTGGGCCACAAGCAGACACAACAAGCCACCCAAACTAGCACGAGCCAACGAAGCCACCGACCCAGACGGCCAACCACTAAAACCAAAATACAGGCTCCGGGACGTACTCGAACTCAACGCCAAGAAGCGCAAGCCACTAGACGGGACACAGGCCGCATGAGAACAAAAGCGCAGCGGCGTTGGATCCGCAAGGGTCACACGCATGAGATGATCCCGCCCCGCCCACTGCCGTACATGAACGGGAGGCGCTACTCATTCCTGCTCGGCGCCCACGAATCCTGGCGGCAACAACGCAGCACCGGCCTACTGCTTGACATGCCAGTGCGACCCATCTGCAAACAAATGATCCACAACGGAGGCAAACCATGACCCTCACATGGTTTGAGAAGCTGCCAAGCATGGACGCTTACCGGGTAGGAGGGCACTTCGCCCCGTACGCAGTACTCGCCCGAGACAAACGATTCACTGACTCGGAACTAGCAGCGGAATACTGGGCGGCAGCACTAGACGCAGACCTAATGGCACCCAGCAACCTCGTAGCCATCACCGCAACTGTAGGACGCTTCGCAACCCACGAGCACGCGTTCAGTGAACTTTGATGTACTGGGGGTTGCACTAAAGTGCTTTGGTGTAGTAATCTAAAGATAGTCGATCAATGGCTTTCGGGCTGACGATCAAAACGCAAGGCCGGGGACTCAACACCCGGCCTTTTGCGTACCCCCACGCACGGGAGGCCCGCCATGGCTGCTGATCTTGACAAGCCCAGCTTGAACGCGTCACACCGCTGCGATGCCTGCGGATCAAGGGCCTACGTGCGAGTCAACATCGAAACCGGCATCAACGACGCCGGCTACGTGGACAACGGCGAACTGTTTTGGTGCTGCCACCACGCGAGAGAGCACATGCCAGTCATCAAAGCCCGATCAATCGTGCTCCACATACTCGACGAAACCCGATTCCTCACAGAGCACGTCAAGGATGACCACTGGGTTGAAGGTCAAGCAGCGAAGAAGCCAGGAACATGACCTACAAACACACGCCCAGCATCCGGACCATAGCGGAAACCGCTGACACGGAACTGCTCACCGGCTGCATCACCCACCTCGACGGCACCCTCGACCGCATGCAAACCGCGTCCGCACGGTTAGCCGTCATGCGAGCCATCCAAAACTTGAACGGCGCCCGAAAAAACATCGGACCACGATAGTTCACTGTTCAACACGAGTGAACAAAACAAAGTATTGAACAAACTTCCTGCACCCGGTGAAGCTGGATGACGTACCAGTGATGGTTTCCGTCCATGTCAAGCCCTGACAGCTGCTCATCTGAACATGGGCTGCCGGGTGCAGGAACAAAACTTGCTGAGCCCCGCACCAGGGGATGCACCAGCAAGGCAGGTAAGCCATTACCTCAGAGCCGCAGACGTGCGGCAAATGGCACGCCCTCCCCGGTCTCATCTAATCTAAACGATCCTGGGGCTCGGGCACGGACTGGACGCAGACACGGGCGCCCACCAGCTTCAAGTGCTGGCAGTCCACTCGCATCGTCTTGGTGTAGTGGTAGCCCATCGGTCTCCAAAACCGAAAGCGCGGGTTCGATTCCCGCAGACTTTGCCAAAACACGTACCCGAAACGTATAGCTCCCACGGGAGAGCATCAGCCGGGAACGCAACACCGCAACTTATCGCCCCACGTTCAGCGGAAACAAGAAGAACAGGGCACCTTTTTCGAGCCATTAACTCTCAGAGTTAACAGTTCACCCTTGAGCAAGGAGCGCACCATGTACAAGCCTGTCATGACCTCACTAGGTGTCATCTTCACGCTGGCAACTGTCACGCTGCTTGTACTAGGCATCTGGGTTGAGGACGCTCGGTTCTACTACACCGCCATTGTCTCGGGGATGCTCACTGCGGGGGCTTGGATTGGCTTGGTGGGAGCATGAGCAAGTGCAAGTACGCGCTGATCGCGTCACCCCAAACAGAAGCGCTATCCTCACGGTCAGCGTCCAGGCTCACAGGCATCTCCAAATCACAGATCAACTCACACCGAAGCAAGACATGTGTTTGCGACGAGACTGCCGCTGCTTCTGTCGCGTCCGGCGAATCCGAGACGCACAACGCTGACGGGTCCGCCAACTACGTCCGGTTCAGCGAACGCCCATGGGGTTACGAAGACTACCGCGCATTCATCGCCACAACAGGCCAAGACCCCGATAAGGTCACGTTCTCGTGGGGCTGGACAAGCAACGCAACCGGTACTGGCTTCTGGAACAAGCTCAACAACGTCCGACCCATCACCGCTGAGGCTCATGGCGGTCCCGCTTGGCCCGTAATCCAGCAAGCCGAACCCGTTGGCGTGACCATCAAGTCACGCCCCGCCAAACCAGTGCGGAACATGCGCCTAGCTCTCAAGGGCGCTGACACCCAGATAGGGTTTAGGCAGCTACCAGACGGCACCATGGACCCGTTCCACGACGCCGACGCAATGGAATGCTTCGTGCAAGCAGCCCTGCAACTACAGCCAGACAAGATCCAAATCCTTGGCGACTTCCTAGACCTCGCATCACAGGGCCGGTTCGCTCAAGAGGCAACGTTCGCGCAAACCACGCAAGCAGCCCTCAATACTGGGCATGCGTTCCTCGCCAAGCTACGGGCCTCATGCCCTGACGCTCAAATCGTTGTCATTGAAGGCAACCACGACAAGCGCATGCAGAACTTCATCGAAGCCAACGCCGTCGCAGCCTTCGGGTTGAAACGTGCTGGAATGCCCGAGTCGTGGCCCGTCATGTCCCTCCCGTACCTGCTCAGGTTAGACGATCTCAACATCCAATACGTTGACGCCTACCCAGCAGCGACGGACTGGGACAACGACAACACCCGCAACATCCACGGCACCAAAGCCAACGCCAAGGGTTCCACAACAGCGCAGTACGTCCACGAACACCCGCACCTAAACACGTGGGCTGGTCACACACACCGCGCCGAAATCACCTACCACAGTGTTATCGGCCCCCGCGGCGAGCCCATCGAATCGTACTCCGCTAACCCTGGCTGCTTGTGCCGCACAGACGGCGCGGTCCCGTCCGTTCATGGCGCTATCGGTGCTGACGGTACACCAGCCCGCATCGTGGAGAACTGGCAGCAAGGTTTCGGGCTCGCCTACTACAACGACACCGAATCATGGCCGTTCGTCTACCGCATCCGCGACGGCGTTGCACTCATGGGCGGCATGGAATTGACCGCAGCATGAGTGACGAGACTAAGCGTGCCGTGGAGGACGCCATAGCAGCGCACATTGCCTCCGAAAACGAAGGCGAACCGCTTGAGTACCTGACTGACTGGATCTTCGTGGCCGCCGCCGCTATAGCTGAGGACTGCGACCGCACGTCTTACTGGTTCCTCAGCAATGACGGCATCCCGTATCACAGTCAACTCGGGCTACTCCATCGCGGGATTGAGTACGTCACCGCATGAAACGCACGCTGCTGTATCACAAGCCGCGCCGCTGGATCCGCACATGGGGATTGCACAAACCTAGCGGAACCAACACGAATAAGTGAGGGTAAGCCGCGAGCTAACCAACACTTATAACCAAAGCCAGCAAATAGCCGGAATGGTTATTATCCGAGAACCGATAAGCCATGTTGCCGTACGTGCACATCCCCAAATGTCACCGTACGGCAACACGAAGCCGAAACAATAGCCAAACGGCTAGAGTTCCGGCATCTCACCCATAACTAAATAGCGTCCCGAAGCGAACATGAGCGCTAGGGAGCATTGGTCACTAGCTCAACGGCAGAGCAACGCACTGTTAATGCGTCGGTTCGTGGTTCGAATCCACGGTGATCAGCTCATAACCCCTGCCAACCTTGGAGGCTGCCATGTCGAAAGGTGACAGGGACCACCGAAAGCGTCTGCGCTCAACCAAGCGATGCCCAGAAGCACAGAACGGCGGATGCGCATACTGCATCACCGGAACCTGCAAACGAGCCGCACGCCGCAAGGACAGGCAAGCAGGCAAAGCAGAGACGAGGCCGTGATGCTCAGGAACGGTCGATCAAAAATAGATTGGAACCTGAACTTCTTCGGATGCTCCTGCTGCAACAGCAAGAACCGACGCAGAGCAGCAAGACACTCAGCACGCCAAGCCGAGAAACGAGCATGGAAAGCAGACCAATGCTAACCGGGCAAGTAGGCCTCGTGGCAGACAAGCGGTTCTGGATGGGCCGTGCGATACTCCGCATCACCGGTTGGCGCTACCACCACGTTGTTGTGGCTATCTCAGACGTTGAGTGCATCAGCTCCGAACCAGGAGGCACACGACGCCGGTTGATCAGCGACTACCCCGGTGTTGTGTGGTCACAGTACGCCATGACCGATAAGCAAGCACACATGGTTGCCGGCATAGCAGAGTTCAGCATCGGGGTCAGATACGACTACCTAGCCTGCATAATGCACGCCGCCTCTGCCATCACACGTATTGACACGCCACTCTGGTTACAACACTGGCTCGCAGACCGCGCACCAACCACCTGTTCAGCCCTAGCCAAAGTAGCCATAGACGCGGCAGGGTTACGCACACCACACGGACCACTACCCACACCCAACGACTGGGACATGCTGTTCCGTGCACGCGGGTGGATCACGTGACGGCCAAGGTATGTGCTACGCGTGGATGCCCAGTCATCACCGAGGGAACCTACTGCACCGCACACACACGCGCTACTGACAGGGCACGAGGCAACAGCAACCAACGTGGGTATGGTGCAGCGCATCAACGCACACGCACAACACTAGACATCCGAGTACAAGCAGGACTCATCAACTGTGCAAGGTGCGGTCAACGCATCAAGCAAGGCGAGCCATGGCACCTAGACCATGACGACAAGGACCGGGGCATATACCTTGGCCCATCGCATGCCTTCTGCAACACCTCAGCAGGCGGACGCAAAGCACACGCACAACCAACCTAAACAACCCTCAAAGCGGGTGCCACACCCCCACGGGGGAGGGGCTAAGGGGCCGGCCCAGCTAGACCGCCGGTGAGGGGAAAAATGTCCGCGGAGGGTTCAAAACTTTTCAGAGGTGGCTCAATGCCGCCCGTCGAGGCCTGGGAGGCACTAATGGATGTTGGCGTGACGATCCTTGTTTCCAAGGCTGTTGCTGAGGGTTTGAAGTCCAATCCGGACCATGTTCAGGAGTGCATTCGTGAGGCTGAGGCGTCGATGAATGTTGTGGCTTTGGGGCGTAAGCGCATTGTTGCTACGGTGCCTCGTTTGGTGGATGTGCGGGACTCGTCCATGGGTAAGGGTTTGGTTGAGTTAAGGTTTCAGGCGCCCACGAGGGCCGCGTAATGACTAGCGGTGGTTCGCGGGCTCGTTCGGGTCCTGCTCCTGAGCCTGGTTCTGGTCGTTCTGCGGCTCGTGGTTTGAATTTTCAGGCGCTTCCTTCTGAGGGTTATAAGGGTAGGATCCCTGATTTCCCGTTGGATCCGATTGTTTTGTTTGATGAGCATTTCAAGGACGGCGCGAAGGTACGCGAAGCTGACGCTGAAGCATCCGCTGACTTCCATTCTCGGGAGGGTGTGGTGTGGTGCGAGGCTTGGCGTTCGCCGCAGGGTGCTGCGTGGGCTGTTGAGTCTTGGCGTTGGCCTGTGATTGCTGAGTATTGCCGGTTGAAGGTTGCTGTGGAGTTGGATCCTGGGGCTAATGCGGCTTTGGTTGGTCAGCTTCATAGGTATCGGGAGCAGATTGGTTTGACTCCTGCGGGTTTGCGGCTTAATGGTTGGCAGGTTGCTCGTGATGAGGTTGGTGCCCGCCGTGATGGTCTTCCTGTTCCTGAGTCTTCTGGCGGTCGAATGTCAGCGCGTGAGCGCAGATTGAAGGCTGTAGGGGATGAAAAGTGAGCCGCGTAATGCGTCTGAGGCTTTGCGTTGGTGGTCTGGCCCGACTTTAGACATTGTTCCGGAGTGGATTGAGCAGCATTGTGTTGTTCCTGATGGCGATTTTGACCTTGATGGGAACAAACCGCCGTTTAGTTTGCGTGATTATCAGTTGTGCTTCATTGGGAATCATTACGCGGTGCATAAGGATGCTTCGCCTGATGTGAAGTCTGCGGCGTTTGTTCATCGTTTGTCGGTGTTGGTTGATGCGCAGAAAAAGGGCAAGTCGCCGTTGGCTGCTGCCCTGATTTGTGTTGAGGCTGTTGGGCCTGCCTTGTTTGCGGGTTTTGCTCGCGGTGGTGAGGTGTGGGATTGCGCTGAGCAGGGTTGCGAATGCGGGTGGGTTTACACGTACGCTGCCGGCGAACCGATGGCCCGCAAGTGGGCGTCTCCGCTGATTCAGATCACGGCTAACTCTGAGGCGCAGACGGCGAACACGTTTGATTCGTTGCGTCCGATGATTGACTTTGGTCCTTTGTCGGCTCAGATCACGCGAACTGGTGAGGAAGTTATCCGCCTCCCTGGTGGTAAGCAGTGCCAGATTGTGCCTGTCACGGCGAAGGCTAAGAGTCGTCTTGGGCAGCGTGTCACCTATGTCCTGTGGGATGAGGGTGGGCTGTACGACACTGAGGGTATGTGGAATGTTTACCGTACGCAGTCGCGTGGTTTGACTGCTATGGGTGGTCGTGGCGTGATCATGACGAACCCGGATGACCCTGCAACGGACAACGTTGTGAAGGACATCCTGGAGAACCCCGCCGATAAAACGGTGTATGTGCAGCATATTGAGCCGCCTAAGTATTTGAAGTGGTCGAACAAGGCTGACCGGAAGAAGATCCTGAAGTTCAACTATTCGGATGCGCCGTGGGTTTTGATGAACCTCCCTGGTCTTGAGTCTGATATCGAGGCTGCGATGCGGCGTGATCCTGCTGAGACTGAGCGGTTCTATGGGAATCGTCGGGTGCAGGGCGCGGGTGCGTGGCTGAAGGAAGTTCCGTGGGATGGCAAGCAGGCTCCGCGGGAAGTTCCTGATGGGACGGCCATTGTCGTTGCGGGTGACTTGTCTAACAACAATGACTGGACCGGTTTCCGGGCCATGACTGCTGACGGGTATCAGTTCACGCCGACTTATGGGCCTCATAAGGTGCCGACGATTTGGCGTCCGAATGATGGTTCGTTGTTGATTCCGCGTGGTGAGGTTCGTGCTGCTTTTGATGAGTTGCAGGAGCGTTTCAAGGTGGTGCGGGCTTATTTTGACCCGGCTGGTTCCGCGCGTGGTATCTCTGCTGAGGCTGATGCTATGGAAGTTGTTGAGGATGACTCTTGGCGCCTTGAACTCAAGCAGTGGCAAGCGCAGTACAAGTCAGACGATGACAAGCCGACAGTGTTTGCTTGGGAGACTTCGAGCGTTTCGAAGATCCACCCGGTTCTTGAGGCGTTCAAGCAGGCGGTGAATGGTGACGAGTCGGTTTTCCGTCATGACGGTTGCCCAACGACGAAGATTCACGTGCTGAACGCGATTGTTCGGCCCCGTACTGGGCAGCGGTACATCCTGGGTAAGCCCAACGAAAACCAAAAGATTGACCAAGCTATGTCGTCCATCCTCTGCTATGAGGCGTGGTCGGATGCGCTCGTTGCTGACGAGTTCAATATCGATGAAACCGATTCACGCATGTTCGTGTTTAGTTAGGGGCTCCAAGTGGCTTTGAGCACTGCGCAAGCAACTCTTGTGAAGTCTCTGACTGACAAGGCCGAAACGTTTTCTCGTCTGGATGACAAGTACGGCAAGTATTACGAGGGCATGCAGGTTCTTGAGCATATCGGGCTTGCTGTTCCGCCTGAGTTGCGCCGGTTCGAGACGATTATCAACTGGTCACGGGTTGCTGTTGACTCGGTTGAGCAGCGGCTCAGGGTGAAGGACTTCATCCTTCCAGGTGAGAACACCGTTTCGGATGTTTTGCGTGAGCATTGGGACGCGAACAACCTCGATTCCGAAGCTGGCCTTTTGCATAAGGACACGCTCATTTATGGGCGCGGGTTCGTGTGTGTTGGGGCTAACCCGGATGACCCGGACCATCCTTTGATTACGGTTGAGTCGCCGCGTGAGTTGTCTGTGATCGTTGATCCGCGGACTCGTCGCGTTAGTTCGGCGTTGCGCCTTTATGGTGGCACCAATGAGGACCCGACGCCGGCGTTCGCGACTTTGTATGAGCCGAATCAGACAACTTGGCTGGTAAAGCAGGGCGGCTCTTGGAACGTTGACCCTGATAACCCGCCCGATATTCACAACCTGGGGCGCGTCCCGATTGTGATGTTCTTGAATCGGCGCCGTACTGGTGACTGGGCTGGCGTGTCAGAGATGAAGGACGTTATTGGTCTGGTTGACGCTGCGGCTCGTGCGGTTACTGACGGGCAGTTGGCGTTGGAGACTATCGCTGTTCCGAAGCGGTACGTGCTGGGCATGACTAAGGGTGACTTTGTTGATGCTGAGGGCAAGCCGCTCCCGGTTTGGCAGGCGTACTTCGGTTCACTCTGGGCTAACGCTAACAAGGACGCCAAGGTTGGGCAGCTTGACGGCGCGGACATGAAGAACTTCCACGAAACCGTGAGTCACTACGCGCAAATGGTCGCTTCGGTGACTGGTTTGCCTACCCGTTACCTGGGTCAGACTTCGGTAAACCCTGCTGCTGAGGGCGCTATTCGGGCGGATGAGTCTAGGCTGGTGCTGAACGCTGAGGGTAAGGCCGCGTCGTGGGGTGACGGCTGGGCGTGGGTGATGGGTATCGCTGAGCGGTTCCGTACAGGTGTGTGGCCGTTGGCTAATCAGATCAAAACTGAGTGGTATGACGCGGGTACTCCTACGTTTGCGCAGAAGGCTGACGCGTTGACGAAGCTGTATGCGAATGGTCAGGGCGTTATCGCCCGCGAGTCGGTTCAGGATGAACTTGGCTGGTCGCAGGCTAAGAAGGACCGTGACCGTGAGTACCGGACTGTTGAGATGCAGGATCCGTATCTTGCTCAGGTTGCTTCGAAGGGACCGGTGAATGGTGCAGTTGCAGCAGTTACCGGAGGCGGCGCTTAAGTATTCTGGTTTTCAGCGTGCGGAGATCGGCGCTGCGGTTTCGGCTGTTGCGCGTCAGTGGCGGCGCATGGGGTCTGATTTTGATTTGTCGTATGCGCGGCTTGAGCCTGCCTTGTTGGCTGTGTTGTTCACTGCTCAGGAGCGGGTCGCTGATGGGGCGTTGGCGTATGTGCCTGACGTTCTTGGTGATGCGGCTCCTGAGCCTGTGTATGCGTCGGCTGGTTCAAGGTTTGTTGGTGTTGCTGGTGATGGGTTGCCTGTCGCTTCCATGGCGTACGCCGCGGTGGTTCAAGCGAAGATGGCCGTTAGTCAGGGCTTGGATGTTGCCGAAGCGCTTGCAAGAGGCGGGCGTCACCTCACGTTAGCGTCTGGGACTCTTTTGTCTGATACTGGGCGTTCCGCTGAGAAGGTTTCTGGTGGGGCTCATCGCGTGAAGTTGTGGACGCGGATGTTGAATCCGCCGTCTTGTGGGCGTTGCGTGATCCTTGCTGGCAAGAGGTCGCGGCATGCTGAGGCGTTCAATCGTCATCCTGGTTGTGATTGCCGGAATGTGCCCTCTAGCGAGGACACGGGCGATGATGCTCGGACTGACCCGAAGGCGTACCTTGACGGGCTCTCCAAGGATGAGCAGGACCGTGTTCTTGGATCCAAGGCGAACGGTCAGGCTTTCCGTGACGGCGCCGACATGAACCAGCTCATCAACGCTTACCGCCGCAAGGGTGCTGTCAGGCCGGCGCAAATCCACGGGCAGAACATCAAGTACACCACTGAGGGAACAACGCGCCGCGGTCACGCTTACTGGCAGATGTCACAGGCGCAGTACATACGTGAACAATCGGTGTTCCGTGACGGCTCAAAGTACAAGCGACTCAAGGCCCCCCGGTTGATGCCCGAAACGATTTACTCCACGGCTAAGGATCCTGCTGACGCTAAGCGGCTCCTGAAACTGTACGGCTGGATTGTCTAGCCATTTCATTCTTCCCCTTGGCGCGATGCCCTGGGGTTTTTCCATCCGCGACGGAGGACAAACACATGTCGGAAGCGACAACCACTGAGGCCACGGCAACTCCCGCGGCTGAAGCAACCACCACCACCCAGGAACTCGGTGACGGCGGGATCAAGGCACTGCAAGCGGAGCGCGACGCCCGCAAGGCTGCTGAGAAGACCAACGCCGAACTTGCTGCGAAGCTCAAGGAGTTTGAGGACTCCAAGCTTTCGGAGTTGGAACTTGCGAAGCGCGCCGCGGAGGATTCCGCGACTGAACTCACCAAGCTCCGTACCGAGAATATCCGCAACACGGTTGCCCTCACGAAGGGTGTCCCCGCGGATCTGGTTGAGTTCCTGACCGGCGACACGGAAGAAGCGGTAGCCGCGAAGGCTGACCTTCTGTTGGCCCGGTTGAACGCGCCGACATCCCCAAGGCCGGACCCTTCGCAGGGCCCGAAAGGCGACCCGGCGTTGGGCAGCGACCCGCTGCTTGACGCTCTGAAAAACAAGCTTGGCATCCAGTAAGGCTGCCTCCCTCTTTTAGGAGACTGTTATGGCGATCACCGCCGCAACTAAGCTTTCCGATTTTTCCGGCTTCATTGACCGGGACAAGTCGGCGGCTATTTTCGAGCAGGCCGCGAAGACCTCTGTGGTTCAGCAGCTTGTTCCCCGTGTGCCGCTTGGCGCGTCTGGTCAGTCCATCCCGGTTGTTACCGGCAAGATGTCTGCTGGTTGGGTCGCTGAAGGTGCGCAGAAGCCCGCTTCCAAGGGTTCCATGGCGCTCAAGACCATGGACCCGAAGAAAATCGCCGCTATTGCGGTGGTTTCTGAGGAAGTCCTGCGCGCTAACCCTGGCGGTTACATTGACCTGATCCGCCCGCAGATCGCTGAGGCGTTCGCTGTCGCGTTCGACGCTGCTGCCCTGTATGGCACAAGCTCCCCGTTCGCGACGAACCTCGCAACGGGTTCCAGCACTCAGGAGTTCACTGGCACGGCCCCGGCTTTCACTGCCGTGTATGACGACCTGAACGCGGGCCTGTCTACCCTAGTGAACGCCGGCAAGCGCCTGACTGGCTGGGCTTTCGATAACCGGTTTGAGCCTGTCCTGAACGGTTCCAAGGACACTGCTGGTCGTCCGCTGTTCACGGAAGTGCCGTACACGGAGACTGCCGGCCCCGTCCGTCAGGGTCGCCTGCTGGGCCGTCAGGCCTTCATTGGTGATGGCATCTACGATTCCACGACCAAGACGTACGGGTTCGCTGGCGACTGGTCGCAGGCTGCTTGGGGCGCCGTTGGCGGCATCTCCTACCGTGTTTCCACTGAGGCTACGGTGACCATCAATGGCACGCTGACCTCCCTGTTCGAGAACAACCTTGTTGCGATCCTGGCGGAAGCTGAGTACGGCTTCCTCGTGAACGACCCTGCGTCGTTCGTGAAGTTCCAGAACGCTTCCTAACCGAAGGAGTAGCCCTATGGCTGCACGTAGAAATGCTGCGCCGAAGCCGGAGGAAACTCCGGTGGAGGCTGAGGCCATGCCCGTTCCTGATGAGGCGGTTACTGAGGCTCCGGTTGAACCTGCGGAAGAAACTCCGGTGGAGGAATCGGCTGTTGTAACGACTGATCAGTTTGAGGTTGAGGCTAAGCCCGTGCCAGAAGGCTACAAGGTCGTCATTGGTCCGTCCGGGGTTGAGTCCACGGTGCCTGACAGCATCGTGGACGCCTTGGTTGATTCTGGCTACAAGGTCAAGTAAGGGGGTGTGCGGTCATGGCATATACGAATGTCGCTGACGTTGAGGTGCGCTATGGCCGCACACTCACTACAGCCGAGTCCGCGCAGGTTGATGCGTGGATTGGTGATCTTGAGGCTGAGATTCTTGAACGGATCCCGAACCTTGCCGATCTGATTACTGCTGGTCGTCCTACTGTTGAGACGCTTGCCCGTGTGGTTAGTCAAGCGATTATCCGTCATCTTGATAACCCGAAGGGGCTCAAGTCGCGGACGGTTGCGATTGATGATTATTCGACTACGGAGCAGCCGTGGATTCAGGGTACGCCGGGTGGTGGTCCTGAGTTGTCGGATGATGAGTGGGCTAAGTTGTTGCCGGGTTCGTCTGGTGATGCGTTCACGATTAATCCTTGGGGTGCTGCGTGAGTGCGGTTGATGCGGTGTATGCGGGCCGGCGTGAGGCGGAAGCGCTCATGCTTGATACCTGCACAGTGCATCGCCCTGGCCCCCCAGCAACGGATCCAGACACAGGTGCGGTTACTCCGAGCCTGACGCTGCTGTACACGGGTCCGTGTAAGATCCAGCAGACGCTTGCCCAGTCGAGTAATCCGGAGGCTGGTGGGCATCAGTTTACGGTGCAGGATACGCGGTGGGATACGCCTGTTGATGCTGGCGTGTTCGAGGTCAATGACGTGGTGACGATGGTTGAGGCGATCCTGGATCCGCAGTTGACGGGCCGCGTGTATCGGGTGACTGATCCGTTCCATAAGTCTGGTGCGACTGCGCAGCGGACGCGGGTTGTGGCGGTGGCGTCGTGAGTGATGGTCTTGAGGAAGTGCGGCGGTTGTCGCAGAATCTTGGGCGTATCGCTGGTGATGCTGTGAAGGATGTTGATGAGGTGCTTAAGAAGGGCGCTCAGAACATCAAGTCGGAGATGCAGGCTGATGTTAGTGGTTCGCCTCACTTCAAGGGCATGGCTGGTTCGATCACTTATGACTCTCACTACCTTCCTGGTCGTGCGCGGTATGTGATTGGTCCGGATAAGTCGCGGCGCGGCGGTTCGTTGGGGAACATCTACTATTTCGGCACTAGCCGCGGTGGTGGTTCGGGCGATATTGATAAGCCGTTGCGTTCTGAGGAACCTCGTACAGTGTCGGCGCTTGAGGCGTTGGCTGCCCGTTGGGCGGGCCGGTTATGACTGGTGATGCTCTGGCGAATGGTTTTGAGGCGTTGCTGACTGGGTTCACGGTTTATAAGGACAAGGTTCCGTCGAATCCCACGTTTCCTTACGTGTTGGTGTTGACGAACTTCCCGACCGTTTCTGATCGCTCGCATTCCCGCACTGTTCATGCCCGCGCGCTCAGGTCCAGGACTTCGGTTGTTGGGCTCACGGCTGCGTCGGTGCGGATCGTTGCGCAGAAGCTGACTGGTTGCCTTGAGGGTAAACGCCCAACGGTTACTGGCTGGGTGTTGGGTGCGATTGAGTCTGTCCCGAATGAGCAGCCGATCCAGCCTGACATGGATGTGACTATCCCTGGTACTGCTGAGCATCCGTTGTATCAGCCGTTTGATTGGGTGCTGACAGGTTCCCAGATCCCGTAACTTACGCGCCTCCATCGTGGGGCGTTTTTCTTTGCCCTGAGAGGGGTTCACATGTTTGTCCGCGTGAAGGATTCAACGTCAGGCCACGAGTTTGACGTTCACGAATCTGACTGGCGCATTGAGGACGGCTCGCTGGTGCTGGTCAAGCCTGACCGATACCCGCCGACTCATGCGCCCCGCTTGCCCAAGTTCAACGTCAGCCCAGCAAGGGCTACCAATCCTAATGAGGAGTCCTAACTATGTCTGACATTCCCTCCACTCCCGCTGATGGTATGACGCTCGTGAAGATCGTCACTGCCATCGCTGATACTTCCGCCCCCAAGGTCGCGACGGAGATTAACGCGGCGTCGTCCGTGGACATCTCCTGTTACCTGACCGCTGGCGGTTGGAAGCCTTCCCTGTCTGAGCAGGTCATCACGGATGAGCGTCTTTGCACGACTCAGACGTATGAGCAGAAGGGCCGTTCGCAACGTGGTCTTGATGTCGAGTACATCGACAACACGAACACTTCGAACGCGGCCACGTATAACAAGGCCAAGGACACCCTGGTTCCTGGTACGCCGATGTTCATTGTGGTTCGTACGGGTCTTCCGTATGAGACCGCTGCTGCTGCGGCGCAGAAGTTCAGTGTTTACCCGATCACTCCGGGTGAGTACAACGAACTGCCGCCCGAGGCGAACAGCGTCTTCAAGATCGCACAGAAGCTCTTCGTGACCGGCAAGGTCAAGATCAGCGCTCCTGCTGCGGCTTAGCTAGTGCCACCTGACCGCCCGTGTGTTGTGGGACCGCGGGCGGTCAGGTTCTAGTCCCACTTGTCCCGCTCAAATTCTTTGGAGTAACAACATGGTTCGCAGAATTGATGCATCCACGATCTCGGTCGATACGCCGCACTATGAGCAAGCCACACAGTGGCTAGCGGATAACGGGATTGATCCGTTTGAGGTCCCGATGGATTCGGAGATGGTGGTTACTAAAGATGCCATCACCTATGACCGATTCCCCCGTAATGAAAACGGGGCTTACCTGATCGACAAGGGCAAGAATGCCATGGTCAGGGAAACGGTTACCGTTCCCAAGAAGTCTTCCCCCGAATCGCACGGACTCTAGGAGTATCGCAATGGTTTTGACTGTGAAGCGTCCTGAAACTCGTGTGTTGTTTTGCTTGGATGGTGATTTGAAGGCGGCGCACGAGGCGGCTGAGGCTGAGTTCAATGAGGCCCGGAACAAGGCTCTGGCTGATGCGCGGCTGAATGATCCGGTGAAGGATCTGGCGCAGAAGGTATCTGACATCGAGGCTGAGATGAAGGCCGCGTCGGTGACGTTCCTGATTCGTGGGCTCCCTCGTGGTGCGTGGTCTGATCTGGTTGCTGCTCATGACCCGCGTGAGGGCAACACGCTGGATAAGTCGTACGGGTACAACGTTGAGGCGTTGATGGTTGAGGCCATCCCGAAGTCCATCGTCAGTGTTGAGAACAGCGCCGGCGAGGTGTTGCCGTTTGATCCCGCGAAGGAGTGGGACGCGCTGGCTGACGAGATGACCAACAGCCAGTATGAGGATTTTGTTCTTGCTGCGATGCGCGTGAATGCGGGGCGAAACGATGTCCCTTTTTCGCTCAGCGCATTCAGGATGATCCAGGACTTCGAGCAGAAGTAGAGGCCGCTGCGTCACTTGGTATTTCGTTGAAGCGGTTTCATGGGTGGGAGCCCGTGACCGCGTACGAGTACCAAGCTGGCCGTCTGGTTTCGTCGCGTCCTGAGCCTGAATGGGATGAGGGTGAGCAGACGATCATGCTGGCGTTGCAGTTGTACCGGAATGGTTTGTGCCCGAAGTGTGGCGGGCCGTTGTCGGTGTGCACTGACGCGGCGAATGAGATGCGCTTTGATGCCGGCTTGCCGATCCGCTGCCACGCTACCACGGCGCGGGGTAGGGCCGCTGAGGCTTACCGTGACCTGCCGGGTTCTGAGGCGTTGATGTTTGTACCCCGACTGAGGGATTAGTTCTTTTCGATTGCTGCGAGCACGCGTTTGCCGAAGCCTATGCCGGTTAGCACCAAGCCACTAGCGAGGACGATCCACGCGGCGGGTGTTGGCGCTCCGGGTGTTTCGACGGTGCGGAACGTTCCAGGCTGTAGGCCTACGTGGGTTGTTGAGAATCCGACGATTACGAGTAGCAGCCCGATTATCGCCAGCACGAGCCCGATTATGAGCAGCTTTGTTCCCGGTCGCCTTTTCGTGGTCGCCGTCTTTTCCGTCATCCCGCAATTGTAGGGCACATGGCGCCGATTTTTTAGAGGGTGAACATCATCGCGGACAGATCCATATCAATTTCCCTTGAGGCCCGTGTTCAGGGTTTTGTGGCTGGGATGCGGACGGCTCAGCAGGCGGCTTCTGATTTCGCTTCTCGTACGGCGGCGTTTGCTCGTGAGAATGAGGAACATTTCGACCGGGTTGGCAAGGCGTCCATGCTGATGGGTGGTGCGTTACTCGCTGGCGCGCTGCTTTCGGTGAAGTCGTTTATGGAGTTCGACTCTGCAATGTCTGAGGTTCAGGCGTCCACTCATGAGACTGCCGGGAACATGGACTTGCTGCGCGAGGCGGCTATCAACGCTGGCGCTGACACGGCGTTCTCTGCCGCTGAGGCAGCTAAGGGCATTGATGAGTTGGCGAAGGCTGGCGTGTCTACCAAGGACATCTTGGGCGGTGGCTTGGCTGGTGCGCTGTCCCTGGCTGCTGCCGGTTCGCTGGAGGTTGGTGACGCAGCTGAGATAGCCGCTACCTCCCTGACTCAATTTAAGCTCTCCGGGCAGGACATCCCTCACCTTGCGGATCTTCTCGCGGCTGGTGCTGGCAAGGCGCAGGGTTCCGTTGAGGACATCGGTAACGCGTTGAAGCAGTCCGGTCTTGTCGCTTCCCAGTTCGGGTTGTCGATGGAAGACACAACAGGCACGTTGGCGGCGTTCGCTTCTGCTGGTCTGGTTGGTTCCGACTCGGGCACCTCACTCAAGACGATGCTTCTGCACTTGGCGGCGCCCGCTAAGGAAACAGCGTCTCTGATGGCTGAGCTTGGTATTGCTGCTTACGATTCTGCGGGCAAGTTCGTTGGTATCACTGGTCTTGCTGAGCAGTTGAAGACGAAGCTTGGTGGTTTGACTCAGGCGCAGCGTGACTCGGCTTTGGCTACGATCTTCGGGTCTGATGCTATCCGTGGCGCGAATGTTCTTTACGAGCAGGGCGCGAAGGGTATCCAGGGCTGGATTGATCAGGTCAACGAGGCAGGGTACGCGGCTGTCACTGCGAGCATCAAGCAGGACAACCTTGCTGGTGACCTTGAGAAGCTGGGCGGCTCGTTCGACTCTGTTCTGATCAAGGGCGGGTCAGGGGCGGCTCAGGCTTTGCGCGGCATTGTGCAGGGCGCCGAGGACCTTGTTGACGCTATCGGCAAGATCCCTACCCCGATCTTGAACGCTGCTGTTGGCATCGCTGGCATGACAGGCGGGGCCTTGCTGCTTGGCGGTGCCGTACTAACCATGCTGCCGCGGCTGCTTGAGTTCCATGCCTCACTGAATCGTATTGCTCCTGCCGGGTCACGGGCTAGGTCCGCGATTACTGGTGTGGGCAAGGCTGCCGGTGTTGCCGCTGGGGCTTTGATTGCTTTGCAGGTCGCTTCGGCGGTGTTCAGTGAGAAGCATACGAAGTCGGCTGAGGATTACGGGCAGGCGCTTCTCAAGTTGCAGAAGAATGCGAACGATACCTCGGGCGCTATCACAACTCTTGACTCCACGTTCCAAGGCTGGAATAGCCTTGCTGGTGTTACGCCGGGTATCAATAACGCGGCTGATGCGATCAAGCGTTTGACTCATCAGGACTTCACTGATGTCACCCTGAATAAGGGGCTTGATGGTTTCCGTGAGTTCGTTACTGGTTCCAAGGGTGAGATTGGTCAGCTTGAGGACCGCATGAAGGGCCTCGGGGAAGCAATGGGCAACCTAGTGAAGAACGGTGGCGCGGAGACTGCCGCGGCGTCTTTCCGGGAGTTGTCAGCCGAGTTCGAGAAGAACGGCAAGACAGCTAAGGACGCACTAGAGTTCCTTCCTGGTTATAAGGAAGCCCTTCAAGGTCTTGCTAATCAGGCTGGCGTGACGCTTTCCGAGCAGGATTTGTTGGACTTCGCTATGGGCAAGGTCCCGGGTTCCATGAAGTCAGCCGCGGACGCCACGCAGACCTTCATCACGAAGGCGGGCGAGGCGGCGCCGATGACCGAAGGCATGTCCAAGGCTCTTGAGGATGTCGGGCTCAGTGCTTACGGGGCGGTGACTGATATTGAGAAGTTCACTCAGTCTTTGTTCAACGCTGGGCTTCTGTCACTGTCTGCGTCTGATGCGAGTATCGCTTACGAGGCTGCGATTGATGCCGTCACTGAGTCGGTAACTAAGAACGGCACGACCCTTGACCTGCACACAGAGAAGGGCCGCGCGAACCAGTCCGCCTACAACGACTTGGCGAAGGCTGCTATGGCTACCGCAACTGCGACCGCTGAGGAAACCCTCAAGACGCAGGGTTCCGCAGCGGCTCAGCAAACCCTTCAAGCTGGTCTTTCGCAGAGTTACAAGGATCTGATCACCGCTGCGGGCCAGTTCGGTATTACTGGTGACGCTGCGGACACGATGGCGCGTAAAGCGTTGGGTATCCCTAAGAACGTCAACATTGATGCGTGGATCGCTGACCATGCTTCCACCACTTTGGACACGATCAAGGGTAAGGCTGAGAGTCTTGACGGCAAGGTCGCTACGGTCAGGATCCAAACCATCCAGGAAACCTATAACAGGGTGATCAACGGTGGTCCGGATCCTAACAGGCCCGGTCAGGCCGCGCCGATGGCTGACGGTGGTGCCGTGCTTGGGCGTGGTCAGAAGGGCGTTGACTCTGAGCTTCGTTTGCTGGCCCCTGGTGAGCACGTCCTTGATGACGGCGACGTGGATGCCATGGGTGGTCAGGCTGGGGTGTACGAGTTCCGTAAGCAGTTGCATTCCGGTGGGTCTGCTACGGGCTACCAGTACGCGCCGGCTGCTGCTCCTGCCGTGAATCGTGCGCCGGCTGTTGCTTCTGCTTCTGCCTCTACTCCTGCTGATGTGCGTGTGTATATCGGTAACGAGCAGATTGATGCGCGGATCGTGCATGTTGCTCGGGCTGAGATTACTTCGGCTGATTCTAATTCTCAGTTCGCACGGAGGGGGCGGTAGTGGCTGTTGCTGTTGTTGCTGAGTCGTTGCCGGGTGGTCCTGGTCCGAAGTGTGGTGTGACTGTTACGGGGCTGGGTGTTGGTACGTCGGTTGTTACGGTGTGGCGGACGGTTGATGGTGTGCGTGGCCCGGTTCGTGGTGCTCGTCGCATTGTGATGAATGATGCGGGGTTCGTTACGGATTGGGACGCGCCTATCAACCGTCCTGTCAGCTATGAGGTTGAGGTGTTGTCTGGTCCGGGCGGTCCTGTGCGTAAGACCGCGGCGGATGTGACTGTTGCGTCTGTGACTGGTTGGTTGATGGATCCGTTTGTTCCGCAGTCTGCTGTGCCTGTGTTGGGTGCGCCGCGGGATAACGGGGACATTTACTTGCGCGGTCAGGCTCTTGCTGAGTTGGAGTATGGCGCGGATGTGTCGATGTTCAACGTGATGGGCGGTGATAAGCCTATTGCGTTGTTTGGTGAGCGGATGGCTGAGCGTGGCCTTGACCTTGCTATGGGCACCCGCTCAGCCGTTGAGTCGAAGCGACTCAAGGACTTGCTGCGGTCCAGCTCTGGCTTTTTGTTCCGTCCCGGCCCTGACCTTGACGGGCTGCTCCTGGATGCGCTGATGTTCATTGCTGCGCCGTCCGTGTCTCAGGTCCCCGTGGATACGGCGTGGGGCGGGGAACTTACTTGGTGGAATTTCAAGGCTGACACTGTTGCCGCGCCAACGATCAAGGTCCTGACTGCGACGTTCACGTATGGGGATGTGCAGTTATTGACGGACACGTATCAGCAGAAGCAGGATTCCATGGCTGGGCTGACTTATTTGGATGACTTGAAGAACCCGCTTGGTTAGTTCAAACGCTGACCCCGGCGCGGTGCAGCGCGTTATGCCAATCCACGTGAGCCACTGCCGGGTGCTTACTAGCTCCAACGTATGAGTCCTGCGAGAACATCCCACAGAGCTGGCACACGACGCGGGACGGCATATCCCGCACAAACAGAGACGCAAATGTATGCGGGTTATCGCGCTTGTCCTGAGTGTCTGCCGCTAATTTCTCGACTGCTTCCGGCGAGGGGTTAGCGTCGCGCAGTTTTTGGATTGCCGATTCTAGCCGCTCTGTTTCAGTGATTGCCATCCCTCAAGTTTAACGGCTTTCGACCCAATTTAATAGGAGTCCTTGATGCGTCGTGTTGATGTTGAGACGTTGGACGCGTTGGGTGGTTCTAGGCCTGCTGACAGCCTGACGGTGTGGGCGTGGCGTGCTGGCAGGTTGGTTGTTCCTGAGCCGTTGATGGTGAAGGACTGGTCGTTTGATGATGACGCCGGGGACAACGTAAAGGTTGGTCAACGGGTCAGCCTGACGGTTGCGGATCCTGACGGGGTGCTGGGGGCTTGGCGGTTCGATGACCCGCTAGGTGTTGGTGGAACGAAGTTGCAGGTCATTTATAACGTGGGTGGTTCCGGGGCGATCAATTATGGGTGGTTCCGGATCACCGGCAACTCGCCTACTGAGTTCCGCGAGTCCCGCGTGATTGACGAGTACGGGTATATCGAGCCGGACGGTTCGCTGCCACCTCATAAGAGGCGTGTGTTTGTGCCCGCTGGTGCCATTGTAAAGCTTGAAGCCGTTGACTTGACTGGGGATGTTGACCGGGACCGTTTGCAGGCTCCGGAGTCACCTAAGGCCGGCGCGACTGTGGTTAGCGAGTTCAAACGGTTCACGTCCCGGTATTTCCCGACCATTGTTGATGCGGGTGTTGTTGATACTGGCGTGTCTCGGCAGTTGGTGTATGACAAAGAACGTTTGGAGTCGTGCCAGGATCTGTTGTCTCGCGTGTCTGCCCGTTATCGGATGGGTGGTGATGGTGAGGCGCACATTTATCCGCAGCGTGGTTCGTCTGTACTGCGGATTGAACCTAACGCGGGGCTCGTTGCCGTGTCGCGGGATCAGTCGATTGATGGGTTGTATAACCGTTGGCGGGTTGAGGGTAAGAACGTAGCCACTGGTGATCCGGTGTTTGGTGTGGCCGATCTTGAGTCTGGGCCACTCAAATATGGTGGCCCGCACGGTCAAGTGCCGTTCTTCTACTCATCCGAGATGATCACGACTGTTGCTGAGGCGACAACCTACGCGCAGGAGTTGCGGGACAAGTTCCTTGACGGCCTCGCTGTTGAGTTGTCGGTTGAGACTATCCCGCGCCCGGAGTTGCAGGCCGGTGACCGCATCGAGGTTGGTTGCCCTGTGACAGCTGGGCATGTGGTGTACCTGCCCGGTGATATCACCTCTATCAAACGCTCCGGTGACACGTTGCCGCGCGGCACGTCCATGACCGTGCGCTGTTCGTACACGGACGTCATTGCCGCCCTTGATCGTACTGAGTGGGCTAAGTGGATCACCGGCGAGATGCCCGAGTTGACGTGGAACATGATGCCCGCGAACTGGGGCTCACTACCCGCTATTGAGTGGGACGAAACCTAAAGGAGGTTGTCTATGGCTGGCTTGAATAAGACCATGGCTGCGATGCCTCCTGATGGGTTCCGGGTGGAGTTCGGTTCGGCGTATTGGGATGGTGTTGAGTGGTGGGCGAACGTCCGCGGTGAGCTTCTTATGGCTCGGTGGATGGACCCTATTCAGCCTGAGCAGGGCGGGAAGATTGTTGTGGCGATCATGTCTGATGGCATGGGTTTGGCTACGGCGTTGGTGTTGGGTCCTTACACTGAGCAGCCTCGACCGTCTACGGGGACTGTGTTGACGGTTGGTGTGGATGAGATTGTGTTCACCGGGGACGATGGTGGCACGTACGCTACGAAGTGGTTCATTGGGGCGATTGGTGGTTACGCTCCGGGGGATCCGGTGATGTTGTCGTGGGATGCGACTAGGGCGACGATCATTGGTGAGATCCCTGTGATTGCGCCGCCTCCTGCTTCGGATCCGTTGCCGCCCCCGGTGGCTGTGCCTGTGGAGCAGGCGGGGCAGGAAACGTTGATCGCTACGGCCTCTGATACGTGGGGTGTTGGTGGTTGGGGTCGTTGGGCTGGTTCCACTGGCGGCGGCGAGCAAGTGTATTCGGGTAGCTGGGGCGGTCAGACGATGACTGGTTCCTGGTTCTATGGTGCGCCTCGTCCTGCTTTGGCTGGGAAGACGATCACGCGGGTTCAGTTCCGTGTACCTGACCGGCTCGAAGTCGGCAGCAATAACAGTGCGGCGACGATGCATGTGTATGCGCACACGTCCCAGTATCGGCCCGGTGGCGACGTGGGCCGATCCGTTGGGCCGTTTGACATTGTTCTTGCCGCGCATCAAGACCCCGCATGGGTTGATCTGCCTACCAGTTTCGGCGCGGTAATCGCTGCTGGTGGCGGCATCAGCATTGCTGGTGACCCGTATATAGGCCTCAACGGCAGGCGCAAAGACCCGGACTCGGGCAAGCTACTCGTGGATTGGACCACCTGATGACTCAGACCTTGAAGAACAAGGTTGTCGTTCCTACTAACAGCGACGAATACGACCTAACAGCGGACCTCGCAACGGCGTTCTTGGGCGCTAATGTCGTGATCCCTATCGGCTCATCTTCCGAGCGGACCACGCTGCAAACCGCTGGCGTCATGACGGGCCAGTGTATTGTGCGCACGGACCTGCCCGGACAGCCCATCGAGACGTGGAATGGTACGAAGTGGCTGGACTACGCGGCTGGGAACATCACATACAACGCGAACGGGTACTATCAGGCGTTCGGCGGCGGATACGGTAACCCCGGCTACGAGAAGCTGCCAACTGGTAGGGCGACCCTGCTGGGCATGGTCGGCACCACGCAGACCACATTCTCGATGTCCGCTAACACCTCGTATGTTATCGGCACCATCCCGTCAGCTATCGCTCCTGCCGCCGACGAGCTGTACAACCCTGGAACGTCTTCGGCCATGGGCAACAAGTGCACACTGTATGTCCGGTCAAACGGCAACATCAGCTTCGAAACGGCGACCGGGTTCGCAGGTATCTCGCAAGCCTCATTCTTCATCGGGCTCGGTGGGATTAACTGGCGGTCGAAGCCCTAATGGACGGGCAAGAACCGAATATGTGGACGGTTGGTATTGGCGCTGTGACCGCTGTTGGTGGTGCGGTCGCAGGCTGGTACAGCAAACGCCGAAGTGAGCAGCGTGAAGAACGCGCCGATGACCAGACGGAACAGAACGTGCAGATCATCCAGCGCGACCGGCTACTAGAGATCGTCAACTCTGAACTGGTGGAACCGCTGCGGCAGGAAGTCAAGGAGGTTCGGGAGCGGCTGGAAAAGGCTGAGTCCCGCAACACTTCTCTACTCGCGTACGTATATCGGCTCATTGCCGTGCTCCGACGCAACCACCTTGAACACGAGATACCCGAACCCCCGGATGGGATTGAACTATGAGCGGCTATCTTTTCCCGTTCCCGCGAAGCATTGACAGGTCGCAGGATTTCGGCGCCAATCCTGGTTGGGGTCCGAATCCACCGGGAGGGCATAACGGTGACGACTGGCGCACCCCTATCGGCACGCCTGTGCGTGCTGCGGGTGATGGCGTGGTTGTTTTCGCTGGGCAGTTCGATACCACGTACGCGGATAACTTCGGCTGGAACCTCATGTACGGCGGCAACATGGTTGTCCTGAACATGGACGGCGAGACTGCCCCGTACTTCGAGTACGGGCACAACTCCAAGCTGTTGGTTCAAACCGGGCAGCGCGTGAAGCGCGGACAGATCATCGCCTTGAGCGGCAACAGTGACGGCGGCACGAATGTCAGCACCGGCCCACACTGCCATGTTGGATGCCTGCCCTACAACTTCAACCTCAACACAAACACTTACGGACGCGTCAACCCGCGACTGTACATGACCGACTACTGGGAAGACGAAGCCGGGAGTATCAACTCTGCCGGCGAAGTCACCATGCTCACGGAAGAAGACGATATGTTCACGGACGATGACCGGAAGCTGCTTGTCGCACTCAAGCAGGGTTTCTTTGACGGCGGCACCTCTATGCCTGAGGGCAAGCCGATCAAGGATCTCATCAATGACAGCTTCACCGCGGTCCGTACGCAGCTCGCGACGATTGGCGGGAAGCTGACCACGGCTCCGGGCGGTGACGTGAAGGCGGATGCTGAGGCGATTGCTAAGGCCCTCGCCCCGGACCTTGCTAAGGCACTGCTCGTTGAACTGTCGAAAGGTGACGCCTGATGTTCGCCCCCGAAACTCGTGCATGGATTTACCGGATTCTGACTGCGGCTGCTCCGGTGGCTGCGTTCTATGGCTGGGTCAGTAATGATGCTTTGCCGTTGTGGCTTGGTCTTGCTGGCGCGGTTCTTGGTACTGGGCTGGCTGCTCTGAACACACCCACCAAGGGCAAGCACGAAGCTGAGTAGACCACCCCACCCGTGGCAGGACCGTACCGCTAACGGTATGGTTCTGCCCCTTTGTTTTAGGAGGCCCGTGTGGCTGTCACAGTAACTCCGCTCGGGTTCAAGAAGCCTGACGGTAACGAGCTTGTCCGCAATGGTGACAACGTAATCGCGGACAATGCGCAGAAATCGCAGGACCTTCATCAGGCGGCGCAGGCACGGTTTGCCCTGTTGGAGAATGCCGCTGGTTTCCCCGGCGCACCACTGGACTTCGCGGACACCGTTGTTGAGGCCCTGGTGCTTGGCCCGTCTGACACGTCAGATGCGCTGAACGGGAAGTACGCGCAAGTCTCGCACCTCCCCGTGAACGTGAAGCAACTTGGTGTGACTGGCAACGGTTCCACAGACGACCGGGCAGCCATCCAAGCGGCGAGCACCGCAGCGGGCGTTGGCGCGACACTGTACTTCCCCCCTGGCGCTTACCTCCTTGCGAGTGCCACCGTACCCGGTGACCGAATCCTCGTCATCCCAGCCGGCCAAACATGGATCGGCTCAGGCGCCGCGTCAACGATCAAAGTGGCGAACAACTTCGGCGCGTACAAGACAATCATTGGTTGCACCAATGACAGCACTGACGTTGGCAGCTTCACCATGGATCGGCTTCGGTTCGATCAGAACAGCGGCAACGGCAACACGTACCTCGCCGCTGACTTGGCAGTGAACACCAAACACGTCCTCCGCGTCCTGTCGTTCACCGCGGGTTCGTCCATCCTGATCCGGGATTGCATCTTCGACAACTCGGACTGCATGAACACCCTGTACATCGCCGCTGACACCATTGACGTTTCCCGCAACCTTTGGCGCGGCACCGGCACGTCAGGTGGTGGGAACTTCCGCGACCACTCATCCATCTACACCACCACCACTGTTGAGGGTGGAACGCAGACCATCATCAACAACACGTTCCGCGGCAACCTCGGCATGGGCTCATCTGTTTGTGCGATTGAAACTCACGGCGGTTCGCAGACGGTCACGGGTAACAACATTTCCGGGTACATGATCGGGGCGAACCTCACCGGCTGGTCAAGCACCGTCCGGTGCCAGTCCATTGTGTTCAACAACAACCCCATCACGAACTGCGCATTCGGGATCCAGGTATGGTCCCGGTACTCAGGCACCATCACCACGGGACCGGCGATGACAGGCGTGGAAATCCACGCCAACCCGATCATCGTTGACCGTGACTCCTGGTTGCCCATCACGGGCATCTCCGCAACGTCATGGGCTATCTGTGTTGAGGAAGCATCCACGGCACCGGTTGATGGGCTCAACATTTCACAGAACTACATCCGCTACAAACCGTCCGTTCTGACGCCACCCGCGAACGACGCCCGAAGCGTTGGTATCCGGCTGGTCATGGCCTATGCCGCTGCGGTACTCAACAACGTGAAGGTGTTGGATAACACCATCGTCAACCCGCTCTCGTCCGGGATGCACATCTCAGGCATTTTCAACGGCCTTGAGGTTCGGGGGAACAGGGTAGTTGACCCTGCCCAGTCCACGCATTCGTCCGTGGTGGATGTTTACCGTTCAGCGGGCGTTATCTCGGGGACGTTGAATGATGCGACGTTCGAGAACAACACTCTCGTTGACACCCGCGCCACGCACTATTGCGCGTACTTCTTCATCGCCCTCTCAGCCATGACAGCGGCGAACAACTTCACGTTCCGGAACAACAACGCCCGGTACGCTGACGGGGCAACACCGCCAACGTCGATCTGGCCCAGCTCCACGGCTGGGTGCGCGCCGTACATCCAGGAAACGCAGAAGGTGTGGGCGGGCGTGTTCCAACCTTCAATGGCTGGTTCCAATGTCCGCGAGTCCACAACGGGAAGGGTTTACACGCAGGTAGCAACCCCGTCCGGGACCACTTGGAAGCTTGGGGCGAGTGTTGGTATGTCGTTGACCACAACGGCGCCTGCTGCTGGTGCTGCTGGCGCGCTACCGGCAACACCTGACGGTTACGTTGCTGTTTCAATCAACGGTGTTGACCGTCGCCAACCGTACTACACGTAGTAGGATGGCCCGCATGACGCATCTTGTGCAGTTCGGGGCTGACCTTGACGGCCCAACGATCACGCTCGGCCCGGACGTTCAGCGCGTGGAGATACGCCCTGACCTGTCCGTGCGGGTTGTTGGTACTGTCCCGAAACTGGCGGGCGCTAAATTCCCCCGCTGTGTTCTCAGCGAGGCGGACGGCACAGCAACGCTGACCGATGTTTGGGGTCGACGCCACGAAGTACTAACAGCACGCGCCTACCTGTTAGCAGCCGAACGGCAAGGCATCCCAGTAGAAACCGTCACAACCTAGAACCCCAGCAGAAAGCCCCCACCCTTCACCGGGTGGGGGCTTTCGTTGTTAGTAGGCGTAGCCGCCCCTGACCTTGAGGCGCACCTTACGCCAAAGCCTGCCGCCGATGGTCACCGGCTCGTAGGTTGCCAGCCAACCATCTTTGAAGAACTTCCGAGCCTCCGTTGTCGGCAGTTCCAAAACCGACCGGGCGCCATCCTGATCAGTAAAACCGATTACAGTTAGGTCCCCAACCACGCTGATATAGTACGCGTCCTTAGTCGCTTCCACCACGGGCCCCTTCCTTGCCTCAGAGCTTCCCAGCCAGAGGTTTAAACTCGCAGGGCCTATCTTCGGGGTGATAGACCACCGAAACGTTTTGCCTCAATGCGGCGCCCAGGATGGCGGGTATCGCTTCGAAGTCAAAACGTTCGCCGGTCACAGTACCTTCACCTGCCATCCGCGCCCCCCTGAGTAAGGCGATCCGGACCGATTTATCTGACGACGACTCGGCGGTCAGGGACCCGTCCAGCCATAGATGGATTTCGTGAGCGTCTTCGCCTAGCCAGAGTATAGGCTCGCGATTCGGGTTGACGTGAACAATTGCAGGACTCATCTTCTAAGTCTCCCAAACTATATACAGAATTAACAGGCCCCGCCCTCCATTAGGAGAGCGGGGCGTTTCGTTGTTTAAGCTGGTCTAGTTGCCGTCGAGTTGGTCTAGTGTGATGGCGCAAACAGCATCGGTAATGAGCGGGGCTGGTGGTGCGCCGTCACCTTCGATTATTTTCATGCCCTCCGGAAAGAGTAAGGGCATGTGGACGGCAGAACGTTCCCCCAGGTTTTCATCTGTCATGCCGCATAGTCTACTCAGGGGTAGCAAGTCAACAAGGGCCGTGATTAAACCGTTGTAGAGCTAACCG
>Ga0207655_1000685_pt1 | contig 39473 bp, 32 predicted proteins | sample KBSM44metaG_FD_184398 | JGI IMG/M metagenome (GOLD analysis project Ga0207655, IMG submission 184398) | Miscanthus rhizosphere microbial communities from Kellogg Biological Station, Michigan, USA - KBS M4-4 metaG (SPAdes) (version 2) | ecosystem: Host-associated > Plants > Roots > Rhizosphere >...
CGACCGGATCGGTTGGCAGCCAGCGACCGTTGCCATATTTTTGCGCAAGGTAGACCAGGATCGCGTTGGAGTCGGCCAGCACCATGCCTTGATCCTCAATCACCGGAACCTGACCAAACGGGTTGAGCGCAAGAAAATCCGCTTGTTTATGTGCGCCCTTGGCCAGATCGACGAAGATCAGCTCGGTCGGCAGTTGCAACAACGACAGCATCAGCTCTACACGGTGAGCATGGCCGGAACGGGGGAAGTTGTAGAGTTTGATGGCTTGCATGGTCGACTCCGCTGGGTGGTGGCGCCGCTCAGGAAGGATCAGCGCCGATGGAGCGCTATCTTCCATCCACAACCAAAGCAACAGAATAACCAGCAAACGCAATCCATTATTTCATCCAGCGCAATAAACCTTCAGCCGTGCAGGGCCGGGTGTTCGCGCAGCCCCTTCACCGCAAAGTCCACAAAACTGCGAACCCGCGTCGGGGCCTTGCGCCCACCCTGGTAGACCACATGAATGGGCAATGGCGGCAGTTCGAAGTCAGCCAGGACGATTTCCAGCTCACCGGTGGCGATCTTGCTCGCCACTTGATACGACAGGACTCGGGTCAATCCCAGGCCCATGGCGGCGGCAGTGATCGCCGCTTGATTGGCAGAGACCACAAGACGTGGCTCCGGACGAACACTGATCGGCTCTCCCGCCTCAAGGAACGGCCAGCTTCTGGGCTGCCCGATGGACGAGGTGGCGATGATCGGGGCGCGGCTCAAGTCTGCCGGATGCCGAGGCCGACCATGGTCAGTCAGGAATCCAGGGGAAGCGCAGATCACTCGCCGCACTTCGCCCACTCGAATTGCGTGCTGATTGCTGTCAGGCAATTCACCGATACGCACGGCCACATCGATGCCCTCCTCGACCATGCTCACCACCCGGTCGACCAGTACAGCGTTGATGCTGACTTCAGGAAATTGAGTCAGGTAACCGACCATGAGCGGCGTGACGAACAAATCGCCGAACAATACCGGTGCCGTGATCGTCAGTTGCCCACGGGGCTGGGCATGGCTCCCGGCGGCCGAATCCTCGGCTTCCTGCACCTCGGCGAGAATTCTCCGACAGTCCTCCAGATAACGCTGGCCCGCCTCGCTCAAATGCACGCTACGGGTGGTGCGCGTCAGCAACTGAGTGCCAATGCGCTGCTCAAGCGCCGCCACTGCCCGGGTAACGCTGGCCGCCGACATCCCCAAGCGCCGCGCCGCCGCCGAGAAACCCTGGTCCTGGGCGACAGCGGCGAAGACCTGCATTTCCTGGAATCGGTCCATCGGGTATGTCCTTCGTTCAGGTAAAAAAAATCGCAACCGTAGGCTGCGATTTTTATTGGTGGATTTAGAGAATTAAAACTGTCGCATCGATTCCCGATTTTTCGATGCCTGCAGCCTCGCTGGGAGAAAGCGCAAAACTGTCGCAAAAGCCCGAAAAGCCACTGTAATCACAAACGCTAGAGAATTAAAACTGTCGCTATGCTCTAGCACGGTGTTTCCGGGAATTTTTCAAGGCCTGTTGCGGACCTAGCGTTCTCTTTCGAGGGCTAAGGCGCCAAATCATCGAACAGCTATGTTGGCGCTGGTGTGATTTTGAACCAGGCGGCCAGAACTCATTGACCCACCGGAATACTCGACAGACGTAGCCTGACCCGGCACCTCCGCTGTCAGTCTTCGGAAAGGTCGACGGAAAGCTCGGACCGTGAAATGGACTTTCATTCAGCCAAATTTAGTGTAGAAATCGGTACATCCTTTTCGAACATTACTTCAAGCTGCGCCCCTTAATAGCATGGTGATTAAGGAATGCTTCCGGGCTGGCCGGGGCACCTGATTCGAGAAGATCATCATGATTACAACTACTTCCATGGCGACCGGCAACAACGACCATCACACCAGCAGCTTGATGCCCTACGGCAAAAATCGGCGGGATGGTGGTCATGATCACCGATACAACCGCGGCCTAGATCGAACCCCAGCACAGCGTAGGGCTGACACCAATAAGGCTAAGTGACACCAATGTCTAGAGTGACTGCACACGAGCGAGGGGGCCTTGGCCTCCTCGAACTCCTCTACCGCAACAATCTATTAGTTCACACATGGCTCACTGAACGTGAGCGCCAGATGCTGAAAGACATTTCGAAAAAGTTTCGTCAGGTGGTTGAGGAGGCTGGATACTTTGGCCTTGAGGCAGAGGCTTTCATCCACTGGGGGCTTTGCCTGGTTGAGATCCATGCTGTGGATGATCCCGAGACTCTGCTCCGCTACCAAGAAACGGATCTTAGGTTGATAGGCATTACTCCCGAGCAGTACATCAAGCTAAACGATGTCACCCGTGACTTCATGGCTGCAATGAACCTCTGCATCCTCAGAATTAACGGCGCAGAGAATGAAACTCTGATTGATTCATTGAGCGATTTGGCGCTGAGAGAAGCATGCGAGCTGAAGCAAGCCTCCACCGCCTGTCGTGTGCGATTTTCTGAGCGAGCCTTTTCAGCTGAGTATCCTGATGCGCCGATAGACATGTTCAGTTGGTTGGCAACCTTGCGGGTGATCGAGCTAGGTAGTCAAAAGTACTCGACGCCCGCGATTGCCCCTGATCTTGCTTATCAAGCTCAAGCCTATCGGGCCGCGCTGCTAATTCAGTTTGAGTCGTTGCGCAAGTACCTTGTTGGCGCTTGCAGCTCGAAAGATATCGTAAGGAAAACCTACTCGAGGCTCACCACGGCCAAGGATGCACCCACCATTGAGGCCATGAGCAAGTGGGAAGATGCTGTAGGGGAGCGGGTACACCTCCCCAAGCTAAAGAACTCCATCATCTCTATCGATAGCACAAAGTGGCAACTCTGTGATGCCCGTACGATCCGATCCACTTTCGCTAATTTCCCCAGCCTTGCACCGAGCTACCAGGCATTTCTTACTAAACGCTCCACTGCATTAACTGACATTGCTGGGGCAATGATCCGCACCCATCCTTGGAGCGAAGAGAAAGTCGGAATGGGCAGCTTTTCCCACACCAGTGATAACAAGGCAAAATACGTGCAGGAAGAGCTAGAGAAGCGCGGCTTCAGAATCGGCGCGAGAACAATACATCTTCATAATCGGAACTCCGTACAGAAGCATGTTGACCTTCTGGAGTACTACACCGTAATGCTCAGGAACGTGCCGCTTGTGTTCCCTTGCCATAACGAAGATGGATGCTTGGTCTACCTCAATGGATGCGCAAAGGCGCCGTTAGACCAAATCTTTGAGGTAAGGCGAAGCCGCCAGGCTGCAAGAGCAAACGCTGAAGCTCTCCCGCCGGTCTGAGTGGCTTCGCGAGCTTTCCAGATCTCAGTTCTGTATAAAAAGCTTTGAAACGTAGCCGCGGCCTCTGACGAGCTGATTTTTCGTAGAGGTCTCGCATTTTAGGCGAAGGATCCTGCCACCAAACAGTTGGCCCGACCTGTTCGCCGTGTCACAGCCTGCAGATGCATCCAAGGTGATGAGCGTGCTGGACCAGATAAACGGCCGCAGGGGCAGAGGCACGCCGCAGTCGGCAAGCATGCCGTCAAATCCAGCCTGGGGAATGCGGCGTGAACTGATGAGCCAGAGACAACGCAGCTAGACAAGCTATGGCGGGTGAGGTGTACCTGATGGCATGCCTACAGAATGAGAATTTTGTAGGTGCAAAAAAGACGAAAGGGGCCCTGTTTCCAGGATCCCCTTTCATGGTGCATTGTTAGCCGATGCCTAACTTAGCGATTTATGGTTCTTAAAACCAGACCTCGCTTGAGGGTGCTCGCTCGGGCCCGCAGGTAAACCTGCTTCATATTTATCGACCACCGGGCATACGAGTGGTCTTTCCTACGCCTCAAATTTGATCATTTCCTCACGGCTATGTCAAGTAATAGGCTATGAAACATGCTATTTCGGCTCGCCAATCACAGTATCCCAAGGGCGACCGCCATCCAAAGAGCTCAGGAGACACAGGGCGGAAACCTTATCTGCTCCCGATGCGACCAGCAAGCGCTTGGCAGTCTGAATTGAGGTTCCAGACGATAACAAATCGTCCACTACCAGTACCGACAGGCCTTGAACATTGAGATCTTCGTTTATTTTGAACGGGAACGTATAGCCTCGTAAGTGATTTTCCACCTCTTTGAGCTTAAATGGTTCATCTGCAGACACACTCAGCGTGTGTATCAATGAGGTTATGTCGCGCAAATGATATTTTGGAATCTCCCCATTGGATTTCATGTTTCGCAGCGCCTCCGCAACCTCAGCGTTGCTGCACTTCACGAAGAATCCGTAGGAGACAGGAACTGTCGGCAAACACCGCCCTACTCTCCGAGCCAGGCCGCTTGCGAGCGGATGGCTAGAGGGTAATGCGATAATGAGGTCGTAGGTTCGATGAGCTGTCATACGGTTCAAAATGAAGCGTAAATTGGGCATGAACCCGGCAACATCTGCAGCCGAAATATGAAATTTGAACATCCTTTTGAGCGCGTAGATCAAGGGGTTACCATCCCCTTTATGACTAGCTCCCTTCCGCCGGCGGAACACAGAGATAACCTCCGTGCCTGCAACGGACTGCACAAATGGGTTTTTTTCTGTGGATGTGTCTACTAAAAACTGATGCTTATCAGTGTAAGAAACAACCTTGTTCTCTACGTCTATACCCACTTGCTATGCCCGCTCCTAGCTCAGGATGGCGTTTTACCATACCAGGCAAGAAAATCCGATCTCGAAGTTTTTTCCCCCCTAAAAAAAGCTTCCGCGTGCCATTTGTGGCAGGAGTTATCGTCGTCGCCGCGTCCTCTGTGAATCGCCCCGGATTCTCTAGACACTTTCCAAGCTCGCGTGGCCCGCCCCCCCTCCACCAAGTCGCAGCCAACACACCTGCCATGCCTACTTGGCCCTGTAGCCTTATGGCCACCGACACCCGCTCAATTATCTCGACGTCAAGACACGGATCGCTAGTTTCAAGCGATCGCGCCAACTCAGGGACAGTAGCCCTGAGTGGCGAAACGGTACCGAATTGCCCTTTAGAGGAGCTAAAGTCCGACGCTGCTGGTCAAGGTACTTGCGAGCGCTCTCTTGCGACGTTGCCCCCCTGATTTGATGAGACCTGTAAGGATGTTTGTGCATCGGGGCCCAGCTTTCGGGAGCAGGTCGTGAGACGACGCCGGTCACAGGGATACTTAACCGCCCGTCGAGAGAGCGGTTCACAACTACCCATTCCTCGCTTTCGACGGCTGACTTCATCGGTTGCCAGCTTTTGGAGGCAATCACGTCGCTACCCCATAAGACGTCTTCGACGGGATACTCGACCCGAATGGTAACTGGATAATGAGAATATCTTGGAGCTTCAGACCACGATGAGAGTACGTTAGTTGGGAGCTCGAAATGATCAAGCTGAAGCTCCTTGGAAGCCTCAGCCATACTCAGAATCTGCGTGGCATAGCCTGCGGAACCATCATGCAGGCTGCGATGAAGCGTAAGGGTCCGTCGCCCCTGCTTCGCAAATACTGATTGAGTGTGTTCATAAATGCGCAGGATTTCGTCCAGAGCGTCTTGGACAGTCTCAGGAGTGGGCAGGTGTTCCTCAAAAAGCCTAAAAACTCCCTCTAATTCAAGCCCTTGAGGCGCATGAGCCTGGCATGCATCTGGATGCCAAGGATACCTTCTGACGTTCAGCGCCTCCATAACAAGCCAAGTCAAAATCCCTCGAGCCCCAAATGACCATGAATTCCAGTTGCCTATCGGCAATTTCAAATCTGAACCGTCACCGTAGGTGATAAGCCTGTAGATAAGAGGATGGTTGATATCAATTCGGTCTTCCAAAGTGAATTTCAGATCAGCTGAATTCTGCATGATGTAGTGGTCAACTAATCCCGGAGAATGCGTTAAGTTTTTCCTCGGCCACAGCGGCCGTCAGCCCGCTGTTAAATTGAAGTGGCCATTGCCAGTTGTAGCGCTGCATAAAAACCCGGCCGATATCCTGCTGTGCCAGCGAAGTACTCATGTAACCCACTGTCGGCATCGGACACCTCTCTATAGCGAACATTCTCGCCTACCGGAGGTAGTCCAGTTTAAGGCGTTTAGGTGTCTACGGAACTAGGGACGATTCATAGAGCGGGCATGGCGGTCAGAACCAGAACAAAAATCGCGTTCCTGCGCAAACTTCAGGTCTGCCGACTAGCCAAGCGCTGGCAGATTTTACATAGCAACGCAGACTTCCAAACAGTGTCGGAGTTTTTAAACACTCTGGGTCGAAAACGGCTTTTAAATTTGACCACCATTCACCGCAGCACAATATCAAAAGACACCCGCGCGCCCTACGCGCAAACCGTCCTCAACCGACCTGCATGCTCCTCAAGCTTACGAACAAGATCCCCAACGCCAAGCTCTCTATTAAGCACAACCTTGCGCCAACAATTTCCCTGACGCTTGCTAAAGCGGTTATCAAATACCTTGAGGTACTCGCGCAACTGCTCCCCCTCAGCCTCTGACTTAGCGTGTCCTACATCGAGAATTAGCGCTACATCGTATTTCGCTTTAGTGCTGTCCGAGTAACTCACATGGAGGTACACCGGCCACCAATCGTCCCCTTCGAACTGTTCCCACCCTAGCGGACATAGGTCCAGCCAAGCACGGGCGTGCTCAATATGATCGCGGGTGAAACCTGGGACCTTGGCCACTAAGGTCTCTTTTATCGACGCCATGCCCTGGGTATCACGAAGCAACGAGAAGGCGGCTTTGTTCTGCAGCATGAAGATCATATGGTTGGAAGTACCGTCCTGTAGCCAGTACCTTTCCAGCCGTCCAGGCGTGGCTTCCAGCATATACCGAACAGCATGACTGTGTAATTGATGCAGCTCCGCAGCTAAAGTAATAGCTCGTTGGCTTGAAGGGCTTTCCCAATCGGTCTGCCGGTTGCAATAGCTCACTACCAGCCTGGCTGCCGCGTTGCCACGCTCTACGTGCAACAGCGCGCGATCGGCCGATGCTTTCAGCCAGTCATACCCCAAGTGCAACCAATAACCATTGGAGGGACGTTCAGACCAGTCGCCGCCTACGAAATCCCGATCCAGCGCAATGTAGACACTGCTGTAATCCTTCAAATGGGGATTGCTGGCCACGGCCTCTTGCCAACTGGCTCGGTAGCCGTCTAGCTGGTTTTGACTGTGGGCGGTGCCTGCCTTGTTCTCGATCAGCAACACGAACCTGTTATCCGGGTCGATGACGAACAAATCAACTCGCTCCGTCGCCTTGAGCCCTAGCTCACGAGCAGTAAACACGCTACCGAAACTGGCGGTTCGGATTCGGGAAGGCGGCCATTCAGCGAAGAAGCGGGAGGTGGTGCTTCTGCCATCCAAGCCGCATTCAGCGACTGCCTGTGTGGCACTCATCAGGAGATCTCGTACGATTTGATCACCTTGGCCATGCCCTTCACGCGGGTCGAACAGCCAGGCCAGGAAATCCGAGTGCTGATTTTCACTCAGATTGATCACGTCAAGAATGTCATCACCGATTTTCAGAATTTCACAGAGCTCAGAGAGCTTTGGATCACATAAAAACGCTTCCACAGCTTCGGTTGTTGCATCCATGCGGTAATGCTCACTGCAAAGGAGGGTGGGAGGGACCGCCATTGAGTCGGCCGGCAAGTAGAACGCCGCTAGGCGGCCGAAACGCCTAAGGGGTGACCGGGCGCATTACCCGAGCCGAGCCGAATAGTGGCGAAATAGTGCCAACCTCTACGATCAAGGGCAACCCCTGATGAAGTTAGGTGGCTGTCCCCTGGATGCCAAAGAGGCAAATCCCCCTGCTGTTCGACCGCCTAGCGAAAGCCAGCGATCCATGGAAAGCTCGCGCCAGGCGATTTCCGTCACCAAATGGAGCATTTTTGGAGGCTGATTCAAGCATTCCTTCTAATGCCAGCGACCAAATAGCTTCACGAGATCAGCGAAGAGTTTCGCAAGTAGGTAAAGTTATCATTGCTACGGTCCTTTACTACTGCAGCATGCGGACGCCATTACTCTATTAAGCGGCACCTTTTTAAAACTGAGGTACAGAATGCAAATTGATGTAGAGTTCATTGATCAAAAAAAAAAATCTATCCAACCACAAGAAACACATCTCTCTCCCAGCCTTTCTTAAGCACGCGGCTTTAATGGGCCAGGGACAAAATTTTGGTATCTTGCCCACCATTTCACGGGGGCTCGGTGCTCTGATGTTCTATAACCGCTACCTAGATTACGACATCCTAAAATTTAATGGCTTTAGGAAGTCCGACTTAAACCTATTTGACCCAACTGACCAAGGAGCTTTTTCTACAATTGCAGGCAAAGCTATGGCTGATTTTCTGGCCAAAAACATGTTGCAAGCAAAGTACACGCACTCCTACGAGTCTGCGATGGTGTTAATGGGGTATCCTGTTGTAGGTCCTCGACCAGATTTATACTGCACCACTTCATCCCAGCAATTTGCTATGGAGGCCAAGGGATTCTCAATAAAAAGCATTAGCCCTGCGGAAATGATTAAGCATAAGACTCAATCACTATCAGGTCCAATTAGTGTGAATTTTTCAGTTGCTTCGGTGAGTTATAATATCTACACGGAGCCGCGCTGCAAATTTCACGACCCTGTCGGCGAAGATGTTCCATTCTACGCAAATGCAAACGAAACTCTAGCCAGGATGTATTACAGTAGAATTCTTGAGGAGCTAGATAATTACATCGACTTTAGAATAGTGATGTTTAATGAGCGTTACTTTAGAATCTACGATCTATCCCAATATTTCTATTTTCCGAAATCAAGGTTTCCAGTTAATATATTAATTGACGACATCTGCACTAAAAAAGACAACTCTGTCAATTTTATGAACCTCAATCTTCAGCGGATCGACGAACAATTCTTATATGTAGATACGGACGGCATAGGAATAATGATTGGCCCTTATGAGGCAACATATGAAACTAGTGGATTTGTGATGTACCCACAACGTAAATTTTACTAAGATTCTTAGCTATAACTCTTCGGGGATAGTCAAAATTGAATAACCTCGCATTGTCCAGAGAAATCCAAATGACTGCTCTGGGTCCAGGCTGTGTAAAAACGTTTTGAAGTAGGTTTGACAGTCAGGACTGCAACGAAAATCGCGTTCCTACTCAAATTTACGGCCTGCTGATTAACCAAACGCTGGCAGATTTTACGTAGCAACGCAGACTTCAAAATGGCGCATGCGTTTTCACACAGCCTGGGTCGACTGCTGCCGTTCCCATAGGCAAAACCCGGACAATAGCGATCGCAAGTAGCAGCATTCTGTAATTCTTCAAACGTGACGCTCATGGATGCCGCAAAAAAAGTCCACCCGGTGGGTTTATTGGCGAACGCTGGAAACCAGTCCTGCCGGGATCGCTCCACTGTTATGACGGACCACGCTAAGCAGTCGCTTCTTGGACAGCACCTCAGCCCTTGGTTAGCTGTCCCTATGTTCCCCAGAGCGCAACTGCTCTGACGGTAATCCAGAGAGTTCGCTCGGAATCATCCCCCACATCAATTCTGAAGACAGGTGGTTCCTGCCATCGTGAAACAGTCCCGTCCGGCGCCGGGTAGACCAGCTCCATGTGATTACATTTATAGCGGATCGCGTAAGCGAGCATCTGATAGATATCGTCTTCATCTACCCCCCAATTAGGGGCCAGGGGACTGAGCCGCTTCCACTTCGCATCGACGATTCTGATGATGCGCGGCGCCTCTTGGCCCGGTTTCGTTTGCCAGACGGTGATATCTGGTTTAAGCGTAAACACGCCAGCACCTCGCAATGTGGCCAAGGTCATTTGTGGCTTTTGACTTTGTACGTAGTGATGATCATCTGAGACTGTTTCTTCAAGCCTGGTGACATAGGCTTCGAATAACTTGTTCATATCAAATAGCAAGCCAGGCGCATCGGATGTGCCAGCGCTCATGGTCGGGCTGCTGATATTCAACAGCCACTCACACCACTTGAGCAGGGCTTGATAGCGGCGTGTCGTACGGTCTTGAGGCAGGCGTGCTACTGCTGTGGAAGAGGTCCGGATTGATGCGATATGAGAAAACCGACTATAGGTCTCGAACCATAATCGTTGTGTGGCGGAGACTTGAATCCAGCCGCGGCAAACCTCCAAGGTTGCCTTCACTGCGCGGTTGTAAGCGTTATCGGGCGTAAAGTCGTCATAGTCGCAATTAAGTAAGTGCGGTCTGCCCAGGTTATGTCGAAGATGCCCATGCGCATTGAAACGCCCTTTGATGACCGGCAAGTTGTCCTCGGTTCCTACATATTTCGAGATCAGTCCTCGTTTTGCTTGCACCAGTGCACAGTGCAAAAATGCTTCGATGAATACGTCCAGCAAAGGCGCCTTCACCTGCGTCTGAGGGGCCAAGCCAATCTCGGCTATCGTCAGGTAGCGAGCACTATGTAGCATCGTCAGCAAGGCGGTCCGTGCTTGATCCAATTCGCCAGCAGCGCAATCGATATTCATTCCGACCTTCGGCAGGACTTCCAGAATACAAGTGCCGAGTTTCACAACGCCGCAATACTGGGCAAACTTGATTCCGCCGGCCACTCGTTGGCAGAAACCTTTGCGCACCTGGTTGAGATTCAAAAGGGTCTGCGCTTCTACCTCAGTCAGCCAAACCCGAAACAGGCCACTGATCAAGTCGCCGTTCACGATTGGGATGACTTCATGCTCCAAGACACTTAGCGTTCGCAAGCTACTCATCAGATCACGAGTCGCTGTGTTCGGAATGAGCCTCAAATCCACCACCTGTGGGGGCCTCGGGCTCCATGGGTGCTGCGATATCAGCTGGCGTGGCGCCGTAAAGTCCGAGAAAGTCAGCCTCGTTCCAGGTTTCAGGGCTTCCCAGGGAAAACGTTTGCCGGGACTCATCGCCCACCGTCCGCCTGGCGTTGGAGAAAAGAACCGCTGGGGAGAGCAAACGGGTGGTGAAAAACACGCTGTCCTTGTCACTACCCGTCAAAACCAACCGCACTTTTTCCAGATCGTCGAAGAAGTATTCTTGAAGCATAGGTATGACCCGCTCAGCCATAACTCTGCGCAACGCATCCAGGGATTCGACGCCCATGAACAATGCGTGGCCCAGTGCATGATCGCGATCCAGCAAGTATTCGAGCCGATCATTCAGTCTCTGGAGCAATTGGGCCAGATCTATCGCCCCCACTTTAGCCGGAGAAATGCGGTGAGGTTCGGGCGGGCATTCCTTGAAGCGAAAACGTCGACGTAGGGCGATGTCCATCATGGCGATTGAACGGTCAGCCGTGTTCATGGTTGCGACCACGTTCAAGTTATCGGGCACGCTGAAGCGCTCACTTAAGCCAGGAAGCGTCACCCAGGCACCCTGATCGGTCCCTTTGCTCCCTGCAATAACGCGCTTACTCGGCTCGATCAGTGTGATGAGTTCACCAAAAACCTTGGCGACATTGGCACGGTTGATTTCGTCGATGAACAGATAAAACTGCTGGGTGGGCTGGGCATGTGCTTTCTCGCAAAGCGTAATAAAAGGCCCCTTTTGAAACATCACGGATAAACCGCTGCCATCTTCTGATGCAACCGGCCTCAGGCCCCCAACGAAATCCTCGTAGGCGTAGCTCGGATGGAAGGCGACAAAGGTAAAGTCCTGGCCCGCATCGAATGCTGCCTTCATCTGGGCCTGCATCTCATAGGTTTTGCCGGTACCGGGTGGCCCGTAGAGAATCAAGTTGTCCGCCATGCGTAACACAGGTGTAGCGGTGGTTTCGGATTCCCGTTCGAGATCGGCACGGGCTTCGTAGCTTGGGGACGGTTCGCTCACCACCACTTGTTGCGGCGCGACGTTCGGAGGGGTTATCAGCGTACCCACGGGCATTTCGTAGTGGTCGACCTCGCCCGGGAATCGGGTTTCCAGTCGCTGACGCAGGGCAAGCAACGCAATGTCCATTTCAGGGCGGTTATCGCCGTAAGCAGGAATCCATATGCCGTGAGCGCGCGTTACCCTCTGTTTGTTGCCTTGGCTGAATATCCGCTCAAAAGAATCGGGAAAGAACACGTGGCAGAGCACGTGGTAAAACTGTCGTCCTTTGCCCGAGGGGATGCTTTCGAGCCATTTCGAAAAGGCCTGCGGGTCCGCTAACAACGTCTCTCGCTCATTTCGTGGTTTAGAGGTGAAGTCGGCGAAGGCCTCGATGGCAAAGGCCATCTCCATCCACATGTACTGGTTGTAGCCCGGCCCTGCACTTCCCAATCCACGTAGCACTGCCTCATCGAAATAGGGCGAATCCGAAGGAAAGGGGAGCGGCTCCCTGTTCATATTCCAAATCTGTTCGATTTTCTGCTTTTTGGTCTGGGCCAGGAGATTATTTGGACCTAGCTGCACAATCCAGAATATTTCGGCCATCAAAACGACGTCGAGAGACGAGCAGGAAGCAAGCTGGGTCGCCAGCTTCTCGTAAAATCCGCCATTTCCCAAGTCAGGCTGCTTGCAGTAGTTCTCGATTAAAGGGTGAAAATGTTCGAGGGTCCAAAGTGGCTGCTCACTAAGCAGCAAGGAATGCTGATCCAGCAAGCATCGCTTTTTAAACGCGTCTGCTGCCTCGAATACTCGAACAGCATAATTGTTATAAGGATTGAAGCGGCTCATTGGAGAGTCTCCGTTCTCTGCGACCAGTCGAAATGTGCGACAACACTGCCACATCCTGAGATAACCGATAAAGAGATATTCAAGGAGTTAACGCGAACGCTCGGCCCCCCAAGTAGAGGGACTCTGGCATTGGCACCTTCCGACAGATCGGCTTCAAGCAAGGCAGGGCGTTTCGGTCAGGTGATCAACTTCAGTGGTCCAGCTGAGCCTGAATTAGGTAGGAGCCAGACCGGTGATTTGCTGGAAGGCTCGGCCCGAACGCAAATGCTGAGAAGCTGAATGTACCGACCGTTTCGGCTCGCAGGCAGTGGTCAGAGAGGTTGAAGCTGACGATTCGATGCAGAAGGCATCAAGGACGCAGGAAGCACCGGGCGGGCATGTAATTGTTCAAGCAGTCCAAGGTGTGCTGCTCGGCCCGGCCATTACCAAACGCCATGTTTAAGACGGTATCGAATTTCTTCGCATTCGTGGTCGTTTCTTTGCCGTAGCCGACCTTTGTGGTGATGTGCTCGTGGCCGTAAATGCCGATGGCCTTCACCAACAACGATTCCAGGCATTCAACTCGCTGGTAGAGGATGGCCTTGGCGAGCTCGCAGTCGGATTCGTAGATAGCGCTTAGAAAATTCTTATCCCCGGTGGTCAGAGTGAAACTCGTGCTCTGCGAGTGGAGATTTTCTGCGTGTAGGGTCAGCTGCAATTCGCCGTCGTGCACGCCATCGAGAGGCATCAACTGCTCGAGCAATTCGAGATTCTCTTGAGCAGCCCCCAGCTTTTTGCAGGATTCGACCATCTGGCACAGCCGACCGAACGCTGACGCGTTGCCCAGACGCTTATCCAGACATTTGGCTGGGTTATTCAAGTAAAGCGAGTAAGGCGCCTCGCCAAGCACATAGCAGTCCGCAAAGCTGCAATTGAGCACCGTCAACGCCTCATCGACGATGATCGCATTGAGCCAGTGCTACCAGGACATCATTGTCAGCGAGCACGATCATTTATGCGATAAGAGTCCGAAGCAGGTGCTCGCTGTCAGGATCAAGCCCATCAGCCAAATTGCTCAATGCACGTTCACGTATCAGATCTTGATCAGTGAGCGGTCCTGAGATCGATTTGACCGCACCCACACAGAGCCCGAAGATTTTCGGGTTGTTGTGGGCAACGTTCAGCACTGCATGTGTCGGATCAATCTGCCGGTCTCTTCCGAACCGAGTAGCGATATCAGCAAGCGCGTTTGCTTTGATGAGCCTTGGCAGGACCAATCGGGTATCAGCATTCCCAGTTAATAGCTCGATCGCAAAACGGTCAGCTTCGATCTCCTGAGAATTGCGTCCTTCCTCGGGCTCTTCTTTGGTGATCTCGTCATCCACAATCGCACCGTTCTCAGACAGATGTCCTAAAGCGATATGACCGAGCTCGTGGGCGAGATGGAACAGCAAGAAGCCCTGCTTGCGAACGTTGGACAGGACGATGGATGGCCTGCCTTTGATCGACATAGCGATGCCATCCATTTTTTTCTTTCCCAGCAGCGGGGAAGCCAAATGGAGGACAGGGATGCTACTGCTCCAGCAGAGGTCCAGGAGCTGGGTCAGGCCGACCCACGGCGCCCCGCTAGCGAGAATCTGAGAACGAATCTGCGCCGCGCTTTTCGGTAGCGGGGAGTAATCGTTGTCCATCGAACCCAGAGCGATTCGGGAAGCACTCTTCGCCAATGCAACAGCCACAGCGACATCGCTTTCCGATGTCCTAGAGGACAGCTTGAACCGCTTTTCGACAGGCAAATCGAAGGCCACGCGAGGAGGATTCTCGCTGAATGCTCGGATTTGAAGGCTCAATGCCTTAGCCAGGTAAAGCTTGGCCCGCTGTGCGGCTCCTGGGGTCGCCTCAATCTCGGGTGACCACCATTCGGGCATAAGACTGGCCAGATTTCTCTTGGTCAGGCCTTGGCTGTGGAGGGCGGAATAGATGCTTTGAATATCAGTCATGATCAGCCCTCCCTGGGTAGATACGCTTACGAAATAGACGGCGGTTAGACGGCCCAGTGAATTGGGAAAGTCACCGATATAGTCGAAATGATAGCATTCTGTATAGTTTCCCCATAGTTCTCTATGTCTGATCCAGCTCTCCAATCGGAGTTCGGATACAGCGCAAGCGTTCATCCGGGCTTCGTTTTCTATACCCGCCCTTTGTGATGGCCCCCAGCCACTCTGTCAGCGAAAGTCATTTTCACTGCGTAAGACAGCGCCACCAGCTCGCAGTAGTAGTCCTTCTGAGCTAAGTCGATCTGCCTCATCAATGCAGTGTGAGCGTCTAGGGAGAGAGTCGGAGCCTTCCCCCTCTACGGCTTTTATGTATCCCCTCAGCCGCTCGAATGATGCATCAAGGCACTGCAGACAGTTCAGAATTGGTCGTTCATCGATGTACATAGGCAGGAATTTCCTCTACATCTGAGGAACCAACCTACTGACGGTGTTAGCGCTGATGCGATTTTGACCCAGGCTGCTGATTTTAACTGACCCAAATGCAGCCTCTGATATCCCGCGAAGGCTATCGTTTGCTGAGTACTCGGTTGGGTCCATGAATTCCGGAAACCTAGGTCAAAATCGCATCAGCGTTAACAAAAAGCCGTCATCCGTATGCCACGAACCGGACAAGCACCAGCGCGCGCCCACGGCGTTATCGCCGATGAAATTCGGCGAGTTGCTCTCTGTCAGTCGCGAGATATACTTTGCTCAACATAGCTGCGTGTCTTGCGTTTGATAGTTGTCCTCGAGGGAGCCAATAATGCAAGGAGTCGTGTGTCGTATTCTGAGCAGCGCGACGTGTGCGGTGCTTATCCTCTCGGGAATAGCGGTCACCCGTATCGCGTTGGCGCAAGAGCCCGACTCTCCGAGCCCCTTCTGCACTCTTTCGCCAGATCCGACGAGCCACTGGCTGCCAAACACCCCTCTGCCCACCGAAACGACTATCCCGACGGCGCATGCAGGACCCGGCGATACGTCGGACTGCCAGTTCTACCGGCCTGCTTGGCAGCGCTTCCTGGTCGCCACGCAGCCCAGTATCGCAGGCCGACCAGCATTCGTGGACTTTCCGAGCTTCGACAGCCTCTTCTCCAAGTCGCCACCCACTTCGCTGGCGGCAAGCGTCGCACTCGTCCTGACACCGCGCACGGAGCAACGGCCGAACCAGGCGAACGCGACTGTAGAGAGCCTGATCGACACCTCTCAAGCAGGAATTGGCGGCGTGGCGGGCGGTTCACTGCTCGATCAGAATGGCCACACGATATTCTATGCGATCAACGTCAATCCCGACTTCGCGAGGTTCGTGAAGGACAATCATCTCGACAGCGTGGCCGGGATCACCAATGCCGATCCCAATCTGTCCTTTCTCGGGATGCCAGCCGACGCGGGTAAGCCCAAGGCGACGAACATCGTCGAATACAAATCCGCCTGGATGATCGTAGACACGGTCAATCCGCCTGCGAACTACATAGTCGTCGAAGCCCTGATACCGCATCTGATCCTTAACGGCGGGCAGCTGATCCAGGAGATCGGGCAGGATGGGACACCCAGTTTCGATCAGGTAAAGGTCGCGCTTCTTGCGCTGCATGTCGCCTTCACGCTGCCGGGTCATCCGGAGCTGGTGTGGTCGACGTTCGAGCACGTCCATCTCGACACCGGCGGCAAGCCCATTCGCGACAACGCTCCCGCGGCAGCCGACAATCCTTTGAGTACAGCGCCCACCGCAGCGGTCAGCGCCCAGGACTTCCCACTCTACAAGGGCGGCACCACACCACCCGACGCGAACAATTCGCTAACGCCCGCCGTCCTGGCCTCCAGTTGGAACGCCAACCGCCAGGCTTTCCTCAAGGCGGACGGAACACCGCTGAGCACCTCGGTCTATCGCCCATATCCGGCCTCGAAGCCCGACGTGGTCGCGGAGGATCCCGAAATCACTCTGGTCAACGACAACGCGACGCAAATGTTTGCCGATCTAGAGACCAGAGCAGCCGCGGGAACCCCTCCGGACAGGCGGCAATACTACAGGCTCGTCGGGGCGACATGGCTCGACCAACCTCTTTCCGGTACGCCTCCTTTCTTTCGTCCCGGCCAATCGTTCGAGATCGGGGAGAATGAGTCGGCTGATGCGCCCGGCCAGCAACTCGCCGGCGAAACCCGGCTCGGCAGCACCGCCATGGAATCCTTCACGGAGTTCAGCCAGGGTTCTCCAAACTGCTTCAGCTGCCACGACACCAATAAGGTGACGGACCACAGGCTCCTAGTGAAGGCGAAGCTGTTGAACGTGAGTCACGTCTTTTCGCGATGGGTCGACAAAAACCCGCCGACGGCGCCTTGAGGAGGTTTGAGATGACGAAATTCTCTGACGTGCAGACGATCCTGGACACCATTATCGCCAATTGGACGACCGGCAACGGGAGTCCGCCAAGTCTTCTCGCAAGACATAAGACCGTCACCTTCGCGTGGGACACGAAGGCAAACCTGCTCGCGTCCACAGCGCGCGGGCTTCAACTGATCCAGCCTGATGTTGTCGGGAAGGCGGGGCAGGGCGCCACCGCAAATCTGGTCGTGGCACTCACGACTGGAGTAGCCCCCTTCCCACCGATGCCGCTTGATGGTCTCGACAGCCAGAACGGAATGTATCTCCAACTCGCTAGCCCGGAAATCACGACTATCATCTCATGGATCGAAGAGGGTTGCCCCGGCTAGACGTCTGTCGGGGCCCATAACCGGTAGGACGGACGACATCGCTGATATTGTCTCAGCGCAGCCGTCATTTTATTCGCCCCGACTAATTGTGCTCTGCCTAAATTCGAGAGCCTCGGTAGGATTGGGGCGTTACTTGTTGGAATAGTTATCGCCCGCCAGTCGACCACTTCCGGGGCATTTCAAACCCAAGGCCTTAGCGATGTTACATAACGAGGGGCCGTTGGTTTGGGAGGTCTGTGCCAATTTGAGCATTGGCCCACAGCTTTGCGTCGGTGCGTTGATCAAGTTAGCAAGGAGCATCAAATGATCGCCGCACCCTCGGTATGTACTGAATCTGAGGGGGTAATCACCAGAGGTGTGTAACCCCCGTTGAAAGAAGCGAACAAATTGAATGTTAGGCTTCCTTTTGACGCACTTCACGCACTGAATCGCCCCTAGTTTCGTAGACTGTTGACGCTGATACGATGTTGACCCAGGTTGCCGGAATTCGTTGACCCACCTGGAGGGTCAGCAAACGATGACCTTGCGCGAAAATTCATAAGCTAAGTATGGGGCAGCCGAAGTCAGCAGTTAGGTCAAAATCGTATCGGCGCCAGCACGTAGGGCGCAACATGGATCGCCTGTTGGCCACCGACCCGCTGCTTGAGCAGGTTTTTGAAACCATCAAGCAACTGACCAAGGCGCCCTCTGACCAGGTGTAAATGTCACGCCCCGGAGTGTACCGAGTACTCCGGCAACGACGGGGGGCGCTCCCATTCATTCGACGGTCGGCGCCAACAACGAGAAGGCTGGTAGGCTGCCAATTCCAGTACCAAGAGTTAAATTCTCCTATCTGTACTCCCTGAGAGATCAGTGGGACTCGGCACACTGTGGGTGCTAACTCTACCAGTCCTCAGTCGAGGAGCTAAACACCGTACTAAATGCGCCTAAGCCTAGTTTTCTTGCTTCCTCTTCAATTCGGCCAGCCAGCAGAACCTCGTTCTTAGTGGGAAAGTGACGTAAAAGGAATCGAGCATTTTGTCTAATGCGCTCGGGCACTTCGGTATCGCACGCAAGCTCCGTCAGGAAAGCGTGAGTTTGTGCGACTGATCTGGTCCGTTCAAATGGCATCGTCATTTTATCCTCCAACCTTTGTGATCATCAGTCCAATACAAGGCAACTACGTCAGGTCAAATACGTTGGCGGTCCAGCCCAGCTTATCGTCCTATACAAATACACATCCAGACTCCTAAGCCGTTTGCATGTCTACATTTTGGCCGGGGCATACCGGGGGTTATCCGGGCAGAGGACCAACTTCTCTCCTTCCTTCTCAGCCGCTGCAACGTCGGCTCGCCATTCAAGGCGGCGATCACGATCAGCTATCATCCCCCTCGACAGGTATATTTCATTAGTGCAAACGGCGGCGAATGCCTGCCTGATTGTCCTCCCGGACCGCTTCATTATCGTAAGTTCTAGCCACATTCATCAGCAGTTGCGAAGCAACAAACGGGTGCGAAAACTGTAGTGCCTGACCCCAGGTGCGGTATTTGTTAGCGAGTTCGCGCTCTTGCTCGCCTCCCTCACCCCGAACGTGCACGCCGCGCGAATTGTAGATTCCAGTGTGCGCTCCCTCCATCATAGGCTCGGACTGAATATCCTCCATCACGTTACGAACCGGCGTACACGGCCAGATGCCATCATTGTCCACTGGAGCGTGTGAAAGCAGCTTGCCAATACAAACATCCGCGATGTCTAAACGGCTCAGTTCGTTACAGGAATGGCGAACGGTTTCGACCCACTTCGCAAGGCGTACTTCATCAGTCTCGCCGAACTCATCCTGCCCGGGCAGGCGATGTATGGCCTCTAGTAGCTTGTACCCGCGGCTGGCCATGTCACTTATGCGATCTGGCGTGACTTGAAAATCAGCAGGGTCGACCGCGCCATCCTTTCGCTTGTACATCCAGCAAATGGCTTGAACGTACAATTCAGGATGCAGCTCTACGTACCTTTCCAGATTCGGGGTTCTGGAACTTTCGGACCTGGACGAAGGTTGCCCTAACACGTCTATGTAGGCGAACTCCAAGCCAGCCTTTTGCTCGATTGATAGGCCAGAACAGCCATTCAGCCGATTGAACGCTTCTTCCACGTAGTACTGCTCAAGGATGTACTGTCCAGGCAGATCTCTTCCGCCTTGTGCCATCTCGGACATCAACCGGAAAATTACCATTGCGTCAACTTTGGCTATCTCATAGCGAATGCTCGAGAACGCTGCCCGGGGCCTTTCGGCCTTTAACAAGCGCTCGACAGCCTCGTTTCTCTCCGTTTCGGGATCGTTCAGCCATTCCGGCGATACTTCGCACCAATACCGTAACTGAGCAGGTTCTCCGAGGGCATCAACCAGTTTCCAAGTGCCTTTACCAAACGGGGCAAGCAGGAGCAGATCCACCATGCCCTCTTCAGACAGCCCAGCAGCGATTCTAAACAAGATGGCATTGCGCTGATCGTCATCTGTCAGAGCTCGAATCGCACCACCGATAAGACTCTTCTGCGAATGGACTTCCTCTCTGCCGGAGAGGATTGGCGCAAGCGCAAGGCGAAGCAATTCCACCAGTTCCGATTCGGACAGTACAACGTCAGCGGCAAGGGAACCGATCACCCAGGGAACATTCTCTCGCCCGGACAACTCCAGAATTCCGGAGAAACCACGATGCGTGAACACTTCGCGCAACGCTTCTGCCCTCTGGCGTTTGATACGCTCTTCGCGCTCAAGGTAGTTGGAGTCTTTGATATTCTCGAGCTCGTCGACAGACTCCTCGATCCAGGCATTGCGGAACAGCCACGCATGCTTGTTTAGTAGGTCGCTCGGTTCTAACGCGTCGTAGGCGGCTTTTCCTGCTGCGGCCAATGTATCGGCTCCGCCACTCCGCTTCGCACGCAGCGCAGCGCGGCGCGACAATGTTGAAATTCGAATTTTCTCGCGCATCACCGCCTTGTCAGCGTCACTGGCTTGAGTCTTCGCCCAGTTCTCAACCAATTTCCATACACGAGCCTGGTCGTCATTACTCAATGCTTGCAAGCGATTGACTAGATCACTGAGCATTTCCAGCGAGTAATTCGCCCAGTTCAAAGCGAGCTCAACCACCTCGCGCACGAACTCTCGAGTTGGCCCCCACGTGGGGAGGGGCTCGCCGTACCCATAACCATCAGCGCGCCAGCGCGGCTTGTGGCTGTAGTCGCCAACTTGGCCGCGATTTTCGAACTGAGCGATACAAATTCTCCATGCAACATCAGGAAATTTCGTAGCTAGTTGCTTCATCAAGCCCACGCGTTGCTGGAGAGTTGCCGCAGTCTGGGGCATCCATGCTCGAAAAATTGCTCCCAGCGAGTTTGCCGGCTTATTGAGCCAATTGTCCTTGATCTCTATCTGCGCGAGCCGTGCAAGAACGAAGGCGGCACGGGGCAATGTCGCGGGATTCCATGAAAGCCCCTCGAGCGCCCACAATAGCCCCGTACGGCTTGGGCTAACGCCGAATAATTCGGGGCTAACTGGCCTCAGAAGTCCAAATACTGCAGGGCTGTCCGTCCGAAGGTCTCGCTCTAAAACCGAAAGGAATTCATCAGGTGCTGCTTCTGCATAGGTGGGAAGGTCGCGGTCATTGGCCTCCAAGGCTCGTGTAGTTAAAGGGGTCCGAAGCAAATCACGAACGACACGTATCACCTCCGTTTCGATATCAATGCCAAAGCGCCCCTTGAACAACGCCACGCCGTGAACTGCGAGCAATACAAGCGTTTCCGATATACCTTCTCGGAAGGTGCTGGAAAATTCGCGCACCTTGCCATGATGTGACGCAATCCAGCGCTGGTCCTCAGCAAGGTCGAGCGCGGGATCGTCTTCTCCCAGCACCATGCGCGCCATTTCAAAGTAGCGGGTTAGGTCAGCTTCCGTAACCCCACCAGCAGCTGCGTAGAGCAGATCAAGCTTTGAAATCACCCCTCTGGCGGTGCCGATCGACCATATCGGCGCGTCGTTAAGCTTGGCCAAGTTCTGGCAGTCCTTTTCAAGCTCGTCATAGGGGCGGTCGCCAGCCAGAAGTGAGAGTCCTATCTTGTCGGCTTCATTCCGGCTATCCCATGCCCCAACAAGCAGAAATGGAACAAGCTTGGTTGTTGTATGGAAGTTCGCTGCCCACTCTGGCAACTGTACCGCTTGTACAGACGACAGCCGTCGGCGCAAAACAGTTAGAGAGCGACCCGAGACCTTAGCAAGCTGAGTAACTTCATCCCTGCTCTTACCCATCCCTTTGAGCGCCACATTGAATGTCTGGTAGCTGGCCGGCTCGAGGATTACGTCGGGCATCGTTACCGCGGCATTGCGAGGGTAGATCACAAACGAGTGCATGGACTTTGCGAAGGGAGCAAGCTCTCGCTCGGCTTCGCGCGTGTATACGACAGGAATGAATGTTTGCTTGCCTGAGGCGAGCCGAGGAAGGACACCAGGCTTGTCGAACACCAAGACTCGGTCGCGATATGACGCCAATTCGTCACCGCCATTCTCGCTAAGCAATTGGGCAAGGAACGCAAGCGCCTCTTCGGTTGAATCTGCTGCGATCGTAGTCGGGCGCTCAGGCAAATTGGTTAAGCGCGAAGCCACTGAACGTTTTGCGGACTCAATCGCCGAATTAAAGAGGGCGCCGGTAAGAGGCGGCGTCGAGACCTCGGCCCAGTCTGCCCAGCACTTGTCGAGCGACCGAACGTTCTGCGCTGGGATACATGTTTCATTGGCGAACCATGCTTGCGCAGACAGAGACTGCTCCAGCCATTGCTCAAGATCGCTCGCGTCATAAGCACGCACATCCTTCCACAGCTTTAGCGCCTGTTTAGCATTAATCCAGGCAGTCTTCCCGGCCCAACGGCGGGGAGTGACGAACACAAACGTAGTATCCGCACGGTCTCTCTCTTCGAGGGCCTCTACGCTCTTCTCAAAGTCGCCATTTGCTTTGGTGCGGGGATCTTCGTTGGTTCCAAACTCCCAGCCGGAGTGACCTACTGGGACCCAGGGCGTACCTTCGCCTGCCGTAACGAAACCATCCCAACCAGGTCGCTCAGCATCGTCATTGCCGGGAAAGTCCACTTTTGTGAGCCCAAGGCCAGTTGAGTGCACCAGCGTACGCAAGAAAACAGCCAGGCGGGACCGGGCTCGAATGTTGTGGGAGACCCAGCCTTCAATGGCATTGGCCTGAATCGCCAAGAATGGGGGCACATAAGCCTTGGCATCAGCAGGTGCAGCTTTTTGCTTGGCTTGCGCCGCCTCATACTGGGCCTGCATCTCCATTAAGTCTTTGAGCGGAAACTTGAACGCCTTCTCTAGTCGGGCAGCCATTTCCGCAGATAAGGCGGCCTTACCATTGAGCAGGTTTGATAAGGCGGGCCGCCCAACGCCAATAAGCTCAGCAGCCTTGGTGACTGACATGCCGGACGGAATGACCTCTGCCTTAATGCGTACCCCGGGGTGAAGAGCATCGATGGGCGGCATCGCGAAATCCTCAGTGTGTTGAGCTAGTGGAGTAGAGCTCGCATCAAAATAGTGTATTGTGTAGCGCAACACAATACACTAATCTGACATCAGCAGGTGTGTTGGTCAGAGCACTAGATTGCGACCAGTACGGACCACTGACTTCATGATCCAGCGCTCGGCAGCAGACGTATGACACCAGTCGAGGAAACTCGCTGCGTTAGGCCCCCTGGACCGCAGAAGGGATCAAAGCCTCACCTGCTTTCAAAGCGCATGGGCGCCTACCATCTTTTTTGAACTGCTCCTGTAAACCTCTTTTTTTCACTGTTAACCACCCTAGTTAACAGTGAAAAAAAGAGGCTTACAGGCGGGATGCACCGCCTATACATCAAGATGGGTATGTGCGGAGCAATCCTGCGTCGTTGCTGGCTAGCACTTGGGCAAGGCGTGTCGAAGCAAGCCACCATTTCCCGCGCAGCTTCGCCGTGCCCGTGTACGATAAACACCTTACGAGATAGCACTTGCTGACCTTTATCAGCACTTGGCCGCATGCTCATGATCAGCAAAATTGTAGTGGTCTGCTGAAACCGGACACCCAATTACCGGCAAAAAGTACGGGACTGCTATTCACTTCTTGAGAAAGGTCACCGCAAATGAATCTCGCACGACTTGCACTACTGGTCGGCGGACACGGGGAACCCGTGAAGGGTTGTGATTTGCCAACCGACGAAGCTGAAGCCTTAGTGCGGGCTAAGTATGCACAGCATTCGTTTTGTCTGGTGCGTGACTGGACGATGCTCGATCTGGCAACGACCGTTGAAGAGCTGGAAGCACTTCGTACCCGTGGCTTAGAACCGGTCATGGTCTATGCGCTAAACGTTTTACTCGACAGCCGAGGACGCTTCAATTCCGGCGATTGGGTGCGTAGCTCATTCCAATTGAGCTACAAGGAGACAGGTTTTTTCCTCACCAAAAACACGGTTTATGTCCTGCTCGGAAATGGGATGAGACAGAAGATCACTATTAGAGACCTGGCAAGCCTGAGATAGAGCGGTCGAAATCTCGAGCGATTCACCGTCTCGCTTGGTGATCGCTTGCTCCGTCTCGAAAAAATCAGCTTGGCTTCTTGGGCTTGTGCGGCTGAGTTACGAGGTCGAGACGATCGAAGAAGGCTTTGGCTTGTTCGTCCTTGCTGAGCTTCTTCGCCGCCGGCTGCCGAGAAGGCTTTTTCACTACGATCTCGGTACCGTCTTCTAGCTGCTTCTTCGCTGACCGTTCAGCCTCAGTCAATGACGAGTCGAAAACCTTCGCGATCACGCGCTGGTCCCGTTCGGCCTTGGCGAACTCCACGACGTTGGTCTTGTAGACGGCCGGAAGCTCGAATGGGCATTTCAAATCAAGCCGCAGCTTAGACTGCCGATTCCCCAGCGCCAGAATCTGCAATTCCTCCACCTCGCTCGCATTGCTTGTATACGCAGCGGAGCGGTAGGCCCGACTAAGGTCCCGAAGCTCAACCCAGTGCCGACCGTCGCTTCGACTCTCGATATAGGCCTGCTTCAACAGCTGAACCGAAAGTCGTTTGATACCGAAGGTGCAACGATAGAGCTCAGCCGCAAAATCCCCTGAACCAGGTCGGATGGCCCCGTCACTGACCCTCACGCACTCATCGACATAATCAGTCCAATCTTTGCTCCCCGGCAGATCCGGAAGCATGACGCGGGGCTGAGACAGTAATCGCTGCTTATCCTCGCTATTGCGACCAAAGAGTTTGTGGACCAGGCTGTAGTTGCATACGTAGACCGCAGGCGGGCCGATGGACGCCAAGGTCAGAAGAATATCGGTGATCTTCGCCACTCCTAAACCAGTGTTAATAAATTGCGTTTCATCCAGCAAAACCAGTGACACTCCGTCTCTGTTGGCCCGCCTGCGGGCCTCCTCTAGAAACTTTTTCTGATATCCACTTAGGGATTTCGCATCAGCAAAAATAAATTCCGAAAGCAAACTCTTACCGCTGATTTTCTCCCTCGCACTTGCATACCAATGCGAAACCAACGTGACCGGGCCTGAAAAATGATCGGAATAAAACTCAGCAGGTGGAGGCATTACTTTGCGCAGTGCTTCCAATGTACAACTTTTGCCAACTCCAGCTAAGCCGGTAAGACATATAGGCGTAACATAAACTTCTGGAGGGGTATAAACCTTGGCTCGATTCTCTACCTCGCTCTTAAAGAGACCGCAGAAGTACAGGTGTGCCCGACCGATCATTTCATCAATGAACTGTAGCGAAAACTGATTAGGCAGATAAATGCGTTTCAACGTATCGCCTAGTATTTCAGCACCTATGGCAGGCTGCACATTTGATAACGAGAAAATAGGTTCGGGTCTGACCGTTACAAGTTTTCGGATTTTCTCGGGGTCTAAACTATTGCCGAAGCGACTTGCAATGACGTCGTTCATTTGCCCTTTCCTCGTAATCTGTCATAGTCTGCTGTGTCGCGCTTGAAGGCTTCGTTTTTGGGTGGCCTTCCGACCTTCCTTTCTTCCTTATCCCAGTCTTTATCTGTTTGCTGTTTATGCATATCACGGATAAATTGCTTAGCAGCTGGTCGCGCATCCAAGTGCAACGCTAAGCTTTCGAGTCGAAGTCTATTTATTTCTTCCAGATCCCGAAGAGAAATGTCGATATCACCATCAACAGTTCGCTGGGTACGTACCAAGTCAAGCTCATAAAGCACGCCCGCCAACTCGACCCAGATATGGCGCATGCACATGGTAAGTACGTAAACTTGAGTCGGTATAACTCCAGCTTTAGCCACGCGATCAAACACCCCGGTAGCGGTCAGGCCAGCTGATCTATACTTTCTACTATATAGATAAACTGCGTCCTGACGAATTGCTCCAGGAAGCACCAATAGGAAATGCCTTACAGCTGTTTCAAACTGCATGCCTATAGATGAGTCTCTGCCTCGACTACTCCAGTAATTCCAGATCCCAAGCGGCGAAGGCACGACCCCTGCTGCATACATCCTTTCCTCCATTCGCCCGCTTGCGTCAGAGGTCAGGTTATCATCCAAGACCTGAAATATTTCCCGCCTAGCCATCTCTACGAAATTTAGGCCGCTCTTGACGCATGTTGGCTGATCGAGGGTTTTCTTATCACGGGGATGTGAAGATTCGATTGAAGCCTTGGACTGACCGGAAAAAGTTGGAGTAGTCTCAAAGGTTCCTAGCCAATGGATTTCAGATTCGACTTCCAGGGCGGCTCCAGGTCCGCGGTCAAACACAATCCCGCCAGAGAGTCCCTCGCATGGCCACTGATCGTGAGTGATTTCGACGCCGAACAACTCACAAAATTTGACCTTGTTCAGTGCCATAGAGAAAAGGCACATCCGATATGCGGCTAAGTTCTCTTTGCCTTCGGAGAACCCGATACCGACGATTGCTCCTGATAACGCGCACACCGCGCGTACCACACAGAAGCTTTCAACCGCACTGCCCTCAGTGAGGCCTGTAAGCTTTTCAGAGATGTTGTAACCGTCGAACTCAACACTCTGATTTACATTCAGCAATCTTTCGGCAAAGCTCCCAACATCAGCTAACAGCGCTCGAGTCTTTTGCTTACCTCTAGTCCCTATTGACCGGGTTCTTTCGGTGAATAGTTTCTTGATCCAATCCCGCACCTGTGAAAGTGACGGAAAGGGATCACCTTGGGGGTGGCGAAACTCGAACGAGTCGCCTTTTTTTGTAGCAATACAGCCAAATTCTTCCGTGAGTATTTTGCGGTATAGCGTTTCCTTCGTCTTGAAGGCAGATCTGTATTTGACATAACCAGATACAATCTTCGCGCGCATCTCCGGATCACATCGATAACCTGAAAACTTACCTTTCCGAGATGGACGTCCCAGTTTTCGTTTGTGACCGGGCGCGTCCCTATTCCAACCACCTATGCGGTGAAGCCGTGGCATCAGCGCCCACTTGTTCCGGCCAAACGTAATGTATGTGTAGAACCACAAACGCAAACGGGCTGCGTTCTGTTTGGATGATTGCGCTTTGGCATATGCATTGATTATGGCGTCAGGGTTATCGCTAGCTAGAATCTCTGGGATACGTGAAACCAGCTCAGCGATAGCAAGAAACCGGCGATTAACCTTTTGGTCATAGGTTTCTTTATCGGACATACGGCGGTTCTCAAGGTTGGATACATCTACACCTTGGATGGGTTCTAGCCAGGGCGGGTACATATCTATGGACCGCGTCTCCTCGATCAGGCCTACCTCAAGACCCTCTTCAAATTCAAAGGTAGTCAGCGTAACCAGGGAAGTTGTGATCTGTCGGCCCTGATAATCAAATTCAATCAACCTTGCTCGGTTATGAACAGCGTCATTCACCAGGAAGTAGTACGTGATGCCCTTTGAGAGGCTGAGATAGCCTTCAGGTGCAATTAATTGTGCTCCGGTGATCACGAGTCATGCTCCTCGAAGAAAGTGCCGCAAACCACCAGCAAATCGCCGCCATCGGTCTCCAAGGGATGGTCGATGAGAATCGGCTTTAAGAAGTTGACGACCAGTCGGCGCTCCCAGATGTCCTGGTAGATCCGAGCAATAAACTGACCCGGCGAGCCCCAGCGTCGACCGTATTCCAAAGCGGTGTACGCCACTGGGTTGCCACTGCGAACAGCGATCTGTACATCAGCGCTGAAGTCCTCCAGCAAATCTGCTTGGTGGGAGAGGTGCAGGCCATGCATAGGGAACAGCATGTCCAGATTGGCGTGAACCGTCGTACTGATTTGGTCCAGTGAGAGCTGCAGCGTTCTGATCCCGGCGCTGGCGTAATAAGCCCTCTCGAGTTCAGCCCTTCGCTGCGCGTGTTCCTGGTCATTTCGCTGCTGGGCAGGGGTTTTGGCGCTGAACAGGCGACGCTCAAAAAATGCCGCCTCGCGGTCCTTGATGCTCCAATTCACCGCATAAGGCATACCATCCGGCCCCAGCAGGTACAGCAGCAAGTCGCCTTGGTAGGGGAACGGGATTCTTTGGCGGCCCCCGTCAGGCATGCTGACGGTGACTTCGTGATGCTTGTGACCTATCTCTTCAGCGATTTCCGTAGTCCCACGGATTGGCGGAGGGAACGTTCCCTTGGTCAGTGGGTGCCCCTTGAGCGGATGAGCTGCACCGTATGGCCACAACATCTTCTGTTCGTGGATATCGAGTAGATCAGGGTGGTACAGAGCGAGCTGAGTGAAAACTCTCTCGGGTGTGGACAGGGCGTGAAGGGTACGGCTTAGCTTTCGGCTATTGAGCCGGGTAGCACGAGACCCTTTGGGCGCTTCCCGCGGGACCGCCAGAGTTGAAGGGATGTAAATGTCACCCCATTGAAACCGTCCCTGACGGCTCATGATGAGGTCGAATTTCTGCTGCTGGTTCATCCAAGCATTCCAATTTTCTTTGCTACTTCTGCCGGGTGCCTGGCTGGGGATAAAAAGCTAGCCACCTAGCAAGCCCTTGCCTGACGGGCAGGCCGCTATCTCCGGCGCTGTGGATAACGCTCGGTTTCTTGTGGATGAGCGAAGTCGTGCGGGACTTGACGCCCCACATGCTGGGGATAGACAATGGAATGGTCAGCCCGTTAATCTGACTTATCCACAGGGGCCCAAGGTCGCACTTGGGCTTTTGTCTACCTGACTTCTAGATTTCTACGCTGGCTAGAATTCTGTCACTAGTCTCTCCTGGTCAATTCGGGTATTGTTCTATTAATCAGAACAAGTTGCTCTTAGTTCATTCCGCTTTGGTTAACCCATAATGTTACAGCTGCTAATTAGCTGATGACAATGGAAAAATTGCGTTCGCATAGCTGACTATAGAGATCCAAGGCAGCGGTCAGACCGACCTCTCGGAGTCACTCCGAGCCGCTGAGCCGCCAATAGGTTTGACATTAAAATCTCTATAAATATCTTTTTAATTCATTTTTTAAATTAGTAATCAGCCCAATGCCACTAGAATTGGATTGAAAATCTCTGCGGGATTACGACGATGCGTGCTCCTAGCGATGGTTCATTGTCGGATTTTGCTCTGCGCTGGCTGGAGGATGAGACCTTCTTCAGCATCTGCAGTCGTCAGCATCGCTACCTTGGGAACATGAATTCGGCGTCGACGCTCACCTGGTTATTCGGATCTTCGAAAGCGGGTACCAATCATGATTTCCCTTTTAATCTCGAAGCATTGAATGATAAAGCCAAGGCCTCATGGGGCGACTCAACTTCTATTATCCTTGGGCATACAATTCTACCGTTCTTTTTTCCATTCCAATCCCCGCAGCATGTAGCACAAGCTATAGCTACTCTAAAAAGTCCTTCACTAGGGTCGCTCAAATATCGGCTTGGTTTGCTAACTGGTCGCTTTGGTGCTGAGCATCCACTGAAGGCGTGCAGTGAGTGCATGATTTCAGATCGCGCAGCCAGCGGGGTCGCCTACTGGCATTTGATGCACCAATACCCAGGCGTTGTGCTCTGTCCCAAGCATCACCTGCCTTTGAGAGAATGTTCTAAAAACCGTCAATGGTCTGGTCGTTTCCAGTGGTGTTTGCCCAATGACGATATATTGTCGCCAGTACAACATAATGATCGACCTGCCGATGTACTGCGAAAGCTCGATTCGCTAACACTAGCAATTCTTCAGCTGGCGAAATTTGGAAATAGGACGTGCTTTAATCCAGACATCGTTTGCAAAACCTACCGAACCGCCTTGGCCGAGCTCAGCGCAGATAGACCATCGGTCGAGGGCACTGCGGCTTCGTTTGCACGCTACACGGCGTTGCTGCAGGCCCACACGACTTTGACCACTCTGCCGGGAACCACGGGCGGTGCAGCGGCGCTGCTCGGGCAGCTTACCCGTCAACCGCGTGGGTATTGCCATCCTCTGAAGCACTTGATCTTGATCGAGTGGCTATTTGGCTCATTGGATCTCTTCGTTGAAGCCTATAATCGATTGTCGATAGCGGAGTTGCTTAGCAACAATCTCCAGAATAAACCTGATGTCGAACAGCCAACTGGTCATATTCAAAGTCACCATTCCACCAGCGGCAAGACCATTATCCGTCGACCCAAAACCCTCACAGAACCCGTGCGCTTATCAATTCTAGAAAGATTGTCGAATGGCGAGGATAAACAGGCAGTCTGCACATCCTTCAAAGTTACGATATCAACAATAAATAAGTTACTGCGTTCCGAACCGCATATTCGCGAGCAGTGGATGGCTCAGAGAAAATCGTCTAATACGAATACTTACAGACAAGCATGGCTATCGGCGATGGAATCTTATCCTGACTTTGGTGTTAAACGAGTGCGCTCGTATATTCCTCACGTATATATCTGGCTCTATCGCAATGACCAGCTATGGCTACACTCACAGATAGAGCAACTTCCCAGCGACCGGCGAGGAAATCATTCGAACATAGATTGGTTGAAACGGGACGCTGAATTATTCGAATCCATTCAGACTGCTACAAACTCTAAATCGAGCAAGAGTGCTGGTGTTAGCAGGGAAGCTTTATATTTTCGCTTTCCTGATCTTTCAAAATGTCTCGAACAGGATAAGCACTACCCGCGGACAAAAACACTAGTGCGCCAGCTTATAGGTAGACTCAAGAGCGGCCGGAGTTGAATTGCAAGAAGTGATCCTGTACTCACCCGCTAATTACGAACAGCGAGATGCCTCTGGAGCCGGCGCCAGCGTTGGCTACCACTCACGTTTCGCCAAGGTGTTTGAGTTGATCGATACGCTTGTAGGTCTCATAGAGCGAAATCAGGTCTCCTTGTACCATGACGTCCAAAGGCGAACGACCGCCGAAAAACGCGTTGCCGTTTGGAATCCCTGGAAAGTTCGTAACATTCGCCTGGTTGGCAAAAACCGTCCGCAGCGTGGCGTGGATGCCCAGGATAAGCCCGATTCGCTGCTGGTCGACGTTCAAACGGAGGGCGGTGCGTGTTTCCTCTTCGGCGCGGCGGAGGGTAGAACGAGAAATTCGCAGGATCTTACAGGCGTGCCCAGGCGACGCCTGCCAGCCGCGGATTATCCGAAGAGCAGTCTTGAGTCCTTCCGTAGCCTGCTCTTGGGTTAGCTACTGCACGCTCATCACACTCTCCAATTAAGGTTTGTGGTTAAGTCTATTTCTGGCTCTCTGAGCTGTCAGAGGCAGCTCACGCCCGTCGCCCCCACCATCGGAATTCCGGGGAGTGGTGCGACTGTGACCGGCTTCAGGTCATTCAGCCTACCTGTAGGGTGCCGGAGGTTGCAGCACGGGTAGATTTTTGGGCGCCGGCAGTAGTAACCGTCAGCGCTAGTGTGCTCGCCCGAGTGCGGACTGGGATTTGGACAGGACCAATATCCCACGCCGTGCTCATAGTTTTCATCGACAAAATGGGCTGACTCGCTGCCGCCTGATTGGTAGGTGCACCACAGTGAGTCGGCAGCCCGACCGCCCTGCGTCAACGATCTGAGGTCCGCTGCAAAGTCATCATAGCTCTCATACACCCCCACCACCGCATCGCAAATCCGAGCATTCACGTTGGCCATAATTTGGTCCCTGCCACCGGTCCGCGTGGCCTCCAGCGCGTTGCGTAACATCCCCAACTCGTCGTGCAGGGACTCCATTTTTGCAGCTGCTGCACCTTGCATATCTGGGATGAGTGCAGCGGCTTTTTCCCAAGCAGCGTCGGCCGCATGCACATTGGAAATGTGACAGGTTGAGGTGCAAAGCTGGTGGTAGATCTTTGCGCGACGAAATGCCGTGGGGTCTTCATTGGGTATCGTAGGCGCGTCAGCGAGGTGCCGGCCGCGGCACTTTCTCCACATGACATCGAGGTCATGCCCCAGGCGGTTGAAAGGCTTATCACAGAATGGGCACTGATGATGGAGGACTGCGTTGTGCTTGAAGCATACGGTCACATAGGGGGCGACGTACCGCCGCCAGTAGGAGAAGCCGCGAACCTTCAGGTCCTCACGGACACATTCTGGACAGAACGAGGCATCCCACACGCTGAAGCGTTCACCTTCAGAAATGTACTGCTTTCCTGAGTAGGCGTGGTCCCAATGTCCGTTGAAGACGTGAGTCGACGCCATCATGGTGTGGCTGTGAACTAATCGATTGAAGCCGTAGCATCCTGGCCAACCCATGGCCTCCGCGAGCCTTTTCACATCAATGGTTTTCAGCACGTGACGAGTAGCAAGCTGCTGGAAGGTGGGGGGAACGTTGATGTGCCAGCTGAGAAGAAGGTTACGCCGCACGTATGACGCGAGCGATTCATCGGGCTGTATTTGCAATGGCATTGAGGAGCGCCGAAGCAAGTTGCGTGAGAGGCAACGGTGAGGAAGGAAGACCGTCTCGAGAGAGGGAGCCAGGCACGGCTCCCTCTCTCTGCGACAGTCTTTAATCTTTAGCGACAGTTTTTAATCTTCAAGATCATTGGTTCGATCACCTGTGGATAACTTATTCCACCGTCACCGACTTCGCCAGATTTCGTGGCTGGTCAACGTCAGTGCCTTTCAACACTGCCACGTAGTACGAAAGAAGCTGCAACGGAATCGTGTAGAGGATCGGCGACAGGATGTCGTGGATGTGCGGCATGTGCACAACATGAGTGCCTTCACCGTTGGTCATGCCGGCCTGTTCGTCGGCGAAGACGATCAGTTCACCGCCACGGGCGCGGACTTCCTGGAGGTTGGACTTCAACTTCTCCAGCAACTCGTTGTTCGGTGCCACGGTGACCACTGGCATGTCGTTATCCACAAGCGCCAGCGGGCCATGTTTCAGCTCGCCCGCCGGGTAGGCTTCGGCGTGGATGTAGGAGATTTCCTTGAGCTTGAGCGCCCCTTCCATCGCCACCGGGAATTGCGCACCGCGACCGAGGAACAGGGTGTGGTTCTTCTCGGCGAACAGCTCGGCGATTTTTTCCACAGTGCTGTCCATGGCCAGGGCTTCGCCCAGACGGGTCGGCAGGCGACGCAGTTCTTCCACCAGTGTGGCTTCGACGCCTGCGGCCAATGTGCCGCGAACCTGACCCAGGGCCAGGGTCAGCAAGAGCAGGCCCACCAATTGAGTGGTGAAGGCTTTGGTCGAGGCCACGCCGATTTCGCGACCGGCCTGGGTCAGCAGCGTCAGGTCCGATTCACGCACCAGGGAGCTGATGCCGACGTTGCAGATTGCCAGGCTGGAAAGGAAGCCCAGTTCCTTGGCATTGCGCAGCGCGGCTAACGTATCGGCGGTTTCGCCTGACTGGGAGATGCTCACGAACAGGGTATCGGGCTGCACCACTACTTTGCGATAGCGGAATTCGCTGGCGACTTCGACCTGGCACGGGATGCCGGCCAGTTCTTCGAGCCAGTAACGGGCAACCATACCGGCGTGATAACTGGTGCCGCAGGCGACGATCTGTACATTACGCACCTTGGCGAACAACTCGGCCGCTTGTGAACCAAACGCCTGGACCAGCACCTGATTCTGACTCAGGCGACCTTCAAGCGTGCGTTGCACCACGGCCGGTTGCTCGTGAATTTCCTTGAGCATGTAATGCCGGAACTCGCCTTTGTCAGCGGCTTCGGCACCGTCACGGTACTGAATGCTTTCACGCTCGACGAGCACGCCGTTGATGTCCCAGATCTGCACGCTGTCGCGGCGAATTTCGGCGATATCGCCTTCTTCCAGATACATGAAGCGGTCAGTGACCTGGCGCAGGGCCAATTGGTCGGAGGCGAGAAAGTTTTCACCCAGGCCCAGACCGATCACCAATGGGCTGCCACTGCGGGCCGCCACCAGACGATCCGGTTGCCGGGCGCTGATCACCGCCAGACCGTAAGCGCCGTGCAGTTCTTTGACGGTCGCTTTCAGGGCTGCGGTCAGGTCGGGTTGCTCTTTGAGTTTTTCGTTGAGCAGATGAGCGATGACTTCAGTGTCCGTGTCCGAGGTGAACACGTGGCCCAGGGCCTTGAGTTGCTCGCGCAGGGCTTCGTGGTTCTCGATGATGCCGTTGTGCACCACCGCCAAATCGCCCGAAAAATGCGGGTGAGCGTTGCGTTCGCACGGTGCACCGTGAGTCGCCCAGCGGGTGTGGGCAATGCCCAGACGGCCGACCAGAGGCTCTTCGATCAGCGCCTGTTCCAGTTCACTGACCTTGCCCGGCCGACGCAGGCGCAAGAGCTTTTCATCGTTGGTGTACACCGCCACACCGGCGCTGTCATAACCACGGTATTCCAGACGCTTGAGGCCTTCGAGCAGGATGGCGGTAATGTTCCGTTCTGCGACTGCACCAACAATTCCACACATGCTATTTCTCCTGACTGACAGCGGCGCAAATCACATTGATGCCGCGGGCCTGAATCTGATCGCGGGCCTCAAGCGGCAGGCGATCATCGGTAATAAGGGTATGGACACTGCTCCAAGGCAGCTCCAGATTGGGAATCTTGCGGCCGATCTTGTCGGCTTCGACCATCACGATCACTTCGCGGGCGACCTCGGCCATGACACGGCTCAGTCCCAGCAATTCATTGAAGGTGGTGGTCCCGCGCACCAGATCGATGCCATCGGCGCCAATAAATAACTGATCGAAGTCATATGAGCGTAGTACCTGCTCTGCCACCTGCCCCTGGAAGGATTCGGAATGCGGATCCCAGGTACCACCGGTCATCAACAGCACCGGTTCGTGCTCGAGTTCGGTCAACGCGTTGGCGACATGCAGGGAGTTGGTCATCACCACCAGGCCCGGTTGCTGGCCGAGTTCCGGGATCATCGCGGCGGTGGTACTGCCGCTGTCGATGATAATGCGCGCATGCTCGCGAATCCGCGTGACGGCGGCGCGGGCAATGGCCTGCTTGTATTTCGAAACCGGTTGGCCGATATCGGCGACCAGCTCCTGTGGCATGGTGACCGCGCCGCCATAACGACGCAGCAACAGACCGTTGCTTTCAAGCGCGGCCAGATCCTTGCGAATCGTAACTTCCGAGGTTTCGAAGCGTTTGGCCAACTCGTCCACACTGACTTCGCCCTGCTCATTGAGCAAGGCGAGGATATTGTGGCGGCGTTGGGGCGTGTTGCGCTTTGACATGACTTGGTAAGTTTCGATTCGAAAGATAACGTAAGCAATCAAAACCTATCGGCGAAACTTCGTCAAGCCAGCATCAGAAAAAAAGATGTGTGGATAACTCAAAAAAAGATCGCAGCCTCCGGCAGCTCCTACAGGGAATTCGTGTTCACTCTGTAGGAGCTGCCGGAGGCTGCGATCTTTTGATCTGTGGATAACTTAACTCTTCTTGATCTTCTCAGGCCGCTTCCAGCCGTCGATGTTCTTCTGTCGAGCCCGGCCTACGGCCAACTGAGCGTTATCCACATTCTGGGTAATGGTCGAACCGGCCGCCGTGGTCGCACCGGAGGAGATATCCACAGGCGCCACCAACGAGTTGTTGGAACCGATGAACACATCTTCACCCAGCACGGTTTTCCACTTGTTGGCACCGTCGTAGTTGCAGGTGATGGTGCCGGCGCCAATGTTGGTGCGCGCACCGATCTCGGCATCGCCCAGATACGTCAAGTGACCGGCCTTGGCACCTTCGCCCATGTGAGCGTTCTTCAGTTCAACAAAGTTACCCACATGTGCGCGGGCCTCCAGCACTGTGCCAGGACGCAAACGAGCGAACGGGCCGGCATCGCTGCCTTCGCCGAGAATCGCGCCTTCGATATGACTGTTGGCCTTGATCACCACGCCTTTACGCAGGGTGCTGTCCTTGATCACGCAGTTCGGGCCGATCACCACGTCGTCCTCGATGACCACTTTGCCCTCGAGAATCACGTTGATGTCGATCAGGATATCGCGACCAACGGTAACCTCACCGCGCACATCGAAACGTGTCGGGTCGCGCAGGGTTACGCCTTGAGCCATCAAACGACGAGCGGCGCGCAGCTGATAATGACGCTCCAGCTCGGCCAGTTGTTTGCGATCGTTGGCGCCCTGCACTTCCATGGCGTCATGGGGTTGTTCGGTGGCCACCACCAGACCATCACTGACCGCCATGGCAATCACGTCGGTCAGGTAGTACTCGCCCTGGGCATTGTTGTTGGAGAGGCGGCCCAGCCAATCGCCCAAACGCTGGGAAGGCACCGCCAAAATGCCGGTATTGCCTTCGGTGATCGCACGCTCAACCGCGTTGGCATCTTTCTGCTCGACGATGGCAGTCACTTTGCCGGCGGCATCACGGACAATACGGCCGTAGCCAGTCGGGTCATCCAACTCGACAGTCAGCAGACCCAATTGCTGCGGTGCAGCCTGCTTGAGCAGACGTTGCAGGGTTTCGACTTCGATCAACGGCACGTCACCGTAGAGAATCAGCACGGTATCGGACTCGATGAACGGCACAGCCTGGGCCACCGCATGACCGGTACCCAGCTGTTGGTCCTGCAGGACGAAATTCAGGTCATCGGCGGCCAGACGCTCGCGCACCGCTTCGGCACCATGGCCGATCACCACGTGGATGCGCTGTGGATCAAGTTGCCGGGCGCTGTGGATAACATGGCCGAGCATTGAATTACCGGCAATCGGATGCAGGACTTTCGGCAAGGCCGAACGCATGCGAGTGCCTTGGCCGGCAGCGAGGATAACGATTTCAAGGGACATGACTGGCTACCAATCCTGGGTGGTCAGCAACTGCGACCAGGTGATGAATATCGAAAAAGAAAAAAGGGTAGCCGAGGCTACCCTTTTTAATCAATCGCGCAACAAGTCGATGGCCGATTAGTGGCCGAACTTCTTGCGGATCTGCTGGACGGTGCGCAGCTGAGCTGCAGCCTCGGCCAGACGTGCGGCAGCAGAACCGTAATCGAATTCCGCGCCTCGCTCATGCAAGGCTTTCTCGGCAGCCTTAACGGCTTCCAAAGCTGCGGCTTCGTCCAGGTCGGCAGCGCGTTGCACGGTGTCGGCGAGAACCTTGACCATGTTCGGCTGAACCTCGAGGAAACCACCGGAGATGTAATACACCTCCTCTTCCCCGCCCTGCTTGATCAGGCGGATCGGGCCCGGCTTGAGATTGGTGATCAGCGGCGCGTGACCCAGGGCGATACCAAGATCACCCAGTGCACCGTGCGCAACCACCATCTCGACCAGGCCGGAAAAGATTTCCCCTTCCGCGCTGACGATATCGCAATGGACTGTCATAGCCATCTGATTGCCTCAACCTAAATTAGCGCCCGTTGCCGGGCGCCGGGATTACAGTTTCTTGGCTTTCTCGATCGCTTCTTCGATGCCGCCGACCATGTAGAACGCTTGTTCTGGCAGGTGGTCGTAGTCACCGTTGAGGATGCCTTTGAAGCCAGCAATGGTGTCTTTCAGGGAAACGTATTTACCCGAAGCACCGGTGAAGACTTCAGCCACGAAGAACGGCTGCGACAAGAAACGCTGGATCTTACGAGCACGGTTTACCAACTGCTTGTCGGCTTCCGACAGCTCGTCCATACCCAGGATCGCAATGATGTCCTTCAGTTCTTTGTAACGTTGCAGAACATACTGTACGCCGCGAGCGGTGTCGTAGTGGTCCTGGCCGATTACGTTCGGGTCCAGCTGGCGCGAAGTCGAGTCGAGTGGATCGACCGCTGGGTAGATACCCAGGGAAGCGATGTCACGGGACAGAACGACGGTAGCGTCCAAGTGGGCGAAAGTGGTCGCTGGCGACGGGTCAGTCAAGTCATCCGCCGGTACGTATACCGCCTGGATCGAGGTGATCGAACCGTTTTTGGTCGAAGTGATACGCTCTTGCAGAGTACCCATCTCTTCGGCCAGGGTCGGCTGGTAACCTACTGCGGAAGGCATACGGCCCAGCAGTGCGGATACTTCAGTACCGGCCAGGGTGTAACGATAGATGTTGTCGACGAACAGCAGAACGTCGTTACCTTCGTCACGGAACTTCTCGGCCATGGTCAGGCCGGTCAGTGCTACGCGCAGACGGTTTCCCGGCGGCTCGTTCATCTGACCGTAAACCAGTGCCACTTTGTCCAGAACGTTGGAGTCCTTCATCTCGTGGTAGAAGTCGTTACCCTCACGAGTACGCTCACCCACACCGGCGAACACGGAATAACCGCTGTGCTCGATGGCGATGTTACGGATCAGTTCCATCATGTTTACGGTTTTGCCTACACCGGCACCACCGAACAGACCGACTTTACCACCCTTGGCGAACGGGCAAACCAGGTCGATAACCTTGATGCCGGTTTCCAGCAGGTCGTTGCCGCCCGCTTGTTCAGCGAAGGTTGGCGCAGGACGGTGAATGCCCCAGCGCTCTTCGGTGTCGATCGGGCCAGCTTCGTCGATCGGGTTGCCCAGTACGTCCATGATCCGGCCCAGGGTCGCTTTACCGACCGGTACGGAGATGGCTGCGCCAGAATCCTTGACTTCCAGACCGCGCTTCAAGCCTTCGGTGGAACCCATCGCAATGGTACGAACCACGCCGTCGCCCAGCTGTTGCTGAACTTCGAGAGTAGTCCCGGCCGCGCTTTGTACCAACAGCGCGTTGTAGATGCTCGGTACGCTGTCGCGTGGAAATTCCACGTCGATAACGGCGCCGATGATTTGAACGATACGTCCGCTACTCATAGCTGGATCCTCTGAATATTTGAACCGTTAAACCGCGGCAGCGCCGCCGACGATTTCCGAGATCTCTTGGGTGATCGCAGCCTGACGCGCCTTGTTGTAGACCAGCTGCAAATCGCTGATCAAATCACCGGCGTTGTCGGTAGCGTTCTTCATCGCGATCATCCGCGCAGCTTGTTCAGCCGCGTTGTTCTCGACCACCGCCTGGTAGACCTGCGACTCGACGTAACGGACCATCAAGCCGTCAAGCAGCTCTTTGGCATCCGGTTCGTAGAGATAGTCCCAGTGGTGCTTGAGCGATTGATCCGGGGTTGCCTCCAGTGGAATCAACTGCTCCACAGTAGGCTGTTGCGTCATGGTGTTGATGAACTTGTTGGACACCACGGACAGGCGATCAATACGGCCGTCCAGGTAGGCATCCAGCATCACCTTGACGCTGCCAATCAGATCATTGATCGACGGCTCTTCACCCAGGTGGCTGATAGCTGCAACGACGTTACCGCCGAAGTTGCGGAAGAAAGCCGCACCCTTGCTACCAACAACACACAGATCGATCTCGACGCCGTTTTCGCGGTTTACCGCCATGTCCTTGACCAGGGCCTTGAACAGGTTGGTGTTCAAGCCACCACACAGACCACGGTCACTGCTCACTACGACATAACCGACGCGCTTGATTTCACGCTCGATCATGAAGGGGTGGCGATATTCCGGGTTGGCGTTGGCCAAATGACCAATAACCTGGCGGATGCGCTCCGCGTAAGGACGGCTAGCAGCCATGCGCATTTGTGCCTTGCGCATTTTACTGACCGCCACTTTTTCCATGGCGCTGGTAATCTTTTGCGTGCTTTTGATGCTCGCAATCTTACTGCGAATCTCTTTTGCGCCTGCCATGTAACACCTATCAGGTTAGCAAGCGGGAGCCTTGCGGCTCCCGCTGCGGCTTACCAGGTTTGGGTGGCCT
>Ga0207655_1000686_pt1 | contig 39399 bp, 61 predicted proteins | sample KBSM44metaG_FD_184398 | JGI IMG/M metagenome (GOLD analysis project Ga0207655, IMG submission 184398) | Miscanthus rhizosphere microbial communities from Kellogg Biological Station, Michigan, USA - KBS M4-4 metaG (SPAdes) (version 2) | ecosystem: Host-associated > Plants > Roots > Rhizosphere >...
TTTTTTTTTTTTTTCATTTTCCATCCATTTTTTAATTTCTTTTTTTGTTTTTTCTTCAAATTTATTTAGTGCATTAACATCGCCTTGCGTCATTTTTCTACTTTGATTTCCTAATATAGCATTCACCCATTTTATTTTTCCTTCCATAGGGAAACTTTCTTTCGTGTAAAAAAATCCAAAAATCCCCTCTTTTAATTTAACAAAAATAGCACCGTTAAATTTCACTTCTACATCATTTGGAAAGGGATAATCGATATATGTTTCTTCATCTTTTAATAATTTTTTAAATTCGTTAATAGGCATTTTTTCTATTTTTTTTAATTCATCATAGCTATGCACATTCTTTTTCACTTTTATCGATCCTTTCTTTTTGTTTAATCAACTATTAACTAAAGTTTTTTACATTATACCACAAAAAAATAAAGCATTTGCTTAAGCAAATGCTTTATTTTGAATCAAAAATGATTGTCGGTAGTGCCAATGAATACTGAAAATAACACCCATGGCTAACATATTTCCCATTAACGAACTTCCTCCGTACGAAATAAACGGAAGCGGAATACCTGTAATCGGTAAGACTTGAATCGTCATGCCTATATTTTGAAACACATGAAACGTAACCATTGAAACAACCCCTGCGCATACATACGTGTAAAATTCATTTCGCGTACTGAGTCCTAATTTAACAATATGATAAATCAATACGAAGAAAAGAGTAATGACAAGAGTTGATCCAATAAACCCAAATTCTTCGCCGATTACGGCGAAAATGAAATCGGTTTGACTTTCAGGAATATATACGACTCCGTGTCCCATACCTTTTCCACTAACCATTCCCGAACCAATGGCATCTAATGAGCGCTTTAAATGATATCCTTCCCCTGAACTATATGATTCAGGATCAAGCCATGAATAAATTCGTCCAAACTGATATTGTTTTACGCCTAAATATTTTTCTAATGCTTGCGGCGCATAAACAACCAGGGCAAGTATCGTAGAACCTATCACCGCAATACTCCCAAATGCAGGTGCGATAATTTTCCAGGTTACGCCTGAAACAAATACAAGTCCTACAAAAATCGCAAGAAACACAAGTGCCGTTCCTAAATCAGGTTGTTGCATAATAAGAAGCAGTGGCAAAGCTAATGTTCCACCCATTTTCGCAAGCAAGAGTAAATCCTCTCTCATTCCTCTTATACGATACTTTTCATTATGCTTGGTAATTAACATGCTAAACACAATAATCAAAAACACTTTCATAAACTCTGAAGGTTGCAGTGAAAATCCAGGAAGCGTAAACCAACTTTTTGCTCCGTTAATCGGTCGTGCAATGCTAGCTGGTGCAACAATTAATAAAATCAATAAAAAGTTCCCAAATCCATATAAAATCCATGCAATTCCTTGCCATTGTTCCGAATCCAATCGAATCACAATGCCGATAATAATCGCACCAATCACATAAAAAATAACTTGTTTTTCAACAAAGTTTTGGTTATATTGCCCAATTTTTTCCGCACTGTGAATAGCAATCATACTTGTGGTAAATAATAGAAATAATAAAAAGGCTAAATTCCAATCAAATTTAGGTGCAAGTTTTCCGTTACTATTCATCTTTTTCCCCTATATTCGTTAAATTCTTATCTAACCTTTATTATATCATATCGACCAAGTGCTATAAACAGGATAAATTATCCATTTGTGATGAAAAAACGAAATAAAAGACGCATAAGCGCCTTTTATTTCGTTTTAATTTTTAATACTTGACCGATTGAAACGGTATCGGATTTTAATCCGTTTAATGTTTTTAAATTTTCGATACTCACATTATATGTTTTAGATATTTTATACAACGTTTCACCTTTTTTAACCGTATGAAGGACATATGTTTGAGCTACTTTGGAAAGTGTTAATACTTGACCTACTTTTAGTGTGTCCGATTTTAACCCATTCCATTCTCTAAGTTGTGCTACGCTTACGTTTTGTGCTTTTGCGATACTATAAAGCGTATCTCCTTTTTTAACGACGTATGTCGTTGTAGTGTTATCTACAGGAGGCGTTGAATCATTTGTGTAAATAATGATTGGCTGACCAACAACTACGTTAACAGATGTTAAATGATTCCATGCTTGTAATTGTGAAATACTTACATTATATTGCTTTGAAATGCTATATAACGTATCGCCTTTTTTAACGGTGTAGGTTACTGTACTTCCTACAGGCGTGTCATCTTCCCAATTTTCAGAATAAATAACAAGTACTTGCCCAACTTTCAAGGTATTAGACGTTAATTCATTCCACTCTTTTAAATCATCAACACTGACATTAAAACTTTTCGCTACACTATAGAGCGTATCTCCTTTTTTTACCACATAATCAACAGTGAAATACTCGTAAATCATATATTGAACATCTTTATTTGGCGTAATGGCATGATCGCTTAAATACGTTTCAGCTAATTCTACATATTGATCATCTAAAGAAGTTAACATATTTTCTGTATCTGTCATTTCATTTTCATATTGATCATCTGTTATTTCTTCATTTAACCAGCGAATCGTTGCTTCCGTTAGTGATATTTCATACGTTAACATCATTTTATATTTTGTATGCAGGGCAACTAGTTCAGCATTTTTACCTGTGACCGCATCATCATTTCGATATTGTAATAATGTTGTTTTCAAAAGCGTTAGCTTTTCTTTATATGCTTGATCTGTTGGAGCTTGTTCAGAATCATCCATCATTTTATGAATACTTTTTAATTGACGTGCTATTACTTTGGCATAAGAATTCATTTCTGTTTCATAAGAAGATACAGCAGTTGTACTAACGGTCGGTGGCGCTGCAAGAACGTTTACAGGTGTTAATAAAACAGATGTCGCCAACAATGGCGCGATTACATATTTACTCATTTTTTTCATGTGTAAAACTCCCCTTTTAAATGTAATAAATGTTCTATTTACTGTTTACAAGAAGAATTACGTATCCTTCTTTCATTTTTGGGAAATTTTATAAAAAAAGAAAAATAAAACGACCATATGGTCGTTTTATTTTATGATAAAGTTTATTTTCTGTCCCGCTTCTTCTAAAATAATGATTTCATAATCAAATTTTTTAGCACGATGATTCATTTTTTCAAGAAAAGAGCGATATTTCTTATCAATTGAAAGATGTAGATCTGGTCGAGGAAAAGCAATAATTTTCTCATATATTTCATGTCCCTTTTCTTCAGCTAAACAACAGCAAAGAATGGCTTGAAATTTTTGTATTTTTTGATTATTTACTTTTAATTTCACTCTGTTTTTTTTCACGTGTAATTCATGTACTTTTATATACAATTTTTGAAACCATTTCGGCGTTTCAAACAAACTTCGTACTTCTCCAGGACTATGTCCCCATCCAAAAGGCGATAAAAGATCTTTTCGAACAGTTAATACATATTTTTCGTCTTCATTTTTTTGAAAGACATACTTTATTTTTTGATTTTTTTCTTTTTTTTCAATAAAAAACGGATTATTTGTAAGATATTTTTCCACAATTATCCCTCTTTTCTTTTTTCTTATGATATCATGAAAAAAAAGAAAAGAGGGAAAATTCAAACAAAGAAAAATTAGCCATCCTTTTTCACAAAATCTTCTTGGTTATGACGAAGAAAAGGCTAAATTAGAAATTGTCGGAAATTGCACTTCTTGCAAAAAAGAAGTTGGAGCAAAAAATTTTGGTCATCTTACAAAAAAGTTAGAAGTTTATTGCAACCAATGTTGAACTAAGTCAGCTAAATAAAAAAAAGACATCTTACAAGATGTCTTTTCTAGTCACTCTTTCATTATAGAAGCAAACTGGTAAATGTGTAGAAATATATGGATATATGTTAAACTGATGATCAAAGGAGTGATTTTTTTGAAAATAGAGATCAAAGATATTGTGTCAAAAAAAATTCTAACCGAAGTAAAAGGATATTTAGATGTTGGGTTCACTCATTCACTAAATCCTTATAGTGGTTGCGCATTTGGATGTAACTATTGTTATGTACGCGAGATGCCTGTTCAAACGTATAAAGATATCCCTTGGGGAGAATGGGTTTCCATTAAAACAAATGCTGCTGAACTTTATCGAAACGAAGTGATCAAACTTCGTAAAAAAAATAAACCCATCAAACTCTTTTTTTCTTCAGCAACGGATCCCTATCAACCGATTGAACGAAAAGCGGGAATAACTCGTAGCATTTTAGAAGAAATGATTGCACATCCGCCTGATTTTCTTCAGCTCCAAACAAGAGGTCCTTTAGTCACAAGAGATATTGATTTACTCTTACAGTTACAGAAAAAATGTGAAGTTCTTGTCTCGATGACGATCGAAACCGATAGCGAAAAAGTAAAACAAATTTTTGCACCAAAAGCTCCTGGAATTAAGTTACGTTTAAAGGCATTAAAAGAAGTCCATGACGCAGGAATCGCTACGCAAGCTTCTATTTCACCTGTGTTACCTTTTTCTCCAAACTTCCCACAACTCCTAAAAGGAGTTGTCGATCATATATGGATTGATACACTCAGTATAGGCGATGGCGCTTTTGGTAAACGTTCCGAAAAACTGGGCATGCCAAAGTTATTTGAAGAAAACGGATTAACAAAATGGTATCGAAAAGATTTGCATGTGATGGTTGAAAAACATTTTAAAAATCATTTCCCGCACGATATGGTACGTGTATCAAAAGACGAAGGATTTCCAAACAAATAAAAACGCCATACGGCGTTTTATTTGTTTTCATTTTTTTTAAATTCCTCAATATTAAATTCAAGGAAACGATTTCGAAAATGCGAAGCTCCTGACTTTGTTAACAGATTTTTAAAGTTCATTCAACATAGTAAGCAACTTTTCATAACGAGATAAAATTTCTTCATCTTCAACTTTATTACCAGATTGAAAATATACAATGTTTCCAGTTCCTTCATCAATTTGGTTCTTTGCTTCAAGAATCGTTTTTAAGTTTTTAGCAGTTCCAATACTTCCAGAAATAATGTTTATTTCTGGAGGAAATATTTCTTTTAAAACGTTTGTAAAATAAGGGAAATGTGTACATCCCAAAACAATTGTGCCATATTGTTTTAAATCAAAAGAAGATAATTTCTCCTTTAAATACGGTACAACTTTTTCTTTTCTAAATTCAAAATTTTCAGCAAATTCTACAAGACCAGGAAGAGGCAAACTTTCAACAATATTATGATGATCTATATTTTTCACGAGGTTATGAAATTTTTCCTCTTTTAAAGTTAAATTAGTTGCTAAAACTAATACCTTTTTTTGGTTTTCTTCGCAACTTTGAACAGCTGGTTTTACAGCGGGTTCGATACCTAAAATCGGAAAATCATATTTTCTACGAAGTTCCTCTACTGCAATACTAGTCGCAGTATTACAAGCAATTACCAATGCTTTTATTCCTTGATTGGCTAAAAAATCAACTGCGTTAAAAATATATTCTCTTACTTCTTCTTTAGGTTTTTCACCGTACGGAACATGCAAAGTATCAGCATAAAAGATGTAATCTTCATTTGGTAAACATTTTAACGATTCATGCATCACAGTCATACCGCCTATGCCTGAATCAAAAAATCCAATTTTCATTACCTTCAATCTCCTCTAAAAAAATTCTAGTTTATTATATCATAATTTATACTTTACGTACAATTATTACGATCCTTCCCTATATTTAAATAGATGTTTTTCCTTTCCCTTCAAAAAAATTCCTTATTTTCCATCTATCTTTTTCTTTTCATGCTATCATATAGCCAATCCAAAAATGAGAGGGGCAATAAGAACTATGTGTACATTTGTAGAAGCGTGGATTGGAACTTGTAAAAAAGAAAACGTAAAAGGACAGGAATTTTGCGAAAAACACATTGGTCAGGTATGCACCATTTGTGGACAACAAGCAACATTTAATTGTGATGCTACTTTTCAACTTATTTGTGGTACACCACTTTGCGATGATCCTCGTTGTAAAGAATATCATCAAGATGATCATGAATTTGGTCCTCGCCATCTTTGGTCTAAGGTAAAACCAACGCGAGAACAAGAAATGCGTGAAATAATTGAAAATAAAATGTTAAGAAGTTATAAATATTGGAAAAAATATAATCATTTAGTTGATTACCATAACTTTATGACTTCATCTATTCTTTTACATGAAATTCAATTAATTGCTGATACTGATTTATTCGATTATATTAAATCTAAAGATTTTTTCGAATCAGATTATGATATAAGCAAAAATTCCGATGAATTTCATCATCAATTATCTCTTCGTATTTATATTTACGACATGATGGATAAGTTTGATAAAGAACGCGTACAAAAAAATGCCTAGTTTTACATTTAAAGAAAGTATGAAATTAATAAAAAACGTTAGTTTTAACTAACGTTTTTTTTGTTTTATATTATCTTGTGATATTGATTTTAATGTTTAATTCTTTAGATAAGTTTTCGCATGTTTTAATCAACAAATCCCAGTTGATTGCATCAGGATATTCTTCTCTTAGATCTTCGACGGTAGAATAATAAAATTCATGAAACGCTAATGCGCCGATTCGGTCAAAGTTAATACTAGGTTTCCATTCTTCGACAAAAATTCCGCCGCTAAGTGGCACAACCACATCAAACATATCTTCTCCGAAGACGTCACTTAATTTTCTTTCAACATATTCTTGAATTTCTTTTGTTTTTTTGTCTGTTAACTTTCGCAATTCATCTTTCATTTTGATAAATTCTTTGTGTTTATCTATTAATGGTTGAATCATGATAATCTCTCCATTCTTTTTTTAGTTATTTCTGATTTTCATTATATAATAAAAACATATGATAATTAAAAAGAAGTGGAGGAATTTTTATGTGTGATAAATGCAAGTATGCTTCTTGTAATATTTATGATGATACGCAGCGGGATTTAGATATGTTTTTTGAAGCACATGCCACAACTTGGCACAAAGATTATTATGAAAACCCAAATGTTTACGGTGTAGAGCCGCTTTTCGAACCACTAGATGTACATGCAAATGGAAACGAACATTTGGTAGAAGAACTCAAAAAACAAGGGATCCATATTAACAACTGTCAATTTCTCCATCCTACAAAAGGATGCATGATCCCTTTTGAAAAACGATTATCTCGTTGTCAAAAAGAAATCATTGTTTGCGAAAAAATATATCGTGCCTTAAATAATGAATTACTTACCTTTACCGATCGTATTAAAACGAAACGTAGTGATAACGTTCTTTTTACTTTTTGTGAAAAAGGACGCAGCACATTTATCGATGCAAGCATTTTATTTCCAAACGCTAATTCTAATCGAAAAGAAGTATTGGTAACCATTTATTATGAGCATTTGCATGAAACAGAAACTTTAAAACAAGAAGTAAAACGAATTCAAACACATATTGAAAACGAATTGAAAAACATTCCTTCTTTGCGCGTAAAACTCGCCATTTACGGCATAAATACAACAATTGGTCCAGTCGAGAAATTATATCCATACCGTTAAAAAAGTTGAGTAATTTTACTCAACTTTTTTCATTTATTTTCTTGATAAAAGCAACGACAATAATGCAACTTCTGTAATTTCAAATTTTATATGACATAGTTTTCCATGGTTTGATAACTTTTGATAATTTTCTGTATTTACATATAAAATAAAGTCTGTATTTTCTCTAGTTAATGATAAAAAAGGCATTCTATTATCAAAACAAATCGTACATTTTTTTAAAATCGCTGCATATAACGGATTTCCCATTTTTTCATTTACTTCTTCTTCTGCTAATTTTACTAACTCTTCTTTAATTGTTTCTTCTGTAAGCATTTGATTCATTATAATCGCTCCATTCTTTTTTTATTTTCCTTGCGTTCATTATACATAAAAAAATTAATATAATAAAAAAAAGACTACATTATTTTTTGCATTTTCCTATAGCAGGTTTATTCAATGTTTTACATAATTAAAAAGTCTATTTTCAAAAAAAACTGTACAAAATGATGTTTTGTTGTATAGTGAAACGTACATTTTTAATGTCAAAAGGAGTGAAAGACATGCCAACATTACTGTCCGTTGATTTAGACGGCACATTATTCAACAACGAAGCAAGACCAACTCAGAAAAATTTGGAGGCGATCACCTTAGCATTAAAAAACGGTGTACACGTGATCATCAATTCAGGAAGACCGATTCAAGAAATTAAGTTATATCCAGAATTGTTAGCGCTTAACATTCCCGTTTTTTGTCACAACGGCTCTCAGATTTACAATGAAAAATTAGAATGCTTAAAAGAATATACGATTTCTTTAGAAGATGTAAAAGAAGCAATTGAAAAAACCAAACATCTTCATTTTGGTGCTCGTTTGCAAACAGATCAAGGAGAATTTCGTGATGATGAAATCTTTACACTGAAAAATGTAAAGGCATACAAATTGATTTTTACGACAAAAGAAAACAAAGAATATTTACATGAAGTGGAACACTTCATGGATACAAACAAGTTTAATTTTGCGGTAGAAAGTCATAAAAATAAAATCGAAATCACCAATAAACAAGCATCCAAAGGAATTGCTATTCGTGAATTTCAAAGATTAACAGGCATTACATATGATCGTATTTGCACCATCGGAGATGGTGAGAATGATATTCCACATTTTCAAGCATCTACCACTTCAGTAGCGATGAATAATGCTACTGATGAAATTAAACAACATGCAGATCATATTACCATGTCCAATATAGAAGATGGTGTAGCTTATGCTATTAAAAATATCTTTAAATTGATTTAAAAAAAGCAGAGCTAAGCTCTGTTTTTTTGGTACAATATAAATATCTAATAAAGAAATGGAGCGATCAGTATGATTCAAAAATATTTAGAAAACGTTTTTTTCACGAAAGGCTTTCATCGGTATCATTTAGAATTGAAAATAGAACGCGATGAACTACATGACGATCACAAAGCTTATCTTTTTGATTTATCGAGAAAACGGAATATCGCAGAAATTTCATGGGATGAACAAAGTTTTCGACAAGTAGAAATTTGGTTTGATCGATTAGATCCAGAAGAAGATAAAAGTTTGATACGAGGATTAGATTTTTATTACCGATCCAAAGATAATAGAAGCGCACATATCATGTTTAAAAAGTACGAAAATTTTATCATGTTTTTTGATATTATTGCCATTGGCGGAATAACAAAAGCGTATTAAAAAAGCTGAGGATATTACTCAGCTTTTTCATTGAAATAAATCAGACGAATACGATCAGATGATTCTTTTTTTATTTTTCCCCAAATTTCCCCCATTATTTCTTCACTGAAAAAATATTCTAGATGATCAATAGTATTTGTTATCGTTGAATATTGAGGATTTTTGATCGAATAAGATAATTGATGTACTCCATTTTTATATTTAACGAACTCGAAAGTAAATGGGTTATCTTTTATATTGAACATTGCACAATACCTAGTTTTTGTTAACGATTTAACTTCTCGTATATGTTGAATCATTTCAATTGAAAAAGTTTTTTTTATTTTCGTTAATTCAGCAATTATTTCATGTATGTTATTGATATATGTTTGGACTTCTACAGGCAGTTCGTTAATTTGATTATTTATTTTCTTTCCATCTGTTAATAATTTGTACCAATCCCCTTCTTTTACATTGCTTACTACAAAACCGAATTCTCGACTATCTTCAAAATAAATAATTTCTTTTGATAATTTATATTCTTTCCCTTTATACATACCTTCTCACCTTTTTCTTGTGTATTGATATAATTATAGCAAAAAAACGTTAGCATATGCATCAGGTTCTGCAGAACCTGATGAAAATTCGTGATATAATAAGAAAAAAGAAAGGGATGAAAAGATGAATAAAACGAAAAATCATATCGAACAATGGATGGAAAACGAGAAAAAGAAGTGGACAGATGAAGAGTATGCACTTAGCGTAAGAGAAAAAGGTATGTTAGATGTTTTTTCTGAAAAACAATTAAGCCATAGTTGTTGTTGGGATCAAAAGATGTTTTCTTTGCTTAAGCCCCATTTTGAAGATTGCAATTTTTTAGAAACCTATACTGTTTTTTATTATGCTTCTAAAAAAACTCTTTATTTTATTGATTTTTCGCTTGATGATAAATTTTATCGATTTTGCATTTCTGAAAAAAACAGCACTTTAAATCCTAACGTTTTTTATAAAAATACCATGGATGGACTTTACGGTAATTTTTTTGCATACTTTGATGATGAACTGTTAGTTAATGTATGGAAAAAGTTATGTCACACGTTAACTTATTTAACAAAGCTACCAAAATTTCGTTTAAAAATCACAATGGGACAAATTCAAAACCCATTACTATGCAAACATCACACCTTTTTTGAAGATGAACTGTTAAAACGAAGACTTATAAATAAAAAGACGATCATTTGATCGTCTTTTTTTATTCAGCTAATTTCTTTTTGTTTTAATTCTTCATTCATTTTTTGAAATAATGTAAACAATTCATCAGATTCACCAAAAGACTCATTAATTTCACTATCTTTTGTTAAAGATGAAACAAACTTTACTAACATTTCGTTTTCCAACAAATAAAACAATTCTATTAACGCATGTGTTAATAATTTTTGCTCTCCTTTTGATTTTGTTTGGTAATATTCCACTAATTCTTCTTCGTATTTTTTTAATAAAAAAGTTTGATTTTTATGAAGTAAGAATCCTAAATGGTTAATCAATGTTTTCATTTTTTTATCTTGTTTAATTTTTTCTTTAAATGTTTCTTCATTTTGGAAAATCATTTCACTTAACATACTTTTTCTTTTTTGTACTAAGAACACTTTCTTTGTTTCAATATCTTTTAATAATTGATTTACTTGTTCTAAATCTAATGTAGCAATATCCGTTTGTATCATTTCACTTTCTACTATACCGCTATTTTTTAGTGTTGTTTTTTGAATGTTTTCTATTTCTTTTTTTCCTACAACCTCTTCAACCATCGTATCAATTAATGAAAATAATTTTTTCATCTTTGTTCCTCCTTCATTTTTTCTCTTTTATATTTTATCATAAAAACGAATATATGGTAAAATATAAAAGAGAAATTTATAAAAGAAAGGTGAGAAGAAATGAGAATGGATTATGCATACTTAACTTTACAAGAATCGAGTGTTGTTCAGTTTCTTAATGAAATTACTTTATCGACTATTTCTTTCCAAGGTATTTATGCCTTATCTAAAGGAAATGGTTATCTGGTTTCGTTTAAACACGGAGATAAAGATCTTCATTTTTATTTGAATGCTGAAAAAACTTTAGATCTTATTGAATTAAAAGTAGGAGAAATTATCACTATTCGAGCATCTGTTTCGGACAAAAAGGAAGTAAACGACATTCTTTTTCATCATTGGAAAAAATATCTTGATTATTTCAACTTAAAAATTCGACTATTATTAGCATAAGGAGATTTGGAAAAAATGATGACTATTCTGTTATTTCTATTACCAGGTGCTTTACTTTTTTTATTTTCTTACTACATGAAATTACGTAACAGAAATAAAAATATCCATTTAACCACACCAACTGATCTTGCGACATTAAAAGAATTTTTAACAAAAATTAAACCTAAAGATTTTCATTTTTCAAAACTTGCAAAAGAAAACAACCGATATGTTTTTTTTACTACGATTACTTTATCTCATAACATTACTTTTTCTATTCAATTTTTTCTTGATAAACAACAACACATAGAACAAGCTCATTTCTTTTACAATAAAGAAGATTCAAAAACAAATATTGTTACGATCGATTTAAGAGAAATGAAAGAAGAAAAATTATTTTTAGAACATTTTTGGAATTCGTTTGATCAACTATTTCAAAAAAGAAAAGAAGAATTAAGTCACGTGAATGTAAAAAAATATCAGTATTGTTCATTTGATAAAAAAGATAATGAATTTGATTTTTATTGTTCAAGTAATTCGCATAATGTTGCTTTTAAATTTATTTTTAATCAAAATCGGGAATTACAAGATATTTCTATCTTTTTTTCAATTGAAAAACCGATGGATTCTTTATTAAGCATAAAAGTAACAGATATTCCGTCTGAAATGGAATATTCTGAAAAAATTTGGAATACATTTAAACCTTTATTCAAACAAGACAAAAGTACTCGTGTACGCATGATTGCTGAGGGATTTATTTAAAAAAACATGCTAAAGCATGTTTTTTTGTTGTATTAAAAAGCTATTTAATTTATAGTAATCTTAATAACTATTTTTAGGGAAGGAAAAGATCAATATGTTAGCCTATTTACGTAATTTTTTTAAAAAATCAAAGAATATTGAAAATCAGAATGTATTAAATGAATTATTACTTAACTATCCATTAAGAACATTCGATTATTTTACTTTTGAAAAAGAAAATGAATATTATACCTTTTATTTTTCTACCCATGATGATGTTTTATCTTTACGTTTTATATTTGATGAAGACAAAAAACTAAAGGACTTTCATTTTCATCATTTCAACAATATTTATACGTTCTCGGAAAATGAAGTAGAAGAATTAAAAAATTATTTTAAAGAACTTTGGAGTAAATTTAAAACAGTGTTAACAAAAAGTAGAACCGTTCAATACAACATGTTTCAAAAAGGGTTTTTAGAACATGAGTCAGATATCGAAATTGATCCAATCTCAGACGAATTTATGATATTAAAAAACATCATACATAAAACAAATGTAAATCTTTTTGATTATTTCACGTTAGACATAGACGATGATGAGTATTCATTTTATTGCTCTTATTCTTCTGTAAAAGATAACTACTCTTTGATCTTTACTTTTGACAAAAATAAAAAATTAGATCATTTTTCTTTTTTTTCAAAATCATTCATCGGAAAAGAATTACATTTATCTTTTGATGATGAAGATATCGCATTAAATTTGCCGTATTTTCAAGATCTTTGGGAACAATTTAAACCTGGATTTAAACAAAATCAAAAAACGAGAATCCGAATGCTTGCAGAAGGATTCTATTAAAAAACGCTGATTTTTATCAGCGTTTTTCTTTTATATATTTTCATAAGCTTTGACTAATTCGCGGCAAACACCTTCTGCAAGTTCTAAATTTGAAAATTGCAGTGGTAATCGCGTCGGTTTCTTTGGATTTTTTGGATAGTATGCATGAATTACAATTTTTCCTTTACCTATTTTTCTTACTTTATATCTTGTCATATTATTTTCTATCCACTCTATTACTGCTTCTTCTAATTCTTCTCTTGACCATAAATACCCTACTGGATTAATTGTATAATGTTCTGGCAATTCCGTCCAAATTTTTTCAACTTTTTCCTCGTTGGGCTCAATACCAACTATTATTTGATATGTTTTTTTAATCAAGTCTTTATTCATTTCCATTTTCCATCCTTCTTTCTTTTTTTAATTTTTCATATTATACTTCAATATACAAATACATGTAAAAAAAGGAGAAAAAAATGATCGAAAAAATGTTTTCACATATCTTATTAGATTCTTTCGAATTTAACGATTTTAGAAAAATCGATACCAATACTCTCATTTCATTTAAATCACCAAAAGGTGAATATGAACTATCATTCTATTTAAATCAAAATCACACATTGCTTAGCGTCCGATTACGCAATTATGAATGTGATGACCTCATTGAATTCCTCTACAAAAATACGGGTGACGAAAACGATGTATTTTTGTATAATTTATGGTTATCTTTTGATGAAAAAATAAAAAAAGATAAAAAAATAAGAATTAGAGCAATTGTTCAAGGATTTTACAAATAAAAACATGCCTTGGCATGTTTTTATTTACAATTGCATAAAGTAGGGTACAATAGTTTCATCACATATAAAGAAATGGAGAGAAGGACATGATCTTATTTGTTATAACGGGAATGTTATTGCTTTTTGTTTGTATTGCTGCCGCCGTTTTCAAAATAAGCGAAAACAAGGAGAGGAAACTACTGGAGCAACATTTTATGCAAACAGCTCATTATCTTCGACAACTCTCAGAATATGCTTCAAGAAAACGTTGAATAATTTCAACGTTTTTTTCTTAATCCATCATTTTAAGCATGCGAAGGGCATGTTTAATTCGAATTTCTTTTTTGTTTAAAATATAATTCATAATTGTTTTGTATTCTTCTTCTGTATAATTAAGTCTTTCTATTGTTGATCTATCTTCAATTTCATAAAAAAGTAAAATATAAAGAATTGTATTTTTTTCTATATAATAAGCAGAACGTCTTTTTGTTTTTTGGTCATCGAATGTAACATAAAAGTCATAATATTTCCGTTCTCCAACTTCATCGATATTATATAATTCAAAATACGAAATATTCATCTTCCCACTCCTTTAGTTTATGTATATTATATCATTAATGATATAATATACATAAACTAAAGGAGTGATTTTATGAAACCTCATTTAACAAAAGATATTTCGATAAAAGATTTTAAAAATTATTATTGGTTAAAACAAGAATTACAGAATTTTTGCCGCGAAAATGACATGCGCACATCTGGTTCTAAAATAGAGCTAACTAAACGCATTCAAATCTTTTTAGAAACAGGAGAAAAAACATACATAAAGAAAACGAAGACCGCTTCCGTTTCAAAAGAAGAGAATGAATTATCTTTAGCAACAGTTATTACGCCGAATCATCGCTGCAGCCAACAAGTTCGCGCATTTTTTAAAACCGTTATTCCAAATTTTCATTTTTCTACATATATTCAAACTTATTTTAAAGAAAACGTTGGAAAAACGTATCAAGATGTTGTAAAAGCTTGGAACGAAGAAGAAACACGAAAAAAAGATCCGACTTATCAAACAAATATTGCGCCGCAATTTGAATACAATCAATTTATTCGAGACTTTTTTCAAGATCCAAAGAATAAAGGAAAAACCCAAAAAGATGCCATTTCCGCATGGAATGATATCAAAAAGCTTCCTGGCAGCAACAAATATAATGGTTAAAAAAACATGAGTATATACTCATGTTTTTTTAACCATTATATTTGCATTTTATAGAAAAAAAACGTAATTTATAAAGAAAAAAAGGAGGGAAATCTTTTGAAAAAAATCATTTTTTCTATTTTTTCGCTAATAGCAATATGTACAATTAGCGCTTGTTCTTCAAATGAAAGTGATCACGAAAAGATGAATCATACTCATTCATCTACATCAACGGTTACGGACAGCACAGCGAAAGCAAAGTTTTCTTACCAAGATAACATCTTGAATATTCAAATTGTTGATGACAATAATAAACCAATTAAAAAGTTTGATGTTGAACATGAAAAATTGTTACATTTGATTATTGTAAGCAAAGATCTGTCTTATTTCCATCACATTCACCCAACATATAAAGGGAATGGAGTTTTTACTATTGATCCTGAATTCCCTAGTGATGGAACTTATAAATTATATGCTGATTATGTGCCAACAGGAGGCTCTAAAACAGTTAGTTCGAAAGAATTGACCGTAGGTAACGGAGAAAATGAAAATGTACCTTTAAAAACAGATACAAGTTTAACAAAATTTGTGGATGGAAAAGAAATCACCTTATCTTTTGACCATTTAATGGAGAATATGGACAGTACTATGACATTTACTATTAAAGACGCTAAAACAAAAAAAGATATTACAAACCTTGAACCTTATTTAGGTGCGGTTGGACATGTTGTTGCCATTAGCCAAGATACAAATACATATTTACACGTTCATCCAATGAACGAAAATAGTAAAGGACCAAAAGCAGAATTTATGACAACTTTCTCTAAAAGCGGTTTCTATAAAATCTGGAGTCAATTTAAACAAGATGGAAAAGTTTTCACTGTTCCATTTGTAATCAATGTAGAAAAATAAAAGCATCCATATGGATGCTTTTTTTTATATTGTATTTTCGACGTATTTCTTTAATCTTTCAGGTAATTCATTTATTTTATATTGATATTCCATAACTCTTGAATAAATTTCATCATCATCAGAGAAGATTCTATTTGCCGATCCTTCCGAATCATGTTTATAAATACCTTTGACAATCGAAGCTAACTCTTCATCGGTTTTTTCTTTCAAAATCCCTTGCAAACTTAAAGCTAAGATTGTTTGTTCTCCAAATTGACAATTCAACATAAAACTTTCTATTTTTTCCACTTTTTCATCTAATGAACATTGACTTTTATTATACATTTCTTTAATGCTATTCATTTCTTTGATAAAAATTTCTTCAATTTTATCCTTCAGCTCATGAGGAACAACACAAAAAAGTTGATGACATTCTTTTTCAAATTCAACTATTTTTTCTTTATATAGTTTTGCCGCTTCACTTTCTTTATCAATTTCATTTTCAAGAAGTTGTTTATAGTGAAGTTTTTGTTCCGTCGCTTTGTCATGTTCTTCATCAATTTTAGCTAATTTTTCAAATAAAGAACCGTAAACCTCTTTGCTTGCTTCCTCTTTAATTGCGCTCAAAAATTGTTCCATTTTCATCCCTGCTTTCCTTTTTTATGTATTTATTGTAACACAAAAAATCCCTTTTTATAAATATTTTTCCCAGAATTAATAAAAGCATCCGTATGGATGCTTATTTATTCTGATATTTTCTGAGTGTTTTTGCTGTTAACGTCATAATTCGACAGTGAAAATGTTTATTTGATGTAAATAATTCTTTTATTGTCTTTGTCATTCCATTATAAATAATAACTTCTATTAATTTAGAAAATTCTTGATCACCTATGTCTTCAAATATAGCAAGCATGGTATAAGCAAAAATAATTTCTTCTATTTCATTCATTTCTTCGATAAAATCTTTTATTTTGCTGATTTTTTCTTCAAGGGTATCTTCCGCATAAAAATATAATTGCTTCAGCTCTTGTTTATGTCGATTAAATACGTTCTTCATTTCTTGTAAAGACTGTTCAATTATCTTTCTATTTTCTCGTTTTTCGATTCCTAAATGATAATATTCTTTAGCTTGTTTTCTTTTTTCAATTATCTCTTTGTATTCTTTTTTTGCTGCTTCTATTTTTATCGCTTTTAGGAATGTTTTCATCATTCTACCCTTCTTTCTTATGTTTTTATTTATTATATCACTGTTTGTTTTTTTTGGATAAGAAAAAGCATCCTATTGGATGCTTTTACGATGCTTTACTTTCCATTATTTTTTCAAATCGATCAGCTAAAATTTGATTTGAATCTGCGAGCAACAACTCATTAACCGCTTCGAAGTGTTCATTTCCCACAATGCTTTTCGATATTGTCCATGCTTCTTCATCGCTTAATTTTTTAAGTATTTCGACTATCACTTTTGTCAAAATAGCTTGTTCGCGGTAATTTGCACTTTCCATAAAGACCTTTGCTTTTTCTACTTTTTCTTCTATCGCGTCTTCAACAGAGAAGTAACAGGCTGTTAATTTTTCTTCTTCTTTTTCAACTACAGCGAAAATTTCTTTTCTAATTTGTTCCATTTCCTCCATGTTCTCTCTCATATTTTCTTTTTGATCAATTTTTTTTATCATATCACTCATTTCTTTTCTTTTTTCTTCATCGTTTGTTTTTGCGCCAATATCTCGATAAAATCTTATTTTTTTCATTGTTTCTTTAACTGCTTCTTCGACTGTTTTTAATTGTTCAAATAAAGGAGTGTACACTTCTTTATTTGCTTCTTCCTTAATTGCATTGAAAAATTGTTCCATTCTACTTCCCTACTTTCATTGTTTTTTAAAAGTTAAATTTCTTTTTAATATAAAGAAAAAGATTGAATTTAACCGTTCCATCTTCCATTTGATCGTAGTATTTAATTGTTTTTTCTTTATCAAATGTTTCAAATTCCTTTCTAATTACTTTATCCATCCCTTGCACTTCTTTTTGTAAACGATCAATTTCTTTCACTTTTTCATTGTATTCTTGAATCAACGTTTCAATTTTACTTTCCATTTTTCATCCCAACTTTCTCGTTTTTTATTCTTCCTTATTATACGTCACTTTACATTTTTATGTAAAAAAAACGTCTTAAAAGACGTTTGGGTTTAACAAATATCGAACGCTAAAAGCGTCTTTATTTTATCGGTATATATTCTCCTCTTACTAATTTTCGTACTCGAAGTTGTTTAATACGTTCAAAATAAGCTACTAACCCTTCTGCTGTTTTAAGTGCGCAAGACGGAACTTCTTTTTTTCCAATCGTTAATTTCTCATTTTCTGCTTCTTCTTTTGTAATATGAAAAAGAGGAAGCTCTTTCTTTTTTTCATATATTTTTATGTTTTTTACATATTCTTTTCGATCATATAAAGCCTCATATTGTTCGACAATTCCATTACTATTCAAGTGTCCTATATATGCGATAGGCATTTCTTTCCTTTTTGGCACGCAATTGAAATCTCTGCATTGTCGATATAAAAAATAATATTCAGGATATTGTTCTTGTTCATATCCTTTTCCATACCGCTTTTTAAACACAGGAAGCTTCATACATATATGTTTTTCTCGATCATACAAAGGCATATATCCTGTATTACGTTGTGCCCTAATTAATACGTATGCTGCAGGCTTTTCATTATCCTCGACTTTTGCTTTTAATTGTTCACACATCGATTTTGAAAATAATCCTTTTGGAACATTTTTTCTTTTGGTATAAGTAGGTACTTTTACTTTATTAATTTCCCTTGAATCGATCCAATCATAACCCAAAAAAATCACTCCTTATTTTATTATATGTTTTTTATACAAAAATAGACTTGTTTGGTTTATTTTAACGTTTCTAAAAATGAATAACAAGACATAGGAATTTTAAAATTTTTCCCCACTTTTTCTTTTTTTCATTATGATATAAAAAAGAAGGTGATCATATGAATGATATCCAACGGTTTTTTCATTACAATAAACAAGATATCTTAACGAAAACAAAACGAAAACTAAAAAAAGCTTGTATGCAAACAAGTGATGTTTCCGCTTCTTCTTTTTCTGCTATTTTAGCTGATTATATTTCTTATTTTTATTCTTCCGTAAATGCATGTATTAACGCATTAGATATGCGAACACTTCGTCTTCTTTTGCATAAACCTTCTGGTACGTTTATTAAGCGAAAAGTGTTATTAGAAGAAATTCGAAACTCCATCGAATTGTCACAGTTTGAAGAATTGTGTAAAGAAGAATTACAAAAACATGTTGACGAACTGTTAGAAAAAATAGATGAATTAGTAGAAAATGAAAAAGCACGACGAAAGCAATCCGAACTATTACGTAAACAAAAGCGCGAGAATCAACAATGGGTTTTACATACACTTGAAAAAGGGAACGAACATATAAAACAAACGCTTCGTCAATATACCGCTTATTTTGTTGCACATACCTTTTTAAATAGCCCTGAACCTTTTTTATACAATGATTTTCAGAGTGTAAACGATTTGCTAAAACAACCTAACGCAAGCTATGGTTACGGGACTTATCAAGATAAGTTATATAGAGAATTATTTAAAAAGTGGATTAAAGCAGGATTAGCTGATATTCAACTTGAAAAAGGGAAAACGTTTTTCATGGGATTACACGGACATCATCCATCGACATATGTAGCATTTTATGAATGGACACGAGATAATTCCATGATTCAATCCCACATCAATGGTTTCATTGAAACCATTGGAAAAGAATCCTTTAAAACACTTTTTCAAGAAGGTGTAAACCGAAACCCAAAACTGATGAGTAAATGGAAAAAAGAACGTGTTCGATTACTTGTTGGAAAATAAAAAGATGAGCTTAGCTCATCTTTTTTGTAAGGAACACCTCGTTAATTTATAAATAAATTAACGAGGTGATTTTATGTACAAACGAGTATTTGAAAGCAATGGATATAATGTAGTAAATTATCAACTTCCATTAGACGATGAATGGTGCATGATTTTCGCTTTTCATTTACATGATTTAGAAGGCACAATGGGATTTGCTATTCTTTCTGAAACAGACGGAAACACAATCAAAAAAAATCATCATACATTTTCTGTTTCTACCGAAAGTAAAACCTTTTCCAGCAACGAGCTCGAGGATTATGTAAGAGATATGATTTTTCAATTAAAAAAACAACCTGAACTTCGTTTACACCTTCTTCATTATCCGTACGATCCAGGTGAGTTCATGGATATTATTGAACAAAAAAAATATGAAAGATGGATATAACCCATCTTTCATTCTACTTCATCTGGCAAATGTTCATCTTCAATTAACACTTCATCTTGGTTCACTTTTATTTCAACTATCGGACCCGATAGTTGGTATTGTTTATGATCATTTTTATGTTCAATGCCAAAAGCTTTTAAAACTTTTTCATCAATAGACATTACCGCGTCTCCCCAGTTAAAATCTCCACATGTATAATCGATCATATCTTTAGCATCTTCCGTCAATAAATACGTATAAATAGCTATTCGCAGCGCTTCTTCTGGATTTTTTATATTATCTTCCATGACAAAATAATCTGTTTGGCTCCATCTTTCACTTTTTCGTTCCCTTGTTAATGCAACTAGTTGCGGCATACTCTCATTCCTTTCATTTCTAATACTTTTATTATAAACGAAAAACACAGTCTATGACTGTGTTTTCTTGTTTTAGTGTCTTAATTTTTAAGGAAGATAGATAACAATCCCAGTTTCTTCATTAAGATAACAGTGGTAATTAAAAAGAGTGAAAAAAATATAAATTATCTAAAAAAAGAAATAATTAAATTACATTGAATATTTTAAATGGATCTTTACAAATAAGAGGTGTAACTATGAACCCTATTTTTTTTAATTTTTTAAAGGAAAAACATATAACCTTTACTTGGGTGCATGATGATAATATCCATATAATGTTAGAATTAATGAAAAAATCAAAAGGATGGAACTGGACATTTGGCATAGGTGTTCCAATTTCTTCTGAAATTTATCGCCATATTAGTCAAATTAAATATCAAGCAATCTCTATAAAAAAAGACACTTTCATTATCGTAGATGACAAAGGTCTTTTATCGAAAGAACAACGTAAAAATTTAAATATTTATCTCTTTGAATTTTTACGTTACTTCAAACAAACAAGCCCTCAAAGGCTTCGCATTATGAATTGTCTAAACGACGAGGTCCGTCTTATATGGAACAAAGTATAAAAAAACATTCAATAAATATTGAATGTTTTTTTATACTTTGTTAGATAGTTTCTTTTATTTCTAGCTAATACGCCCATAATTTGTTCTTTTAACATATCTCCCAAATTTTTCTTAAACCTTCATCCATTGCATGTAAAAACTTTAATCGATAACGTGAATCTTTTTTTATATGGCGAATCAATTCACGAAATTCTTCATTTATCTCCTCTAACTCTTTACGACAACCGTTTAAACTATCTTCTTCAAATAGAAATCGTTCATTCTTAACACGCATTGTTATGTCATTTCCATTTTTTTTTAAAACATCGCTTGTATAAATCCATTCATTTTTTTGATTTACTACATATTTTTTAAGAACCGCTTTCTTGCTTATGGCTCCGTTCTCTCTAAAATAAAAATATATATTTTCATTGACTTTGAAAAAATTTAATTTTTTCATTTTGTCCCTCCTAGAATACTTTTGTTCATTTTAACATATTTTTCGCCAACAACACATCAATGTGTGGAATAAATAACCATTGAATGGCTAATCTCATTATGTTATACTATAAGTACATCCTTATTAGATTAGTTTATTCAGTTTGTGTAAAGCGAAAAAAGAACCGTAGTGCGAACGGTTCTTTTTTTATATTTATATGATCGAATACTGCATCATACGTAATCGATTTTTATCTTCTTTAATCACTTCTTTCCAAAGATTTCGTAGAAATCTTTCTCCTAAATACTCCGCCACATCCCATCCATCTAAAATATGTTCATCTTTCTTTTCTCTAATTACAGGTATTACACTTACTTTTAATATTGGTATTTGATTAAAACATTCCCAATACATGTCAAATGTGATGGGAGGATCACCTATTTCAATCATCCTTTCTTGGCATTGGACATTTACATTTTCAAATTCAACTTGATTTCTGTTTATTGTATATGCTTGTGTATCTTTCATTTCTTTTAATGTTTTTAAAAAAACGACCATATCTGCAAATATTTCTTTTGCCTTTTGATCAACAAGAAGTTCTTCAAAAAATTCTTTTCCTTTTTCTTTTTCACAAAATAGTTCATAAGAATTCTCGTTCATTTCCATATAAAACGTATGGTAATCATTAATTTCTACATATCCCGTCCAGTATTTCTTATTTTCGTCATATTTTAAATCGACAAATTGAATGCATCCAACCTTCATCCTTGTCATTCCTTTCTTTTAATGAATGTATGTCTATTTTATCATATAATAAAAACGACGGGAATTTTTTCCGCCGTTTATACAATTGAACTATGGAGCATACGTAAGCAATTTTTATCTTCTCTAATTGTTTCTTTCCAAATTGGCGATATTCTTAAAGATAATTCAGATGCTCCACTTATTTTGTCCCAACAAAATTCAAAAAGAATAGGAAAACCTTCTACTACAATATTTCGAAATAGTAATTATACCTATAATTGAAACAAACATAACCTACCCAACATTGTTTTTCTTTATCATAAAAAAATTGATCGCTTTCATTTATAAATTCAATCTCTTTAATTTCCATTTGCCATCCTCCTTTTCCATAAAAAAAGGCATACGCCTTTTTAGTCATGCTTAATAGACACAATTTCATCATTTTCTACTTTTATGACATATACCGCTTTTGTTGTTTCAACTTCAAAATAATTGGATGCATCATAATAGCTATATTTCCCCGTATGTTTTTGCATCCCTAGATTTGTAGAAGAAAGAACTTTTTCTTCTTGTTTTTCAAAATGTTCATAAATGCAAAAAGGCGTTTCAGGCGGTCGATTCGCTTCTAACGCTGCAAGCAATAACAAAGTGAAAAAACTTCCTATTACTCCATATACTATCATACTTACACCCACATTTAAATAAGGAGATTTTACAAGAAGTCCGAATGTACATGCACATATAATACCTATTCCGATAACCAATTTCATCGTCATGATATCTTTTCTTTTTCTTTTGGCTTCATATTGTTCTTTTGTCGGATTTAAACTCATACCACTCCCCCTCCCTCTTATCTAATTTATTATTTCTTCCTTGTACGCATCCCTTTTCTTTTTGTTTAACAAAAAAACATGCCACATAGCATGTTTCATTTATATAATAATTTTAATTTATCTTTCGAATGATAAAGAAAGGCATTTTTAATCATCATATACTTTTTTTGATCACAGCACTCACTTAATTGGGAAAGAAAAAAGATGCCAGCCATTTGTTCATTCGTAATAATAAGATGAATTTTTGTTTTTGGTTTTTCTTCTGTAATCGCAATTCGTACCGTTGTTTCTTTTTCCAAACTTTTCATTTTATAAAAAAGATTTCGACCATTTAGATATTTTGCTTCATTGATACAATTTACGTCTTCTTTTTTTTGAATCTCATTTATTTTTTCAACTTCCTTTATTAAAAACATAGCTTTTGATATCAAATTTTTATTTTTTATTTCTTTGTCATATAAGCGGAATACTTTCTCATCATCTAATGGTTCTTCTGCTTCATCTTTATCAATAAAAGAGTTGGTTAATTTTTCATTTTCAATGAAATAGCCAATTTCTTCAAAATACGCTTCTTCGTCTCGCAAAATTTCAGAGGTTATATAATACTTCCCTTTCGCATTTTTTTCTACTCTATGGTTCGTAAAACTAATTTTCATGTTTTTTCATCCTTTTCAAAGATTCCTACGGAATCTTTTTTCTTTTATTTTACCATAAATAAAGAGAGCAAATGCTCTCTTTATTCAACTTTCGTAAATGAAATATTCACTAGTTGGTTAATATGATTTTCTGTTAATTGTTCCACAACATTTGCTATTTTTTGCGGATTAATGGTTTTCCCTAAAACGGAAATATGATTTGTTTTATTTGCGATCATAAACTTTATTGTATCTTGATTATTTTTTTTGGTGTATTTAAAGATATTCACAAATGTAAATACATCATTTTTACGAAAATCAATAAGATAATTATCATAGTCTGTGCAAATAACCACTTCTTTTTCTTCAATACCTTCGTTTGCCATTTTCTCTCTTATTAACATTACATTTTCAAAAACAAGATCTTTGTTTTTTAATTCATCTGGTGTCCATTCTTTCGTTGGGTATCCCATGGCAATAATAACGACTTCATATTGATCTGTTTCTTCTTCCAACGTCGCTTGAAAAATAACATCCGTATCATCTCCAATTAAATGACACACTTGTGTTTGCAGCGCATCTACGTCATCAAACGTAAACATAGTAGCTGGACCTTTTATGGCTGCAAAAACGCCTTTGGCTTCTTTTAAATACTTCTCTTCTACGTGAAGTTTTGCCACCGCATCTGATACGGCTTTTCTCGCTTCTTTTTCACATACTTTTGCCATATATCGATTTCCTTCATATGAAAGTAATTGTTCAACATTTTCTTCATGTAAAGCAATCAATCCTGGTTTTTCTTCGTATTCTTTTATTATTTCTTTCGTTTCCTCTAACGTTACTTTCTTCATTAAAAATTCCCCCTGCATCGTATTAGTAAAAGGCTGATTACAAATTTTTGCTGCTTGTTCTAATAAATGAAAGCTTGGTTCTCGCTTGCCATTTTCATATTGCGAAATCGCTTGACGTGTTAAAAATAATTTATCGGCTAATTCTTGTTGCGTTAATTTCGCTTTTTTTCTCCACTTTTTAATCAAATTTTCCATAATTTTCTCCTTTTCTAGAACCAATATGTAATCTTGATTACCCTTTTATTATAAGTGCGCACCATGCAAAAAGATAGGAATTTTAGCGCAACGAATTGTTACCATTAAAAAAAGAGCAATGCTCTTTTTTTAATGGTGTAATAGCTGATTTTTATTTATATAATAACTTCAGTTTATCTTTCGAGTGATAGATAAAAGCATTTTTAACTCTTGTATAATTCTTTTCATCACAAATATTGCTCAGTTCTGTTTCAAATTTGATATCACTTACATCTTCATGTAAGACTTTTGCTACTATTTTGCTTGTATTATCATCTTTTAATCCTACAATTGTTAATACAATCTTCATTTTTTTGTTTAATTCAAACTCCAATATTCTCATATTTGAAAAGTCTTTTTCCCTCATTATTTTAACATCTTCTTTACTTTGAATATCATTAATAACATCTCGTTGATGCAATAGAAGCATAATTTGTTCTTTTATTTTTTTATTTTCCCACTCTTTTTGGTATTCACGAAATAACTTTTCTTCTGTTATCCTAAAAGCCTTCGCATGACAAGAAAAGTTTTTTAAATTTCCTTCTTCTATTTCACCTCTTATTTTTTTTGCGTGCATATCATCAAAATATACATAAGAACCATCTTCACTTATTCCAAAATCAGAAAGCAATACTTCATTTTTCCCTTTTTCAAGTTTTAGTTCATGACCCGCAAATAACACATACATATATTTTCCCTTCTTTCTCTTAATACTTACTTGTCCCAAATTTTAATCACTTTCCCAAAAATATTTCGTCGATTGATCCAACCATTTACAAATCCATGATTATTGGAAATTTGATATTGATTTTCTCGAATTCCGCTAATTAAATGAGTATAATAATTCCCTTTCACTTTACAAAATACAATATCCTTAACATTTAATTCTGTTTGATCTGTCACAGGTTCTAACTTTACGGGCTGATTTGATTTAATCAGTGGCAACATACTATTTCCCGCTTCTTTATATCGTTCAATTGTTTTTCCTTCTTGCAATAACCCTGCAATAAATGATGCTTTTGACATGACAATTTCTCCTTTAAAATCAAATTTTTGCCTACATTTAGTATAGCATAAATGCTATACTAAATATAAAAAAAGAAAATGAGGGATATGATGAAAAAATTAGATTGGTTCGATACTCAAAAAATGATCGTAGAAGAGCCTTGGTCAGGCGGAAATTCTCAAATACTTTTATTCAATAAATTCGGAGAACCCTATACCATCATAACCGATGATGATTTGCATTTTAGGGTCACAATAAACGAAAACGCCTATATGGTTACGATCCATCAAATAAAAGATGTATTCTTTTATCAAGTGCGTATTTTCCATTACCTGCTTGATCAATCACACTCAGTTCCATGCCCTTTTTGTAATCGAATCATTGATTTATGTTCACAAGGAAGCACTTGCCCTGAACTTTTTACACATGCGGATAAGTTTATTAGTCATTTTAAAAATAAATCAAGTTATCGCCTTCGATTTTTTTCACAAGGCATTCATGAAATTTTATCACCAGATGAAGCGTTTAAAAAACTAGACTTTAATTATAATAAAGAAAAAGGTGAATGGGCATGGAGATAAAAAAAATTGAAAATGTTTGGATCAAACGTTCCATTGATCGAATGAATCTTATTGATTCTCATGTATTACATGTAAATGTGACACTTTCAAACGGAGTACGTTATGCTATCTTTTTTGAAAAACCCGAAGGAAAAACATTACCTATTATAAAAAAAGTAAATGTTTTAACCAGTTATTTACTACCTAAAGGCGCTTCTATCAAAGATCATTTTGATATGATAAATAAATACCGATTATCCGACGACATTCAATTAAAAATCGAACAACAACTATTATCTCACAAAAGCATTCGAATGAAAGCTTTCTTTTTACCACAAACAATTAAAAATAAAAAATAAAAAGCCATCAGGCTTTTTTTATTTTGCTTTGTATTCGTCAAAGAGGAAAATTAGCATTTTTTCAAAATAAAATAACAGGAACTTAAATAACTATCTATCCAATCTAACAATGTATATGAAAGGGGAATTTTATGTCAGATTTATCTACTATCGTTGGAAAAAGTATTGAAGATTTCCCAATTCAAGTACCCGAAGTTGATGACACAGAAAGAATTAATCGCGCTTTTAATTTTGGAGTTAATGCACAAGTACGAACGTTAATTGTATTCCCTAATACAAAAAGATATAAAATAAGCAACAAACTTACAATGGATGTGAACTACACAGCAATCGCAGGACAAGGTTTTGTTATTGATGCATCTGCTATTACAAGCGGAGAAGCACTGCTTATTATTGGAACGAAATATCCTACTTATCGGAATACAATGACTGCCGTTAATGGGTTAGAATTAATCGGTCAATATCAGGCATACCCTGGTTACCCAACATCAGCTGAAATTTCTGCAGCTAAAAGTAAAAATACCATTGGTATTAAGTTTGACGGTGTTGGTATGGCAGGCGCTTCTCATATCAACTTATTTAACACAAATGTTTATGGATTTGGAAAAGGCGTTCAATATAACAATCATGCATATCTTATAACCATGTTTAACTCGGATATTCATTGGTGCGGGACCTCTGTTGAAATGCCATCAGGTTTAACTGACTATGGTGAACGGATTACATTTGTTTCTTGTTCTTTCTACAATTCTACTACTTTAGTAAAACAAGGTAATTCTGATGGTAGCATGAAGTTTGTAACATGTTCATTCGATTATCAATCTGGACGCGCATTTCACTTAACAGGTGGGCGTGTAACTCTTATTGGTGGTCACATTGAAGCGAAACACGATGATGATTATTTCTGGTACATAGAGGGACAAGGCGCCTTACTGCAATTTATTGGAGTAGAAATTGTTGTTCCATCTGAAAAAGGAAATACATCCAATTACGAACTAGGATATGTGAATACAAACACTGCTTTAGGCGGGCTGCAGATGACAAATTGTTTTCTTTCCATTCCAAGCTATAAAAAACAATTCTTAATAGCTGGTGAAGGTCGCGTAGTAATAAAAGATCTAGTAACCAATCAACTTGATAAGAAATTTAGTATTTCCAAAAGTGTAAATCGATTACGGGATGGATCTTTCAAAGATACTAACTCACTGCTTGACTGGACAGTTGAAAAAGGAACGCCTGTTATTGACGCAACAACTTATTATGCAGGATCAAGTTCCTTAAAATTAAACTCACCAGATGGTACAGGTGTTATTTTAAATAAAGAAGTTACTTGTTCTCCAAATGAACTCGTTACAACATCTATGTATGTTAAAACTGAAAACTTGGCAGCTAATTCCAAAACGTTTTATGTACAAAGACGTTACCTAGATGCAAAAGGAAACGTGCTTCAAGATGCAACAGAAAGCATTACTACAGATATTGACTGGAAGTTATATACGTTCCAAGATTTTAGATTAGCTCCTCCAGGCACCGAAAAGTTTCAATTAAGACTTAGCACTGGTGCAACAAGCCCTGCATGCAATATTTGGGTTGATGAAGTATATGTAACAAAAAATTAAAAAAGGTGTCTTAGACACCTTTTTTAATTTTTTGTGCTATATTCATACAAATCTAGGGGAAAGGAAAATAAGTACTTTCCAGCAATATTATAAAAGGAGGTGATTGAAGACGGAAAATGTACACGATTTAATTTTGTTTTTATCGGGTGTTTTGTTTATGTTCCAAGCTTTTTACTTCTATAAGCATTATAAAAAACAACATACTTTTATACAAAAACCTACATTTAAGCAAACGAGCGTTTTTTCCTCTTCTTTCGCCATTAGAAGAGATAATAAAAGAGAAATCATTTCATTTATTCGACGTAAAATCCCTACGTCTTCCGATGATGAAAAGCCAGCTCTCCTGTTAACTATCTAACTATTTTTACTTTAACAGGAGGGATTTTATATGAAAGAATTTATTGTTCAATTGTTTTATCCGTTTTTATCATTATTACATCATGCCACTCATGAGTGGATTATTGCTATTATGATCTTTACGCTTTTATTCAAAATGCTTTTAAGCCCTTTTACTTACCGCATGTTGCAAAAACAACATCACAATAACAAAATTAGAAAAAGTATTATGCCACTACTAGATGAATTAAAGAAAAAATATGAAAAAAGTCCATTAGAGTATGTCACAAAGCAAAAAGAAGTAGAAGAACAACACGGAATCAACAATCACTACACTGTTCGTTTACTTTTATTAAACGGCGCGATTATGATGATTTTATATCTTGTTTTTTCGGCAAATGGCATTCATATGAGTAGCCATTTCATTCCTTGGGTTTCTCATTTTCAAATACCTGATCCGTTTCATGTTTTCCCAGTGATCGTCACACTTACTTCCTTTTTATCGAATTTGCTTTCAAATGGAACAGAAGTCGTCGAAGTCGCATTTAAACAAAAAATAACATTTTCTTTAATCATTAGTTTAGGTTCGCTTTTCTTTTTGTGGAAAAGCCCTATCGCACTTGCGATTTACTGGATTACGAGTAATGTATATACGATGATAGAAAAATTATTTTTCAAAATTTTGTTTCATCATAAAAACAAAAAAGGTGTCTAAGATACCTTTTTTTTATGTTATACTTTTTAAAAATACGAAAGAAGGTTTTGCTATGACCATCAAAATTTATTTTGATTTAGACGACGTCGGAAACGAGCTTTGTCGTTACCTATTTGAAACCTACAACAAAGAACATAGTGATGATTTCCACTGGCTTAACAGTGACACATTTATGTTGGCAGAAAACGAAGGATTAAAAGCGGACAATGATTATTTTAAAGAAGTTTTGCATCGAAAAGGAACGTTTTTAAATCTTTCGGCTGCACCAAGTTATGTAGCAGTTATGAAAAAATTAATCCATGAAGGATATGACGTTCGAATTCTTACTCATCCGCAGGACCAAACAAAATTCTTTTAGATGATAATCCAGAACATTTGAAAAACTGGGAAGAAAATGGAGGCATTGGCGTAGCTTATGCTAAAATCAATTACAGCAAAAAATGGAATGGTCATAAAGTAGAAGATTTTGAAGCATTTTATGATTTCATTAAAACATTATAAACCGATTTAAAAAACCTCCATATGATGTGGAGGTTTTTTTAAAATAAAAAGGAATTCTTCTTTAACAATAAAAATATAATAAAAAAGGATATTTTTTTATTGAAAAACAATAAATTTTGTGTTACATTCAAATTATTCTAAAACAAATGAGGTGTTATAATGAAAAAGAGTTCCACTATTTTTTTAAAAACAGCAGTTTTTCTTATGGGAATTCCCGTACTTGCTTTAAGTATTTTTGGCGCGATTCAATTGACTAATCATCCTGCAAATCCAGAGTACCAACCGATATTATATCCTGCTGCATTGATTATGCTTGTATCAATTATCCCCTTTTTTATGGCATTGTATCAAGCATTTCGACTTCTTACTTACATTGATAAGAATAACGCATTTTCTATTATTTCCGTAACAGCTTTAAATAAGATAAAAAATTGTGCAATTACCATTAGTACTTTATATGTGTTTATGATGCCATTTGTTTATATGATAGCGGAAAAAGATGACGCTCCAGGTCTCATCATTATTGGAATGATTCCTATTTTTGCTTCTATGGTTATTGCTATCTTTGCAGCGGTTCTTCGAAAATTATTACAAGAAGCAATTGATATAAAATCAGAAAACGAATTAACGGTCTGAGGTGAGAAAAAATGGCAATGATCATTAATATTGATGTCATGTTAGCTAAACGAAAAATGAGCGTAACCGAACTTTCAGAAAAAGTGGGAATCACCATGGCTAACCTTTCTATTTTAAAAAATGGAAAAGCAAAAGCTGTTCGTTTTTCAACTTTAGAGGCAATTTGTAAAGCGTTAGATTGTCAACCTGGAGACATTTTGGAATATAAAAGCGATGACGAATAAAAAAGCTTGGAAAATATCCAAGCTTTTTTTCATTTTATATTATATCCCATATTTTTCTTATTTCATCATCGAGCATGCTCATCACTTTCAGGCGGTAGCTTGGATGATTTTTTAATTGACGAAGGGTTTCATAAAAAGCATTATTCGCTTCTTTTAGTAGTTGCTTTGACAGCACTTTTCTTTTTGCATTTGGATGGTCTGGATTGACTACAAAAGTAGATTCATTTAAATTAAACACCGCGGAACCTTCAAAATAGCCAAAATAATCCCAAAGATACGTACCATTATCTTCTCTAATGTCGATTTCAATTTGTTTATTTTTTCCTAATTTTAATCGAATACATAAATAACTAGATGTGACTGTTATGACTTCAATTTCTTTCATTTTTTACTCCCCTATCTTTTTAGTTTTCTTTCTTTATTTTACATCATTAAGAAGCCTTTATCGAAAAAAAGATTGAATTTACACATGTAAATTCAATCTTACTTATTAGAATGTCTTATAATGTTTCTTTTACTTCATCAATAGAATTGATGAAAATCGCTTGTTCATCATAATAACTCAACGATTTTTTGATTTGTTCTTTCGTAAAATACTGTTCTTCATCACAGTGAGGAACAATAATTTTTCCATCAAATAAATCATACCCATTTGAGTAGAAAAATTCATTGTTTTCATTGTATGAAGGCGCTAAGTCTTCTACAAATTGAATGTGTTCACCTAAAACCATGGCACCTGCACTTACTCCTACCAAAGTAGCTTCATCAGAAAGATAAAGAAGTGCATTTGTCGCTCTCAAATCTTTCAGTAATACCCACGGATTACCTCCACTTAAGACAACAAGATCTGCTTTTTTAATAATTGAATGTTGCTCCGTTATTTTTTCTTTTGAAACAGTCAATTCTTGCACATCTGTATAGCCATATTGTTTAAATCCGTTAACAGATGTAATGCCGTATTGAGGTTCTGCGTTGTTAATAATCACAACAGATGCATCTTTTTTAACATGTGATAATTTTTCCATCGTGTTTGCAGTAGCTCCGTCATTCATAAACAAATTACTACTAATGACAACTGGGTTAAGAAAAAGTGGGTCATAATTATGTTGTTCATATTCGAAATCTACCGACTCAAGCATATCAAATCCATTTCCTTGCCATTCTTTTACTTCAAACCAAACATTTCCTTTTTGGTCTTTCAATGTAATGGATGCATTCGTTGTAAAGTGTGAATATTCATCTTTTACTCCTTCTACTTCAATTGTTAATTTCGCAAATGGTTTTAAAAGATTTTTAGCGGATTCTTCATCTACTGGTGAAATTGTAATAGCTGAAAGTTTTTCTTTTTCAAAAAAACGTTTTCCTTCATAAACCGTATCAAATGTAATAGAAATTAACTCACCTTCTTCTGTTTTTGCAAAAAGTGTATTCGTTTCTTTGTTAAAATCATAAAAATAAATTTCTCCTACATTTTTCAATTGTTCCATTTGTTTTTTAAGCATCATTTTGCCCCATTTCTTTGTTTTATTGATGCATTTATTATAGAGGCTTTTTTCTATTTGTGTGAAAAAATATGTAAAATGACAAATTTGTTGCGGAGATGATTTTATGAAACCTTTATTTATCGACATTGATCAATATAGCGATTTAAATGAAGAAGAAGTGTTATTTCTTCAACGTTTAAATGAATTAAATTTTAAAGAATGGATGTATGAAGAAGATCGCCTTTTTTATAAACAACGTATGTTTTATTTTTTAAAAAATTCAGGTGATAATACGCGTATTACTTTCACGTTTAATAAGAACAATACTCTCGAAGACATCATTTATTATTATTGGGTTGATTCCGAAAGAAAAGAACTTACATTTGCTGTAGAAGATGACATAAGAAAAGAAATCAGTTATATACTCTGGACTTATTTTAAAGCGAGATTTGGCGTACGTTTAAAACTTTTATTTTCAGGAAAAGAACAAATTTAAAAAACACACGTTCAAACGTGTGTTTTTTATCTTTTATACTACATCCCATACTTTCCTAATCTCATCATCTAGCATATTCATCACCTTCAAGCGATAACTTGGATGATACTTTAATTGACGAACAACTTCATAAAATAGATCATTTATTTTTTGTATTGATTCTTTTGAAAAACTATAATTTTTACTTTTTTTAGATAAAAACTTTTTTTCTTTTAGTTTGAATTCTATCCAGTTCTTAAGATAAAGACCATAAGACCAATAATATCCTTTTTCTGTTTTTTCAATATTTACACTGATTATGTCATCATTATCCAATACTAAATCAATGCTTAAGAATCCAGGTTCAAGTTCATTTATTTCAATTTTCTTCATCCTTTATCCCTCCATCTCTTTTAATAAAATCGGATAATTTTTATTTCTCCTACCACATTTCTTACACGAAATTCATCTTGATTAAGATAAAAATTAAGTATCTGCTCAGCTAATTCCTTGTCTTTTATTGTGTACGGAATACGTTTTCTTACTTCACTTATTTGATCTTTTTCTTTTTCATAACAGTGTATTTCTGCTTTCACTTTTTTTAATTCTTTTGCATAACCAATTTCAATAATTGTCAACTTTTCTTGGGTTTCTAAAAAAAATTGGGAATTCATAGACTCTTCTGAATAGTAATCTTCTCTAGAAAGTTGAAACTTCGATAAATTGTTGTTTACTTCGGGTAATTTCTTATTTAATTGATATTCTTCTATTTTTCCGTTTTTCCAATGCACTTGCATTAAACATTCATGAATAATGTTCACTTGAAAATATTCACTTTCTTTATTTGTTAGATATTCTTTTAATTTTTTCCAACGAACTTCTCCATGCGTGATAGTTTTCATACAATTCTCCTTTTCGACTTTTTCTTATTATACATAAAAATAAGGAAACAAGTTCCCTTATTTTTATTTTAATTACTACTTCATTTTTGATATAATCAAACTATACTACAAAAAGGAGCAATAATTATGGACGAAATAAACGTGCTGCGTGCGTACTATGATGAAGAATCAATAAAATTAGTCATCGATATCCAATTAAACAACGATTTCCTCTCTCTTTTTTATTCACTGGAATGTGATCAAACATGGAAATATCACAGCTTCTTTTTTTTAAAAGAAATAAATAAAAGGGATTATCCTTATCATCTCATGAAATTACGTTCACTCAGCACTAATTCCGAAGAATTTCCCTTTTATGATAAGTTAAGAGCATTAGCACCTTCTTTATTAGATCACCCAATTGTTCGAATAAAAGCGATTTTACACAAATAAAAACATTCGTAATTGCGAATGTTTTTTCACCAATCAGTTTCAGCTATTTCTTTTCTTATTTTTTCGTATTGCGCCAGTTCATTCACATATCTTATTCTTATATGAGGATGATTTCGTACGTATGTTCCTATTCCATCAAGAGAAGGAATGTTGTATAAAAAACTTCTTAAAATTTCCCCTCCCTTTTGTATGACACATTCTAACAAACTTGCTTTTGGATTATTTACATACATATTATACTGAAAAGATGCCTCTTCTATTTTAAAATAGATGTTCAAAAAAGAATCGCTTGTATGATTTTCATTTTGTTGAATTTCGATTCCTTCTTTTTGAAATGATCGCATGAAATACTTAATCAAAGTAGTGGCTTGTTGTACGTAATTTGAAGCAAATGATAAATGAGCTGCTATTGTTTCCTCTTTTGTTTTATTGTGCAATGTCTCAGTTACTCGATATTCCTTTTTTATATATTGTCCTTTCTTATCAAAAATAAGTGTTACACAATTAGGTTCTTTCCATTCTTCTGCCTTAAACTGAACAAAATATTTATACTGTTCTTCATCATTACAATAAGCTAATAAATTTCCCATTTTCTCACCTCTTGTTCATTGTGTTTCTTTTATTATACATGCGCATGTAAAAAAATGTATAATAAAAAACCGCTTATGTGCGGTTTTTTAGCAAATTAGTTCATTGACGTATTTAACTCGAATTTTAGGATGATTTCGAATTTTCTCACCCAGTCCTTTAATAAATGGAATGTTTTCCATGTTAATAAAAAATGTTTCTCCATTTTTTTTAAAAACATATTCAATTTTTTCGTACCGTTTATCTCCACTTACAAAACTGTAGGATAACTCCAATTCTCCAAATCCCAATAATATAGATAATTCTTTTACATCAGGATTGTATTTCTCATTTTCAAAAACAATTTCTTCTTGACCATTTAATAGCATTACATAACTTAAAATCTCTTGTATTTTCTTTTTAAAATGCATCGCTTTAATAATGTGTTCGCCTTCTGTTTCTTCTAGCGTTTTCCCTTTAGATTCATTGTACATGTATGATTTGGTTCGAATAAATTCTCCTTTTTCGTTAAAAATAAGCAAAATTCGATTCCATTTTTGCCAACCTATCGAGAAAAAACCAAAAGTACATTGATATTCTTTTTCTTTTTCAATGTATTCCAAATCACTTATTGCCATATAACCTCTTTTTTCCATTATTACACCTCTTTACTTTCGTTTTTTGATGAAGTGATGCTAGTCAATTGGTTTACATATTTCACTCTCATCTTCGGATGATTTTGAATATATGCTTCGATTCCTTTTAAAGAAGGAATATTATAAAGCTCTATTGTTGTTGTTTGAACTTCATCATCATAAAGAACGTCCAGTCTATTTTTAAGAGGATTTTCTGTGTAAATTTCATAAATATAAATTAAATTATGCAATTTAAATAAAAATTCAATACTTTTTGCATTTGTGACGTATTGATCTTCCATAAATATTATTTCTTCTTTTTCCTTTGAGCAAATTAGTATTTTTAACATCTCTTTTATTTTTTCTGCAAAATTTATCGCTATGAATATGCTCTCTTTCTTCGTTTCCTCTAATGTTTTATTTGTTAATGAAAGTTTAATTTGAGAATCCGCTTCAATAAATTCGCCATCTTCATCAAACGTAAGGACAATTTTATTTTCTTTATCATATTCTTCATTAACTTCAAAAAAATTTACATCCAATTTATACTTTTTCTCCGTCTCGACATATTCGAATTTGTTAGGACTATAAAAATAATCTTTTGTTTTTTCCATTATGCCACCTTACTTTCAACATTTTTTATCGTATTACATCTACATTATAATGCATTTACGATAAAATAAAATTATTTTTTCTCATTCTTCAATAATATGGTATTATATTGAAAAATAAAGAAGGGTTGGGAAAAATATGAATGTTAAACACGAAATCGATACTTTTTTACGCGCACATAAAGATAAGAAGGTTTTAGTAGCTTTTGATTATTCAGGCTCTATTTCCTCTCAGCAAAGAACGGAACCATTTCAAACCATTGTTGATCATATTAATCAAACAAACTGTTTAGATGTTGTTTTCGTCGATTGGAAAATTATGTCCGTAACTAATACAAAAGAATTTAAATTTCCAACAAAACATGGCGGAGGTACTGATTATTCTTTTACTTTCCAATGGGCAAAAGAACAAGGATATGAAGCTCTTATGTATGTGACCGACGGTTATGGAGGCGCTCCTATGATCGAACCTATGCCTACTTTATGGTTAATGGATGAAACAGATGGTTCAAGTAGAATACCTTACGTTAACGATGTGTTAACGTTTCAAGATATTTCTTGGGGACAGTTTGTAACAATTTAACGACTTTTTAAAAGAAAATAAATGTAAAAAAGAAAAAACCGCTTATAAGCGGTTTTTTTGATAACGTGCTAATTCATTGACATATTTCACGCGCAATTGCGCGTGATTTAATACAGCTTCTTCTAATCCCTTAAGAGATGGAATGTTTTCAAGAAAAGGACAAAGTTTTATTCCTGTTTTTAAATTAGAATATTCACAACTTAATCTTGTTTCAAGCGGATCATTTATGTCTATATAATAATCAAACATTAAATCATCAATTTTAAATATAACGTTTAAACCTTCATCTTCTACATAATACATTTCTTCTTTTATACGTAAGTTTTCAAAACTTGTAAGCACAATTAATTTTTGCAGTAACTTTTCTACATCTTTTTTCAATTTCAAAGTTTCTTTTATATGATCTTGTTCTGTTTCTTTTAATGTTGCGTTTGAATACTTGTGCAATACATAGGATTTCGTTTTCACAAAAGTTCCCGTTTCATCAAAGAATAAAGAAATGATATTATGTCCTTCATATAAAGCAAATCGATTAGAAAACTTGTATTGTTTTTCTTTTTCTAAATACTTTATTTGGAAAGCCCACTCATTTTCAAACAAATCTTTTAAAATTCCTTCCATTTTTCACACCTCATAATGCGCCAATTTATTTACATATTTTACCCGCAATTTGGGATGATTTCGTACATGTTTTTTTACTTCCTTTAACATCGGAATATTTTTTAAATTGATCATAAAATATTCATCTTCCTTTGTGTAAGGGTATATGCATTCCAATTTTTCTAAAAATGGATTTTGAAAATTGATAAAATAATCAAAATCTATCTCTTGAAATTTAAATCTTACGTGTAGTGTGTCTCTCGTTTCATCAAGCTGTTCATTTCTTATTTTTATTTCCTCTTTATTCTTAGACGCAATGAATTCTTTTAAACATTTTTCCGCTTGTTCTTTAAATGGCATTGATTTCTTCACAAGAATATTTTCGGTTTTTTCTATTGTTTTATTTTTAAGTACATAAGAAACGTATCCTTTTTTTCCAACGCATTCTCCTTTTTTATCAAAGAAAAATGAAATTTGATTAGTTCCTTTCCAATCTTCATGATAAAAACGTTGTGAAAACTTATAACGTTCCTCATCTTCTAGGTATTCTAACTGACAAACCCAATTTTCATCCATTTTTGCACCTCTTACATTTATTTTCTTTTATTATAACAAAAAAGAAGCTCACAAAGCTTCTTTTTCTTTAAATAAATGTCGTAAACGAAGTTGTTTTTTTACTTGTTCAAAGAATATTTCTTCCCAATCAAATACTCCTTTTAATGACACAGTTTTAATGCCATTAATGATAAATTTCTTCACCTTATACGTTTGATCTACTTCTATTTCAATATTATCCCATGAAGTAGATAATCCTAATACAGTATTTTTTCCATTTATTCCTTTTTTTTGAGTGATTAGAGGTTTTTTTGTTAATTCTTCTTTTAAAAGCTTCAGTAGTTGCTGAACGTGTATTGCTCCGTGTTTAGAAGAAAAAAGTTCAAATTCTTTTTTTGCATTATTTTTCATTCTATCATTTGAAAATTCAAATTCTTCTATTTCATCTTGTTTATTAAACCATACGATAAAATATCCATCCAACGTAGGATTTGAAAGAAATATATCATCAAAAAAATTATCCTCAGAATATTCAAAACATTGTCCTACTAAATGTTTTGTTGGATGATAAATAATACCTCTTGGTTCAATATCTGCCACACTACCCATATTACCCACTCCTATCTGTTTTATATAATTCCCATTATAACAAAAAAACGCCGTTTGTTTCTTTTTTTGTTATAATAAACAAAACATACCTAGAAAGGATGATAGAAGTGAGCGTAGAAATGACAGATTTTCGCATGTTTCAAAACGAGGAAAATGGAACAATTAAAGGGCATTTTACTTTAGATAAATATGGTAGTGTTACAGTTAAGTACATGATAAAAAAAGGAAACGTTTTGTTTAAAAATGGATTTGAAGGTGAAAAAAGCAAAGAATTGTTTAAATCGTGGTTAACACGTGAACAAGATATGTATAAAACATTTATTTTAAATTATGTAAACAATATTACACAAATAAACGACATTTCTTCCTTTGAAGGAACTTTAAAACAAGAATCGTGTAAATTTTACGAAGGAAACAAACTATACATTTTGAAAATAAACTACAAAGACATTCCTGGTCTTATCAAATTTATTTTTAATACCGTTACAAAAGAAATTGACGTTTTGTATTACACAATTATACCAACTAATTCAAGAAAAATATGTCAAAATCCTCATTATATCCAACACATGTTAAGTGAAGAAACAATCCAACGTATGTGGGAACCGTTTCGAGATAAGACAAAATTTAGATTACCATTATTAAACGAGTTACGATAAAAAAGAAGCTTATAAAGCTTCTTTTTCTTTAAATAAATGTCGCAAACGAAGTTGTTGATACACGCGTTTTAAAAAAACCTCTTCCCAATCAAAAAGACCTTCAAGAGGAACAGGATCAACTCCATCAAGGAAGAAAGTATGCACAGTGCAGTTTTTATTTATCGCTATTTCAATATTTCCCCAAGAAGTGGGAATATGATAATATTCATGTTCACCATAAGAACCCAGTTCAATAAATGTAAGTTTTCTTTTTGTTAAGTCTTCTTTCAAATTATTAATCAATTGTTGTGTTGTTTCTAAAAATGTCTTTTTTTCAAACTCTTTCAATACTTCTTTTTCAAAAGTTTCTTTTGTTATTCCTTGTGGAATTTTACAACGATCAAATTCAACTCGTTCTAAAATATCTTGTAAACTATACCAAGCAACAAATCTTCCACACA
>Ga0207655_1000689_pt1 | contig 39302 bp, 35 predicted proteins | sample KBSM44metaG_FD_184398 | JGI IMG/M metagenome (GOLD analysis project Ga0207655, IMG submission 184398) | Miscanthus rhizosphere microbial communities from Kellogg Biological Station, Michigan, USA - KBS M4-4 metaG (SPAdes) (version 2) | ecosystem: Host-associated > Plants > Roots > Rhizosphere >...
TGAGCGAACGCCACACGCACATATATATATAAGAAGGCCCGCCGGTTCGCACCGGCGGGCCTTCTGTCTTCAGGGCTGCACTTCGTAGACCTGCTGCGCCTCGGCGGCTGCGTGCACGCCAGCGCGACCTGCATGCCCGCCATGAAAAAAGCCGACCCTGAGGCCGGCTTCGGGGCGCTGTGTCTTCAGCGCATCAGGCGGTTGCCAGTGCAGCAGGCCGCGCGAGGCGAACCGCATGCATCCACGCACGGCGCAGCACGGCCGGCGAGCGCGATTCCTCTGGAATCAGCAGGAAGCCGCGGTCGCGCAGCGTGGTGCCCAGTGCGATCTGGCTGGTCAGCACCGTCAGCGGGATCGCCAGCAGCAGCGGCAGGCCGACGGGCATGAGCCAGATCAGCGCGCTCGGGTCGATCATCGCGACGCCGACGGCCAGCATGGCGATCACCAGCGTCATGGGGGCCAGCTGCGACGCGGCGACCTTCCACGGCACGGCGGCGGCTTCGCGCGGGGGCGACTTCCAGTCGAGCTTGATGCCGGTGAGGGCGACCAGCACGAACAGCGAGTGGGCCAGCATGCGGACCGGGGCCTGCACGATGGCGAGGCCGCTTTCCATCATGGAGCTCTTCACGAGGCCCCACACACCGCCGTACTGGCGTTGCTCGCCGCGCATCAGCACGGCAGCGATGCCCAGCACGCGCGGCAGGAACAGCAGGCACAGGGTCCAGACCCACAGGCCGGCCAGTTCGGCGGGCAGCACGCTCCAGCTCGACACGAGGCTCGAGCCGCTGAGCCACAGGGCGGTGCCCAGCGTCAGGAAGGCCAGCCACAGCGGGGCGGAGACGTAGGCCATGGTGCCGGTCACGAACATCGCGCGGTGCACCGGGTGGATGCCGGGCTCGGCCATCAGGCGGGCGTTCTGCAGGTTGCCCTGGCACCAGCGGCGGTCGCGCTGCAGTTCGGCCAGCAGGTCCGGCGGTTGCTGCTCGTAGCTGCCAACGAGGTCGGACACCAGCCACACGTTGTAGCCGGCACGGCGCATCAGCGCGGCTTCGACGAAGTCGTGCGACATGATGCCGCCCGACATGCCGCCGGTGCCCTTGATCGGGGCCAGCGCGCAATGCTTCATGAAGGGTTCGACGCGGATGATCGCGTTGTGGCCCCAGTAGTGCGATTCGCCCAGTTGCCAGAACTGCATGCCCAGCGTGAACAGGCGGCCCGTCACGCGGGAAGCGAATTGCTGTGCGCGGGCATGCAGCGTGACGTGGCCGATGGCCTGCGTCGCGGTCTGGATGATGCCGGCGGTGGGATTGGCTTCCATCAGCTTGACCATCGAGGTCAGGCAGTCGCCGCTCATCACCGAGTCGGCGTCGAGCACGACCATGTAGCGGTAGTCCTTGCCCCAGCGGCGGCAGAAGTCGGCCACGTTGCCGGCCTTGCGGTGCGTGCGGCGGGTGCGCAGGCGGTAATACACCTCGACCTGCGGCTGGTTGGGGCTCTCGGCCAGGGCGGCACGCAGGTCTTCCCAGGCGGCGCGCTCGGCGGCGGCGGTCTCGGGGTTGTAGCTGTCGGACAGCACGAACACGTCGAACTGCTTTGCGTGGCCGGTGGAGGCGACCGATTCGCAGGTGGCGCGCAGGCCGGCGAATACCGTGGCAACGTCTTCGTTGCAGATCGGCATGATGATCGCGGTGCGGGCCTCGGGGTTCATCGGGTGGTTGGCCACCTGTTTCGCCGACAGGGCGTGCTTGTCACCGCGTACCGAGACGTAGAAGCCCATGAGCGCGGTCACGAAGCCGGTCACGACCCAGCCCGAGAGCAGGCCGTACAGGCCGATCTGGCCGTATTCGAGCCAGACGTTGTCGTAGTCGGGTTGCACGCCGGCGAACAGCGTCGAGGCGATCACGGTGCTCAGCACGGTGAGCAGCATGAACGCGTTGCGGCGCTGGGCTGCGGCACGCTGCCACGGTTGGCGGGCTTCGGCCGGGCCGGCGCTTTGGCGCTTGCCGCCGGCACCGAGCCTGACCAGCAGGGCGGTGCCGATGCTGTTCCAGAAACCGCGCCAGGGGCGGGGCGTCATCGAACCGCGGTTGACTGGCGGGGCGGTGACCGAATTGGGATGGCGTTCCTCGCGAACCGCGCTGCGGTGCGAAAAATCGGTGTCGGCCAGCACGTTCAGTTGGGAGAAGTCGTTCGGCTTCATGTGATTTACCAACGTTGCTTGTCGAGGGAAGGGGTGTCGCCAATGGCAGGAAAGCGCTTGATCACGCAATCCGGCTCGGCGCCGCCAGCGCTTGCGAGCGCGGCGAGCGAATGGCCCGCGGCACGGGGCCGCGAGGAGGAAAACTGCTTTTGACGCAGGCCGTCGCGCTGCTGGCGCAGTGCGAAAGATGGGCTGGTTAGTGCTGTCATGCCAGTACAGGGGCAAACCCTGTGCCAGGCTGGAAAAACGCTTTCAGATCAATGACTTGGACCGATCCGGAGGTGTTTTTCGCGGGAGGAGGCTGCCGGAAGGCCTCCAAACCCCTGTTTTTGTCGCCGAATCCCGACAAGCCTCCTGGGCGGGTAGGGATTGGCTATATAAATCAATGACTTAGGGGCGTCGCTACTCGGCGACAGGGTCCCCGCCAGGAGCGACAGCGTCGGCCTTGAAGTGGCCTGGCGTGAGTTCGTGCTTCTGCAGAAGCCGGTAGAACTCCGTGCGGTTGCGATCGGCCAGGCGGGCCGCATCGGCCACGTTGCCGTCGGTCAGTTTCAGCAGGCCGACGAGGTAGTCGCGCTCGAAACGCTGCTTGGCCTCGGCGTAGGTCTGGACCTCGACCGTCGGCACGCGCAGCGCGCGCTGCACCAGCGCCAGAGGAATCAGCGGCGAGCTCGACAGTGCGCAGACCTGCTCGACCACGTTGAACAGCTGGCGCACGTTGCCCGGCCAGGCGGCCGTGGTCAGCGCCTTCAGCGCCTCGGGTGCGAAGCCCGACAGCCGCTTGCCGTACTTGGTCGACAGGCGCTGCAGGAAGTGGTTGGCCAGCAGCGGAATGTCCTCGCGCCGCGCCGACAGCGGTGGCAGCGTGAGCGTCACCACGTTCAGGCGGTAATACAGGTCTTCGCGGAACTGGCCGGCCTCCATTGCGGCGTCGAGGTCGCGATGTGTGGCCGAGACGATGCGCACGTCGACCTGGATCGACTGGCTCGCGCCCAGCGGGCGCACCGCGCGCTCCTGCAGCACGCGCAGCAGCTTGACCTGCAGCGCGGGCGGCATGTCCCCGATTTCGTCGAGCAGCAGCGTGCCGCCGTCGGCCTGCTGGAACAGGCCCTTGTGGTTGGCATGGGCGTCGGTGAAGGCGCCCTTCATGTGGCCGAACAGCTCCGACTCGAGCAGCGCTTCGGGAATGGCGCCGCAGTTGACCGCCACGAAGGGCTTGTCGGCACGCGCGCTGGCCTTGTGGATCGCGCGCGCGAGCATTTCCTTGCCGGCGCCCGAGTCGCCCCGCAGCAGTACCGAGGCGTCCGACTTGGCGACCATGCGCGCCTCGGCCAGCAGCTCGGCCATGCGGTTGCTGCGGCTCACGATCTCGGAGCGCCAGCTGTCGTCGCCGGCCTTGCTCGGCGTGGTGGCGGGCGCACCGAGCGCCAGCGCCTGCGCGATCTTGTCGAGCAGCTCACGGCCGTCGTAGGGCTTGGTGAGGTAGGTGAACACGCCACGCGCCGTGGCCTCGACCGCGTCGGGGATGGTGCCGTGCGCGGTGAGCAGGATCACCGGCAGCGAGGGATGGCGCTTGCGGATCTCGTCGAAGAGCTGGAGGCCGTCGCGCCCGGGCAGGCGCACGTCGCTCAGCACGAGCTGCGGGTGTTCGATCTCGAGCTGCGTGAGCGCAGTCTCGGCCGAGGTGACGGCCGTGACCTGGTAGCCCGCCGAGCTCAGCCGCATCGAGAGCAGTCGCAGCATGTCCGGGTCGTCGTCGACCACGAGGAGGCGGGCGCCGGTAGTGCTCATGGGGTCGGTTTGCTTCCGTTGGGCGCCGCCGGTGCTGCGGGCGCCGTGTTGGGCCGCGCGAAGCTGCGCTCGATGGCGCGCAGCGCTTCGATGCGGTCGTTCAGCTGGTCGATGCGGCGCTGGCTGTCGCGCAGCTGCTGCACCTGCTTGTCGCGATCGTCCTCGACGCGGCGCTGCTCCACGTAGCGCGCGGCCAGGGCTCGTGCCAGCGGGTGCAGGGCCTGGGCCTCGGGTGCGGGGTTGGCGATCACGCGCTGCAGCAGGCCCAGGGCACGCGCCAGGTCGGCCGGCACGCGGGTCTGCGAGAGCAGCAGCGCCAGCTGCATCTGCGTGGTGGGCGAATCGCCCGGGTCGCCGATGCGGGAGATTTCCGTGCTCAGGTCGGCGCCGTTCAGCGGGCGCACCTTGTCGGCATACGACAGCATGGCCGCCTGCGGCCCCTGCGTCATCAACGTAAAGAGCGACGAGGCGGGCTGCGTGGCCGGCGCCTTCGGCTCAGCCTCCACCGGCATCACGCGCGGCACGACCGGCGGCGGCGGCAGCGCCTCGGCCTCCGCGGGCGGCTTGGGCTGCGTGGCGCAGGCGGCCAGCAGCAGGACGAAAGGCACGGTCATCGCCCCGGCGAAGGAGGAACGGCGGACGAACGAAAAAGACATGGGTCGAAGAAAGGACGCGAGGCGGTGAGGCAGTGTTGGAGAGGAGGCGCCAGGGTGGTCAGGCCGTGCGCGGCAGTTCGATGCGAAAGCGAGCACCGGGTCCGCCCGGCTGCAGGGTGATGCGGCCCCCGTGGGCTGCAATGTACTCCTGCACGATGGAAAGTCCGATGCCCGTGCCTTTCACCGTGTGCTCGGGCTGGCGCTCGCCGCGGAAGAAAGGTTCGAAGATCCGGTCGCGGTCGCCCTCGGCGATGCCCGGCCCGGCGTCGTTGACGTCGATGTGCACTGCCTCGGGCGTCCCCGATACCGCCAGGGTGATGACACCGCCCGTTACCGAAAAGCGAATGGCGTTGCTCAGCAGGTTGGCGATCGCGGTGCCGAGCTTGGTGCGGTCGACCGTGATCGCGATGGGGTCGCCCTCGGCCCGCACGCGCAGGCCATGCGACTGCCATTGCAGGCGCTGGGCCTCGATCTGCTCCTCAATCAACGGCAGCAGCTCGGTGCGCTCGCGGCGCAGTTCGCGCGCCTCGAAGGCGGCGGCGTTGAAGCGCAGCAGCGCCTCGATCTGGCCCTGCAGCGACACGGTGTTCTGCTGCAGGATCTGCGCAACCTCGAGCTGCGCCGGGTTCAGCGGACCGGTCACTCCGTCTTCGAGCAGCGAGACACCCTCGCGCAGCGCGGCCAGCGGCGTCTTCAGCTCGTGCGACACGTGGCGCAGGAAGCGCGCCTTGTCGGCATCGAGCTCAGTCAGGCGCAGCCGCAGCCACTCGAGCTGCTGCGACACGCGCCGCACGTCGGCCGGGCCGCGGATGTCGATGGGCTCGTCGAGCCGGTTCTGGCCGAGGCCGACGATGGCGTGCTCCAGCCGCTTGAACGGCCGCGCCAGCCAGATGCCGAAGGCCAGCGCCAGCGACACGGCCAGCACGCTGGCGGCCACCACTTCGCGCATCAGCCGGCGGCGCGCGTTCTCGATGCGCCTGGCCAGCGCGTCGTTCTGCGTTTCGATCAGGAACTGCGCCTGCTGCGCAAGGTTGGTGTTGAGCGCGTCGAGTTCGCGGAATTGCATCGCCATCGTGCTCTCGCGGGCCAGGGCGCTGTCGGCGTTGCCGCTCATCAGGCCCTCGATCACGCCGAGCTGGGTGCGCCACATCTCGATGCCGGCGGGCGCCAGGCCGTTCTTCTCCAGGCGCTCGAGCACCTGGTGCGCCTCGCGCGCAGCGTCGTCGAAGCGGCGGCGCAGCACTGCGTCGTTGAGCACCAGCGACTGGCGCCCGGCGCGCTCCATGGCCGCGCTGCGCTCGGCCAGCGACTGGGCCGCGCCCGACAGGCGCAGCGCGCGCGCGGCCGCGTCGCGGCTCTGCGTCATCAGCGCGTCGTACTGCAGCACCGAACGCAGCGCCACGCCGACCAGCAGCGCGGTGATCAGCAGGAAGGCAAACAGCAGGAGCTGCTGGAACGAGCCCCGGGTAGACGGTCGCTTCGCCATCAGTGGGCGAGCACCGGCATCGGCGATTCGCTCGTCACGACCTCGCCGCGCAGCGTGTAGGCCAGCGAGCGCGTGATGCGCAGGTCGGCCATCTGGCCGACGAGGCGCGCGTCGCCTTCGAAGTTGACGACGCGGTTGCAGGCGGTGCGGCCCATGAGTTCGTTCGCGTCCTTGCGCGAGGCGCCTTCCACCAGCACGCGCTGCGTGGTGCCGACCAGCGCCTGGCCGAAGCGCTTCACGTTGACGTCGATCACGGCCTGCAGCGTGTGCAGGCGAGCGAGCTTCACTTCATACGGCGTGTCGTCCTGCAGCGCGGCGGCGGGCGTGCCGGGGCGCGGGCTGAAGATGAAGCTGAAGCTGGCGTCGAAATGGCAGTCGTCGATCAGCTTCATCATCTTGTTGAAGTCGTCGTCCGTCTCGCCAGGGAAGCCGACGATGAAGTCGCTGCTCAGGGCGAGCTCGGGGCGAATGGCGCGCAGCTTGCGCACCGTGCTCTTGTATTCCATGGCGGTGTAGCCGCGCTTCATCGCCATCAGGATGCGGTCGCTGCCGTGCTGCACCGGCAGGTGCAGGTGGCTCACGAGCTGCGGCACCTTGGCATAGGCCTCGATCAGCCGGGGCGTGAACTCGTTCGGGTGGCTCGTGGTGTAGCGGATGCGCTCGATGCCGGGGATCTCGGCGACGTATTCGATCAGCAGCGCAAAGTCGGCGATCTCGGCGGTGTCGCCCATCCTGCCGCGGTAGGCGTTCACGTTCTGGCCCAGCAGCGTGATCTCGCGCACACCCTGCTCGGCCAGGCCGGCGATCTCGACCAGCACGTCGTCGAGCGGGCGGTTCACCTCCTCGCCGCGGGTGTAGGGCACCACGCAGTAGCTGCAGTACTTGGAGCAGCCTTCCATGATCGACACGAAGGCCGTCGCGCCCTCGACGCGCGCGGGCGGCAGGTGGTCGAACTTCTCGATCTCGGGGAAGCTGATGTCCACCTGCGGGCGGTTCAGGCGCTCGCGGTCGTTGAGCATCTCGGGCAGGCGGTGCAGCGTCTGCGGGCCGAACACGATGTCGACGTACGGCGCGCGCGCAATGATGGCCTCGCCCTCCTGGCTCGCCACGCAGCCGCCCACGCCGATCTTCACGCCCCTGGCCTTCAGGTGCTTCACGCGGCCGAGGTCGGAGAACACCTTTTCCTGTGCCTTCTCGCGCACCGAGCAGGTGTTGAACAGGATGAGGTCGGCCTCGTCCACGTTCTGCGTGGGCTCGTAGCCCTGCGCGGCGTTGAGCACGTCGGCCATCTTGTCCGAGTCGTACTCGTTCATCTGGCAGCCGAAGGTCTTGATGAATACTTTTTTCATGGGGAGTTCTCTCTCATGCCCTCCGCAACAACGGGGAGGACTCGGCGGCGGGCAGCGCATGGGCCCCGCGCCGCCGTCTTTGCCTACTGCGTGTTGACGGTGTCGTTCGAGGTGAACGGCCAGATGTTCAGGAACGGCTTGTTCAGCGATTCGCGTGGGGCCGAGGCTTCGTCGGCCGTGAGGATCCAGACCTCGCGCAGCAGGCCGGCGGCATCGCGCGTGTAGTTGACCAGGTACTTCTGGCCGGTGATGGCGCCGGGCATGACCAGCATGTTCTGCGGGCTCCGGATGCGCGCGCCGGCCCCCAGCCGATCGGCATGGCCGTCGAGGTCGACGTCGGGCGCGTTGAGGACCGTGAACTTGCCGCGCAGGGTGCCGATGGGGAAATTGCGGCCCCCAACGAGCGATTCGTTCTGGGTCTGCGGCCGGGGCACTTCGTCCTGCGCGCTGGCGGTGAGCGGAAAAAGGCCTGCCGCAGCAATGGCTGCTGTGCAAAGCGCTATGAAGGTGAGAGCATTCGTGGGTGTCTTGCAGCGGTTCATGGGGTTTATCCAGAGGCTGTGGAGCGGCGATTTTAGCGAGGGGGTGCGGTTCCCCGGCGCCGGCCACAGCAGGTAGTGTGGGGCTTTCGGTTGACTGGCTTTACATTTCTTTACGGGGGCCACGAACACCGGGAGTCGGCCGCTGATCCAATAGCCGCTGTCAGCCCAAAGTGCACAAAGAACCCATGAAGAAAAATGTCGCCGTCGCCCTTGCGGGCGTGTTGATCGTAGCCGTCGCGGGCGGGTGGTGGAGCATGTCCGGGGACAAGTCTGCCGGCAAGGACGCGAAGGCTCCGGCCGCGAACAGCAGCGGCGGCGCACCTGCACTCGTGACGCTGGCCACGGCGCAGAAGCAGGACGTGCCGGTGACGGTGCAGGTCAACGGCAGCGTGGTGTCTCTCAACAGCGTCGACCTGCGTCCGCAGGTGACGAACACGGTGAGCGCGGTGCATGTGAAGGAAGGCCAGTTCGTCAAGGCCGGCCAGCTGCTCTTCACGCTCGACGACCGCAACGACCAGGCCAACCTCGCCCGCGCCCGCGCGCAGCAGCAGAAGGACGAGGCCACCATGGCCGACCTGGAGCGCCAGTACAAGCGCAGCCAGGACCTCGTGGCGCAGAACTTCATCGCCAAGAGCGCGGCCGACGCCACGCTCTCGCAGCTCCAGGCTCAGCGCGCCTCCGTGGCCGCCGACCGCGCGGCCGTGCAGTCGGCGCAGGTAGCGCTGGGCTACGCAACGCTGCGCGCGCCCATCGCCGGGCGCATCGGCGCCGTCAACATCTACCCGGGCACGCTGGTGCAGCCGACGCTGTCGCTCGTCACCATCACGCAGCTCGACCCGATTGCCGTGAGCTTCCCGGTACCCGAAGGCAACCTGCAGGATCTGCTGGAAGCCGCGCGCACGCACGCCAAGGTCGAGGCCGTCGTCACCGGCGGCAAGGCGCCGCTGAGCGGCACGCTCGACTTCGTCGACAACACCGTCGACCCGCAGATCGGCACGGTGCGCGCCAAGGCCGTGTTCGCGAATGCCGACCAGAGCCTGTGGCCCGGCCAGTTCGTGGGCACGCGCATCACGGTGCGCACGCTCAACGGCGCCACCGTAGTGCCGGCCGCGGCGCTGATGATGCTGTCCGACGGCACTTCGCTCTATGTGGTCGACGGGGGCAAGACCGCCACGCGCCGCAAGGTGAAGACGCTGCACACCTTCGGCACCAATGTGGCGGTAAGCGGCGTGGAGCCGGGCGAGCAGGTGGTGATCGAGGGCAGCCAGAACGTGCGCCCGGGCGGCAAGGTCCGCGTCGATGCCAAGGCGCCGGGTGCGCCTGGCGCAACGGGCAACGGCACCACCGGCGTCACGCCCGGCAGCGCCGCTTCTTCCGACGGCGCCGACATCAAGCCGCCGCAGCGGGAACGCGCATGAACATCTCGGAGCTCTGCATCCGCCGTCCGGCGATGACGGTGCTGCTGTCCGCGGCGGCCGTGGTCGTCGGCATCTTCGCGTACTTCAGCATCCCCGTCGCCGCGCTGCCCAGTTACAACACGCCGGTCATCAACGTCAATGCGCAGTTGCCGGGCGCGAGTCCGGACACCATGGCGAGTTCGGTGGCGCTGCCGCTCGAAAAGCAGTTCTCCACCATCCCGGGCCTGCAGACCATCAGTTCGGTGAACACGCAGGGCGTGTCCTCGATCACGCTCGAATTCGTGAGCAGCCGCGACATCGACGCCGCCGCGGTCGACGTGCAGGCCGCGCTGCTGCGCGCCCAGCGCCAGCTGCCGCAGGAGCTCACGCAGCTGCCCTCGTACCGCAAGGTCAACCCGGCCGACGCGCCGGTGCTGTTCATCGCGCTGATCTCGCCGTCGATGAACCCGTCGGAGCTCAACGACTACGCCGAGAACCTGATCTCGCCCACGCTGTCGACCATCGATGGCGTGGCGCAGGTGGGCGTGTACGGCCGCAAGGCTTTCGCGGTGCGCATCAAGGCCAATGCCGACCTGCTCAACGCGCGCAACATCACGCTCGACGAATTGGCCAAGGCCGTGAACTCGGCCAACGCCAACACGCCGGTCGGCGTGCTCGACGGCCCGCGCCAGACGCTCACCATCCAGGCCAACCGCCAGCTCCTGAAGGCGGCCGACTTCGCCAAGCTGATCGTCGGCCAGCACAACGGCGCGCCGGTGCGGCTCGACGAAGTGGCCACCATCGAGGACAGTTTCGAGTCGGTGAAGACCGCGAGCAGCTTCAACGGGCAGGACTCGATCTCGCTGGCCGTGCAGCGCCAACCCAACGCCAACACCGTGCAGGTGGTCGATGCGGTGCGCGCGCTCATCCCGCGCTTCAAGGCGGAGCTGCCGCAGTCGGTCGAGATCCAGATGGTGAACGACCGCTCCATCTCCATCCGCGAGGCCGTGCACGACGTGCAGCTCACGCTGCTGGGCACCATCGCGCTGGTGGTGCTGGTGATCTTCCTGTTCCTGCACCGGCTGGTGGCCACGCTGATCCCGGCCGTGACCATTCCGATTTCGCTGATCGGCGCGGTGGCGCTGCTCTATGCCTTCGGCTACAGCCTGGACAACATCTCGCTGCTCGGCATCACGCTGGCCGTGGGGCTGGTGGTGGACGACGCCATCGTGGTGCTGGAGAACATCATGCGCTACGTCGAGAAGGGCATGGACCCGTTCGCGGCGGCGCTGCGCGGCGCGCGCGAGGTGGGCTTCACCATCGTGTCGATCTCGATCTCGCTGGTGGCCGTGTTCATCCCGATCTTCTTCATGCCCGGCGTGATCGGCCTGCTGTTCCACGAGTTCGCGGTGGTGGTGGCGCTGGCGGTGCTGGTGTCGGCCGTGGTGTCGCTCACGCTGGTGCCGATGCTCGCGAGCCGGCTGCTCAAGCAGGTGCCGCGCCGTGCGGGCGCGCTCGATCACGAAGAAGAGCATCCCGAGCCGGGCACGGCCATCGGCCGAGCCTTCGAGCGCGGCTACCGCGCGGTGCACGCAACCTACATGCGCTCGCTCGGCTGGACGCTGATGCACCGCAAGGTGATGCTGGCGATCGCGGGGCTGACCTTCGTCGTCACCGGCTGGCTGTTCGCGACCATCCCGAAGGGCTTCTTCCCCGAGGAGGACATCGGCCAGATCCAGATCACGACCGAGGCTGCTGAGGACATTTCATTCAGCGCCATGAAGGCGCTGCAGGACCGCGTGGCCGCCACCCTCAAGGACGACGCGAGCGTCAACTATGTGAGCTCCTTCGTCGGCGTGGGCGGTCCCACGGCCACGCAGAACTCCGGGCGGCTGTTCGCGGTGCTCAAGCCGCGCAGCGAGCGCCCGCCAATGGCGAAGGTGCTCGAATCGCTGCGCCAGCGCTTCCGCGAGATCCCCGGCATTGCCGTCTACATGCAGCCGGTGCAGAACCTGCGCCTGGGCGGACGCCAGAGCAAGGCGCGCTTCCAGTACACGCTGCAGAGCGTGAACGCGGGCGAGATGGTGCCGTGGGCCACGCGGCTCATGGAGCGCATGCGCGCCGACCCGGCTTTCCGCGACGTGACCAGCGACTCGCAGAACCGCGGCCTGCAGGCCACGCTCGACATCGACCGCGACAAGGCCGGCGTGCTCGGCGTGGCGGTGGGCGACCTGCGCACCGCGCTCTACAACGCCTACGGCGATCGCCAGATCGGCAGCATCTACGGCACGAGCAACACCTACCAGGTGATCCTTTCGGCGGCCGACAACGATCGCCAGTTCGAGGAAGACGTCTCGCGCCTGTCAGTGCGCAGCACCACGGGCAGGCTGGTGCCGTTGTCGGCCTTCTCGACCGTCAAGCGCACCGTGGGGCCGACCGCGGTCAACCACCAGGGCCAGCTGCAGGCGGTGACGGTGTCGTTCAACCTCGCGCCCGACGTGCCGCTGGGCGACGCGACCGCGAAGATCGACCGCTTCAAGGACGAGCTGAAGATGCCGCCCTCGATCATCACCACCTACGGCGGCGACGCGGCGGTGTTCCAGAGTTCGCAGTCCAGCCAGGCGGTGCTGCTGGTGCTGGCGGTGCTCGTGATCTACGTGCTGCTCGGCGTGCTGTACGAGAGCTACATCCACCCGATCACGATCCTCGCCGGGCTGCCTTCGGCGGCGGTGGGCGCGCTGATCTCGCTGAAGCTCTTCGGCTTCGACCTGACGCTGATCGCGACCATCGGCATCCTGCTGCTGATCGGCATCGTGAAGAAGAACGCGATCATGATGATCGACTTCGCGCTCGATGCGCAGCGCACCGAGGGCCTGCAGCCGGTGGACGCGATCCGCGAGGCCTGCCGCCTGCGCTTCCGGCCGATCATGATGACCACGCTGGCCGCGCTGATGGGCGCGCTGCCGCTCGCGCTGGGCCTGGGCGCCGGCGCCGAGCTGCGCCAGCCGCTGGGCGTGGCGGTGGTGGGCGGGCTGATCTTCTCGCAGGTGATCACGCTGTACATCACGCCGGCGATCTACCTCGCGCTGGACCGCTACAGCGGGACGGGGCCGATGGTGAATCTGCCGGACGAGGCGAAGGCGGAAGCGGGCCATGGGGCTGCTTCGCACGCTTGAGGGATTCGGGGGCGTGTGCGAAGGGCGCACCTCGGACAACACACACAGCGCATCGTGAAGAGCGATGCTTAGCTCGTCGTCTCGTCGAGCGCGTCACCTGCCGTCAGATGGGCGGTGTCGCTCCAGCCCACGAGGCTGAAGCCTTCCGGCGTCCAAAGCATGCGGTTGATCGCGGCATTGCCGAGTTGCCAGGTGCGCGGCGCCTGCAGCTCCTGGCGGGTGGCGGCGCGGTAGAGCACGTCCATCACGCCGCCGTGCGCGACCAGAACCACCAGTTCGCCCGGATGGCGCGCCGCCAGTTCGGCGGCCACGCCCGTCACACGGTCGCGGAACATCAGCAGGCTCTCGCCGCCCTCGGGCTCGAATTCGGGATCGCGCTCGCGCCAGAGCCTGGCCTGCACGGGCAGCGTGGCTTCGATCTCGGCAAAGCTCAGGCCCTCGAAGTTCCCGAAGGCCCGCTCGCGCAGGCGCGGCTCGGGCTGCACGGCCAGGCCGTGGGGCCTGGCGATTTCCTCGGCGGTCTGCCAGGCGCGCGAGAGGTCGCTGGCATAGACGACGCCGATGGGCTCGTCGGCCAGCGCACTGCCGGCGCGCTGTGCCTGCCAGATGCCCGTGGCGTTGAGCCCGATGTCGAGCTGGCCCTGGATGCGGGTGTCGACGTTCCAGGCGGTTTCGCCGTGGCGAACGGCGATCAGGCGGGTGGCTTCTTCCATCCGGGGAATTCTAGAAGGCGCTACTTCCGGGCCTGCGCCGTCGGCAGCTCGATGTTGACCCGGCGCTCGCCCTGCGGCGGGTTCGGGAAGCCCTGCAGCGCGGCCTGGAACATCACCGGCAGGATCGCCGTGCTCGAGGTGTAAGGGCCGTCGTTCCGGGCGCGAGTTTCGTACACCACGCGGTTGGAGCCTGCCTCGCGCAGCACGATGCTGACCTCGCGCTCGTACCAGGGGTTGGCCGGCGGCGCGAACATCGGGCCGCCATACCAGCCGCCGCCGTACCAGCGCCGGCCGTAGTTGCCATAGCCGCCGTAACCGTAGCCCCAGGGACCGTTGTAGAGCCACGGATCGGCCCAGGGCGAGAGGCCTGCCGTCACGCGCGCGCCGATCTGCGCGGTGTACTGGGGCCTGGCATCGTCGCGGCGCAGGCCGACCTTGTCGAGCGCGGCGCCGGCCATGGCTTCGAGCGATTCCTGCCGCGCGCCGTCGGCCTGCTGCGAGGGCAGGCGGTCGAAGCGGTAGGTGGCGCCGGGGGCCACGGTGCCGATGGAGGAAAAGCTCTTCACGTCGCTGTCGACCACCCAGGAGGTGGCGCAGCCCGTCAGGCTTGCGGCAAGAAGAAGAGCCGAGAACGCAGATTTCATGAGGGTCTCCGGGCGCTGAAGCCCAAAATTCCCCTGGGTTGCCCGTTCAGCCCTGGACGATGCGCAGGGCGGCAGGTGCCTGGGAGAGCAAATCGAAGGAAGGCGGGTCGAAGGCCTTGTCGCCATCGTCGTTCGCCACGCCCGTTGCCTTCAGACCCTTGAAGTCATGCTGCGTTCCGTCGAGCAGGTGCGAAGGCACCACGTTCTGCATCGCGGTGAACATGTTCTCCACGCGGCCGGGATACTTCTTGTCCCATTCGCGCAGCATTTCGCCTACCTGCTTGCGCTGCAGGTTTTCCTGGCTGCCGCACAGCGTGCACGGAATGATCGGGAACTCGCGGTGCTGGGCCCAGCGCACCGTGTCCTTCTCGGCCACGTAGGCCAGCGGGCGGATCACGACGTGCTTGCCGTCGTCGCTCACCAGCTTGGGCGGCATGCTCTTGAGCTTGCCGGCGAAGAACATGTTGAGGAAGAAGGTCTGCAGCATGTCGTCGCGGTGGTGGCCCAGCGCGACCTTGGTGGCGCCCAGCTCGTCGGCCACGCGGTACAGGATGCCGCGGCGCAGCCGGCTGCACAGGCCGCAGGTGGTCTTGCCCTCTGGAATGACGCGCTTGACGATGCTGTAGGTGTCCTGGTTCTCGATGTGGAAGTCCACGCCCAGGTCGCTCAAATACCTGGGCAGCACCTCTTCGGGAAAGCCGGGCTGCTTCTGGTCGAGATTGACCGCGACGATGTCGAAGTGAATCGGCGCGCGCGCCTTCAGCTTGAGCAGGATGTCGAGCAGCGCGTAGCTGTCCTTGCCGCCCGAGACGCACACCATGACCTTGTCGCCCTCTTCGATCATGTTGTAGTCGACGATGGCCTGCCCGACCTGGCGGCACAGGCGCTTTTCGAGCTTGTGCGTTTCGCGCTCGATCTTCAGGGAATTGGCAGTGGCGTCGGCGGCGGCGGGCGCCTCGTCGATCCAGACGGCGTTCATGGGCAGCAATGTCTTGGGGGGAAAGGGGGGATTTTGCCCCGGATCACCATTCCCCGGCTTCCATGCGGATCGCCACCTCGCAGTCGTCGAAGATTTCGAGCTTGGCGATCTTCACGCGCACGCCCAGCACGCCGGGCAGTTGCAGCAGGCGCTGCACCAGCTTGCCGATCAGGCTTTCGAGCAGGTTGACGTGCTCGGCGGTGCACTCCTCGATGATGATGCGGCGCACCTTGCGGTAGTCGAGCACGTGGAAGATGTCGTCGTCCTGCGGCAGCAGCGGTTGCGGGCCGAGGCTGAGCTCGGCATCGACCAGGATCGGCTGCGGCGCCGTCTTTTCCTGCTCGAGGATGCCCAGGTTGGCGTCGAAGCGCAGGCCCTGGAGGGTGAGTGTCTGGCGGCCTTGCACGGGCATGGGAATGGACATGGTGGTGCTCACATGAGCGAGAAATCGCGCTCGAATTTCATCAGGTGCTGGCCGCCGTCCACCAGCAGCGTGGTGCCGGTGATCGAGCGGTTCTCCAGCGCGAACCTCACCGTGGCGACCACGTCGTCCGGGGTGGAGGAGCGGCCCAGCGGCGACAGCTTGTGCAGCTGCGCGAACCTGTCGTCGTCCAGCATGTGGCTCGCCAGCGTAAGGCCGGGCGCCACGCCGACCACGCGCACGCGCGGTGCAAGGGCCAGCGCCAGCATCGGCGTGGCGGCTTCGAGCGCGGCCTTGGAAAGTGTGTAGCTCAGGAAGTCGGGGTTCGGGTTCCAGAGCTTCTGGTCGAGCAGATGGACCACCGCGCCTTGCGCGTCGCGGGCCGCCAAGTGCTCGTGCAGGGCATGCGCCAGCAGGATTGCCGCGCCGGTGTTGCTGCGCGCATGGCGCTCCATGAGTGCGTAGCTGAAGGTGGCGGCCTCGTCGTGCTCGAACAGCGCGGCGCTGTGCACCACGGCATCGACGCCGCGAAAGCGCGCGACCACGCGCGGCAGCAGGGCGCGCGTGGCCTGTTCGTCCTCGAGGTCGGCCGCGAAGAGCGCCGAATCGCCCGAGAGCGCGGCGCAGTCGGCCACCGTCTGCTCGGCCTCGGTGCGCGAACTGCGGTAGTGCACCGCCACCTGCCAGCCGCCCGCGGCGAGCGCCAGCGCGATCTCGCGGCCCAGCCTGCGGCCCGCGCCGGTGACGAGGACGGTGCGGCGGGAAGCGGAGGAGGGGGGCGCGGCGGGGCTCATGCGAGGAGGGAGAATGGCGCTGTGACGACAAAGACGACCCCCAGCAGTTTACCCACCGCCCTCGACCACCTCATCGCGCGCTCCGTCGAGCGCGCGGGCGGATGGATCGGGTTCGACCGCTTCATGGCGCTCGCGCTGTACGCGCCGGGCCTGGGCTATTACGCCAACACTTCGGCCAAGTTCGGCCACATGCCCTCGTCGGGCAGCGACTTCGTGACGGGGCCCGAGTTGACGCCGATGTTCGGGCAGACCCTGGCGGCGCAGGTGGCGCAGGCACTGGAGAAGACGGGCACCGACACGGTGTGGGAATTCGGCGCAGGCTCGGGGGCGCTCGCGGTTCAACTGCTGCATGCGCTCGACGAGATGGGGCGCAGTGATGTGCGCTATCGCATCGTCGACCTGTCGGGCACGCTGCGCGAGCGGCAGCAGCAGGCGCTGGTGCGCTATGCGGACCGCGTTGAATGGCTCAACGAGCTGCCCGATTCGATGGAAGGCGTGGTGGTCGGCAACGAGGTGCTCGATGCGATGCCCGTGCAACTGCTGGCGCGTGTGGGTGGGCAGTGGTTCGAGCGGGGCGTGGTGCGCAACGCGCAAGGCGACGGCTGGGCCTGGGCCGATCGCGTCGCCGAACTGCGGCCGCCAGTCGAGGTGCCCGGCGAGCACGACTACCTGACCGAGATCCATCCGCAGGCGCGGGCCTTCATCGCCACGCTGGCCGACCGGCTCGGCAAGGGCGCGGCCTTTCTCATCGACTACGGTTTTCCCGAGGCCGAGTACTACCACCCGCAGCGCCACATGGGCACCGTGATGTGCCACCGCGCGCACCAGGCCGATGGCGACCCGCTGGCCGACGTGGGCTACAAGGACATCACCGCGCACGTCGACTTCACCGGCATTGCGTTGGCGGGGCAGGACGCGGGGCTCGAAGTGCTGGGCTATACGAGCCAGGCGCGGTTTCTGCTGAACTGCGGGTTGCTGGCTCGGATGGAAGCGGGGTCCGTCGCGGAGCGGGCGATGGCGGCGCGGCTGATCCATGAGCACGAGATGGGGGAGTTGTTCAAGGTGATTGGCTTTGCCGTCGGCGAGGCTTGGGATGCGATGGGGTTTGCCGAAGGGGATCGCAGTCATACGCTTTGAGCGGTTGGCTTGGGTTGTTTTCCGGGGCCGGGACTCGCCCCGGCGGGCGACCTACTTTTCTTTGCTTCGCCAAAGAAAAGTAGGCAAAAGAAAGGCGACCCCACTGTCTGCGACCCTTCGCTTCGCTACGGGCAACCTGCGGTGCTCGCGTTTCGCGGGGTCTCGCAGAACTCGCTTCGCTCAAACAGCTGCGAGCCCTGATCCGCGAAACGCTGCGCTCCTCGGCGCAGCCAGAGGGGAGGGGAACCCTCCCGGGCCTTTGCTTCGCTTGGCCACCAAGTCACCGCAGGCGCAAAGCGCCTGCGGTGGTTGGTATCGGCTTTTGGTTTTGGTATTGGCTGTTCCGGAGCCGAGCGCAGCGACGGCACGTTCCAAATCCCTTCTGGCTGCGCCGAGGAGCGCAGACGCAGACAGCAGGGTCGCCTTTTCTTTGCTTACTTTCTTTTGGCGAAGCAAAAGAAAGTGAGTCGCCTGCCGGGGCGAGACCCGGCCCCGGAAAGACATCAGCCCCTCAAAACAAAGTCATAAGCTAGCAACAAAGAGTTCGTTGGCGATCCAAACCCCGCCCCCTACATTCCCGGCATGACTGCCGCCCCCACCAGCGAGGTAAATGCCCCTTCGCAACACTTCGAAGTGCGCCCTTTCGATGCCCCGGTCGGCGCCGAGGTGGTAGGCCTCGACATCTCGAAGCCCATCAACACCGAAGACTTCATCCGCCTTCACAAGGCCCACCTCGACCACCACGTCCTGGTCTTCCGCGACCAGCAGATCACCCCGCAGGAGCACATCGATTTCAGCCGCCGCTTCGGCCCGCTCGAAATCCACGTGCTGCACCAGTTCCAGCTGAAGAACCACCCCGAGATCCTCATCGTCTCCAACATCAAGGAGAACGGCGAGCCCATCGGCCTCGGCGATGCGGGCGTCTACTGGCATTCCGACATCTCGTACAAGCCCAACCCCAGCCTGGGCTCTCTGCTGCATGCCCAGGAACTGCCGAGCGAAGGCGGCGACACGCTGTTCGCCAACCAGCATCTTGCATGGGAATCGCTGAGCCCCGAGCTGCAGCAGCGCATCCTGCCGCTGAAGGCCGAGCACAGCTACCTCGCCAAGTACGAAGAGTTGCGCGCGAAGAATCCGTGGCGGCCCAAGCTCTCGCAGGCGCAGATCGACCAGGTTGCGCCCGCCGTGCAGCCGGTGGTGCGCACGCACCCTGAGACGGGCCGCAAGGCACTGTTCGTCAGCGAGCATTTCACGACGCGCATCGTCGGCCTGCCCGCGCAGGAAAGCGATGCCCTGCTCGCCGAGCTGTTCGCGCACAGCGTGAAGCCCGAGTTCGTGTACCGCCACAAATGGGCGCCGCACGACCTGGTGTTCTGGGACAACCGCTCGCTGATGCATCTCGCGGCGGGTACGCCCGACCACCTGCGCCGCCGCCTCAACCGCACCACGATCGTCGGCGATACCCCTTTCTGATCTTCTCGTTCCCGGACCGACTTCAATGAACCGCTTCACCCGCAAAGCCGCCGCGCTCGTCGCCGGCCTGGGCCTCCTGGCCGGCAGCCTCGCCGCACACGCCGAGGGCCGGATCCGCATCGCCGAGCAGTTCGGCATCGTCTACCTGCTGCTCAACGTGGCGCAGGAGCAGAAGCTCATCGAGAAGCACGCGAAAGCCGCGGGTGTCGATGCCAAGGTCGAATGGGTCAAGCTCTCCGGCGGCTCGGCGGTGAACGACGCGCTGCTCTCGGGCAACATCGAGATCGCGGGCGCCGGCGTGGGGCCGCTGCTCACGCTCTGGGACCGCACCAAGGGCCGGCAGAACGTGAAGGGCGTGGCCTCGCTGGGCAACTTCCCGTACTACCTGGTGAGCAACAACCCGAACGTGAAGACCATCGCCGACTTCACCGACAAGGACCGCATCGCACTTCCTGCCGTGGGTGTCTCGGTGCAGTCGCGCGTGCTGCAGTTCGCCTCGGCCAGGCTCTGGGGCGACAAGGAGTTCGACAGGCTCGACAGGATCAGCGTGGCGGTGCCGCACCCCGATGCTGCAGCGGCCATCATCAAGGGCGGCACGGAGATCACGGGGCACTTCGGCAATCCGCCGTTCCAGGAGCAGGAGCTCGCGGGCAATCCGAATGCGCACATCGTGCTCAACTCGTACCAGGTGCTGGGCGGTCCGTCGTCTGCAACGGTGCTGTACGCAACGGAGAAATTCCGCAGCGAGAACCCGAAGACGTACAAGGCCTTCGTCGATGCGCTCGACGAGGCGGCGAAGTTCGTCACCGCCAACCCTGAGAAGGCGGCCGACATCTACCTGAAGGTGAGCAACGCCAAGCTCGACCGCGATCTGCTGTTGAAGATCATCAGGAACCCCGAGGTGCAGTTCAAGACCACGCCGCAGAACACCTATCCGCTGGCGGAGTTCATGCACCGAGTGGGCGCGATCAGGAACAAGCCGGCTTCGGTGAAGGACTACTTCTTCGACGATGCGCAGAACGTGTCGGGCAACTGATGAGCGGCACGGCGGCGGTCCTTGATTCGCGGGGTGACTCCCTCTCCCGCGAGCGGGAGAGGGGGCAAGACACTGCCGCGGCACCGGCACTGCTGCGGGTCGACAATGTCAGCCTCGAATACCGCACCCCCCAGCGCCTCGTCCGCGCCACGCACCGCGTGAGCTTCGACGTGCATGCCGCCGACCGCTTCGTGCTGCTCGGTCCCTCGGGCTGCGGCAAGTCCACGCTGCTGAAGGCCGTGGCCGGCTTCATTCCCCCGGTCGAAGGTGAGATCCGCATCGACGGCCGGCGCGTGGCGCAGCCCGGTCCCGACCGCATCGTCGTGTTCCAGGAGTTCGACCAGTTGCCGCCGTGGAAGACCGTCAAGCAGAACGTGATGTTCCCGCTGCTCGCTTCGCGCACGCTGGGCCGGAAGGAGGCCGCGGAACGCGCGCTGCACTATCTAGGCAAGGTCGGCCTGGCGAAGTTCGCCGAAGTGCATCCGCACCAGCTTTCCGGCGGCATGAAGCAGCGCGTGGCCATTGCCCGCGCGCTCGCGATGCAGCCGCGCGTGCTGCTGATGGACGAACCCTTCGCCGCGCTCGATGCGCTCACGCGCCGCAAGATGCAGCAGGAACTGCTCGAGCTGTGGGACGAGGTGCGCTTCACGCTGCTGTTCGTCACCCACTCCATCGAGGAGGCGCTGGTGGTGGGCAACCGCATCGCGCTGCTGTCGCCGCACCCGGGGCGCATGCGCGCCGAGGTCAACAGCCATGGCTTCACACTGGCGAGTGTGGGCGGTGCCGAATTCCAGGGCACGGCGCAGCGGATCCACGACATGCTGTTCGAGGAAGAGGCCGTCGCATGAGTGCCATCGTCCCGCCGGTCCGCCCCGAGTACGAGCGCACGCTGGAGCCCTTCACCGAAGCACCGGTGGAGCGTTCGCTGCCGATGGGCGAGCGCATCTGGTCGCAGGCATGGCTGCGCAAGGGCCTGATCCTCGCCGTCGTCGCCGTGCTCTGGGAGCTCGCGGCCCGCTGGCAGGACAACGACCTGCTGCTGCCCACCTTCACCGCCACGGCAACGGCGCTGTTCGGAGGCCTCGCGAGCGGTGAGCTGATCGAGAAGGTGCGCATCTCGCTGGCCGTTCTGTTGCAGGGCTACCTCGCCGGCGTGCTGCTGGCCTTCGCGCTCACCACGCTCGCGGTGTCGACGCGCGTCGGCCGCGACCTGCTGGACACGCTCACGTCCATGTTCAACCCGCTGCCCGCCATTGCGCTGCTGCCGCTGGCGCTGCTGTGGTTCGGGCTGGGCCGCGGCAGCCTCGTGTTCGTGCTGATCCATTCGGTGCTGTGGCCGTTGGCGCTCAACACCTATGCCGGCTTCCAGGGCGTGCCCGAGACGCTGCGCATGGCGGGGCGCAACTACGGCCTGAAGGGCCTGCCCTACGTGCTACAGATCCTGGTGCCGGCGGCGCTGCCGTCGATCCTGTCGGGGCTGAAGATCGGCTGGGCCTTTGCATGGCGCACGCTGATCGCGGCGGAGTTGGTGTTCGGTGCCTCGTCGGGCAAGGGCGGGCTGGGCTGGTACATCTTCCAGAACCGCAACGAGCTCTACACCGACCGCGTGTTCGCGGGCCTCGCCCTGGTGGTGCTGATCGGCCTGCTGGTCGAGAGCCTGGGCTTCAAGACGCTGGAGCGCCTGACCGTTCGCCGCTGGGGCCAGCAGCGCTAGGGAGCGCGGACGAGGCCCTCTCAGCCGCCGGTCTTCTTCGCGGCCTGCCGCAGCGCGCGCAGCTCGCTGTTGAGAAACTCGTTGGCGTCGCGCACCATGCCATCGGTCAGCTTCACCTTGTAGGCCTGCCCCGTCATCTCCGAGCGCGAGGCGCAGCGCTCGATGAAGTCCTCGGCCGTCACCAGTTCCTTTTTGAAGTAGTCGTACTTCGCCTGCATGTGCTTGGCGGCATCGGCGGCGTTGTATTCGTTGCCGTTGCGCATGAAGACCATGGCCGACATCTTCGAGACGCGCTGGATCAGCGTGTCGATCAGCTTTTCCTCCGTGGCGGAAGGGGTGGCGTGGGCCAGCAGGGCCGAAGCGCCGAGCAGGAGGGCGAGCCACGCGCTTCGCAGCAATCTGGATGAAGTCATTTGTCGTGTTCCCTGGCAATTTCCGGGCCATGCTAGGGCTGGCGCCACTGCCGTGTCAAACCCGGCCCGGCTCGGGTCTAATCGCAGCTTTTGGCACGTTCTCCTCTCTCCCATGAGCTCTTCGACCCCCGATCTCCCGTCGATTGCCCAGGCGCTGGCCGATGCCGCGGCCGCGCAGTCGATGCGCTACTTCCGCACACCGCTGGACATCATCACCAAGGCTGATGAAAGCCCCGTCACGCTGGCCGACCGCGCGGCCGAGACGGCCATGCGCGACATCCTTGGCGCTCGCGTGCCGGCCGACGGCATCTACGGCGAGGAGCATGGCCCCGAGCGGCTCGACGCCGGGCGCATCTGGGTGCTCGACCCCATCGACGGCACGCGCAGCTTCATCACCGGCTCGCCGCTGTGGGGCACGCTGATCGGCGTGCTGGAGGGCGGCCGCGTGGTGCTGGGCATGGTCGACATGCCGGTGCTCGAGGAACGCTGGATCGGCCACAACCCCAAGGACGGGGGCAAGGGCGCCACGCGCGACGGCCAGCCCGTGCGCGCGAGCGGCTGCACCGACGTGGCCAAGGCCCGCATCGTCACCACCTCGCCCGACATCTTCGCGCCGGCCGACTGGGCCGCCTTCGACAGACTCAGCCGCCAGTGCGCGATGCGCCGCTTCGGTGGCGACTGCTACGGCTACGCCCAGCTGGCGGGCGGCACCATCGACCTCGTGGTCGAAACCGGCCTGCAGCCCTACGACTACCTCGGCCCGGCCGGGCTGATCGAGGCGGCGGGCGGCGTCATCACCGACTGGCAGGGCCAGCCGTTGGGGCTGAAGTCCGACGGGCGGGTGATCGCGGCGGCAACGCCCGAACTCCACCGGCAAGCCATGGCCATTCTCTCGGCCTAGACTGTTGTCCATATGTTCCGCTGGCTGATCGTCGTCGTCCTGGCACTGGTGCTCATGAGCGGGCTGGCCGCCTGGCTGCGCCGCTTCGGCTTCGGACGCCTGCCCGGCGATTTCGAGTTCCGCGCCTTCGGCCGCGAATGGCAACTGCCGATTGCGAGCACGGTGGTGCTCAGCATGATCGCGGCGCTGGTCGCGCGCCTTCTGTAGACAAGAGACAAACAGCAATGAGAGCCTGCGTAGACATCGGCGGCACCAAGGTGGCCGTGAGCCTTTCCGCCTCGAGCGACGCGCCGCTGATCGGCCGCCGCAGCGAGCCCACGGCCAAGACCGGCGACAACGATGCGGTGGCAGTGCAGATCATGCGGATGATCGACGAAGTCTGTGCGCAGCAGGGCATCGATGCGGCGAGCATCGATCGCGTGGGCGTGTCGTCGGCCGGGCCTTTCGAGCTGCGCGACGGCCAGGTCGAACTGGCCACGCCCAACATCTGCGGCGGCATCGCCGGCCCGGCGCGCGGCCTGCCCAACACCTGGATGACCGCGCTGATCGAGGCCCCGCTGGCAAAGCGCTTCGCCCGCGTGCGGGTCGAGAACGACGCCGTGGCCGCGCTGGAGGCCGAGCGCCATTGGGGTGCGCTCCAGGGCGTGGACGATTGCGCCTATGTCACCTGGAGCACCGGCGTCGGCGTCGGCCTGTGCGTGGACGGCCGCGCGTTGCGCGGCAAGAACGGCAACGCCGGCCATGCCGGCCACAGCTTCGTGGTGGACGACGCCAGCGGCGCGCTGTGCGGCTGCGGCAACGTCGGCGACGTCGAAGGGCTGATTGCCGGCAACTCCATCGCGCGGCGCTTCGGCCAGCCTGCGGCCGATCTTTTCAGTTCGGCTGCGGGTGGCGAGCGGCATTCGCTCGAGATCGTCGATGCGCTGTGCCGCGTGATGGGCCGCATGCTCTACAACCTGATCGCCACGCTCGACCTGCAGCGCATCAGCCTGGGCGGCAGCGTGTTCTGGCACCACCGCGACTTTCTGCTGCCGAGGCTGCAGGCACAGGTCGACGGCAAGCTGCCGCCGCTCACGCACGGCGTGCGCCTCGTGCCTGCCGGCCTGGGCGACAAGGTCGGCGACTACGCGGCGCTGGCGCTGCTCGACTGAACGGCCACGCGCGCCGGCGAAACCAATGACCCAGCTGCCCCGCCGCCGCTCCTATGCCTACCTGCTGTGGCTGGTGGGCGGCTTCATCGGGGCGCATCGCTTCTATTTGGGGAGCTACCTGGGCGGCGCGGCGCAGCTGGCGCTGCTGCTGTACGGAATGGCGGGCCTGCCGGGATCGCGTTTCGGCCTGGTGCTCGTCCTGCCGTGGCTGCTGTTCGACCTCTACTGGATTCACCGGCAGCTGGCGCGGCAGGGTGCGGCCGGGGCCAGGAAGGAAGACGCCGCGGCCCGGCGCAACGTCCGCCGCGCCGCGGCGAGCGACGCCAAGGACTTCGACCTCGCCGCCCTCGCCGAAGCCAGCCGGCTGCAGGAGCGCTTCGTGGCCGCAGCCGAGGCCGACGACTGGGCCGGGGCCGTCGCCATCGGCGAGCAGGTCGTCGCCAGCGCGCGCCGCGTGTTCAAGGGCCCGCACCAGAACCTCGCGATGAGCCTGTGCATGCTGGGGCAGGCCTGCCACCAGCTCGGCGCCCTCGACAAGGCCCGGGCCTGCCTCGAGGAAAGCCTGTCCATCGGCCGCAAGATCGGCATGCCGGCGGAGGACATCGACATCGCCCGCAAGGCACTCGACCTGGCCCTGGCCGACATTGAGGAGCGCAAGGCCCGCGGCGCGGCATCCGATGAGCAGGGCGCATTGCTGAAGCTGCTCGAAGACCGCGAGGCGCGCTACCGCGACGCGCTGGCCCAGGGCGACCTGCCGAGTGCCGAGAAGCTCTGTGCCGAAACCGTCGCCGCCAGCCGCCGGCTGTACGGCGGCCCGCACAAGGCCGTGGTGCTCCACCTGTCCAGCCATGCGGAGCTGTGCCGCCGGCTGCACTGGAACGACGAGGCGCAGGCCGCGGCCGACGAGGCGCTGGCCATGGCCGGGCAGCTCGGCCTCGACGACAGCTGGCGGCGCGGGCCGACCAACACCCTTGCGCTGCTGCACGCCGCGGCCGGGCGCTCCGACGAGGCCGAAACGCTCTACAAGAAGACCATCGCCATGGCGGTTGCCGAGGCCCGGGGCGGCTCCAGCGACGGTGTGGTGCGCGCCTTCAACAACCTCGCGTTCCTCTACGCCGACTCTGGCCAGGACGAGAAGGCGGAGCTCTGCTACGCGCGCGCCCTCGTGCACCTCGACAAGCTCCCGCCGGGCGAAGGCGATGCCGAACTGCATTCCGACATGCTCAACAACTTCGCCGGCCTTTACATGGCGCGGCGCGACTTCGTCCGGGCCCGTGAACTGTTCGAGCGTTCGCTCGACATCCAGCAGCGCGACTGCCGCGGCATCTCCCCGGCGGCCGCCACCGCCCACAACGACCTGGGGCTGATCGCGCAGGAAGAGGGCGACCTGCGCCAGGCGCTGGTGCACTTCAAGCGCACGCTGCTGCTCAACCAGATCTGCTCGCCCGACCACTTCAGGAACATCGACAACGCGCAGCGCAACATCGACAGCGTGAGCATGGCGCTCGCGGCCGTCGCACGCGCCGCACGCATGGAGCCCAGCACTTGAGCATCGGCGCTGCCTTCTACGCCCTCGACCGCTACCGGCTGCGCGCGCTGGTGATCGATCCGTCCACCGTGTCGGACTTCCTGCACTCGCCCGCCGAGCAGGGCGGTCCGCACGACAGCCAGACGGTGGAACAGGCCTGGGACGTGGTACGCACGCTGATGCCCGAGGCGGTGGATGGCGAAGAGCTCGAAGGCACCGACGGCCTGGGCTGCATCTATCTCACGGCGGCCCACGTGGAGCGCGCGGCGGCGCGGCTCGCGCAGTGCGACGTGGCGGAACTGATGGGCCGTTTCATGGGCGAGCCGGCAAAGTTCGCCGAGCTCTACTGGGCCAGGGTCTGGCAGGACGGCACACAGGATCTCGCGGGCTTCATGGAAGGCGTGAAGCGATTCTTTGCAGCCGCGGCCGCTAGGCGCGACGCGGTCGTCTTCTACATCGTCTGAATCGCAGCTAGCCCGGCGGCCGCACGGCCGCCACGATCTCGCCCAGCCGCCTCAGCCCCGCATCCACCGCCTTCGAATACGGCCAGCCGCAGTTGAGGCGCAGGTAGTTGTCGAAGCGCCCCGAGTTCGAGAACTGCGCGCCCGGCGCCACCAGCACGTGCTCGCGCAGCGCGGCTTCGAACACGTCCACCGACGAGCGCTGCGCCGGCAGCTCGACCCACAGCTGCAGCCCGCCGCGCGGCAGGTTCAGCCGCGTGCCGGCCGGAAAATACCTGGCGATGGCGTCCGCCGTCTGGTCGCGCTGCACGTGCAGCCGCTCGCGCAGCCGGCGCAGGTGGCGGTCGTAGGCACCGCTGGCGATGAACTCGCCCGCCGCGATCTGCGCCAGCGCCTCGTTGTTGCGGGTCTGCGCGTACTTGAGCATTTCCACCTGCGCATGCCAGCGTCCGGCGGTGATCCAGCCCAGCCGCAGCCCCGGCGCCAGTACCTTGTGCAGCGAGGCGCAATAGATCACGTTGCCCGTGCGGTCCCACGACTTCATGGCGCGCAGCGGCGTGTCGCTTTCCACAAGGTCGCTGTAGGTGTCGTCCTCGACCAGCGCAATGCCATGGCTCTCGCACAGGTGCACCAGCCGCTGCTTGTGGGCGTCGGGCATCACGCTGCCGATGGGGTTCTGCAGGTGCGGCACCACCACCACGGCCTTGATGTCGTCGTAGGTGTGGATGGCGAGGTCGAGCGCCTCGAGGGAGATGCCGGTCTGAGGGCTGGTCGGGATCTCCAGCGCGCGCAGCCCCAGGCTTTCGAGCACCTGCAGCAGTCCGTAGAAGGTGGGCGACTCCACGGCCACCGTGTCGCCTGGCTTGGCGATCGCGCGCAGTGCGAGGTTCAGCGCCTCGATGCAGCCGTTGGTGACGAGCACTTCGTCGGGCGACACCGTCATGCCGACGCGCAGGTTGCGCTGCGCCAGCGCCTCGCGGAACTGCTCGTGGCCTTTCTGCGACGAGGCGGTGGTCAGCAGCTCGGGCCGCTGGCGCAGCGCGCGCGTCATCGAGTTGCGCAGCGCCTCGGCCGGATAGAGCTCGGGGGCTGCGCGGGCGATGGCGAAGTTGAGCTTCACGCCCGTGTGCCGGCCGCGCGCCATGAAGTTGGCCATGCGCGCCCGCATGCTGACGAACTGCGCCGGATCGGGCGGCACGCCAGCCACCGGCTCTTCCATCGGCGCGATGGCCAGCCGCTGCGGCCGCCGCACGAAATACCCCGAGCGGTCGCGTGCCTCGACCCAGCCGTCGCTCTCCATCGCGCGGCAGACCTGCAGCGCGGTCGACAGGCTGATGTCGTGCAGCCGCATCAGGCTGCGCAGCGAAGGCATCTTGTCGCCCTGCTTGAGCGAACCAATGTGGATCGCGTCCACGTAGTGCGCGGAGAGCTGGCGGTAGAGCGGTAGCGAGTCCATGGCGTCGATGTTCCCCGCACCGGGCATCCGAAAACAGATGCAGTTGCTCGGGAAAACGACCATAACAGATGCGTTCACAGCCGGGCTGTTCCGGTCGCAATAGCCGTGGCGTGTGCCTGTTTTTTGAGTGGCCGGATTTCTACGATCGATACCCGAATCACCGCTTTTCAAGGCACGCCATGATCACCACGCTCACCTCCGCACCTGCCTCCGCCATCCTGGAGCCGGGCCAGTCCCTGCGTACCGCTGTCGATGCCGGCACGTGGCTGCAGGTGGCCGAGGGCCGGGTGCGCGTGGTGTCCCCGCCCGGGTGGTTCGGCGAGACGGTGTTCATGGCGCAGGCGGTGCTGAACGAGGGCGATATGCATCACCTGGCGCATGGCGGCTGGATCGAGGTGTCTGCGCTGGCGACGGCGCATCTGCGGATTCATGCGCCGGCGGCGGGGCTGGTTTCAGGACCCGAACAGGGCCGGCCGGTGATGCGTTTCGTGCGCTTGCTCACTGGCTGGTGAGCGTCTCATTCCGTGGCGCGTGCGAAGGACGCCCATCAACGACTGCTCAGTCCAATGCTCACCCCGTCGGCGTGAGCGCGCCCCGAACTGAACTGAACAGACAGTTTCAGCGCTCGCTCGCAGCCTCCCGCAGCGCATCGAGAAAGCTCCGGCGCCACCAATGGATGTCCTGCTCGCGAATGCGAGACAGCAGCTTCTGGTGCCGTTCGCGCCGCTCCTCCAACGGCATCTGCAGCGCCTGCTGCACCGTCTCGGCCGTGCCATGGGTGTCGTACGGATTCACCAGCAGCGCTTCCTTCAGCTGCTCGGCCGCGCCGGCAAAGCGCGACAGCACCAGCACGCCCGGGTCGGCCGGGTCCTGCGCCGCGATGTATTCCTTGGCCACGAGGTTCATGCCGTCGCGCAGCGGCGTCACCAGCCCGACGGCCGCCGCGCGGCACAGCCCCGGCACGCGCTTGCGCGCCACCATGCGGTGGATGTAGCGCACCGGCATCCAGTCGAGCTCGCCGTAGTCGCCGTTGATGGCGCCGCACAGCGATTCGAGCTCGCGCCGGATGTCGCCGTACGCATCGACCGTCTCGCGCGTGGGCGAGGCGATCTGGATCAGCGTCGCGCTGCGCCGGTTCTCGGGGTAGTTGGCCAGCAGCTCGCGGAATGCGCGCACGCGCTGCGGAATGCCCTTGGAGTAGTCGAGCCGGTCGATGCCCAGCAACAGCCGGCGGCTCGAGTACTCGCGCTTCATGGTCTCGTACATGTCGCGCGACTCCTTCGCGTGCGTGAGCGCCGCGAACTCGTCGACGTCGATGCCGATCGGGAAGGCGTTGCTGCGCACCGTCTGCCCGTAGGCGCGGTACATGTCGTTGCCCAGGTACTCGCCGTGGGCCTCGTTGCGCACGTAGTGCTCGAAGTGCTGCACGTCCTGCTGCGCCTGGAAGCCGATCAGGTCGTAGGAGAACAGCGAGCGCATCAGCCACGCGTGCTGCGGAATGGCCGCGGTGATGATCTGCGGGGGCAGCGGAATGTGCAGGAAGAATCCGATGCGCTGCCTGCAGCCCATGGCGCGCAGATCGGCCGCCAGCGGGATCAGGTGGTAGTCGTGCACCCAGATGATGTCGTCGTCCTTCAGCAGCGGCAGCAGCTTGCGCGCGAACAGCTGGTTCACGCGCCGATAGCCGCCGATGAAGCCGGCCTCGAAGTGCGCCAGGTCCAGGCGGTTGTGGAACACCGGCCACAGCACGTCGTTGCTGTAGCCGAGGTAGTAGCTGTCGTGGTCCTCGCGGCTCAGGTCGATGGTGGCGAGCGTGACATTGCCGGCCTGCTGCCTGTGCAGTTCGCCTTCGCCGGTCGGGCCACCCTCGACGATCTGTCCGCTCCAGCCGAACCACAGGCCGCCGCTTTGCTGCAGGCTCTCGCCGAGCGCCACGGCGAGGCCGCCGGCCGCCGGCTTGCGCGGGTCCGCCACGCGGTTGGAAACGACGACGAGTCGGCTCATATGCAGGAATCCCAGGGCGCCGACAGGCGCACGGCCGCATTGATGATGCCGACCATCGAATAGGTCTGCGGAAAGTTGCCCCACATCTCGCCGGTGACCGGGTGCGTGTCTTCCGACAGCAGGCCCAGCGGGTTGCGTGCCGCGAGCATGGTCTCGAAGATCTGGCGCGCCTCGGCCTTGCGGCCGATCTTGGCGAGCGCGTCGATGCGCCAGAAGGTGCAGATGTTGAAGGCGGTCTCGGGCTTGCCGAAGTCGTCGGCGGCCTCGTAGCGGCGCATGTAGGGGCCGTCGCACAGCGACTTTTCCATTGCATCGACGGTGGAGATGAAGCGGGGGTCGCGCGCGTCGATCAGGCCGACCTCCACCATCAGCAGGATGCTCGCGTCGAGCTCGTGGCCGCCGAAGCTTTCGGCGAAGGCCTGGCGCTCCTCGCACCACGACTTGGCGAGGATCTCTTCCTTCATGCGCGAGGCATGGCCGTGCCAGTAGGCCGCGCGCTCGGGCAGGTTCAGCGCGCGTGCGATCTTGGAGAGCCGGTCGCAGGCGGCCCAGCTCATCAGCGCCGAGCTGGTGTGCACGCGTGCGCGCGTGCGCAGCTCCCACATGCCGGCGTCGGGCGTGCCGTACACGCGCACCGCCTGCTCGCCCACCGCCTCCAGGTGCGGAAACTCCGCCGCGCCCGCGCGGCTGAGCAGCCGATGGTCGTGGAAGGCCTGTGCCGCGCCGAGCACGATGTTGCCGTACACGTCGTGCTGGAAGTGCTCCTGCGCCTGGTTGCCCACGCGCACCGGACCCATGCCGCGGTAGCCCGGCAGGCCTTCGACGAAGGACTCGGGCAGCTCGCGCTCCAGCCCGATGCCGTACAGCGGCTGGATGTGCTCGCCGTGCGAGCCGATCACCACGTTGCCGAGCCAGCGCAGGTAGTCTTCCATGGTGCCCACTTCGCTCAGCGAATTGAGCGCGCGCACCACGAAGAAGGCGTCGCGCAGCCAGCAGTAGCGGTAGTCCCAATTGCGCTGGCTGCCCGGCGCCTCGGGGATGCTGGTGGTCATGGCGGCCACGATGGCGCCAGTGTCCTCGTACAGCGAGAGCTTGAGCGTGATGGCCGCGCGGATCACCGCCTCCTGGTACTCGAAGGGAATGGCCAGGCGCTTGCTCCAGGTGCGCCAGTAGGAGATGGTTTCCTGCTCGAACTTGCGCGCGGTGTCGGCGATGCCGTCGAGCAGCGTCTCGTCCACGCCGAACATGAAGTTGTATTCGCGCGAGATCACGAAAGGCTGGCGCGCGAGGATGTGCGAGATCGAGGCGTCGGTGTTCAGCCGCAGCGTCACGTCGGGACCGACGTAGCGGATGTGGTTGCTGCCGCGCGTCACCTCCTCCGGCGCCACGGCGCCCCATTGGAAGCGCGGGTCGAGCGACACGCGCACGCGCGGCGCTCCGGCGATCGGCCGCACGCGGCGCACCATCATCAGCGGGCGGAAGTAGCGCGAGCGGCTGTAGAAGCGCGGCGCGAAGTCGGTGATCTCGATGCCCTGGCCCGCGCTGTCGAACAGCTGCGTGCGCAGCACCGCGGTATTGGGTTCGTACCACTGCTTGCTGGAGGCGAAGTCCTCGATCTCGATGGCCCAGGCGCCGGCGTCTTCGCCGGGATGCAGCAGGGCATTGAAGACCGGATCGCCGTCGAAGCGCGGCAGGCAGCACCACACGGCACGGCCGCGCGCGTCGATGAGCGCGCTGTAGGCGCAGTTGCCGATCACGCCCACGTTCAGCGAAGGTTCGGCCGGCGGCGCGAAGCCGCGCGTTCCGGGCGCGGCGGCCGCCTTTGCATCGACGGGGGCCTTGTCGTCGGGACCGGCGGCACCGGCCAGCGCCTCGCCCGCGCGGTCTTCGGGAGCCTCCATCAGTTGTTGCTCGCTCATCGGGGGCTCCTCGGGGGTTCGGTGTTCTTGTTTTCGGGGGCTGTCAGCAGGTCGCGTGCCTGCACCAGCCATTCATAGACGTCGCGCGGCGATTCGAGGCGGTGCAGCGCCAGGCTCGGCCCCGAGCCGACCTTGACGGCGATGCCGCCGCGCGGCTGCACCACGGCAAAGCCGGTTTCGTCGGTGGTGTCATCGCCGAGGAAAACCGGCATGCGGCCCGCGAAGGGCGCTTCGCTCATGAAGGCCTCGATGGCGATGCCCTTGTGCACGCCGGTAGGCTTCACCTCGAAGACGAACTTGCCGTGCATCAGCTCGAGCTGCGGTTCGTGCGCGATGGCGCGCGACATCGCGTCGCGGCACACCGCCTCGAGCTGCGGCGCGAGCCGGTAGTGCAGCGCGATGGCGGCGTGCTTGCGCTCCACCAGCAGGCCTTCGTGCACACGCGCGAGTTCGTTGGCGATGTCGAGGATGGATGCGAGGTCGGGCGCGCGCTGCTCCTGCATATGGCCCTCGGCGTCGCGGCGCTGCACGCCGTGCTCGCCGGCCGCGGGCAGGCGCAGCGGAGCCAGGAAGCGGTCGATGGAATCGATCTGGCGGCCCGACACCACGGCGAGCGCGCCGCCGAGCAGGTCGCGCAGATCGCCCAGCAGGGGCACGAGGGCAGGGGGAATCTCGATGGCTTCAGGCGTGGGCGCGAGTCCGACCAGCGTACCGTCGAAGTCGAGAAAGAGGGCTGCGTCCCGGCCTAACGGAGGAGGCAACTGCAAGTTGCTGGAGGACTTTGGCATTGGGAAAAACCATAACACGCGCCATCATGCGCGCGTGTCGGCAAATGCCGAATCTCCCTTTGGCGTCAGCGGGCGGCCGTTTCAGGTTCGTGCCGGCAGCGATGCCGCGACGGCTTCCACCCGCGCCCGGTGAATCGCCTCGCCGATCTTCGGGCCGGTGGCACCCGACTGCTGCGCAGCCTTCGCCACCGCATCGGTGGCCACTGCCGCCGCCGTTGCCAGCACCGCGAGCAGGCGCTCGCGCTGCGGGTAGGTCGCGTTGCCGAAGCCGGGCCGGCCGCGCGCATCGCACTCGCAGGCCAGCAGCGCCTCGGCGAAGCGTGCGGGCTTGCGGAAAGCATCGCAGCGCTCCAGCAGGCGCACCAGCCCCGTTGCATCGAGTGCGCCGCTGCCGTCGACGTGGCCATGCTCGCGCGCCACCACCTCGGCCAGCTCCCGGATGTCCACCGGCACGCGCCAGCGGTCGCACACCTGCTGGAGCTGCGGTTGTCCAACGCTGCGCATGAGGCAGGCGAAGCGCACCGCCAGCGAGGCCCGCAGGCGCGCACCGGCATCGATGGCCGCCATGGCTTGCGTGCCGGTTTCGATCCCGGGCAGCAGCACGGCCAGCGCGCCGCAGTCGCGCAGCACTTCGAACATGCGCGAGGGACGCGCTTCCATCAGGCCGCGCGACAGCTCCTGCCACACGCGTTCGGGCACCAGCGCATCGGCCTCGCCGGCCGCGACCATCTCGCGCATCAGCGCCATCGTTTCCGGGGCGACGGAGAAGTCGTCGAAGCGGGCCGCGAAACGCGCCACGCGCAGGATGCGCACCGGGTCTTCGCGGAAGGCGTCCGTCACGTGGCGCAGCACCTTGTCGCGCAGGTCGCGCTGGCCGTGAAAAGGGTCGGCGAGCGCGGCGGGCGTGGGGTCGAAGCGGCCGTCGGCGCCCACCAGCTCGGCCGGCAGCGCGATGGCGTTGACGGTCAGGTCGCGGCGCGCGAGGTCTTGTTCCAGCGTGACGTCGGGCGCGGCATGCACGGTGAAGCCGCGGTAGCCCGGGGCGCTCTTGCGCTCGGTGCGGGCCAGCGCGTATTCCTCGCGCGTCTCGGGGTGCAGGAACACCGGAAAGTCGCGCCCCACCGGCAGGTAGCCCCGGGCCACCATTTCTTCGGGCGTCGCGCCGACCACCAGCCAGTCGTGGTCGGACACCGGGCGCTCCAGCAGGCGGTCGCGCAGTGCACCGCCAACGAGAAAAATCTTCATGGGTGCAGTGTAGGGATACTCCCGGGTTCAAAAAATAGAACGGTCGTTCGATAATTTTCGAAGCAAACCGGGTAATCGTTCGTCGACCGGACGAAATGAAGCGGCAGACACAAGCCAGCTCCCGAATCCGCGGAGGGATCTTTCAACCAAAGGAGCAATTCGCATGAAGAAGACGATGTTTGCGCTGGCAACTCTGGGGGCCTTGGCGTCCGGAAGTGCGATGGCGCAACAGGCCGGCAACTGGGTCCTCGGCACGGGCTGGTTCCATCTGTCACCGCAGGATTCCAGCAAGCCGCTGACCGTGACTTCGCCCATTCCGGCCGTGCTGCCCGGCTCCGGCGCGAGCGCCAGCGACTCCGACACCCTCGGCCTCAGCGCCATGTATTTCCTCGACAGCCACTGGGCGGTGGAAGGCGTGTTCGGCGTGCCGCCGAAGTTCAAGCTCGACGGCACCGGCACCCTGGGCCGCGTCGGCCAGCTTGGCGAGGCCCGCCAGTGGAGCCCGACCATCCTGGGCAAGTACTACTTCAACGAGGGCAACGACGCCTTTCGTCCCTATGTCGGCCTGGGCGCCACCTACGTCTGGTACAGCGGCGTCAAGCTGACCTCGAACCTGCAGGGCGCGCTGGCCAGCCAGTTCCACCAGTCGCCGTTTGCGGTCAACACCACGGCCAAGCTCGACAGCTCGTTCGCACCCGTGGTCAACGTCGGCGTGGCCTACCAGTTCGACAAGCACTGGGGCCTCTCGTTCTCGGTGTCGTACATCCCGCTGAAGACCAAGGCCAAGCTGACCACGACCTCGGTCACCGGCCTGCCGGTGGCCACCAGCGAGGCCAGCCTGAAGCTGAACCCCATCGTGACCTACCTCGCGGCCACCTACCGGTTCTGACCTGCCACCTGCCTCCAGGACCCTAGCGCCGGGTGCGGTAGGGCTCTTCGAATGGCAGGAAGTCCTTCTCCGCCAGTGCATCGTCGATCCAGGCCTTGACGCCCGGCAGCGCCTGCACGCGCTCGATGTAGGCCGTGATGTGCGGCGGCACCGGCAAGCCAAAGGTCTTGATGCGCGTGCCGACCGGTGCGAAGTAGGCGTCGGCGATGCCGAACTGGGCGCCGAACAGCATCGGGCCGCCGTGCGCCTCCAGCAGGCCGCTCCACATCTGCACGATGCGCGCGAGGTCGCTGGCGACTTCAGGCACCTCCTTCATCAGCCGCGCACCCACTTCGGGCAGCGAAGCCTCGATGTTCATGCCGCAATGGTTGCGCAGGCCGCCGAAGCCCGAATGCATTTCGGCGCAGACGCTGCGCGCGCGCGCACGGTCGGCCACCGACCGGGGCCAGAGCTGCTTCTCGGGGAAGGCTTCGGCGAGGTATTCGGCGATGGCCAGCGTGTCCCAGACGACGAGTTCGCCGTCCACCAGCACCGGCACCTTGGCCACCGGGTTGAGCGCGCCGATGGTGTGCTTGAACTGCGAGTCGGCATCGAACGAATCGAAGCGCAGCACGACTTCCTCGAATTCGATGCCGGCCTGCTTCATCAGCACCCAGGGCCGCATGGACCACGACGAGTAATTCTTGTTGCCGACATAGAGCTTGCGCATGGGGAGGCCTCCGTTCGTTGCGGTGATTCGGGAAAAGCCTTCGATGCTAGCCGGGCGCTGCCCAGCGATTGATGCCGAACGCGGCGCGAATTGATGCGGGGGCGCCGCGCTCAGCGTTTGCGGGCGTCGCCGCCATCGCCCTTCGGCGGACTGCCCATGCGCTCGATCAGGCTCACGAGGTGCGGCACCAGCGCCAGCACGGCGAGCGCGAGCAGCGCGCTCAATATGGCGGTGGTCTCCCGGCCGAGCCCGCAGGCCATGCCGATGGCGGCCGTCATCCACAGCCCCGCGGCGGTGGTCAGGCCCTGCACATGGCTCTCGTCCTTGCCCTGCTTGAGGATGGTGCCGGCGCAGAGAAAGCCCACGCCCGCCACCAGCCCCTGGATCACGCGGCTCATGTCGGCCGGCACGATGCCGGTCTGCTGCGGGATCAGCACGAACATCGCCGAGCCGATGGCCACCAGCATGTGGGTGCGCACGCCCGCGGCCTTGCCCTGCTGCTCGCGCTCGAAGCCGAGCACGAAGCCCAGTGCGCCCGCGAGCGTGAGGCGCAGCACGATGCGCGTGAGCTGCGCGACGTCGGCCGCGTCCGAGAACTCGGACGCGATGGTGGCGAGGACCTCGTCGCGCCAGCTCATCGGGCAGGCCTCAGGGCAGGTCCTTGTTCGGTTCCGGCTCGGCCGCGTCGCGCGGCCCCACGCGGCCCAGGCGCTCCTTCAGCGACTGCGGCCGGCCGCTGATGATGGCGGCGTAGTTGGTGGTGTTGGCCAGCACCTTCTTCACGTAGTCGCGCGTCTCGGTGAACGGCACGTTCTCGGCCCAGATGGCGGCGTCGAGCACCGGCCCGTTGCGCCAGCTGCGCGGGCGGCCGGGGCCGGCGTTGTAGGCGGCGGCGGCTAGCGCCATCGATCCGTCGAAGTCGTCGAGCGCGAGCTTCAGGTAGTTGGTGCCGATGGTGATGTTGGTCTCGCGGTCGTTGATCTGGCCGGGCGAAAAGTCCGACATGCCGATCTTGCGGGCCGTCCAGCGCGCGGTGGCGGGCATGACCTGCATCAGGCCCGAGGCGCCGACGCCGGAGCGTGCATCCATGATGAAGCGGCTTTCCTGGCGGATCAGGCCGTAGACGTAGGCCGGGTCGAGGCCGATGTCCTGGGCCTTGCGCAGCACCGTGTCGTGGAAGGGCATCGGGAAGCGCTGCTCCACGTCGACCACGCCCTTGGTGCGCTCGCTGGTGTTGATGCAGCGGTCCCACACCTCGCGCTGGCAGGCGAAGTCGGCCGCGGCCAGCAGCGCGCGGTCGTCCATGCCGCCCTTGTCGTGCAGGTTGGTGGCGTAGTTCCACTCGCGCGTGCCTTCGGGGCGCAGGCCCATCGCGATGGCGTAGAGGCCGCGGGCGAGCGCCGGGTTGTTGCGCGCGGCGGCCTTTTCCTCGGGCGTGAGCGGGGCGGGGCGCGTGGGCACCATGGTGCGCTGGCCCAGCTCTTCGAGCGCCAGCATTTCGTAGAAGCCGCGCGAGCCGGCGATGCTCTGGTAGAGCTCGCGGGCTTGGGCGCGGCGTTCGTCGCCGCCGACGCCGGCCAGGGCGCGGGCTTTCCAGTAGACCCAGGTCGGGTCGAGCTGGGCGGTTTCGCTCATGGCGTCGATGGCGGGCGCCACCTCTTTCCACTGGCCCGCACGCAGGGCGGCGCGCACGCGCCAGCCGAGCATGTCGTCGGACAGGTCGCCGTTCTTCGTGACGTTGGCGAAATAGCTGCCGGCCTGCGGCCAGAGCTTGATGGCGGCGGCGCGGCCGATGGTTCCCCAGAGCCAGTTGCGCTCTTCGGCGGAGAGCATCGGGCCCCACTTGCTGTCGAGCTGCGAGGCGGCCAGTTCGGGATCGGCAATGGCGACCTTGATGAGCGCCAGCACCACCAGCTCCTTGCGCGACTTGGCGGCCACGAAGGCGCGGCCGGTCAGGAACTTGGCCGAGCTGGCGTTGAGCTCGTCGAACAGCGGCAGCGCATCGGGCGCGGCGATGGTGACGGCGGCGCGCGCGGCCTGCGGGCGGTTGGCCTCGATGGCCAGGCGGGCCTTCTTCCAGACGTCGTTGGTCGACATCAGGCGGGCGGCGACCATGCGGTCTGCGGCGGTGAGGCAGCCGTCGTCCAGGTCTTTCTGGGCGAGCCAGCTGCGACGCACCTCGTCGGCCTGCGCCTGCGTGGCGGTGCCGCTGCGCAGCGTGTCGACCAGGACTGCGTAGCAACGCACCTGTGCATCGTCGCCCATGCGGAAGCCGTCGAGCGAGGCGGAGAAGTTGTCCCAGTCGCGGCGCTGGCCGGTGAGCAGCAGCCAGTCGTTGCGCAGGCGGTCTTCCTGGTAGGTGCCGGGGTAGCGCGCGAAGAAGTCCTGCACTTCGTTGGGGGCGGCTTCCTGCAGGCGTGCCTTGAGTTCCCAGTAGGCGGCCCAGGGTTCCAGCGCATGGCCTCGGGCTTGCGGCAGCAGGGCGGCCAGGCGGGCTTTGTCGCCGCGCTGGAAGGCCTGCTTCATCTGGATCAGCACGTCGTCGTTGGTGTTGCCGTTCTGTGCCGCGGCGGGCTGCTGCGAGAGCAACGCGGCGAGGGCCAGGACAGCGGAAAAAACGAGTGCGGGGGTTGTGTTGCGCGGGTAGGCGCGCTTGGGTGCCAAAATGCTTGGGAACTGCATCGGGGGATTATGGACAAGTCAAAGGATGCCGGCACTTCGGCGACGGCGAGTTTTCTGAAGGATCAGCTGCGCAAGGCATTGATCGCACAACGCCTGGCCATGCCGGACCGGCTGACACGCGCAGACCTGCTGCAGCGCGTGATGCGCATCTGGCTGGTGGGCCGGCCCGACACCGTGATTGGCGCCTACTGGCCGATCAAGGGCGAGTTCGATCCGCTGCCCGCGCTACATCGATGGAAGGAAGACGGCGAGCTGATGGAGGAGGCGCAGCGTCGCCGCATCGGACTGCCGGTGATCGACAAGGTCCACAAGACGCTGACCTTCCATGCCTGGTACCCGGGCTGCCAGATGGAAGAAGACGCCTACGGCATTCCCAAGCCCAAGGACACCGAGCTGATCGTGCCGACCCTGCTGTTCGTGCCCTGCGTGGGCTACAGCGCGGGCGGCTACCGGCTGGGCTATGGCGGCGGTTTCTACGACCGCACGCTGGCCGCGCTGGAGCCGCGGCCGTTCACGGTGGGGCTGGGGTTCACCCACGGCTTCCTTGAAGACTTCGAGCCAGAGGCGCACGACCTGCCGCTCGACGCGATCCTCAACGACAACGGCGTCGTCTGGCCAACGAGCTGAGCGGCTCGGTCAGTCGATGTTGTCGACGGTGTCCGGATCGGGCACCTCGCCGATGGTTTCGCGCGTGGTCACGGCCTGCAGCTGCAGCCAGTCGCAGAAGGCCCTGATCTCCGGGCGAAGCGCATTGCGCGGCCCGGCGATGAGCCAGTAGGACATCGGCGAGTCCATGCGGTGCTGCGGCAGCACCTCCACCAGGTCGCCGTTGGCCAGGCTCTCGGCAATCAGCGAACTGCGCGCCAGCGTCACGCCCTGGCCGGTGAGCGCGGCCTGCACCATCTGGTAGGCGTAGTTGAAATAGAGCCAGCGCTTGGGCTGTGCGCGCTCCAGCCCGTTCACCTCGAACCAGCGGCGCCAGGTCAGCCACTCCAGGTGCGTGCGGTGCGCGTCGCCGGCCTCGATCAGCGTGAACCGGGTGATGTCCGCGGGCGTCTTGATGGGCGGGTTGCTCTTCAGCAGCCAGGGGCTGGCCACGGGCGTCAGCGTTTCGCCGAACAGGCGCACGGCGCCGGCGGGCATGCTTTCACGCGGGCCGTAGCGCAGGGCGATGTCCACGTCTGCCACTTCGAGGTCGACCGCGACGTCGCTGGCGTCGATGCGGATGTCGATCTCGGGGTTGTCGCGCTGGAAGGCCTCCAGCCGCGGGATCAGCCACATCGAGGCGAACGAGGCAAAGGTGGTCAGCGACACGCTCTGGCGTCCCGCGCTCTGGCGGATCTGGCGCACGGCCATGTCGATGCGCGGCAGCGACTGCTGCACCGCCAGCAGCAGCAGGGCGCCGGCGCTCGTGAGCTCCACCGCGCGCGTATGGCGCAGGAACAGGGCCACGCCCACCTCTTCCTCGAGCGATTGGATCTGGCGGCTCACGGCCGACTGGGTCAGCGCCATTTCTTCCGCTGCGGCGCGGAAGTTCAGGTGCCGGGCCACCGCCTCGAAGGCGCGCAGGTGCCCGGCGGAGATCGGGCGGGAGCGCAAATGGGTCTGCGAATGTTGCATGGGTATGACTTTGGAGGGCGAGTCGGCG
>Ga0207655_1000700_pt1 | contig 38875 bp, 37 predicted proteins | sample KBSM44metaG_FD_184398 | JGI IMG/M metagenome (GOLD analysis project Ga0207655, IMG submission 184398) | Miscanthus rhizosphere microbial communities from Kellogg Biological Station, Michigan, USA - KBS M4-4 metaG (SPAdes) (version 2) | ecosystem: Host-associated > Plants > Roots > Rhizosphere >...
GAACGATTACTTTACGTGCCGTATTCTCGAACCCGAATCATCTGTTACTTCCAGGCATGTACACAACTGCACAAATTGTTCAGGGTGTAGTTCCAAATGCTTATCTGATTCCTCAAGCTGCAATTACCCGTTTACCGACAGGTCAAGCCATGGCGATGACTGTTAATGCAAAAGGTGCTGTTGAGAGTCGTCCTGTTGAAACTTCTGGTGTTCAAGGACAAAACTGGATTGTGACCAATGGTCTCAAAGCTGGTGATAAAGTGATTGTTGATGGTGTTGCCAAAGTTAAAGAAGGGCAAGAAGTGTCAGCAAAACCTTACCAAGCTCAACCAGCAACTCCTCAAGGTGCAGCTCCAAATGCGACAAAACCGGCTCAATCAGGTAAACCTCAAGCAGAACAGAAAGCATCTAATAATGCATAAGGGGTAGATTGAATGGCACAATTTTTTATTCATCGCCCCATTTTTGCGTGGGTGATTGCATTAGTCATTATGTTGGCGGGTATTCTCACGCTCACAAAAATGCCTATTGCACAGTATCCGACGATTGCACCACCGACAGTTACAATTGCTGCAACTTATCCTGGTGCATCGGCTGAGACTGTTGAAAACACCGTAACCCAGATCATTGAACAACAAATGAATGGTCTAGATGGTTTACGTTATATTTCATCTAACAGTGCTGGTAACGGTCAGGCTTCTATTCAATTAAACTTTGAACAAGGCATTGATCCGGATATTGCACAGGTTCAGGTTCAAAACAAACTGCAATCTGCAACTGCTCTTTTACCTGAAGATGTTCAACGTCAAGGTGTGACAGTTACCAAATCTGGCGCAAGCTTCTTGCAAGTTATTGCATTCTATTCACCAGACAACACCCTTTCAGACTCAGACATTAAAGATTACGTAAACTCATCAATTAAAGAACCACTTAGCCGTGTTGCTGGTGTTGGTGAGGTACAAGTCTTTGGTGGTTCATACGCAATGCGTATCTGGCTAGACCCTGCAAAATTGACTAATTACCAGTTAACACCAAGTGATATTGCGACTGCTTTACAAGCGCAAAACTCACAAGTTGCTGTAGGTCAGTTAGGCGGAGCACCAGCAGTACAAGGTCAAGTGCTTAACGCAACAGTGAATGCACAAAGCTTGTTACAAACACCTGAGCAATTTAAAAATATCTTCTTAAAGAACACAGCATCAGGTGCTGAGGTTCGTTTAAAAGATGTTGCTCGTGTTGAGTTAGGTTCTGATAACTATCAGTTCGATTCGAAGTTTAATGGTAAACCAGCTGGTGGTCTTGCAATTAAAATTGCAACTGGTGCCAACGCACTTGATACCGCTGACGCTGTTGAACATCGCTTAACCGAATTACGTAAGAACTACCCGGCGGGCCTACAAGACAAGCTGGCTTATGACACTACTCCATTTATTCGTCTTTCAATTGAAAGTGTTGTACACACATTAATTGAAGCGGTAATTTTAGTATTCATTGTCATGTTCTTGTTCTTGCAGAACTGGCGTGCAACCATTATTCCTACACTTGCAGTACCTGTTGTTGTATTAGGTACATTTGCTGTCATCAATATTTTTGGATTCTCAATTAACACCTTAACCATGTTCGCCATGGTATTGGCAATTGGTCTTCTGGTCGATGACGCGATTGTTGTAGTGGAAAACGTTGAACGTGTGATGAGTGAAGAGCATACCGATCCGGTCACGGCGACTTCACGATCAATGCAACAGATTTCTGGTGCGTTAATTGGTATTACAAGCGTATTGACAGCGGTATTCGTACCAATGGCATTCTTTGGTGGTACGACTGGTGTAATTTACCGTCAATTCTCGATTACACTTGTAACAGCAATGGTTTTATCGTTAATTGTAGCATTAACCTTTACGCCAGCACTTTGTGCAACAATTTTAAAACAGCATGATCCTAACAAAGAACCAAGCAATAATATTTTTGCTCGTTTCTTCAGAGGATTTAACAACGGTTTTGACCGCATGTCGCATAGCTACCAAAATGGTGTTAGCCGCATGCTTAAAGGCAAAATCTTCTCTGGCGTACTTTACGCTTTAGTGATTGGTCTATTGGTGTTCTTGTTCCAAAAACTCCCATCTTCATTCTTACCAGAAGAAGATCAGGGCGTGGTCATGACACTTGTACAGTTACCACCGAATGCAACGCTTGATCGTACGAATAAAGTTGTTGATACCATGACAAACTTCTTCATGAATGAAAAAGATACAGTGGAATCTATTTTCACCGTTTCAGGTTTCTCATTCACGGGTGTTGGTCAAAATGCTGGTATCGGCTTCGTTAAATTGAAAGACTGGAGTGAACGTACTTCACCAGAATCTCAAATTGGTGCGTTAATTCAGCGCGGTATGGCATTAAACATGATCGTCAAAGACGCATCTTACATCATGCCATTACAGCTTCCAGCAATGCCTGAACTAGGTGTAACTGCTGGTTTTAACTTGCAGCTTAAAGATTCAAGTGGTCAAGGCCATGAGAAACTAATTGCCGCACGTAACACAATTTTAGGTTTGGCTTCACAAGATAAACGTCTTGTAGGGGTACGTCCTAATGGTCAAGAAGATACGCCTCAGTATCAAATTAATGTAGATCAGGCTCAAGCTGGTGCTATGGGTGTTAGCATTGCTGACATTAACAACACGATGCGTATTGCATGGGGTGGTTCATACATTAACGACTTCGTTGACCGTGGTCGTGTGAAAAAAGTTTATGTTCAAGGTGATTCGGGTAGCCGTATGATGCCTGAAGACTTAAACAAGTGGTATGTACGTAATAGCAAAGGCGAAATGGTACCGTTCTCTGCATTCGCTACAGGCGAATGGACATATGGTTCTCCTCGTCTTGAACGTTATAACGGCGTGTCATCGGTTAACATTCAAGGTACACCTGCACCTGGCGTAAGTTCTGGTGATTCTATGAAAGCCATGGAAGAAATTATTGCTAAGCTACCGTCTATGGGCTTACAAGGTTTCGACTATGAATGGACAGGTTTATCACTTGAAGAACGTGAGTCTGGTGCTCAAGCTCCATTCCTTTATGCTCTTTCATTGTTAATCGTTTTCCTTTGCTTAGCTGCATTATATGAAAGCTGGTCTATTCCGTTCTCGGTTTTACTTGTGGTACCACTTGGTATTATTGGTGCAATCGTATTGACTTACTTGGGTATGATTATTAAAGGAGATCCAAATCTCTCAAATAACATTTACTTCCAGGTAGCGATGATCGCGGTAATTGGTCTTTCTGCAAAAAATGCGATCTTGATTGTTGAGTTCGCAAAAGAGTTGCAGGAAAAAGGCGAAGACCTACTTGATGCAACTTTACATGCTTCAAAAATGCGTTTACGTCCAATTATTATGACCACCCTTGCCTTCGGTTTTGGTGTACTTCCACTTGCCCTTTCAACAGGTGCTGGTGCAGGAAGTCAGCACTCAGTCGGCTTCGGTGTACTCGGTGGCGTACTCAGTGCAACGTTCTTAGGTATCTTCTTTATCCCTGTATTCTATGTGTGGATTCGTAGTATCTTTAAGTACAAACCAAAAACCATAAACACTCAGGAGCATAAATCGTGATGCAAAAAGTATGGTCTATTTCAGGTCGTAGCATTGCGGTATCTGCACTTGCGCTTGCTTTGGCAGCTTGTCAAAGCATGCGCGGCCCAGAACCAGTCGTGAAAACCGATATACCACAAAGCTATGGATATAACAGTGCTTCTGGTACGTCTATTGCAGAACAGGGTTATAAACAGTTCTTTTCTGACCCTCGTTTGCTCGAAGTGATTGATTTGGCTCTTGCCAACAACCGTGACTTACGTACAGCAACGCTCAACATTGAACGTGCTCAACAGCAATATCGAATTACTCAAAACAACCAGCTTCCAACAATCGGAGCAAGTGGTAGTGCAATTCGTCAGGTTTCTCAAAGCCGTGATCCGAATAACCCCTACTCTACCTATCAGGTGGGTTTGGGTGTAACTGCCTATGAGCTTGATTTTTGGGGCCGCGTTCGTAGCTTGAAAGATGCTGCATTAGATAGTTATCTTTCAACGCAAAGTGCACGTGATTCGACACAAATCAGTCTGATTAGTCAGGTTGCTCAAGCATGGTTGAACTATTCTTTTGCATCGGCGAATCTAAAGCTTGCAGAGCAAACGCTTAAAGCACAGCAAGACTCTTACAACCTCAACAAAAAACGTTTTGATGTGGGTATCGACAGTGAAGTTCCACTACGTCAGGCACAGATTTCTGTAGAAACTGCGCGTAACGATGTAGCGAACTACAAAACTCAGATGGCTCAAGCACAAAACTTGTTGAACTTGTTATCAGGTCAATCGATTCCGCAAAACTTGTTGCCAAACCAACCTGTAAAACGCATTACTCAACAGAATGTATATACAGCTGGTTTACCAAGCGACTTGCTTAACAACCGTCCAGATGTAAAAGCTGCCGAATATAACTTAAGCGCTGCTGGTGCGAATATTGGTGCTGCCAAAGCACGTTTATTCCCAACAATTAGCTTAACTGGTTCTGCAGGTTACGCATCGACTGACTTAAGTGATCTATTTAAGTCGGGTGGATTTGTGTGGTCAGTTGGGCCAAGCCTAGACTTACCAATCTTTGACTGGGGCACACGTCGTGCCAATGTAAAAATTTCTGAAACCGATCAGAAAATTGCATTGTCTGATTATGAAAAATCAGTTCAGTCTGCATTCCGCGAAGTTAATGATGCGCTTGCAACTCGTGCCAATATTGGTGAACGTTTAACAGCTCAACAACGTCTAGTAGAAGCAACTAACCGCAACTACACACTTTCAAATGCCCGCTTCCGTGCTGGTATTGATAGTTACCTGACAGTTCTTGATGCACAGCGTTCATCTTATTCAGCAGAACAAGGTTTATTGTTGCTTCAACAAGCTAACTTAAACAACCAAATCGAGTTATACAAAACTCTAGGTGGCGGTTTAAAAGCAAACTCTTCAGATACAGTGGTTAATCAACCATCAAGTGCTGAACTTAAAAAGCAATAAGTTTTAAATAACTTATCCATAAAAGCTCACTTCGGTGGGCTTTTTTATTGCATCTCATGTGAATATTTCTTATCTTGAAACCTTAAGAGATTTAGATTGATAAAAAATAATGTTACTGAGTAATTTAGAAAGCGTTCCTGGCCACCAGATTTTAAAACAGCTTGATGTTGTTTATGGAAGTACTGTCCGTAGTAAGCATGTTGGCCGTGACTTGATGGCGAGCTTAAAAAATATTGTGGGTGGTGAACTTACAGGTTATACCGAATTATTAGAAGAATCTCGCCAAGAAGCCATGAATCGTATGATTGCCAAAGCCCAGCAACTGGGTGCGAATGCAATTGTCGGCATCCGTTTTTCAACTTCAAATATTGCTCAAGGCGCTTCCGAACTATTTGTCTATGGCACAGCAGTGGTCGTACAGCCTCAAGCACCCCATCTACCAGATCCATTTAGTGCATAGGTAGAAAATGGAAAATCTTATTTTTCAGCTTGTTATTTTTCTGATTCTTTTCAGTATTGGTTGGGGTTTTGGGCGCCATATTGAACGAAAACATTTGAAAGAACTTCTAGAAAAAGAGCAACGACTGGCCCATATCAGAATTGATACGAATCGTTTTGCAACGAGCGATCAACTAGGTCATTTTATTAGTAGTAATGTCGTGATTTCTCACGACTACTTTAAATATGTATTGGCATCCATTAAGAATGTTTTGGGTGGTCGACTCACCAGTTATGAAAGTGTGGTTGAGCGTGCTCGCCGTGAAGCGATTGTCCGTTTAAAACAACAAGCACATACCGCAGGAGCTGACCATATTATGGGAGTTCGGCTAAGTACAACCGAACTCGGAATGCAGGGCGGAATGGTCGAAGTCTTTGCCTACGGTACAGCAGTCAAAGATTAATACTGCCCTACACAAGAAAAATGAATGCGTGGATTGCCAATATTTTTAGTTAAATGTTGGCAAATTCCGGTAATTTTCCAATTGTCCTGTTGTTTTGCCAAAGTAAAATAATAACGACCAAATGAATGAAAATAATCATTTTCTGAAAAACGGTAAATTTGATAATTACACTCTAACCATGCCCGATCTTGTTCAATACGGATGATCGGATTACTTAAGTTATGTTGCAACCGAAGATGCGACAACGCCTGTTGCCGAGAACCTTTATATTCATGACAAGACACGACACATAAAGGCTCTCCCCTAAACTGGAAATAGTCCACCTCAAGTTGATCGGCCAATAACTCATCAAAAGCGTCCCAATTTTTCTGGTCAAAGACCAATTGAAAACGCGTAATGACTTCTAAAATACGGTGATAATCTTGATCCATGGTGAACCTTCTATGCGGGTTTTCCATCAATTTAGCACGGCAAAATCACTTTTTTATTTTACTTTTGTTTTCCGAATCATTTTATAAAGAAGTTTTGGTGACATGCGAGAAACCATCACACCCAGTTTTTCTTTTGTTCCACCAACAACAATATATTCTTGGCCTTGCATTAATGCTTTTACAGATTGCTCTGCAAATACATCTGCCTCTAAACCATTCTCGATGGCTTCATCTTGATGACCTTGAGGTTGCCCAGCACCATTTAACGCATTAAAAGAGACGTTAGTTTTTACAAATCCTGGGAAAATAACTGAAACTTCAACACCTTGATCTGAGACCTCAGCACGTAAACTATTGGCCCACATATGAATTGCAGCTTTAGCAGCCGAGTAGCTTGCACGGTACTGCGTTCCTAATAAACCTGCCACACTCGACACAAATACAACTCGACCAGACTTTTGTTTTAGCATGGTCGGAAGCACAGTTTTGGTTAATGCCACTTGTGAGAAATAGTCGACTTCCATAATGGCCCGTTCAGTTGCCATCGTCGTATCTTCAATTAAAGCACGTTGGCTTAAACCTGCATTATTAATAAGCCAGTCAATTCTACCTTTCGCTTTTAAAATCTGCTTATAAGCCTCGTCAACTTGTTTTTCATCAGTAATATCTGCAACCACAGACAGATGATGGTCTGGTTTTAACAAACCAACCCGAACTGCTTCTAATTCTTCAAAACGACGCGAGGTCAAAATCACCTCCGCCCCTTGCAAAGCCAACTCGCCTGCTAAGGCCTTACCCAGACCAGAAGATGCTCCCGTAATCCATACCACTTTATTTTGTAAAGTATCAAGTTTGGCCATGCTTTATGTTCCTATTATCTTTTTAAATTATGCTGCTTGATGCATGAAGGCCAAAAAGTGGTTGATATAATGAGTTGCTGTGGTCTGATCGACCTGAGTACCTAACTTTTCCAAACGTTTATAGCCTAAATGCGTCGTCATGTTGATGACTCCGTTAAGAGTTTTATCGACAACTAAATTAAATTTTAAACGCTTTTTAGGTTCACGTACTAGGCTTGTTACGCCTAAATCTACAATTTGAATGAGGGTCTCAAAAGCAGCTGCAACACTTTGCATATTCCCATCACGAATTTGCTGAGTCAGAGTTTCGGCTTGTTGCACGAGTTGGAGGGTAACTGGGTAGGTAATATAAACCTGTTGTCCCTGCTCTTTCATCAGAGATGTCATGTAATCAACTAAAGGCAAAAGACGCTCATTGCCAAAGAATGAAACTGACCACGGCATATATTTTCGAAAAGTCTCTAAAACTTGCTGAACCACTTTTTCAGACTCAGCTTGCTGTTTTGGGGACATGGTTGTATTCCCTGACTGTAAAAGTACAGAAAAAACCTGCTCAATAATTTCACAAGAAAGATCAGAGAGTACATCGCCTAAGGGTTTTGCCTGACTTTGTCTTACTCCATCATGCAGTTTCTGCCGAATGGTCTCGAATTGGGTATAAGTTGAATCGGAAATTTTCAAAAAAACTTCATAACTCATGAGTAGCATCCTTCTTCAATTCTTTTGTAATTTTTGTGCCGTGTGTCTACACGATTAAATTGTGATCCATCTTTCATAAATCTACCGTTTTTTGAAAAAAATACAAAACCGTTTATCTGTTTTCAGTACATTAATTTCGAGGCATTTTTTTGCTACAATAGGTGCAATTTTTTATGCATATTCGATCTAAGCTACTATGACTGACGCTCAAACCGCTCAAAATATTGCGACCACATACGATCCAACCGAGATCGAAAAGAAGTGGTACCAAACGTGGGAAGAACAAGGTTACTTCAAACCTTCTGGTCACGGTGAATCATTCTGTATCATGATTCCGCCACCAAACGTCACAGGTAGTTTGCACATGGGCCATGGCTTTAACAATGCCATTATGGATGCCCTCACCCGTTATAACCGTATGATGGGTAAAAACACTTTGTGGCAACCAGGTACTGACCACGCTGGTATTGCAACTCAAATGGTTGTTGAGCGTCAACTTGGCTTACAAGGTGTGACTCGTCATGACTTGGGCCGTGATAAGTTCATCGAAAAAGTTTGGGAATGGAAAGAACAATCTGGCGGCACGATTACTAAACAAATTCGTCGCTTAGGTTCATCTGTAGACTGGTCACGTGAACGCTTCACCATGGACGAAGGTTTATCAAATGCAGTTAAAGAAGTATTCGTTCGTTTGCACGAAGACGGTCTAATTTACCGTGGTAAGCGCCTTGTAAACTGGGACCCTAAACTTCAAACAGCTCTTTCTGACCTTGAAGTAGAAAGCAAAGAAGAAAAAGGCTCACTTTGGCACTTTAAATATTTCTTTGAAGATAAATCAGTTAAAACTCAAGATGGCAAAGACTATTTAGTCGTTGCAACGACTCGTCCTGAAACTTTACTGGGCGATACTGCGGTTGCTGTTCACCCTGAAGATGAGCGTTATGCACACCTTGTTGGTAAAAACATTGTATTGCCAATTACTGGTCGTTTAATTCCGATCGTTGCTGACGACTACGTTGAAAAAGACTTCGGTACTGGCTGTGTAAAAATCACGCCTGCTCATGACTTCAATGACTATGATCTAGGTAAACGCAATAGCTTGCCAATCATTAATATCTTCAACAAAAACGCCGAAGTTTTGGGCGAGTTTGAATATATTGCCAAAGCTGGTGAACAGATTTCTAAAACCATTACTGCGCCTGCGGAATATGCTGGTTTAGAACGCTTCGCAGCACGTAAAAAATTAGTTGCTCAAGCTGAAGCTGAAGGCTGGTTAGATCAAATCCAACCGTATGACTTAAAAGCGCCACGCGGCGACCGTTCAGGCGTGATCATTGAGCCATTATTAACTGACCAATGGTATGTAAAAATTGCTCCGCTTGCTGAGCCTGCAATTGAAGCAGTTCAAGATGGCCGTATTAAGTTTGTTCCAGAACAGTACAGCAACATGTACATGGCGTGGATGCGTGACATTCAAGACTGGTGTATTTCACGTCAGCTTTGGTGGGGTCATCGTATTCCAGCTTGGTATGATGCGAATGGCAACATCTATGTGGGTCGTAACGAAGAAGAAGTACGCGCGAAAAACAACATCGCTGCTGACGTTGAACTTAAACAAGACGAAGACGTTCTTGATACATGGTTCTCTTCTGCGCTTTGGACATTCTCAACGTTAGGTTGGACTGGCGATGCGAAGCAAGATGAAGTAAATGATTTCCTTAAAACCTTCCACCCAACAGATGTGTTGGTGACTGGTTTTGACATCATTTTCTTCTGGGTTGCCCGTATGATCATGATGACCCTGCACTTCATGAAAAATGAAGATGGTTCATCGCAAGTACCATTCAAGACTGTTTACGTTCACGGCTTGGTACGTGATGGTGAAGGTCAAAAAATGTCTAAGTCTAAAGGTAACGTACTTGACCCATTAGACTTGATTGACGGTATTGATTTAGAAAGCTTAGTTGCAAAACGTACGACTGGCCTGATGAACCCGAAAGATGCAGCGAAGATTGAAAAATCAACGCGCAAAGAGTTCCCAGAAGGCATTAATGCTTATGGTACTGACGCAGTTCGTTTCACGTTCTGTGCGCTTGCAAACACTGGTCGTGACATCAAGTTCGACTTAAAACGTGTTGAAGGCTACCGTAACTTCTGTAACAAAATCTGGAACGCGACTCGTTTCGTTCTGATGAATGTTGAAGGCCAAACTGTTGGTCAAGAAGCTCGTCCTGATCTTTGGGAACTTCCAGAACAGTGGATTATGAGCCGTCTGCAAAAAGCTGAAGCTGCTGTACATCAAGCGTTTGCAACGTATCGTTTAGACCTTGCTGCACAAGCGATTTACGACTTTATCTGGAATGAATACTGTGACTGGTACGTTGAGTTAACTAAACCAGTTCTTAACGATGCAGAAGTTGCAGAAGAGCGTAAAGCTGAAGTACGCCGTGTATTGCTTGCAGTGATGGAAGCTTCTTTACGTTTGGCTCATCCGTTAATGCCGTATTTGACAGAGGAAATCTGGCAAACGCTTGCACCAATGCTTGGTCAAGGTGGTCCAACCATTATGACTGCTCAATACCCTATTCCTGAGCAAGCAAAAATCAATGAACAAGCTGAAGCAGACATGCAATGGCTTCAAGGTTTGATTGGTGCAGTACGTAACATTCGTGGTGAGTTAGGCTTAGGTAATGCACGCTTGTTGCCAGTATTACTTCAAAACACGTCTGACGCTGAGCGTGAACAAATCATTCGTATTGAAGCTTTGTTCAAAGCATTGGCTAAAGTTGAAAGCATTGAATTCTTGAATAAAGATCAAGAGCCACCATTGTCTTGCTCTAGCGTTGTTAGCCATGCATCAGTATTTGTACCAATGAAAGGCTTAATTGACCCTAAAGCTGAGCTTGCTCGTTTGCAAAAAGACTTGGATAAAATCCAAAAGCAACACGACCAAATTGCAGGCAAACTTGCAAATGAAGGCTTTGTATCTAAAGCACCAGCAGCGGTTGTTGAAGGTGAAAAAGCGAAGCTTGCTGAGTTTGCTGCTCAGTTAGAGAAAGTTAAAGCGAATATGGAGCAGATTGCTGCGCTTTAATCGTTAAAGTTCAAAATTTAATCTGTAATATAAAGGGCTGATTATTCAGCCCTTTTGTTTTTAATATATAATTCGTTAATTTAAATGAAATAATAAAGTAAATTTAATGAGTGGATATAATTTAGACCAAAAATTAGTAATTGGCCTAGCTTCAAGTGCTTTATTTAATTTAGAGAAATCAGATAAAGTTTTCCGAAAGAAAGGTGAATTAGCTTATCGTAAATATCAAAGTAAAAATGAAACTATTCCTTTAGAGATGGGTGTTGCGTTTCCTTTTATTCAACGCCTATTAAGTATTAATGATATTTTCCCAGCAGATAAACCATTTGTGGAAGTAATTTTATTATCACGTAATGATCCTAACACAGGTTTACGGGTCATGAATTCTATTGAGTATTATGGTTTAGATATAAAAAGAGCTATCTTTTTACAAGGAAGAACACCTTACAAATATATTGATGCACTTAATATTAGTTTATTTTTGTCTGCAAATGAAATAGATGTCAACCAAGCAATTACCGCAGGTTATCCAGCAGGCTTGATATTAAAAGGGCAGATATTCGATATAGATCATGATGAAGAATTACGTATTGCTTTCGACTTTGATGGAGTAATTGCCGATGATTCATCAGAACAAGTCTATAAAAAAGGTGGCCTAAATGCATTTATAGAAAATGAAAATAAACTTGCTAGTCAACCTGCTAATATAGGTCCATTATATAAACTACTCAAAGAGCTTTCCACTCTACAAAATGCAGAGCTTAAATATCAATTAGAAAATCCAACATATAATAGCCGTTTACGAATTTCTATCGTTACAGCAAGAAATGCTCCTGCCCATAAAAGGGTCATAAACTCATTGCGCTCATGGGGTATTGATACAGTAAATGAAGCATTTTTCTTAGGCGGAATTGAGAAAAGAAAAGTTTTAGAAATTTTAAAACCACATATTTTCTTTGACGATCAAGTTACTCATGTCGAAAAAACTGCGAATAGTATTGCTTCGGTACATATTCCATTCGGGATTGCTAATAAAAAATTAGATTCTGATGAACAATCTAATGAGGTGGAAAATAATCAAACTACAGAACTAAATTAATTCTCAATTACTCTCTTCTTTCAGGAGAGAGTAAACGCGAAATTTATAAAACCCCATGCCCCAATAACATCTCTACCCCACTCACCTTTTTCATATGCTTTAAACGTTCCTTTTCCCATTTCACCTGCTGCTTTAGCTCAGCACAGTCAGCATCTACAGCTTTATAAACATCACTAATATGCACATGCTCAGCTTTCACATTCTTGGCTAACTGAAAAGAATCCAAAATCTCATTAATTTGGCTTTCAAGTTGCTGACTTTGTGCATCTAAAGCCAGTTTATAAAACCGCAACTGCTCAGCAGATAGTTCTTTAGCGCCTAGCCCTTTATTCTGTTCAAGCTGTAACTGAAGTTTGAGTAAATAAAATAAATCCTGCTTTTCATAAGCCTGACTTGCCTGCTGGAATAGCTCGGTTTTTTCTTCTTTCTTTGTTTCATCTTGCTCACGGTCTGGGTGAATCATCGCAGCAATTTTTAAATAAACTGTTTTTAGCGACTGGGCTGCCATTTGCTCGGCTTGTTCACGTTTTTGTTGTTGTCTTTGCTGTTTGGCTTGTTCACGCGCTTGTTGTTGCTCGGCAGCATACTGTTCAAAGTCTTCATCAAATTCTGCACTTTGATCAGTACTTTCTTCATATTCAAATTTTATTGACTGAGCTTTTTTATTCTTTTTTGCCGATTCCCCCGCATGTTGCTGATAAAAGGTATCGATTTGCTTCACTAGCTCTAATTGTTCAGCAGACAACATTTTTGAGCGCTTCAACATGTGTGCAAGCTGGGCAATTTTTTCATCAAGTTGTTGCATATCCACTTTGGAAAACTCGTGGCTATGCAACATATTCCAAAGTTGATCTAACTGCTGAAATAAGACGCCATGCAAATCGCTATACACAGGCATCAATTTTTGCCGTATGTGCTGTTGAATCTCAGCTTGTGCATTTTGCCATGTGCTAAGGCTAACTTTTTGCTGTTCTATTTTATCAATCAGGCGATTAAGTTTTTTCTGCTGTGCAGACGATTCAGACCTTTGCTGCAAGCTGATTTTAAGATCAAAGGACATACTCATCCACCTGAAAAAGAAAAAAGTGTAGCAATAATCAGATGAGGAAGGTAGCAAAGCATTCTTTAAATAAGAATCAGCCTATTAATTTTTAGAAAATAGAACGTGTATTACCTAAATGTTTACATCTTAGGAGATCCACCAAATCACCACTGGCAACGTCACAGCTGCACATAAAGTCTGAAAGCTAATCACGGCTGCCATGAGTTGGCTGTCACCACCCAAAACTTTGGTTAAAATGTATGATGCAGAAGCAGTCGGTAGCGCAAAGAAAATGACTAAAATTTGTGTTTGTAAGCTTGGTAAACCAAACCACATGCAGACCACATAGGCTAAAGCAGGCACTGCCAAAAGTCGTGCAAAAGTGTCTGCCACCAACACGACAATGTCTTTTTTAATTTGCATGAATTGCAAAGCTGCACCCACACATAACAGACCCAGTGGCAAACTCGATGCTGAAAAAAGCTTAATAAAGTTAGAAAATCCTTCCCAAATTGGGACGTGAAGTGCATTGACTGCCGCTCCCACCACACACGATGCAATTAACGGGTTCTTAAGCAGCGCAATTAAAACAGGTTTAATTGCCATGTGTTCTTTAGAGGTTAGAGCAAGCACCGAAATAACGTTTACAAGCGGAATACAAAGCGCCAATAAAATTGCCAGAATTGCCATTCCTTCACTTTTAAAAAGCGAAGTCACTAACGCCAAACCAATATAAGTATTAAAGCGAACCATACTTTGTACGTGCACACCAAAACGTGCAGGTGGTATGTGCCAAAACACGCGAAGTATGTACAAGAAAATAGTGACTGCCAAAACTACAATCAACATGGCAATAATGGCTGTACTCAAACTTTGTAAGTCAATTTTCGCGGTCGACAACGTACTAAAAAGCAAAGCGGGAAATAAAATATAGTAATTGAGCTTCTCTGCCCCAGCCCAAAACTCATCGCCAAAAAAACGATATTTTTTAAACAGGTATCCCGATGCAATTAATGCAACTAAGGGAAAAAGAGATAAAACAATGCTATTCATTTCTTTACTCGAGTTTGGTTGAAGGGCTTGCTATTTTTTGGCAACTCCTTTGGCTTACTCATATATTAAAGATAATGAAAACTCATGATAAAATGAGTTTTTACTCATAATAAGTACAACATGACATTTACCCAGCTTGAAATTTTTGCACTCATTGCTGAACTAAAAAGCTTTACTGCTACAGCAGAAAAGCTGGGAATTTCACAATCGGCAGTTTCTCATGCCCTTAAATCATTAGAACAACAATGGGGTATTAACCTGATTTCAAGAACTCAAAGTGATATTGAACTCACCACAACAGGTCAGCAGCTACTCACTCATGTAAAAGAGCTATTGAGTATTTCTAATACATTAGAAAAAGAAGTGGCTGCGATCCATGGGTTAAATGAAGGCACATTACATATCGGCTCTTTTGGGGCTTCATCGTCTATTTATCTATTACCTGAAATTTTAGAAAGCTTTCGGCAGCGCTATCCTAAAATCGAAATTTATATTGATGAAGGTGAGGATAAAGAAGTTGCTCAGTGGTTATTGGAACGGCGCATAGAAGTCGGTTTTTTGATTATGCCAGATGAGCGTTTCGATACTTTTCCCTTAATTGAAGATCGTTTTGTAGCCCTAATTCCGAATGGTTACCCGCTCACGCAACAGCTTTATATTGATCCAGCACAGCTAGAAAACTGCCCTTTTATCATGACAATGGCAGGTAGTAGACATCAGGTCGAATTAATTCTAAAAAACTTTAATGTGAAACCAGACATCAAATTTTATGTGTCACAAATTCTAAGTATCGTTAGCATGGTTCATAACCAGTTAGGTGTTTCCATTGTGTCTGATATGGTAATTACTAAAGAGTTACTCTCACTCTATCCAAATGTAGTCAAACGCCCTTTTAAACCGAATCTTAAGCGTTCTATTGGACTCGCAGTGAAAAATCAAAAGCATATGAGTCCAGCTGTGAAAGCATTTATTGAAGTTGCTCAGGAAGTTTGGTCGGATCATTAGTTCAAATACAAACAACTCTTTTAAATTTTAATAACGAACTTTTTTAGGTCAATTTATAAGCGCATTAGATGATTTTTAACATAAAAGCATGAGTATCGCCCTTATCTCGAGCAATTCAACGCACCATTTGTCGTCAAAATCCCATTATCCAATCTAAATTGGTGCGCTTATTGCATATTCACTTTTATGCAATTGAGTTTGTTTCGACAAACTTAGGTTTTTAGATTCCTTAAATCTATTTTGGTGCAATTTACAGACCCAGATTTGTTCCAAAATGGAATTTAGCACTTTTTTCGAGCATGCTATGCAAAATGTAGATCTATTTTTCTTATTACTTGGTGCTGTTTTGGTTCTTGCCATGCACGCAGGTTTTGCATTCTTGGAACTTGGTACGGTTCGCCATAAAAATCAGGTGAACGCACTGAGTAAAATTCTGACTGACTTTGCCCTTTCTGCAATCGCATATTTCTTTGTTGGCTACTACATTTCTTATGGACAGCATTTCTTCCATGATGGTACGGTTTTATCAAGTGATCATGGCTACAACCTCATGCGTTGCTTCTTTTTACTCACTTTTGCTGCGGCAATTCCTGCCATTATTTCGGGTGGTATTGCTGAGCGCGCAAAAATGCGTTCTCAAGCCATTGCAACACTCGCTTTAGTTGCGCTGGTTTATCCATTTTTCGAAGGCATGGTTTGGAACGGTAACTATGGTCTGCAAAAGTGGTTAGAAACTACCTTTGGTGCAGCTTTCCACGACTTTGCCGGTTCAGTTGTGGTGCATGCTATGGGTGGTTGGATTGCGCTTGCTGCTGTCATTTTATTGGGGGCACGTTCTGGTCGTTATAAGAAAGATGGGCGCGTAAGTGCTCACCCACCATCTTCTATTCCATTTTTGGCGCTTGGTTCATGGATTTTAATTGTCGGCTGGTTTGGCTTTAACGTGATGAGTGCTCAGCGTGTTGATGCTATTTCCGGTCTAGTTGCAATTAACTCACTCATGGCAATGGTTGGGGGAACGATTACAGCAAATGCAATTGGTAAAAATGACCCAGGTTTCTTACACAACGGTCCACTTGCGGGTTTAGTCGCAATCTGTGCGGGGTCTGACATTGTTCATCCAATCAGCGCGCTTGTTATTGGTGGTGCAGCCGGTGCGATGTTTGTGTACCTATTTACCTACACACAAAACAAACTCAAAGTTGATGATGTGTTGGGGGTATGGCCATTACATGGTGTGTGTGGTGCATTTGGTGGTATTGCAGTGGGTTTATTTGGTCAAAAGTGGCTGGGTGGTTTAGGCGGTGTGTCTTTCATCTCGCAACTCATTGGTACAACACTTGCGATTGCCATTGCACTTGCTGGCGGCTTTATTGTGTACGGCTTACTTAAAGCGACCATTGGCATTCGTTTATCGCAAGAAGATGAGTTTAGAGGTGCCGATTTATCCATTCATAAGATTTCTGCAAATTCTGAAGAAGGTATGTTCTAATTTTTATGTAGGCACGACGGAGTCTTTCAGTCTGTAACAATAAATCACATCAGCCAATTACGTTACTTTTGTTTCGGCATGAGTAGCGTCTAAAGCTACGCAAGACCAAAACCATTTCCATTCACAAAACCTGTTCCCTATTTATTACTATCCAAATAAATTGCAAAAACTTTAAACTTCTTATGCTCAACAGGTTGTGAATGGTCAATCTCCCATTCATCATTTTGTTCATGAAATTAAATTAAGTTTAAGAACAATTTAAGTTTTATTTTATGTAATGCCTTTAACTCACAATCCTTTTGATGTTGCATGGCAATGAACCAACAAAAACAATTTTTTCAACTTCAGCTTATTTCTCTTGCCATTAGTTTTTTTATACTTTTATTTATATTTCCGGTGGGTGGAAAAATTGATATGTATTTCATCCACCCTTGGATGGACTCAACAGGTCATTTTTTTAATCGGGACAATTGGTATCTTGTACGGCTTAACCATGAAATCGTAAAACAAATCATCACCACCGTTTATGTGATCTTTTTAGGTCTATGGATTGCGTCATTCAAAGTAGAAAAATTGAAGCTTTATCGCTGGCAATATGGCTATATGTTTTTTGTGAGCATGATTGGTAGCGGTATAGTTGGCTTATTAAAATCACAATCTGCTCACGCTTGCCCTTGGAATATGGTTCATCCGACTGCTTTAAGTTATGTGTGGGACTTTACTTCTACACATGGTCATTGCTTTCCAGGTGGTCATGCAAGCGCAGGTTTTATTTTAATGACAGGCTATTTTGTTTATCGTCTTGAGCAACCTAAACGTGCCTATTTTTATCTTATCGCTGGCATCATCTTAGGCTTTATGATGGGTTGGGGGCAAATGATGCGTGGCGCGCATTTTCTGAGCCACAATTTATGGACAGGTTGGATCGTTTGGGCAGTAAATATCTTATTTTACAGGATTTGTATTCACCGCTTTGAATTTGAAAAACGAATCAAACAAGAACTTGTATAAATCAAGCTCTTGTTTCATGACTATGTAGAGTTTTAGGCAGTTTAACCAGAACAGAAAGCCCGCCAAGCTCTAAGCTTCGATCTAGCGTCAAAGTTCCACCTAAACGCTGAGTCGCTCGGTCAACAATTGATAGACCTAAGCCACTACCCACTTCAAGGTGATGGTGTACCCGATAAAAACGTTTTAAAACTTTATCATAATGTTCAGGGTCAATACCTACACCGCTATCTTCAATTTGTATACACGCATCGCCATCTGTAGCATTAAAGACTGAAATATTTATCATTCCTTCATGAGGTGTGTATTTGATTGCATTATCAATTAAGTTAAAAATAATTGAGTGTACTGTGGGCTCAATACTATGCATTTCAATAGATTCGTTACGGACAAATCCTAAGTCAATATCTTTTTGCATAGCTAAATTGACAAGCTGTTCAACACAATTTAAAGCGACATCATTGAGTTGAAAAGTTTTGGTCGGTTCAATCACACTTAAAGAGACATCTTGCTTTGCCAAAGCCAAAAGCTGTGTGACCAAATGCTGAATACGTGCTAATCCTTTACTCAGATTTTGCAAAGACTCGTGCTCAGGAAGCTGACTAATTAGAATTTTAGTTTGTAAATTTAAGGCTGTAACAGGAGTTCGTAATTCATGAGCAGCATCTGCAATAAACTGTTTTTGTTCCATTTGAGCCTTAGATATACGTTCAAACAGACGGTTCATTTCATCAATAGTAGGCAATAATTCTTGAGGATAGTCTAAAGCTTCAATTGGCGTTAATTCTTCCGAATCACGATGAGTCAGTTCATTTTTAAAGTCATCTATCGGCTTTAGACCTCGGCGAATAATCGCTGCTAAAGCAAAAATCGCAAATGGCAAAATAATTAGATAGGGAATGAACATACTTCCAGCAAGCTCCCAAGCAAAAGCTTCACGAACTCGCTCTTGTTGACTGACCTGAATCTGATAATCTTTTAAAGGCAAAACGTAAGTTCTTACTACACCTTGGCTAGTTTTATGCGAGTAAAAACCAGCCTGTGAGACAGGTGGAACCAACAGGTGCAAATGATGAGATAAATGGGCCTGATCTTTATAAGCCCAAATGTCTATAAATAGATCTTCTTCATGATAAGTTTTGTGAAAATCGAACTTGCTACTTACTGTTTTCAATGGATATTCAGCTGTTCGTTCTGCTAAATAACGCATTTGAGTATCTAAAATTTCATCAACTTCTTGAAGTGCAACCTTATAGGCACTAAAAATTAATATACAACCTAAGATGACACTGAAAATTGAGGTGCCCCAAATCAGTCGTTTCTTTAATGAGTAATGCACTATTATGAAGTTCCAAAATTTAAGTTACGATTGACCTAAACGGTAACCCAACCCTCGAATAGTTCGAATAAAGTCTTTCCCGAGTTTAGCCCTCAAGTGATGCACATATACTTCAATTGTATTACTGGTCACATCACTATCGAAATCATATAACTTATCTTCAAGATTTGCTTTAGAAAAGATTTTATTTGGGTGGCTCATTAAAGGAATAAGAATCGCCCATTCACGATTCGACAAATCGATCCGTTGCCCTTTAAAGGTTGCAATATGTTGTTCAACGTTTAAAACCAGATCACCACTTTGTAATAGTTGCTCATGGTTCGCAAGCTGAGCCTCCACCCCACTACGGCGTAATAGCGCGTGAATACGAGCAAGTAACTCATCAAATTCGTATGGTTTGATTAAGTAATCATCTGCACCGTGGTTTAATCCATCTACGCGGTTTTGTAACTGGTCTCGTGCAGAAATGATTAAAACTGGAGTTGCTGCCCTTTGGCGAATTTGCTTTAAGACCTGCATGCCATCCATCATAGGCAGCCCTAAGTCTAAAAGAATTAAATCGAATTTATTTTTAGCCAACTGAGCCAGACCATCTAAGCCATTATTGACCCACTCCACCTCAAATTGATGATATTGCAGCAACGTTATTGTTGACTCTGCAATCATAAAATCATCTTCAATCATCAAGATTTTTGTCATGTTCTAGGCTCGCTTTAATTCACATGGGCACAAGAGTGCAGCATATCCAGTTGAGGGTTGATGACCTGAGTTTTTACATCTAACAAACTTAATAAGCTTGGGAATAAATTATCCTGACTTAACTTTTCTTTAGTTTGTTGGCCTAAACAACTCACTTGTGCAAGATTGTGTTGTTTCCAGCTATCGGAAAACCACATAATCATTGGTACATGTGTTTGTTGGCTCGGTGCGATTGCATACGGTGAACCATGTAAATATAAACCATGTTCACCAGTTGATTCACCATGATCAGATAAATACCATAAACCTGTTTGATATTTCGATACTTCTTTTAAATTATTAATCATCTGACTTAATACATGGTCTGTATATACGATTGAATTATCATAACTATTTACTAATTCGGTTGGAGAACAGCCCTGTATCGCATTAGTATCACAAGTCGGTTTAAACGGTTGATATGACGCAGGCGCACGCTTGTAATAAGCTGGGCCATGACTTCCGACTTGATGTAAAACAATGAGTCGTGGACGCGTGTCTTCTTTAGGAATAGTGGCTAAATACTCATTTAAGCTATCAATTAAAATATCATCAAGACATTCGCCATCTTTACACCATTTTTGCTTTAACTTTTCTGGAATTTGATATTGCTCAACACGATCACATGCGCCTTTACAACCAGAATTATTGTCAATCCAAGTCACTTGGTAACCTGCACGCTTTGCAATGTCCAATAGACCTTCACGATGACTTGCTAATTGCTCATCATAGTCAACACGTGGCATGCCAGAGAACATGCATGGAACTGAAACAGCGGTTGCTGTACCACATGAACTTACTTGAGAGAAATTCAAAATATCTTGTTTAGAAAGTTCTGGATTCGTATTTTTAGCATAACCATTGAGTGAAAAACTTTCCGCACGAGCTGTCTCTCCGACAACCAGTACCATTAATTTAGGCAGGTTCTTTTGTACTGCCTGAACTTGATGAGCATCTTCACCATAATGTATTAATGGTAAGTTCTTCTTGGGTGCCTTCTTATGATAATAAGACATTAAAGAAGAAATACTATTTTGAGGAGAAATCATGCCTTTTAAATCACGATGTTCACGAAAAATCGCAGCAAAATCGACATAATAAGTAAATAGTAAAATACCGACAATTGCAAAAGAAGCGACAATTGAACCGACTTTTTTCAACAATAAATGAGATACTTTTTCTTTTTTAAGTTTTACTTGAGTAATTAAAATAATAGGTAAAACTACAAAGAAAACTGTCCAAAGCCCAAACCGTAATGAAACTAAATCAGAAACTTCAGATACATCTGTTTGTATCATATTTTGAATCTGATCAGGCGAGATGATTACACCTAACGTATTAACAAAATAAGAGCTAAAACCACCAATGAAGACCAGCAAAATTGCAAAAAATTTGGCAGTCCATTTCCAATTTAAAATTTGTAAAATCGCATAATAAGCAGCAACAACAATAACCACTGTAGCAGCTAAAAATAGAATAGCCTTTACTCCAAAATATGGAGTTAAAAGATGTACTTTGTTATAAAAACCAATATTTAGAATTGCACCTAACCAAATGGCTATAATGAAATTAAACATAAACAGTGAAATCTGTTTATTTTTTAATATAGAAAAAAAATTCAGCATCTTGGGGAACTACAATCTTTTTATGATGCTTTACTGTAGAAATTGAAACTTAAAAATGACTTAAATAAAAAATGATCTACGACAGATACCTTAAAAAAACACTTATTTCAAAATTTTTTCTAACAAAAATACGAGGTTAAATTTAACCTCGTATTTTTTAATTTTTAACTAAATATCGCTCTTAGAAACTATATTTAGCCATTAAACCAACACGGTTATCTTTGTAGTCATCACCAGCAAAGGTTTCACGTTTACCATTGACATATTCAATACCCAAGTCAATTGGTTTAACTGGCGTATAAATCACGTTAAGCCATGCTTGTTGAACTTTTTCATTACCAGCTGTATATGCTTTTGCGTAATCAGTACCGTCATCAGCGAATTGAGCACCATACGCTAAAGTAGCGCGTAAGTTAGGTAAAATCTTATAAGTTCCACCTACTTGTACTGCTACAAATTCGTTTTGTTCAATATTATCATTAACTAAAGTATAAGCAGAATTACTACCATATAAGTAGTTACTGTTACCTACAACATAAGATGCATCAGCAAATAATTTTAAAGGATCAGATACTTTAAAGTCGGTACCAGCAGCAACGCCCCAACCGGTTTTATCATCGCCTGCTCCAGATTTGTAATTTTCAACAAAAGCACGAGCTGAAGCTGAACCATTACCGCCTGCATAACCTTGAGTGATTTTAGCAGTTAATACAGGTAATCTGTATTTAATTGAGTCACCTGTTGCCGAACTATTACCTTCTTCTGCTGAAACAAATAACTGAGTAGCAGGAGCTAGTTTATAGTTATAACGCACTTGTGGAATACGTGTTGTACCACCACCAATGTTTGTCGAGAAGTCGATCATTTCTGGCGCATGGCTAGACAAGAAGTTAGACGTTGTTTGACCAAACAACCAGTTGTTATAAGTCAAATAAGCATGACGAATACGTACGTTTTCAGATTTATCATTGTCACCACTTGCAAAGTCTAATTCAATTTTACCGCCCACTTTTGCACCACTTACAGGGGCTGTAAAATCTAAACCAAGGCGTGTGGTTTTAGCTGTCGCACGTAATTTATCTTGAGTTTTACCATTAGACTTACTTACATCAGCAAAGTCACCATCCGCACCTTCAATAATATAGTTAGCGTCGCCACGAACAAAACCATATAGGTTTACATCAGCGCCGGCTTTAGATTTTAATGATGCTAATGGTGAAACTGGTGCAGCAACTGGTTGTGCCTTAACTTCAGCTAACTGTACTTGCTGTTGTTGCTGTACTTGCTGCTGTTGTTGCTGCACTTGGCTTTGTTGTTGAATTAAAGCTTTTAAAGCTTCAACTTCTTTACGAAGCTGTTGAATTTCCGCTTTGTCGGAAGTCGCAGCATGTGCCCCACTCATCATTAAAGCTGTAACTGTAAGAGCTAAACTTTTAACAACGAAAGATTTACGATTAAGGAATAGATCCATCAAAAACTCCAAAAATATATTTTATGTTGCCTATCCATGCCAAGTTGATTTACGCCATTAAATTAGGGGGCTAAAAAATCAACTCTCCTCCACTTTGGTTACATTAATTTTATTACCGCAACCAAAACCAATTTCAACGTTATGCAAGACCAAAACCAATAACCAAAGACATAAAAAACATACTTTGACTTACAGATTTTTACCTTAACTTCATGTTGTAACGAATCCTACACAACTCTCTTATCTTATAGAATGATTAAATCGTTATTTCATTATTCTTTTTTAGACTTTAGGCTAATATCCAATCTACTTGAACATTTTTCTACCCATTTTGATTGATTCACATGATTTTTCTTGTTAACGAAATCCATTTTTACTCCAGTTAGCTTCCATTTGCTACCCAAACAAGATGGCATAATTAATAAAGCATTTAAATAGCTAAAAACATACATTTTTAAAAACATAGACAAAGGTATTAGATAAAGATTAGATCACTCCTTAAGCGATATTAAACTTCTTTATTTCATTTAGTTAACATTATTTTTCTTGTAGTTTTGCATGTTTCCAGAGAGAAATAGGGAGCAAAGTAACAGTGCCAATAATGACAATAGCTATCAAATAATGGAAATAACCGAAGGCATCTCCAAACAAGCCACTCAAACTATAAAGACCACCACTCACAGTCGCCATCACTGAAACCTGAAAGGTAAAATCTGTCCCTGCATATTCTTTTCGACTGTAGTGCATAACTAAGGTCAACATAACAACCAACAACATTGCTGAGAATGCATCCTCTAAAGCATTTACGGCATAAACTCCCCAAATATTGAGTTGAATTTTCTGTTCGTAGGCATAAGCTAAATAGGTATAAGCTGCTAAGCTCATAATTTTAAATACTGAAAAAACAATTAAGGCCGTAGGTCTAGAGAAGTATTTAAGCAGCCAACCTGCAATTGCAGCCCCTGCCAGTGCCGCTACAGCACCGAGCATCGTGATATAAACGCCAATCTGAGTAAAACTTAGTCCCATATCAACCATTAAAGGTTTAAGTAATGGTCCAGCTAAACCATCTGCTACTTTAAAAGTAATAAGTACAACCAACCAAGAACGAAGCTCTTTATTTTGAGAGAAATAACTCAAGTAGGCCTTAATCTTTATGACTAAGTTTTGTTGGTTAAGTTGAAGTTCATTATTTGAATGAGAAGTGTGTTTAGGTTCTTTAAATAATAAAATGGGTAACGTATTTAAAAACACCAAAGCTGCTAATAACAAAAAAGTGGGTTGCCATGTCAACCAGTCTAAACACCAGAGTACGGCGCCTCCCCCGACAATAAAACCGAGCCGGGAACCGATCACCTGAAATGTATTTCCCCAATGTTGCTGGTCATGCTGTAACAAATTGACGGCCAAAGCATCGGTTGCAATATCTTGTGTTGCTCCTGTTAAGTTCATTAAAAGAAGCGAAATAAAAAAGGCAAATAGATAAATAGGCTGATCTAAAGCTTGAATGGGGAAAAAAGACAAAATACACAGCACAGCTACCATCAAAAACTGCGTAGGTAAAATCCAACTACGATAGTGCCCCAAATGGGAAAGTGCATGTCGGTCAACCCACGGCGCCCAAAAGATCTTAATTGACCATGGCAACATGAGTAAGCCAAAGCCACCAATATGGGCGAGTGATACACCTTGCGCCCTTAAAATAACGGGTAAGGCATGGGTCATAAACCCTACAGGTAACCCTTGCGCCCAATATAAGGAAAATAGCAGAAGATACAGATTTTGCTGCCGAAACATATATACCTACTTTTTATTTCTTTAATGAGGAATAACATCAAATATCATGTTGTTCTTACATTTTGCCAATGAAGCATATATTTCAAAAGATTAAGATTAAACAAGGACAAGTTAAAATTTAAAAAAATATGGATCAACATTTCCCTAATTTACCTCATTTGGTACCTCAACGCGGCACTGCGTTAAGCCGGGCACTATTTAAGAAACTTTTTTTAGCGCAAGGTTGGACCATTGAAGGCGAAGTTCCTAATTTTCCAAAAGCAGTTGCAATTATTTCACCACATACGTCTAACATTGATGGGTGGTATGGTTTTCTTGCTATTTTCGGATTAGGTATCCAGATTACTGTTTTGGGTAAAGATGCTCTTTTTAAACCACCTTTTAAACGGGCGTTAGATTGGGCGGGTGTTATTCCAGTTAAACGTGACACAGCCAATGGACTAACTGAACAAGTCGTCGCCACGATTCAAAAATATGACAAGATCTGGATTGGGATGGCGCCCGAAGGCACACGTAAAAAAGCAAAAAAAATGAAAAGTGGTTTTTACCATATTGCCGCAAAAGCCCATATTCCCATTGTGATGTTTTCTTTTGATTATGACCATAAAACGATTCACTGCTTAGGTCACTTAGACCCAAGTGGAAACTATGATGAAGATCTACAAAAGATTTTTGACCGCTATGAAGGAAAAATTTCACCAAAAAATCGCAATTGGCTTGCCGAACCTTTACAAAATCTAGTGAAAAAAACCTAGCAAAAATTGAGCGAATCTGGTCTTATGGCCCTTCTTAATTTATCTCGACATAGATTATTTTTAAAGATGAAAATTGCTCAATTTGCCAGTATTGGATTTATCTCTCTAGCACTCTTTGGCTGTGATAAATTTAGCAAAACACCAACGCCGACTACCTCAATTAAAGCCCGTGAACCTGTCATTGCGCTTGCTTTAGGTGGCGGTGGAGCAAAAGGATTTTCACATATTGGTGTGATCAAGGTTTTAGAGTCTCATGGAATTAAACCTAAAATTGTAACGGGTACCAGCGCTGGTAGCTTTGTTGGAAGTATCTACGCGAGTGGGCAAACACCTTATCAATTGCAAAGTCTGGCTCTGAAATTACAAGAGTCTGATATCCGTGATTTAACCCTTAATCGTCAAGGTATTATTCTCGGACAAAAGTTACAAGACTACGTTAACCGTAATGTTGGCAATAAACCGATTGAGAAATTCCCAATCCGTTTTGCGGCTGTGGCAACTCGTCTTGATAATGGTCAAAAAGCAGACTTTATTAAAGGTAATGCAGGTCAAGCTGTACGTGCCTCTTGCAGCATTCCAAATGTGTTCGTCCCTGCTACAATCGGCAATCAAAAATATGTAGATGGCGGCCTAGTCAGCCCAATTCCTGTAAAAACAGCTCGTGATATGGGTGCAGATATTGTGATTGCAGTTGATATCTCCGCGCGTCCGGCAGGTAACCGCCCAGCCAATATGTGGGGATTACTTGATCAGACGATTAATATCATGGGCCAACAAAGTATTAATGAAGAACTCAAGCAAGCAAATGTGGTAATTAAACCTAAAGTTGGTCATTTAGGTACACTAGACTTGAAATCCAGTAATGAAGCAATTTTGGAAGGTGAAAAAGCTGCTCAAGCTCAAATGCGTCAAATTGAAGGTGCAATTGCAAACTTCAAAAAATCTCCAGCAGCATTTAAGGCCGCGCCACGCTCTAAATTCTAATTGAGGTGGTTTTTTTCTATCCACATTTCCTATCATCTGCTACAGTGGTAAAAGTGATATTAGTCACTTTTACCCATCATAAAGATATATAAAAGAGCAGATTTATGGAATTTGTTGTACAACCTTGGCACTGGTTTGTATTGGGTATCTTACTTATTCTTTCTGAACTGATTCTACCTGCCTTTGCCGCACTCTGGTTTGGTATTGCCGCCATTATGGTGTGCATTCTCTATTGGTTATTTCCAGATATTAGCCTCACAACGCAAATTGTGTTGTGGATAATATTATCAGTGCTATGCACCATTCTTTGGTTCAAGTTTATTAAACCCTTATCAATTGATAAAACGAAAGCGGGCCTCCCCCGTGAAGCAACAATTGGTCAAATTGGAATGGTTATTCAAACTGGTCTAGACCATGATCAAATTATTGTTCGCTTTCCAATGCCTATTTTAGGGGCCGATGAGTGGAATTGTCGGAGCACCACTCCTGTTAAAGTGGGCGATCGTGTCAGAGTTATTGACATTTCGGGTAATGACTTAATTGTTCAAACCCACAGTACTTCATAAACATTAAAGATAAAGAGAGGGTATTTTCATGCCAGTCGGTACTATTATTGTTTTAGCCTTTTTGGCTTTTGTAGGTGTTACCATTTTTAAAGGGGTTCGTATTGTTCCTCAGGGCTACAAATGGATTGTCCAACGTTTAGGTAAATATCACACGACCCTTAATCCGGGACTTAATTTTGTGATTCCCTATATCGATGAAGTGGCTTATAAAATTACCACGAAAGATATTGTGCTCGATATTCCATCGCAAGAAGTGATTACACGTGACAATGCCGTATTGCTCATGAATGCTGTTGCCTATATTAATTTAACCACACCAGAAAAAGCAGTTTACGGTATTGAAAACTATACATGGGCGATTCAGAACCTTGTACAAACATCATTACGTTCTATTGTCGGTGAAATGGATCTAGATGATGCTTTGTCTTCACGAGATCACATTAAGGCTAAGTTAAAAGCTGCTATTTCTGACGATATTTCAGATTGGGGCATTACCTTAAAAACAGTCGAAATTCAGGACATTCAACCGTCTCATACCATGCAAGCTGCCATGGAAGAGCAAGCTGCCGCAGAACGTCAACGTCGTGCTGCTGTTACCAAAGCCGATGGTGAAAAACAGGCTGCTATTTTAAGTGCAGAAGGTCGTTTAGAAGCTTCTCGCCGTGATGCAGAAGCACAAGTCGTGTTAGCTGAAGCTTCTCAACGTGCAATTGAAATGGTGACCAGTGCAGTGGGCGATAAAGAGATTCCGGTTGCTTACCTTTTGGGTGAACAATATGTAAAAGCAATGCAGGATATGGCGAAATCAAATAATGCTAAAACTGTGGTTTTACCTGCCGATGTTTTAAATACAATTCGCGGTATTATGGGAAAGCATAATTAATTCCATTACTTCAAATAAGTAATTGAAATCAAAACGGTGACTATCATGTCGCCGTTTTTTATGCTTTATATTATTGGTTTTTTAGTCTTTTCTGATCTTTCAACGGTAGCTTCTTTACGACCAAATCATAAGAATCATGAATTAAGTCTTGAAGTAAATCGCTTGTTAAGTTCTTATGGGGTGTAATCGAAATCCAGTGTTTTTTATTCATGTGATAACCCGGAATAATAAATGAATAAAGCTCCTGATATTCCTGACTCTTATACGGATCACACTTCACATTAATCATTTTGACGCCTGCCACTTCCGTTGTCAGCATGAATATTTTCTCTAAAATTTTAAAAACTTCATAGTCTGGACCAAAAGGATGAGTCTGTTGATTAAAGGGAAGATTACGCGCAATTTCAATTGCTTTTTGATGGAGTTGTTCACCATTCATTCTTTTTCTCCTTTATTCATTTCGCATGAATAGAAGTTATGAATATTGATTTAATATTATTAGTTCGTACGCGCTAAAAGAAATTGTGAGATATCCACTAATTCTTTTGCATTATCACCAAAATGAGCTAAGGCTTCAAAAGCTTGATCGTGCAATTCTTTTGCATAGATCTGTGCTTGTTCAAGACCCATTAACGCTGGGTATGTCGATTTTTGCACTTGCTCATCCTTACCAGCAGTTTTACCCAAAGCTTCAGTACTCGACGTAATATCGAGAATATCGTCTAACACTTGAAAAGCTAATCCAATCGTCTGCCCATATTGGCGCAATTTTGGAATTGCTTGATCCGTTCCAGAAAAGATAGTGACTGCACCCATCATAATTGCGGCCTGAATGAGCGCACCAGTTTTATTGCGGTGGATATTTTCAAGTTCGTCTTGAGCAATTTGCTTGCCTTCAGCTTGTAAATCTAATACCTGTCCACAAACCATTTTAGAGCTAGCTGTAGCCAAAATTTGGACTTGCTTTAATACAATTGTGGCATCTGTACCCTGCCCTTGTTCATCGAACAAACGGCTACCTAAAACCTCAAAAGCCATTGATTGTAAAATGTCGCCTGCAAGCAAAGCAGTATCTTCACCAAACGCAACATGACAAGTCGGCTGACCACGACGCAGCAAATCATTGTCCATACAAGGCAAATCATCGTGCACTAGTGAGTAACAATGAATGAGTTCGACTGCAACCGCAGCACGACGAGCAGCCGCAAAATTTGGATTTGGCTGTAAAGAAGCAGTGGCATAACATAAAGCCGGACGCACACGTTTTCCACCAAGCATAACTGCATGGTGTACTGCACTTTTTAAAGGCTCTGGAATTGAGAACGCGGCCAATGTCGTCAATAAATCTTGTTGAATACGTTGTTGAGCTTGTTTTAAAACATCCGCATTAACTTGAGAGAGTGATGACACAGTCGCCTCGATAAAATCAGTTGAGAAATTTTATTGAATGTAATGAAGCATTCATGCGCTACATCATACACGATTCACTGTCAAAAGTGGTTGCTGAGTTTTTAAAGGCAGGCGTAAAAAAGCCTCTACATATTGAGAGGCTTTTTATTTAGAGGAAGTTTAGAAACTGTCACCCGGAACACGCACCCAACCTTCCATTAATACACGTGCACTACGACTCATAATGGCTTTTTTAACCGCCCATTGGTCATTAACAAGTTCAGCTTGAGCGCCAACACGTAATGTTCCAGATGGATGCCCAAAACGTACCGCTTCACGTTCGCCACCACCAGCCGCTAAATTCACCAATGTACCCGGAATGGCAGCAGCAGTGCCAATCGCAACTGCTGCTGTTCCCATCATGGCATGGTGTAGTTTACCCATCGACAAAGCACGAACAAGTAAATCAACATCACTCTCTGAAACTGGCTTACCACTCGAAGCGGTATAGTTTTTTGGTTTAGAAACGAAAGCAATTTTTGGTGTGTGCTGACGTGCAGCTGCTTCTGAAATATCTTTAATTAAGCCCATTTGTACAGCACCATACGCACGAATTTTTTCAAAACGTGCCAGTGCTGCCGCATCGCTATTAATATGATCTTGTAATTCAGTGCCTTGGTAACCCAAATCTTCTGCATTTAAGAAAATGGTCGGAATACCAGCATTAATAAATGTCGCTTGGAAACGACCAATATCAGGAACGTCTAATTGGTCAACCACGTTTCCTGTCGGGAACATATCGCCGCCTTCTTCACCATCATCGGCTGGATCTAAAAACTCAATTTGAACTTCAGCAGCTGGGAAAGTCACCCCATCCAGCTCAAAATCACCAGTTTCTTGAACTTGGCCATTGGTGATAGGTACATGCGCAATAATAGTTTTTTGAATATTTTTTTGCCAAATTCGCACCGTACAGAGGCCATTTTCTGGAATACGATCTGCATCGACCAAACCATTTGAAATAGCAAAAGAGCCAACCGCAGCAGTTAAGTTTCCGCAGTTACCACTCCAGTCTACAAAAGGCTGATCTATTGAAACCTGACCAAATAAATAATCTACATCATGCTCTGGCTGAGTACTTTTAGCGAGAATAACAGTTTTGCTGGTACTAGAAGTGGCTCCCCCCATCCCATCAATTTGTTTTCCATAAGGGTCTGGACTACCAATTACACGTAGTAAGAGCTGATCTCGTGCTTGTCCTGCAACTTGGGCTTTTTCCGGCAAATCATCAAGCTTAAAAAATACACCTTTACTGGTTCCACCACGCATATAAGTTGCTGGAATTTTAATTTGCGGTACTGAGCTCATATCAACTGTTATCCTTACTATTATGTTCTTCTATATCAAAACAAGCATTCTTGTTTACCCTTCTCTTCATCTTAAATTGTTTTAAGGTCAAGAGATAGCACTCTGCTTTTATACATCAATCGTATTGACGTGAGCATATTTTGAGAATTTAGCAATGTGCTTGCAATGACTTAATCTAAGCAAAATCTAAGAAAAAAAGTCTATATGAAATTATATTTTTTAGAACACTTTTCACTCGATATTGAAATATTAAACACAAATTATTGATTTTAAATATTTTTTAAGAGTACTTTTCAGTCACTCGTTATTAATTTGTAGGCTAGGCTAAAATAACTCCATCTATTAGAATAATTTACTTATTCATTGTGAGTGAAGACCTTTGACCAACGAATCTTCTACACTGCAACGAGGACTAAAAAATCGACACATCCAATTAATTGCTATGGGTGGAGCAATTGGTACCGGATTATTTTTAGGCTCGGCGCAAGTGATTCAATCTGCGGGACCATCCATTATTTTAGGATATGCCATTGGCGGCTTAATTGCGTTTTTGATTATGCGCCACTTGGGAGAAATGATTGTTGAAGAACCTGTTGCAGGATCGTTCAGCCATTTTGCTTATAAATATTGGGGGAAATTTCCTGGATTTTTAGCTGGATGGAATTATTGGATACTCTATGTTCTGGTTGCGATGAGTGAACTCACCGCTGTGGCCAAATATATTAATTATTGGTGGCCCCATATCCCAGCATGGACTTCTGTCTTATTTTTCTTTGTCGTAATCACGGCAGTTAACTTAACCAACGTTAAATTTTATGGTGAATCTGAATTCTGGCTCGCCATTATTAAAGTAACTGCGGTCATCTCTATGATTGTTTTTGGCCTTTATTTGTTGTTTACAGCAGATGTTGGTTCAAGCATTTCATTTAGCAACCTTTGGACACATGGTGGCTTTTTTCCAAATGGCTTTAGTGGCCTGTTCTATATGTTAGCTTTCTTAATGTTCGCCTTTGGCGGTATTGAGCTAATTGGTATGGCAGCGGCTGAAGCAAAAGATCCGAAAAAAACCATTCCAAAAGCAATTAACCAAGTCGTTTTCCGTATCTTAATTTTCTATATCGGTTCATTGACAATTTTGCTTTCATTAGTGCCATGGAACCAGTTAGATCTTGGTGGTCTCGACAAAAGCCCATTCGTTATGATTTTTAGCCAAATGGGAATTGGTTGGGCTGCACATCTTCTTAACTTTATTATTTTAACTGCTGCTTTATCTGTTTATAACAGTGGTATGTTCGCAAACAGCCGTATGTTATACGGTCTAGCTCAACAAGGTAACGCTCCAAAAGTTTTCAAAAAAGTAAACAAACAAGGCGTACCTGTTCCAGCCGTATTACTTTCTGCATTGTTAATTTTTGGTTGTGTACTGTTGAACTACTTTGTACCCGAAAATGCATTAAGTCACTTAATGTATATCGTCGTTGGTGCATTAGTATTGAACTGGGCAATGATTAGTTTGACTCACCTCAAATTTAGATCAGCAATGAAAGCAAAAGGTGAAAAAACTCACTTCCCTGCACTTTGGGCACCATTTAGTAACTATTTGGTTTTAGGCTTTATTGCAGTTGTTCTCTACATTATGTGGAGCCAAGGTTTCAAAGAGTCAGTGATGATGATTCCAATCTGGATCGTTCTCATGTTTGTACTATTTAAATTATTGAATTCTAAAAAACAATAATTCTATATTTCATACTTAAATACAAAAAAGCCTCTGTTTCGACAGGGGCTTTTTTTATTCATAATCAGAAAATTATGCACTGTAAAAATTAAAATTTCATCGATAATAAAATTAGAAGTTATGCATATTTATACTGACGCGAACAGTAAGCTCGTTCAATTTCTGGTAAACGTAATTGCTGATGTTTAGTTTTACGCCCTGCCATACGTTTGCGCCAGAGCTTAAAACTGTTGGTTTTCAGGTTGTATCTCATTAAACGAATAACTTCGCTTTCACTTAAGCCATACTCTCGCTCAATTGCTTCAAATGGAGTGCGATCTTCCCATGCCATTTCAATAATTCTAGATAAGTCCTGTTCAGCAATTTTTTTCATGTTATGCCCTTTTGAATTATACGGTAGCAAAATCTGATTTTTAACAAACAACTCTCTGGTAATAACGCTATCTACCCGATTGCTTGCCTTAAACCTTTTTCGTGTTTTGCTTTAGATCATAGAAAGATAAACATGAATTTTTTGTGATTTTTTAACTTTATAAGCTGTAATTTTCTACACGGCATAAGTGGTTGTGAAACCATTGAGTGGCTCAACTTTATCTTTATTACCCACTATGGCAAAAGTTTTAATACTTAAAACATGAAAAAGCCATTGCCTTAGCAATAGCTTTTTTGTTTATAATCATAAAATTATGCGCCCTTAGCTTAACTGGATAGAGCAGTTGCCTCCTAAGCGACCGACGTGGGTTCGAGTCCCGCAGGGCGCACATAACATATAATATAAATAGTTTATAGTTGAAGACCATATATAGAAGAACATAATAAATATTTATCTTTTTGTAGAAAAAGATAATAGATAAGGAGTATCAATTATATCTTCTATAAATTTTTCAATATTCCTTAAATTTACTTTTGGCAATACAACCATATTTTCATAAAAAAAATATTGATTTAAATTTAAGTCATCCTCTATTGTTTGATTTAATCTGATTGGATCATAAAAATTAAAAGTATATATTTTATCAAATATCTTAATATCTACTTCAAAACATCCTTTCGACTCAACCACCCAAGCATACTCAGAAAAATCATCGGATAAATTTAGAATATAATTTTTCATACAGTTCCTTTAATTTTAAAATACTCTTAAGACACTGTTCCAATTTTAAATTTTCATATATAAACTTAATCACAGTAATTTAGATTTAAAAGCCATTTTTTAGTTTCCAGGAGATCTTTTTTAATCTTTCTTTGATCATTTAAATATCTATTATCTATAAAATATTTAACTTGACATAAATTCTTTTTATCATAAAGAGTTAAATCGTTTTCTGATATCCTCCTCATATCTTGTGCAATAAGTAATAAAGGAATATATATATCCACATCTTCATGTTTTTTTAACTCTTTAATTATATAGACATAATTAGTTAGATTCACAACAGTTGATGCATTAAAACCTTGCTAAAAATAATACTCCTTATTAATTTCTACTGCTCTACAACCCCTAAGAAAAATAATCAAACATACTAAAAAAGGTCTCATATTATTTCCTTTATCCAAATAAAACCTCATAGCTTTATTTTAAAATTATTTTATTTCACATCTTTTATATAAAAATTTAGAACTGCTTAGTTTCCACATCATAACCGTCACATTATATTAACCCATAAGGCACAAGCATAGCGCAGTGATGCCTATAGATGATAAACTATAAGACCAGAGTTCTGAACAATACCCGATTCAACAGCTCTTACTATTTATAACCATTTTGTTCTCATTTAAATAAAAACAACCTGAACCATGATAGCCTGCCCCACCATCAATCGAATAATAATATTGAGTATTTAACTTTAGCTGCTTGGGTTTCACAATCTCTTTAAATCCATTTGGTTTAACTCCATAAGTCCATTTATAGGTATAATCATTTTTAAAATTAAACCATTTTATTCCCCTATTTATCTTAATCTCCCATACTATTTCTTTCAATGTACCGACAGGAACAGCACTATTATCCATTACATAAAATCGAAAACCACTATCAAGCTTTTTTGCATCACTTTTAGATAGCTGAAATATAATTCCGCTATTAGCATTACCCGAAACAAGTAAATCAACTGTACCAGAGCATGCCACTAACACTAGTATAAATAGTAAGCTATACAAATTCCTCATTACCAGCTACCTCCAGCACCACGGTTTTTTTATAATGTTACCCCTTAATCTTAAAATTTACATTCAGTAATACTTACTATCTCATTCAAATATCTATTTATATTTATTAAATTTTCTTGACTAGAGTTTACTTCAAAATTTATAATCTTTAATTATATCCTTTAATACTCATAATTAGTTTCCAAATTATTTATAGAGCCAATAATATAAAAATTTTAATTTCCATCTTTAATATAAATCTTACTTGTTATAGGCAAAACGCCAAATTTACTCTGAATTACAGAATTCCAAGTATCTTTATCTTTCAACTCATCTAAAATATAAAAAACAACTATTTTATTTCCTTTAGAATAAAGATTACCGCACTCTCTCTTCAAAATTTCATTTGTAAATACTACTCCTTCATATATATTTTCTTCAGTATTATCTAAAACAATAGTTATCATTGTATTATCATCAACAAAAACATTTCCCTTACTAAGCTCAACTATTACCCCACTTACAATATATGTTTCAATATTACCTTTTTCAACATTATCCCACCACTCACTTGTTCCATATAAACCATATACTCCACTTAAACCACTATTAGTCGTACTATCCAGGGTCAAAGCATGTGTAGACCTAATCTCATCTTTCCCATTTTTTTCCAACCATATTTTTAAATCAAAAATCAATTTATATCCTTGATCAATCAGTGCACAATTCTCTATCATTTTATTTAATCTTTATCCATTTTATACTTTACAATCATCTAAATTATTTATCATTTTTAAAAAAATTATTGTACAACTCCTCTCTTCCATCATAGAAAAACAAGTCATCAATTTTTTCAAACAAGTAAAAATCACCTATTATTTCTTTAAGCCCATTAAAAATAAGACCTTTTGAATTAGATTTTAGTCCTAATGATAATTTTTCAATTAATGAAGAGTGGTTGTCACAATATGAAAATATTTTAATTAAAGAATGAATTTCTTCCTTACAAGGTATATCTACAGTAAGAGTAAGCAAAAAAGCTTTCATATAAAATAAAGTGTTCTTTTCAACTTCGGGAAAGCTAACGTATCCCGAAAAAACTCTCCTATTAACTCCACTTTGGTTATAAATAATATCATTTTTATTACCATCAGCAGGCAAAATAATATCTTTATTTAATTTAATATAACCCACATAGTTATAGGCTATAATATTAATTTCATCTTCATTCATATTAAAAACCTACAACCCATCATTATAGAATAATTTTAACCCCCACCCTTAATATAAACCCTATTAAGTAATGGAGAAACACCTAGTTTTTCTTCTACTACCCAATTCCAAACATCATCCTCTTTTAATTTATCCAAAATATAAATGGATACTATTTCATTTCCAACTTTATAGAGCTCTTTACTTATAGCCTTTTCTTTTTCATTAGTAAAAACTATATCTTGAAATATTTCTTTATCAGTTCCATTTACTTTAATTGTAATCATGGTACTTCCATCTATAAATGGATTTTCTTCATTTATTTCAACTATTAACCCTCTAACATAGTAATTTTCTATATTACCATTTTCAAATTTCCACTAAACACTCTATTTATTATAAAAAATAGGACTTAATAAAGCCCTATTTCGATAGAACAATATACTTAATCCTTCACTTCAGCCAACAACGTTTCAGCTGCAAGTTTGCCTAAATTATTAGAAGCAAGTGGGCTATCGCCTGTTAATAGTTTACGGTCTCTATGACATTGCCCTGTAATGCCACTATTCAAAATTTCTACGCCTAATTTTTCAAGGTTTTCACCGACGAACCAAGGTAAAGCACCTGGCATATAGCCAATATCGATATTCGCCCCTGCATCTAATGAATCGGGGAATACACAAATTTGATAGCCTTTAAAAATATAGTTTTCAGGCGCTTCGTCTACAGCCGCAGCCAATAACGCAGCAGGTCCATGACATAAGGTAATAATAAATTTATCTTGTTCAACTGCCCATTTAAGAACTTTTTTTACGTCAAGGCTATGTGGAATCTTAGCTAATACACCATGCCCACCCGGAATAAAGACAGCTGCATAAGGTGAGTTTTCCCCCACTACATTTTCTAAAATATCTGCGAGTTTTAGAGGATTTTTTAACTTGTCTGCATATTTCTGAAAGGTCTCTAATACGACTTGTTCTTGCTTTGGCATCGCCCACATTTCAAGCTTGGTAGGATTACCTGAAAGTGTCGCAACATCAATTTCAAAGCCAGCATTATCTAAATGAAACATCGGTAAAAGCATTTCAACAGGATGATTTCCGGTAGAAAAAAACTTGCCGTTTTGCATTTGAATATAACGCTCATCGGTTGCAATCACTAAGATTTTTTTACTGCCCGTATACGGCGTTGAGTATGTAGTTCCATCATAATCTGTTTTTGGAGCAGTATATTGACTCAGTGAATAAGGCGATGGGAAAAAGGCATTATCTTCAGCCAAATCTGGAGTAGGATTTTTATCATCAATATTTGCGGTATTCATTGTTACTATCCTTTTTCATCAGTATGGAAAGAAATAATAAATTAAGAGCCAATTCTTATTTCTTACTCAATTTATAGGTGAAGTCATAGAACTGGTGCAATCTGCCAATAGAATTTGGCAATTTTTATAGAGAAATAGGCAGAATTTAGAATTATAAAATTCAGTTTAGGCGAACCTGTCGTTCACCTAAACTTTAGTGACTACAGCTTTATGCGTTCATTTCTAAAACGATCTTTCCGATGTGATCACCCTGCTCCATACATTCATGAGCACTTTGTACATCTGAAAAAGCATATGTTTTATAGATTTGAGGTAAACACTTACCTTCTGCCAGTAATGGCCACACATGCTCATGCAAAGATTGGGCAATTTGTGCTTTTTCTTCACTAGTACGCGCTCGCATCGTTGAACCCGTAATCGTGGCACGCTTTAAAATCAATTTTTGTAAATCAAATTCTTTTGCGATTCGCCCCCCCATAAAACCAATAATGACAAGTCGACCATCACGTTTTAAGAGGTTTAAATTTTTCTGGAAATAAGAACCACCTACAATATCCAGAATGACATCAACACCTTGGTCTTGGGTGTGTTTCAAAATTTCTTGCTCAAAATCTTGGGTTTTATAGTTAATTGCCGTGGTCAAATCAGAGAGTGCCTCAACTTTATCTTCGCTTCCAACCGTAGCAAAAGTTTTAATCCCTAAAGCATGACAGATGGCTAAAGCAGTGGTGCCAATGCCACTGGCCCCTCCGTGAATCAATGCTGTTTCATTTGACTTTAAACGGCCGATATCAAATAGATTTGCCCAAACTGTGAAGAACGTTTCTGGAATAGCAGCGGCTTGAGTAAACGATAAATTTTCAGGTATTGGTAATACTTGTGTCGCAGCAACTGCACAGTACTCTGCATAGCCACCACCATTTGTTAAAGCACAAACTTTATCTCCGACTTTGAACTGTTGCACTTGGTCACCTACCGCAACCACCACTCCAGCAACTTCTAGTCCCGGTATTTGAGTAACACCTTTAGGCATTGGATATAGCCCCATACGCTGTAACACGTCAGGGCGGTTAATTCCCGCAGCCTTTACCTCGATTAAGACTTCATCTGTTTGAAGTACTGGAATATTAGCCTCTTGAACTTTTAGAACCTCAGGTCCACCTGGAGTGGTAATTTCAATAATTTTCATGGTTGTTGGAAGGGTCATTCATATACTCCATATCTTGTTTAAATCAATATAACAATGAAGCTAAAATGAAAACATGTGTCTTCCGTTTACTTTGTATAAATAGGCAATTCAAATCAATTTTTAGGCATAAAAAAGCCTAGAATATTCTAGGCTTTTTCACTTCATCAGATTTTAAGCCGATAAATTAAAGAACATTGCTGCGATTAGAATAATTACACCCAATACGATTCGATACCATGCAAATACACGTAACGTATGGCGCTCTACAAATAGCACTAATGCTTTTACAACAAATAAAGCGGCAATAAAGGCTGCAACGAAACCAACTCCAATATTAATCATATTATCAGCGGTAAGTACGTCTGCATTTTTGATCAAGTCAAAAGTTGCTGCACCCAACATGGTTGGCATTGCAAGGAAGAAAGAAAATTCTGTAGCAGCTTTACGTGATAAGCCCGCAAACATTCCGCCTACAATTGTTGCACCTGAACGTGAAGTCCCCGGAATCATGGCAACACATTGAGCAAGCCCGACTAAAAGTGCTTGTTTAAAAGTAATTTTGGTCGCATCGTCTGTCTTATGTTCAAACTGCTTAGATTCAACCC
>Ga0207655_1000704_pt1 | contig 38785 bp, 33 predicted proteins | sample KBSM44metaG_FD_184398 | JGI IMG/M metagenome (GOLD analysis project Ga0207655, IMG submission 184398) | Miscanthus rhizosphere microbial communities from Kellogg Biological Station, Michigan, USA - KBS M4-4 metaG (SPAdes) (version 2) | ecosystem: Host-associated > Plants > Roots > Rhizosphere >...
GTTACCGGGGCATAATCTCTCCCGCGGGCTCAGGGGCACCAGGGCCAGGTGGTGCTCACCGGTAACCTCCCGATGATCAGTCGGGGATCTTCTCCGCAGGAGCGGAGAAGGTCAAGACATAAGGGCCGGGATGAGGGCATCAGCCCGCACCTCTTAAATACTGAACGAAGAACCACACCCGCAGGTGCTTGTCGCGTTCGGGTTCGTCACCACAAAGCGCGAACCTTCCAGACCTTCGGTGTAATCAACCGCACCGCCCACCAGATATTGCAGGCTCATCGGGTCAACCACCAGCGCGACGCCCTGCTTCTCGATAGTCATATCACCATCGTTGATCTGGTCGTCAAAGGTAAAACCATACTGGAAGCCGCTGCAGCCACCACCGGTAATATATACACGCAGTTTCAGATCCGGATTGTCTTCGTCGGCAATCAGGACTTTCACTTTTTTGGCTGCTGCTTCGGTAAATTCGAGCGGCACTGCTACTACGTCATCACTCATTTTATGCTCCCATGAATACTGCTTACTGCAATTGGGTAAAAATCACCCAATTCTTTTTTTCATTATCTAATACCCTGGTAATTCATTCAAGTATTCTGCGACGCGGCTTGTTCTGCATCCTGCTTCGCCAGGGTGCGGGCAAGAATGGTGGAGTATAGCGGTTTTCCACCCAGGAATTGGGCTAATAGTGTCGCGCCAAGACAGGTAATGATCATTGGCAATATGAGCTGATAATTGTCGGTCATCTCCAGAACCAGCACAATCCCGGTCAGCGGCGCGCGCAGGGAGGCGGCCAGAAGCGCTCCCATTCCGGCAATGGCAAACGTACCCGCATCAAGATAATACGCCGGGAAACCCGCCTCTGCGGCCATGCCAAAGGCCGTACCCAGTAAGGTGCCGAGCGCCAGCATCGGCGCGAAAATCCCCCCCGGTGCGCCGGAAGAGAAGCAGAGCACCGTGGTGATCACGCGGGAAATAAACAGGAAAAGCAGCAGGCCGACGCTGAAATTGCCCGCCGCCGCAATGGGGATTAACCCAAACCCACCGCCTGTCGCATTAGGTTCAATCAGGCCGATGATGCCGCACATCCCGCCCAGCAGACCGCCCACCAGCACCCATCGGGTTGTATTACCGCCATGAATACGCTGGAACATATCCTGAGCGCGCAGGATCAGCGTATTAAACAGCGGCCCGACAATGCCAAACACCATGCCGAGGATCAGATACAGCCACAGCGTATTCACCGGCGCATTGGTGAGTTTCCCCACTTCAATCACCGCCCCTTCGCCGTTAAAAATGCGAAAAACGATGCTCGACATTATCACGCCGGTAAACACCGCTTTAATGGAGATGAGGTTGTAACGAAACTGCGCGCGCATCTCCTCAATGATAAAGAGGATCCCCGCCAGCGGCGCGTTGAACGCTGCGGAAAGCCCCGCCGCCGCGCCGGTTGCAAGCAGCGTATGGCGCGCTTCGGCACTGCGCATGCGGAAAAGATCGCCCACCATGCGCCCAACGTTCCCGCCAAGCTGAACCGTTGGCCCCTCTCGCCCAAGCACCATCCCGGCGCCAAGGGTGCCCATGCCACCGATAAATTTCACCGGGATCACCCGCCACCAGCGTACCGGACGCAGCTCTTCCAGCGCCCCTTCGATCTCCGGAATGCCAGAGCCCCCGGCTTCCGGAGCAAATTTGCGTACCAGAAAATAGCCTACCATCGCTAACAGCGCGGAGAGGCCAAACGCCCACACCCAAACCCATCCTCCGCGCTCTGCAAACCCGGCGAGCGTGCCGAGGCGCCAGCCGATCACGGCATTGACCGCTTTTTCAAAGGCGACGCCGACCAGTCCGGCGAGGGTGCCGACCACGGCGGCAGCCAGCAGGATCGCCAGCGGCGTTTTATCGCGGTTGAGCAGCCGTCGAATGCTGATACGGTGTCGTGCCCGTGCTAACTGCTGTTCTTCAAATGAGGAGTTTGCTTTCATTGTCTGTTCTTATCGTCATACAAATCGCCGCAAGGATTTTACCAGAGACCGTCGCGTCGTCTGCTGAAAAATCCTTAACAATTGTTTATGCATTAATGGGGCAAAAATTTCATAACGTTCAGCGAATCACTTAGAATAGTGTGCTTAACCATTTTATACGAACCAGGAACGATGCCATGAGCAAGTCTGAAAACCTCTACAGTGCAGCCCGCGAGCTTATTCCGGGTGGCGTGAACTCACCCGTCCGCGCGTTTACCGGCGTAGGCGGCACGCCGCTGTTTATTGAACGTGCTGACGGCGCGTACCTGTTTGATGTCGACGGCAAAGCCTATATCGATTATGTCGGCTCCTGGGGTCCAATGGTGCTGGGTCATAACCACCCTGCCATTCGCAACGCGGTGATTGAAGCGGCTCAGCGCGGCCTGAGCTTCGGTGCGCCAACCGAGATGGAAGTTAAAATGGCGGAACTGGTTACCGAGCTGGTGCCGACAATGGACATGGTGCGCATGGTGAACTCCGGCACCGAAGCCACCATGAGCGCCATTCGCCTGGCGCGCGGCTTTACCGGCCGCGATAAAATTATCAAGTTCGAAGGCTGCTACCACGGCCACGCGGACTGCCTGCTGGTGAAAGCGGGTTCCGGCGCGCTGACGCTCGGCCAGCCGAACTCGCCGGGCGTACCGGCTGATTTCGCCAAACACACCCTCACCTGCACCTATAACGATCTCGACACCGTTCGCGCGGCGTTCGAGCAGTATCCGCAGGAGATTGCCTGCATCATCGTTGAGCCGGTCGCGGGTAACATGAACTGCATCCCACCGCAGCATGAGTTCCTGCCGGGCCTGCGCGCCCTGTGCGATGAGTTCGGCGCGCTGCTGATCATCGACGAAGTGATGACCGGTTTCCGCGTAGCGCTGGCGGGGGCACAGTCTTACTACGGCGTAGAGCCGGACCTGACCTGCCTCGGCAAAATCATCGGCGGCGGCATGCCCGTCGGCGCATTCGGTGGCCGTAAAGACGTGATGGAAGCCCTGGCCCCGACCGGCCCGGTTTACCAGGCGGGAACGCTGTCCGGTAACCCCATCGCGATGGCCGCCGGTTTCGCCTGTCTGACAGAATTGGCGCAACCGGGTATTCACGAAACCCTGACCGACCTGACCACGCAGCTGGCAAACGGCCTGCTGGAAGCGGCAGAAGAAGCGGGTATTCCGCTGGTGGTCAACCACGTTGGCGGGATGTTCGGGATCTTCTTTACCGATGCGAAAACCGTGACCTGCTATCAGGACGTGGTGAAATGCGACGTGGAACGCTTCAAGCGCTTCTTCCACCTGATGCTGGAAGAGGGCGTGTATCTGGCACCGTCAGCGTTCGAAGCGGGCTTTATGTCCGTGGCGCACGGCAAAGAAGATATCAACAACACCATCGACGCGGCGCGAAAGGTATTTGCGAAGCTGTAAGGGCATTGCCGGGTGGCGCTAACGCTTACCCGGCCTACGATGTTCTCCCTCTCCCCGTGGGAGAGGGAGCAAACACTAAAACGGCAATCTCAGGATTGCCGTTTACTTTTATTACCGGCTCTGCTTTCTCAACAGGTAAATAAAGTACGGCGCCCCGATAAAGGTCGACAGCAGACCCGCCGGGATCTGATACGGGAACAGCACCATCCTTCCGCACCAGTCTGCAAAGACCAGCATCACACCGCCCGTCAGGGCTGACATCACGATATGCGGCATCGTCCGGCGGAAACCCATCATTCTGGCGATATGCGGCGCCATCAGCCCGACAAAACTTAATGGACCGATGGTCATCGTTGCCGCAGCCGTCAGGCACGCCGCCAGCAGCAGCAGCCCTACGCGCGTTGGCGTCAGCGCCATCCCCACCGCCCGCGCGGTTTCACCACCGAGCGGCAAAATGGTCATCCAGCGGCGGCATAGCGGCACAATCGCCAGCAGAACAATCATCACGATCCCGGTATTAACCACCTGTCTGCCGGTGGCGCCGTAGGTTGAGCCTGCAATCCAGGTCAGGATTTGCGCCATGCGCGGATCGCCGCTCGCCTGCAGCATCATCAGCAGCATGGTAAACGCGGTGCTGAGCGCCATCCCCGCAAGCAGCATACGGTGAGGCGAAAAACCGCCGCGGCCGGAGGCAATCAGGATAATCAGCAGCGTCACCGCCGCGCCAATGCTCCCGGCAGGCATCAGCCAGCCGAAGGCATTTCCCGGCACCAGGAACAGCATCAGCACCACGCCAAAGGCAGCTCCGGAGCTGATCCCCAGCACTTCCGGGCTTGCCATCGGGTTACCGGTCAGGCGCTGAATAATACAGCCCGCCACCGCCAGCATCACGCCCGCGATCAGCGCGGAGAAGATGCGCGGCCAGCGCCACTGCATCAGTTCAGTGAGTAAATCACCCGTCGCCCAGTGCCAGCCCGTCGCGTCGCGCCCCAGAGAAAGGGCCGCAAACGATGCCACGATCAGCACCGCCAGCCCGGCCAGGCTAAACCACAGAACCGACTGACGCTCGGCGTGGACCTTGTCCCCGGCATCCATTGCCGGGGCGCTGATGCTGCGCAGTCGCGGCAGGAGCCACAGCAGCAGCGGCGCACCGATCAGCGCCGTCACCGAACCGGTGGAGACTTCCATCCAGACCCGCGCCAGCCAGAGAATAATTTGGTCGGACAGCCAGAGGATCAGCGCCCCAATCAGCGGTGCCAGCATCAGACGCGCGAGCAGGCGGCGCGCACCGAGCATTTTCGCCAGCAGCGGCGCAAAGAGGCCGATAAAGCCGATAATGCCAACCGCGTTCACCAGCAGGGCGCTTAGCACAATCGCCAGAGTTAACGCCGCAAGGCGAGCCAGTGACAATGCCAGCCCGAGGTTGCGCGCCACCCCGTCGTCCAGCCCCATCAGGGTGAGCGGACGCAGCAGCAGCAAGGTGAGTACCACGCCGCCAGCCAGCTGCGGCCACAGGCGCTGCACCACGCTCCAGTCGGTCTGGGTCAGCGTTCCGGTACTCCACAGGAACATGCTTTGCAGCTGATCGTGATGGAAAAGCACCAGCAGCTGGTTGATGGCCCCGCAGTAGAGGCTCACCACCAGACCCGCCAGAATCAAGGTAACCGGAGAGAGACGTTTCCCCCACGCCACGCCGAAGACCAGCGCGCCCACCACGCAGGCACCCGCCAGTGCCGCAAACTGTGACGTTAACGCTCCCGGCAGCGCCCACAGCGTGGTGATAGTAATGCCGAGCTGCGCGCCGGTGGCGACGCCCAGCGTGGTCGGCTCCGCCAGCGGGTTACGCAGCACCTGCTGGAACAAGACGCCCACCAGGCCTAACCCGGCGCCGACCAGCAGCGAGATCGCCAGGCGCGGCAGCAGGCTGTAGTGGAACAGCATTTGCTGAATGTTGTCGATATCCGGCGCGGCAAAGGCTGCGCCCCACTGTCCGCGCGGTAGCGCCGTCGACAGGTTGAACCAGGTCAATGCCAGCGCGGCGAGGAAAATAAGGGTCAGCAGCAGCGCAGGAAAGCGGGCAATACGCGTATTCATGCTTTGCCTCCCATCGCGTTATCCAGCACGCGGGCAAAATGCATGGCCGACAGCGTCGCGCCGTAGAACCATACCGCAGGCGCTCGCTGGAAGCGCTGCTCGCGCACGAACGGCATCGCCTGCCAGAGCGGGGTGGCCATCAGCGCCTGCATGTCGCGTTCGTTGCCGTGATCGAAGCACAGCACGTCGACGTCGCGGAACTGCGCCAGACGGTCGATCCCCACGGCGGTACTGCCCCAGAAGGTCATCTCCCCTTCCCAGGCGTTACGAATGCCAAAGCTATCCAGCACTTCCTGGAACAGGCAGTTTTTGCCGAAGACCAGCATGTGGCGGGCGTCCAGCAGGGTCACCATCAGCAGCGGGCGGTCGCCGCGGTTGGCAAAGCGCGGCTTCAGGGAGTCGATCAGCGCATCGAATTCGGCGAGGTGTTTTTTGGCCTCAGCCTCACGGTTCAGGAACTGCGCCATCTCGTTGATAGAATTTTTAGCCATGGTCAGCGGCTTTTTACCGTCGCTGAACGAAAACCCGCGGCCGGGGGCAATTTTCGCCATGGTCTCTTCCGACGGGCCATACCCGGCAGACCAGAATAAGAAGGACGGCTTCATTTGCGTCAGCAGCTCAAGGTTTGGCTCGGTACGCAGGCCGATGTCGATAACCGAGTCCGGGAGTTTCGGCTCGTTCACCCACAGGTTGTAGTTGGGAATATCGGCTACGCCATAGGGCGTAACGCCCAGCGCCAGCATCAGTTCGACGGGCAGCCATTCCAGCGCCACGATACGGTGCGGATCAATCCCGGCCGCGTGGGCCCTATTCATTTTGAGCAGCAGCGGAGAGAGCGCCATGGCCGTCAGCAGGCGACGGCGGCTAAGGAGGAGATTATCCAGCATCAGTACACAAAGCTCACCGGTGCAGCCCCGGCAGGGTGAGGCAAAATCCCCATTGGAATACCGTAGATCTGTTCCAACGTTTCGCTGCGCATCAGCTCTGACGGCGTACCCTGAGCGATCGCTTCGCCGCCGCGCAGCGCGACCAGATAATCACAGTAACGTGCGGCCATGTTGATATCGTGCAGGACCGCGATCACCGTCAGACCGCGCTGCTGGCTTAAGCGATGCACCAGTGCCAGAACGTCAACCTGGTGAGCAATATCCAGCGCGGAGGTCGGCTCATCCAGCAGCAGGCAGCGGCTATCCTGCGCCACCAGCATTGCAATCCACGCGCGCTGACGCTCACCGCCGGACAGGCTATCCACCAGACGGTGCGCCAGCGGCTTTAGCCCGACCAGCGCAATCGCCTCTTCCACTTTCTCTCTGTCGGCCACGCCGAAGCGCCCAAGCGCCCCGTGCCACGGATAACGCCCAATCGCCACCAGCTCGCGCACCGTCATCCCTTCCGCCTGCGGCAGCTGCTGCGGCAGGTACGCGACTTTGCGGGCAAAGGCTTTACTGTTCCAGCTCTCCAGCGGCTGACCGTCCAGCAGAATCTCGCCCTCTGACGGCGGCTGATGGCGGCCCAGCATTTTAAGCAGGGTCGATTTACCGGAACCGTTGTGGCCAATCAGGCCCGTGACTTTACCTGCGGGAAATGTCAAAGAGAGCGGATGCAGCAAGGTGCGCCCGGGTACGCGAAAGGAGAGATTGTTGAGCGTGAAGGTGGTGTCGGATTGCGTTTTGTTATCCTGCATGTCAGCCAACTTAAATAAAAAGGGCACGGCGAACCGTGCCCAAAGAGAGATTAGAAGCGGAAGGTCGCGGTAGCCACAACCTGGCGTTCAGCACCCCAGAAGCAACCGTAGGTGTTGAAGCAGCTGGCTACGTACTCACGATCGAACAGGTTGTTCACGTGAAGCGCAACGTTGGAACCGGCCATGCCTACGCGCGCCAGATCGTATCTGACCAGCGCATCAACCAGGGTATAGCTGCCCACGGTGAAGGTATTCGCCGGGTCACCTTTGCTGGAGCCGGTATAACGAACGCCGGTACCCAGCGTCAGGCCAGACAGCGGACCATCAAACAGGGTGTAATCACCCCACACGGATGCCATGTGCTTAGGCACCTGCGCTGGCGTGTTGCCTTTGTACTTAGTGTCGGTGGTGTATTCAGCATCGGTGTAGGTGTAAGAACCCACTACGTTAACGCTCGCAGAGAGTGCCGCTTTCGCTTCCAGCTCTACGCCACGGGCACGGATCTCACCGCCTTCAACAGACCAGAATGAGCCCGCAGGATCTGCCATCAGGTTGTTGGATTTGGTCAGCTGATATACCGCACCGGTGAGCACGATCGGACGATCGCTCGGCACATATTTCACGCCCGCTTCGTACTGTTTACCTTTAGACGGCGCAAATGTCTTACCGCCTTCGCCTACCGTTGATGCAGGTTCGAAAGATTCGCTGTAGCTGAAATATGGCGTTACGCCATTATCAAACAGGTAGTTAACGCCGCCACGCCAGGTGAATTCTTTATCGTCGCGAGAATCGGTAGTGCCTGCAACCCGATCCAGAGAATCCTGTTTGGCCCAGTCGTAACGACCGCCCAGCGTGACCAGCACTTTATCCCACTCGATCTGATCCTGAGCGTAAACGCCGGTCTGCTTCTGCTTGTTCAGCACCTGGTAAGCGCCTGACGGCCCAGGGCGTGAACCGAAATCGAAGTCGCCACGATCGAGGTTATAAATATCGGATGGCGCAACGGATCCGGCATAGCCGAACCAGGAGTCGATGTCATTACGCATGCGCATGAAATCAACGCCAGTCAGCAGAGTATGATCGAGAGAACCCGTCGCGAACTTGCTCTGCAGCTGCGTATCAACAGTGAAGTTTTCCAGCTTCTCGTTATCGATAACATACTGACGAGTCAGCGTGTGTCCCCACTGCGACTGAGGAACGCTCGCGCAAGGGCTTGAGGCCGGATTACTCGAATAGAGCGGATCCGAACACATGCCATAGCCGTAAACGCTATTTTGCGAGGTTTTATTCTGCGCGTAGCGCAGGTTCTGACGCACGGTAAAGGTGTCGTTGAATTCGTGGTCGACGCTATATCCCACCATTTTCTGGTTGCGGGAATAGGTGTTGTTCTTCGCGCCTTCGTTGAAGTTTGTCGGCAGACGATCGCCGTTTGGCAGCGGATCAACCGTTCCCTCTTTAGGCAACCAGCCGTAGTAACCCGTTTCAGGCTCGTTCTGGAAGTAAGAGAGGAACGTGAAGGTGGTTTTGTCATCCGGACGCCAGGAGAAAGATGGCGCGATGGCATAACGCTGCTCGCCTTTATTTTCCTGCTGCGAATTGTTGGAACGCGCAACGCCCGTTAAGCGGTAAGAGTAAACGCCGTCATCGTCGATTGCATCGCTGAAGTCAAAGCCGGTCTGGAACAGGCTGTCTGTTCCGGCTTTGAACTGGATCTCTTTCAGCGGCTCGGTTGTTGGGCGCTTACTCACCATGTTCAGCAAGCCGCCAGGGCTGCTTTTTCCGTACAGAACGGAAACCGGACCGCGCAGGATTTCCGCGCGCTCCAGCATATAAGGGTCAATCACCGCGTCGTTATAGAAGTTGCCCTGCATCTTCAGGCCGTCGAGGTAGTTGTTCTGACTCTGGCCGTCGGCCGCGAAGCCGCGGATCACCAGGTAGTCATAGGTGTTTGATGCACCACGAGTACCCACCGCAACACCCGGGGTATAGCTCAGGGCTTCTTTAACCGAGCGTGGCTGATGCAGCGCCATCTCTTCGGCCGTTACCACAGAAATAGACTGAGGCACTTTTTGAATTGGGGTGTCCGTTTTGGTCCCGGTCGCGGATTGTCTCGCGGCGATGGTCGCAGCAGGCCCCCAGGCACTTTCCTGTGCAGCCGGTGCGGCAGTAACAGTGATAGTTTCTTCTTTTTTCGGGGTTTCGGCAGCGTGTGCAGAAGCAGACAGGCCGGCAACCGCTGTGGCGACGACGACCGCGATTTTACGCAGCGACGTGTTATTTGGCTGAGCAGTATTGGAAAGCGCCATGATGGTTCTCTGATGAAAGAGTGAATGATAACGTAAACGATAATTATTATTATGACCGCAGAATAATATGCGAAACGCTGGCGGCATAGCAAGCAGTAAGCGGCCCTACAAGAATTAAGGGTTTAAGAATTAACCAGATGAAAAGAGAGGGTTAATAAAGTTAGGGAAATGTTCGCAAAAGCCCGCCGGAACGGGCCGGAGGCTTAACGATAGAAGAGCTCAAACGTGGCGACAGAATCAACCTTCCCGGCTTTAACCTCCCCGGTTTTGATGTAGCGGGCTTTAAGGGAGATCTCGACCGGGACGTTGTCCAGGGCGCTGGCTATCGCCGTGTAGCTGTGGTCGAACTGCAGCACCGCGTTACTCTTATCCAGAATTTGAATGCCTATACCGCCCGCAGCATTGTCTCCGGTCGCGATCCTGAGCACGCTGCCGTCCGTCACGCCAGTCGATCCTGTGCTGCTGAACTGATAATCAATTTTTGTTCCGGCGGAGCAGTCTGTGATAGCAATTTTGAAGCTATCGTCGGTCAGAATATCGGAATATTGCCCGCTGAAATCCTGCGAGTTAACCGTTTTCAACGGCACGTAGATGTTTTTATCCACCAGGTTGCAGGTGTTGGCCGTGATACGCACGCTTGTCGGGGAAAAACGGATTTCGCCTATCACGTCGTTATCATAGGTTTCCCGGGAGGTTAACAGCGATGTATTAATATCGCCCTCTTCAACCTTGCCGGTAACGACCAGCTGAGCAGTTGCCCGATAGTTATAATCCGTCGAAAAGCTTCGAATCATGCCGATGTAGCTGCTCGGCCTGATCAGGTCTGCTTCATTATAGTTGGGGGACTGCGTCGTTGAGGCTGCAACACGAACGCCTATTCCCGCAACGTTCGTTTGATAAACACCGGGCAGTACATCCTCGCGCGCGTCAGCATCGCTTAACGAAAGATAGCCCTTGCGCACCTGCACGCTGCTGCTGTCACAGCTCTGGGTGATATCACCCGATTCCACGCTGGCGTCGTAAATAATGGTACCGACCGCAACGTCCGGTTCAAGCTGGATAACGGCGGGGACGTTGAAGGTGACGACCCCACCGTTTCCTCCACCGCCGGTAAATGTACACAGGGCACATGCCGGGAGTGAAAACAGCATTGTGGCGCCAGCCATCGCGCCGACGAGCGTTTCTCTGCTAAGCCTCATTGGCAGTTCACCGTCATTTTCAAAATACCGACCGAACGCGCGGCAGGTAAGCTCCCCGACCAGGCGCACCGCTGGTCGCTATCCTCGCCCCACTGCACATTCAGGGAAACCGCATCGTGCAGGCCGGTGAGCCAGACCTCGCCATCATCACCGACGATAGCCGTTGCGCTTTCCTGGGTGACGAGCGCGCCGAAAGGCACCGGCTTGCCGTGAAAAAGCAGCGTGATAAGCGCGCGTTGACCGACCCGCGCGTCGAAATTAGCCGATACTGCCGCGCCTTTGGTTGGCACAACCTCCAGAGTGGCGGCGGCAATGTCAATGTCTTCACGGTCCTGCGTATTTACCGTAATGTCATTCTTCCGGTAAGCCGTCAGCGAAGGGACAATCGCATTACCAAAACGGTCGGTATAGATCCCGCGACCGTTTTGGACCTTAACGTTATCGCCCTCTTTGATGTGCACAATGGCAAAGGCATCGCGCACCGGTTGCCCGAGCGTCACGCCATGTTCGTGGGCCACGATTGAACCCTGAGCGCTATAGTTCCGCTGGCGGTTATCGCCTCCGTAGCTATAGCCCAGCCCCACATCACCGGACGATACCCGGTAACGGCCGGAAAGACTGCCGCCATAGCCGGAATCGCGATTGGCATAGGTCTGCTGAAGGTTATAGCTGAGGTTATTATTCTCAAGCGCCGTGCCGCCGATCCCCACCTGATGTGAAATAAATCCGCCACTGGCAATGTTGGCGCTATAGGTTGCCCAGGAGTTCGGTAGCCACCGGGAGAGCGGTATGTTGACCATCAACGCCATTTGCCGATCGCTGTCTGCGTCCGGCGTGCGGGTCAGGCTATAGCTTACCGACCAGGTGATACCGCGCCAGCTGGAACTTAAACCTGCGCTAACGCTGCGCTCGTGGCCAGCCATACTCCAGTAATCCTGCTGATAGGTGTTGAGATAAGCCGACCCCCAGTCGGAAATACGCTGAGAAAGGTTAACCTGCATACGGCTGCGGCGATTGTTCGTTAGCCGATAGGTATAAATACCCTCGTCAAGGGTATCGTCGCGCCGATCGATTGCTTCCTGAAAGGTATAAAACCCGGATGTAGAATAGCGGTAGCTGGCCAGCGTGACGGTGGTGTCCGTATCCGGAATATCCTTTGAATACTGGGCCCGCCAGGACAACCCGTTAGCGTCATCACGCCCGTCATTGAATGCCGTACGGGCGGCAGTGACATCCAGTGAAGCGGAACCGAAACGGCCAAGATCGGCACCGCCCCCTGCCAGCATCGCGTGATACTGCGATGCACCAAGCGCGCCAGCGTAGGCCGTTATGCCATAAGGCAGGCCGTAGACGGCTGTCCCTTGCATAAAGGTGGGTTCATCTTCACCCTCATTGCTACGATAGCGTCCGGCCGCCAGCGAATATTTAAATCCGCCCTCGCGCTGCAGCACCGGCACCGACGCACTGGCCTGAATAAAACTGCGTTTAGAGCCGTCGGCCTCTTCTACCGTTACTTCCAGATCTGCGCCTGAGGTCACCTGACTTAAATCGCGGATCTCAAAGGGCCCCGGCGAGACATTGCTTTGGTAAATGGTATAACCGTTTTGCTTGATGGTGACCTTCGCATCACTGTTCGCAATACCGCGCACTACGGGGGCAAACCCCTGCTGGCTGGTGGGCAGCATCGAGGTATCCGTTTCCAGCTTCATGCCGGTCATTTGCACGCTGTCAAAAAGCTCACCGTTGGTGTACGTCTGGCCAATCTCAAGCTGGCTTTGCAGCGTTTTAATGTCCCGCTGCAAGGTGCTGGCGATGGTCTCCCAGCCTGCGGCGTCGCTCCAGGTACTGTTATTACGCAGCCGCCATGCGCCAAGGTTGCTTCCGGACTCCAGGCCAAGCCAGGAGGAGGATGTTTTGCCAGAACGATAGTGCTGCTGCGAGCCGCTAAACTGATAGCTAGTCCAGGCTGCGGGCGCGCCGTCATCCCAGAATTTCGGATTGACCGCACTGGCAATGGCCTGGTTGCGGTACATCTGTGGGATCACCAGCTTCAGGATCTGATTATCCTGGTCGTAGTCGTATCTGGCATTATCAATAAACTGTGAGATATCCTGGATATTCGCCGCGTCATCCAGGCTCTTCATATCCGGGATCGTGTCGACCTTCACTCCTAGCTCACGCAGATCCGCTTTGGTCAGCTCCGGTAACAGGCGCTGTTTATCTTCAGACAGCACCCAACTCAGCGTACGCTTATCCACCACGTCCCGATCCCACATAATGGTCGTCAGGTAATTCCCTGGCAGTAACCCATTATCGTTAATGAAGTTTTTCAGCGTTGAGGTGTTTTCCAGCGGGGTGTCCATCTCCAGGATCCGCAGGTTGAATTCGTCATCGGCATTCGCAGGTTGGATCAGGGCGAGCAACGCTAACGCGAGACCATTCAGAACCTGTTTGTGAAGTGGAGATGACGACATAGGGTACCAACATGGTGTGTTTAAAGAGCCTGCTCACGCTGCGGTGTTTGGGCACCGAAATCACTGATAGTGGTCCAGGTCACAGGCCCCTTTGCGGAGCCAGGCAGCGTGAAATCCTGCTCGCTGAAAGGCGCAACCATCATTGAAATCGCGCCCGGCGTGGCTTTTGTCTCAACCACCGGTACACTTTTACCGCCCACCGCTAGCTCACCAAATGAGACATAAAATGGCGTTGGATTTTTCGCAATGAGCTTGTCCCCCTGACGACGAAACGTGATTTTTTCAAACGCGCGCAGGGCATCGGCTTCTTTCAACGCTGAAGGGCGCCAGAAAAGCTTCAAACGGGTTTTCATCGCGAACTGCAGCGTGTTCTTGTCCTTCAAATCAGGCGATAGCGCAGATACTGATTTCACATTCGCCAGGAACAGCGATTCCCGATCGGCGGGCAGGCTTTTTTTATCGCCTGTAAAAATAATGTGTAAAAGGGTCTGGCGATTTTCCTGTAATTTGTAAACCGGCGGCGTAATAATGAAAGGGGCCTTTGCATCGTTGGGATAACTCACCCAGCTCTGCACCAGGTAACGGGTATGAAGATCTTTATTTTTTAGGGCAATCTGAACTTCAGGTTTATTTGATGGATAAATAATTCGCGTGCCGCCGAGAACCACGCTTGCCTGTGCTGAACAGCAAGAAACAAGTAAACAACCACACAACAGTTTTAATAAACAATTCATACCACGTTCCAGAAGGCAGCCTTTTCGGGCTGCCAATAACAATTTAGCGATAGACAACCTCGAATGTGGCCGAGGAGGAGTAATGTCCCGCTGTGGGTGCATTATCCCCAACCTGAATAACGTTCGCGGTGTAGTTAAAGACGGAAGCCGTTGCGCCCGTCGCATCGTTCCCCACGTCTGTCCCTGCTACGGGTACAGATCCATCGAAAAGAACGTCCCCTTTAGATCCATTATCATTACTGACGGTAATGCCCACGTTGGTCGCATTCCCCGCCCCGGAGAGATCGTTCTGCAGGCGTTTGAACGCCGCGTCCGTCGTGGAGCCGCTAAACTTGAGGTTCAGTTTGGCGACCAGCGGGTCACATTTCTTCACTTCAATCTTGAAGGCTTTTGAGGTGCCCACCTTGCCATCCGTGCCAAAATCTGAAGGGTAGGTATCGGCGAAGGTAACGGTTGACGACGTGGTCCCCGTACCGTCAACGTTTATTTCACACGTATCGGCTACGATTTTTCCGGCAAAGTTCACCGTACCCGAATCGTCAGCCGCAAATACCGGCAGAGATAAAGCCGAAAAAAGCGTGCCGGCCACTAAAGAAATAACTAAAGACTTATTCATTACACTATCCTTATGTTTATTACGTAGGTATCCATTCCCGACAAAAAAATTTCGTCAGCGTTTCAGATAAAAACGATGCAGATTGCTACCAGAACATCTAATAATAAGGATGTTCTAAATGACTGCTGAATTTCGTGAGAGGATTACATCAGATTATTCTTCAACCTGTCCAGCGTGATAATGCGTAAAAGAAGAATAAGACTGGTCAACGCCATGAATTTACTGAAAAACGTAAAACATTAATTATTCTACATCGCATATTTAATAAATTTAAAATATAAACAAATGTAAAAAGCAAAAAAAAGCCGCTTAACGTTTAAGCGGCTTTTCATCGGGGAAATTAATCAGTTTCCACCAAACATGTCCTTAATCCAGCCAGCGACACCGTCGCTGTCTTTCTTCTCATTCTGCTGCTGCGGCTGTTGCTGCTGCGGCTGCTGAGGTTGAGAGGACTGGTCGAACGGGTTGCCCGTTGGCTGCTCCGGCTGGCTTTGCTGGCACAGCGCATCCGGGTTGGTCGTCCAGACCGGCAGCGTACGCATACCGCCCCCGCAGATAAAGTTACCGGAGCCGTCCACGCCCATATCAACGATATCTTCTGGCGCAACGAGGTTCAGCGGTACCGGAGACTGATTCGCCAGATAGCGCTGGTAAATCGACATCGCCCCGCTCGCACCGTACAGTTTGGTTGGCTGGTTATTGTCGCGGCCTACCCAGGTGATCACCACTTCACGGCCATCAATCCCGGCGAACCAGGTATCGACGTTGTTGTTGGTGGTCCCGGTTTTACCCGCCAGATGCAGGCCTGGATATTTCGCCCCCAGCTGACGGCCCGTACCACGCTGCACAACCTGCTGCATGGTCCACAGCGTCATGTAGGCCGCCTGCGCGGGTACTGCGCGTTCCGCCTGCGGGAAGCTCTGGTAGAGCACGGATCCATCTTCAGCAATGACTGAACGCAGCGCAGAGAGCTGCGCGCGGTTACCGCCGCTGGCAATAGTCTGGAACGCCTGCGCCACTTCGATTGGCGTCAGGTTCAGCGCACCCAGAATCATCGCCGGGACCGGATGCAGCTGATCTTTCGGTACGCCCAGCTTCTGCCAGGTATCGGTGATGGCCGGCAGGCCCAGCGCCATACCCAGGTTAACCGTTGGCACGTTCATGGAGCGGGTTAACGCATCCACCAGCATCACCTGACCGCTGAACTGTTTATCATCGTTCTGCGGTGACCATACCTGGCCGTTAGGCTGACGCAGGGAGATCGGCGCATCGGCAATCCAGGTATTGAGACGATACTGGTTTGGCTGGCTCAGCGCGGTCAGATAGGTCGCCGGTTTTGCCAGGGAACCAATCGAGCGACGCGCCTGCATGGCGCGGTTGTAGCCCGCAAACTGTGGCTCAGCGCCGCCCACCATGGCGCGGACTTCGCCGGTGTTACGGTCAACCACCACCATCGCGGTTTCCAGGTCGCTCAGCTTGCGCTGTTTTTTGAGGACCGGAATGCCTTCCACTGCGGCTTTTTCTGCGGCGTCCTGCGCCACGGAGTCAAAGGTGGTAAAGATCTTCACGCCGGAGAGATCTTTCACCTTATCACCGAGCTTAGACTGCAGCTCCTGGCGAACCATCTGCATAAACGCCGGCTGAGGAGAGATCACGCCGCCGCGCGGCTGAACGCCCAGCGGACGCGCGCTCAGCATGTCGTACAGCTCCTGGTCAATCACCTGCTGCTGTTGCAGCAGACGCAGGACGAGGTTACGACGCTCCAGCGCCAGCTTCGGGTTACGCCACGGGTTATAGATCGACGCCCCTTTCACCATGCCCACCAGCAGCGCCTGCTGGTCGAGGCTCAGCTCTTCCACCGGGCGGCCAAAGTAGTACAGGCTCGCCAGCGGGAAGCCGCGGATTTCATTATCCCCGCTCTGACCGAGGTACACCTCGTTCATGTACAGCTCGAGAATACGATCCTTGCTGTAACGGGCATCCATCAGCACGGCCATGTACGCTTCGTTGGCTTTACGCCAGTAGGAGCGCTCGCTGGAGAGGAACAGGTTCTTCACCAGCTGCTGGGTCAGGGTACTTGCCCCCTGCACCGTGCGCCCCGCCGTCAGGTTCGCCAGCACCGCACGACCGATGGAGTAAAGGCTGATGCCGTCGTGCTCGTAGAAGTGACGGTCTTCGGTTGCCAGCAGGGTATCGACCAGCAGGTCCGGGAAGCCGTTACGCGCCACGAACAGGCGCTGCTCGCCGTTAGCCGACGACAGCATGGTGATCAGCCGCGGATCGAGACGGAAGAAACCGAACTGGCGGTTGTTATCCATGTTCTCGATAGTATCCAGACGATCGCCATCGAAGGTCAGACGCGCGCGCACCTGCCCCTCTTTGCTGTCCGGGAAATCGAACGGACGGCGGATCATCTCAATGCTTTTCGCCTGCACGGTAAATTCGCCAGGGCGCGTCATCTTCGTGACCTGACGATACTGCGTGGCCTGCAGCAGTTTCACCATCTCGTTCTTGCTGATGGACATCTCTGGCTCAAGGTTCACCATGCGGCCATAAACCGCCGCAGGCAGCTGCCAGACTTTTCCGTCAATACGGCTGCGGATCTTCTGATCCAGATAGACGCCGTAAATGGCGATCAGCACGACAAAAATAATAAACAGCTTCAGCAGCAGCCAGAACCAGCCGCGCTTCCCACGAGGCTTGCGCCCTTTGCCTTTCCCTTTCCGCGGCATCGGTTCTTCATCCTCATCATCGTCTTCGTAGTCATCGTCATAGTCCTCATCTCTGAGTCGACGACGGCTCACCTTTTCTTTTGCCGGACGCGTTGGTTTACCCTTACGTCCTATTGGCTCGCGGTCATTCCCCGCCATGCTTTTTCTCCGCAACATTCAGGCGCAAAGGCCAGATTTTCTTATCTTTCACAGGTCTATGAAAGAAGAAATCTCTCAAAATAAACAGCAAGACTTTCCTGTCAGGAAAGTCTTTAGTGTTTTCTCCCTCTCCCCGTGGGAGAGGGCCGGGGTGAGGGCATCAGGCCGCACAGTCCAGGCCGCACTTGCCCCTCACTACGAATACTTCTTCGTCCGCCGCGTTGGCGCCGTGTTCGCCGGGTCGTCCGGCCAAACGTGTTTGGGGTACCGCCCTTTCATCTCTTTTTGCACGTCCCGGTAGCTTCCGGCCCAGAACGCCCCCAGATCGCGGGTAATTTGCAGCGGCCGATGGGCGGGAGACAACAGCTCCAGCACCAGCGGCACGCGCCCTTCCGCAATGGACGGCGTGGTGGCCTCACCAAACATCTCCTGCATTCTTACCGCCAGCGCCGGAGGGTTATCCTCGTGATAACGAACGGCAATCCGGCTTCCGGTCGGCACAGTGTAATGCCCTGGCAGTTCACTATCCAGACGTTGACGTAATGACCAGTCCAGTAAATTCTGTAACGCAACCTTAACATCAAGCGCTTTCAGCGCCCTCAGCGAGTGTACGCCGCTCATCTGCGGCAGCAGCCACTGCTCAAGCGTGGCAAGCAGCGTCTCATCATCCACCGCTGGCCAGGCGCATTCCGGCAGCCACTTCGCGGCGCAGTGCAGACGAATGCGGTACTGCTCGGCCTCCGGCGTCCAGTTCAGGACGCTTAGCCCTTTTTCACGGATGCCGTTCAGCATCGCCTGGTGTAACTCTTCTTCCGACGGCTTCGCCAGCGGCTTCGTCCCAAGGGTCAGTTTGCCAATCTGGCTGCGGCGAAACGCTTTCAGCGTTCCCTGAGCATCGTCCCATTCCACGATGTCAGACTGCTGAAGCAGCTGCGGGCAGGCGCGCGTCAGGGCGTCAATATCCACGGCGATCGCCTGCAGGATACGCGCGTCCGGGGCATGGCTGCCCTGCAGCAAAAGCGGCGCGATCAGCCACTCGTGCCGCGTCAGCGCGTCGTCACTGTCCAGCATCGCGCCCATACCGTTTGCCAGCTGATAACGGCCGTCTACGCCGCGCCGACGCGCGATCCTGTCTGGAAACGCCCCGGCCAGCAGGGAGGCAATCTTGTCGCTGTCAGGAGATCCGCCACGGCTGTTAAGCCGTCTGCTAAGCTGTTGCGCCCGCTGCTGCCAGTTGCTCTGGCTGCGAGAGAATGCCTGCGCCAGATCGCTACTTCCACCGCGCGGGGGCTCCTCAAGGATAGCCGCCAGTTTTGCCGCCGTGGCAATTTCGTCTTCGCCTTTTGCCGACATCAGCATCGCCGCAAGACGGGGGTCATTGCCCAGCGCGGCCATTTTCTGTCCGCGCGATGACAGCCGTTCACCGTCTAACGCGCCAAGCAGGCCGAGCAGCGTACGCGCCGCAGCGAGGTTGACGGCGGGCGGCGGGTTAAGCCAGGTCAGCTGAGCCGGATCCGGGCAGCCCCACTGCAAAAGGTCCATCATCAGGCCGGACAGGTCGCTTTGTAAAATCTCAGGAGTACTCTGCTGCGCTGCGCGTTCCGCCTGCTCCGCGCTGGTTAAGTGCAGGCAGATACCGGGCTCAAGACGCCCCGCGCGGCCTGCACGCTGCACCATTGACGCCTGGCTGATACGCTGCGTAAGCAGCCTGGTCAGCCCGGTGCGCGGGTCAAAGCTGGCCACCCTCTCCTGCGCGCTGTCCACCACCAGGCGAATGCCTTCGATGGTCAAGCTGGTTTCTGCAATATTGGTCGCCAGCACCACCTTACGCTGCCCTTCTGGCGCGGGAAGAATGGCTTTACGCTGGTCACTCAGCGACAGCGCGCCGTAGAGCGGGCAAAGCACCACGTCGCTGCCGACGCGGGCAGCAAGCTGCTCCTGCACGCGCTGGATCTCACCCACGCCGGGCAAAAACAGCAGCAGCGAACCGGGCGCCTGACGCAGCAGCTCGGCTGTCGCAATGGCGACGGCTTCGTCAAAACGCTGATGGGATGAAAGCGTTTGGTAGCGACGTTCGACCGGGAACGCCCGACCTTCTGAGGAGATAACCGGGGCATCAGGTAAAGCCTGCTTCAGGCGCTCGTTATCGAGTGTCGCCGACATGATCAGCAGCCGGAGGTCGTCGCGCAGGCCCTGCTGAACGTCCAGCAGCAGCGCCAGCGCCAGATCCGCCTGCAGGCTGCGCTCGTGAAATTCATCCAAAATCACCAGCCCGATGCCCGTCAGCTCCGGGTCGTTTTGCAGCATCCGGGTGAGAATGCCCTCGGTCACTACTTCCAGGCGCGTTGCCGGGCCGACGCAGGTTTCCGCACGCATCCGGTAGCCCACCGTCTCGCCGGGCTTTTCATTCAGCAGCTCCGCCAGGCGCTGGGCCACGTTACGCGCCGCCAGCCTGCGCGGCTCGAGCAGGATGATTTTCCCGTTGATATTGCCGTCTTTGAGGATCTGCAGCGGTAGCCAGGTAGATTTACCGGCTCCCGTAGGGGCATTCAGCAAAACCTGCGGGGCATTGTGTAAGGCAGCGAGAAGTTCAGGAAGGACGACGGCGACCGGCAATGAGGACACTAACAGCTCCAGAGGGTTAACATTAGTCGGCGTACATTGTAGCATCGGCGCATATCATTACCGAGTCCCCCGTATGTCTGAGTCGAAACGGCTATTTTTTGCCATAGAACTGCCCGCCCCCCTTCAGCGGAAAATTGTCCGCTGGCGCGCGGAACATTTTCCGTCGGAAGCGGGCCGCCCTGTTGCCGCAGCGAATATGCACCTGACGCTGGCCTTTCTTGGCGACGTCAGCGCTGAAAAACAGCGCGCCCTGGCGTCAATGGCCGGACGCATTTCCCAGCCGGGGTTTACGCTCAACCTTGACGACGCCGGACAGTGGCTGCGCTCTCGCGTAGTCTGGCTAGGAACGCGCCAGCCGCCGCGCGGCGTGCTGCAGCTTGCCAATATGCTCCGCGCCCAGGCGGCGCGCAGCGGCTGCTACCAGAGCCCGCAGCCGTTTCATCCTCATATCACCCTGTTGCGCGATGCGGGCCAGGCGGTTGCCATTCCACCCCCCGGGTTTCACTGGTCCTTTCCGGTGAAAGCGTTCGCGCTTTATGAATCTGTCTTTGCGAAAGGACGCACCCGATACACGCCGCTACAGCGCTGGTCGCTGGGTGACGCTCTAAGGAGTTCTGATGAAGTTTAGTCCTACCCTGCAGCACGCCACGCTTGTCCAACGCTACAAACGCTTCCTTGCCGACGTGATCACGCCCGACGGCGAACAACTCACGCTGCACTGCCCCAACACCGGTGCCATGACCGGCTGTGCCACGCCGGGTGACAGGGTCTGGTATTCAACATCAGAAAATACTAAACGCAAATACCCCCACACCTGGGAAATGACCGAGACGCAAAACGGGGCATTTATTTGTGTGAATACCCTGCGTGCAAATCAGCTGGTTAAGGAAGCTCTGACGAACGGCACAATTCCCGAACTGGTGGGTTACGGTACGCATAAAAGCGAAGTGAAATATGGCGATGAAGGCAGCAGAATTGACTTTATGCTACAGGCGGAAGATCGGCCTGAGTGCTATATTGAAGTAAAATCAGTGACGTTAGCGGAACAGGAAAACGGCTTCTTTCCGGATGCGGTAACGCTACGTGGACAGAAGCATCTGCGGGAGCTGATGAGTGTTGCGGCGGCGGGCAAACGCGCCGTATTGCTGTTTGCAGTTTTGCACTCAGCTATAGAACGATTTTCTCCCGCCCGCCATATCGATCCTAAATACGCGCAATTGTTGAATGAGGCACAAAAGCACGGGGTAGAGGTTTTCGCTTATAAAGCGGAACTTTCTGCCGATAATATGACTCTGAGATCCTCTCTTCCCATTGTCTTATAAGGGATTAGACGATTGACGATAAAGTGTTCTGGCCGCGTGCGCAAATACGCTTTTCCTCACAGGCTTGTCAAGTGTTACGTTTAGATAATTGCCTTACGGAAAAGCATCTGCTATTTATAGCGACCTGATTTTTCCCCCAACACGGGGATCGATAGTGCGTGTTAAGGAGAAGCAACATGCAAGAAGGGCAAAACCGTAAAACATCGTCCCTGAGTATTCTCGCCATCGCTGGGGTGGAGCCGTATCAAGAGAAGCCGGGCGAAGAGTATATGAACGAAGCCCAGCTGTCGCACTTCAAGCGTATTCTTGAAGCATGGCGTAATCAACTTAGGGATGAAGTCGATCGCACCGTTACACATATGCAGGATGAAGCTGCAAACTTCCCGGACCCGGTAGACCGTGCCGCTCAGGAAGAAGAGTTCAGCCTCGAACTGCGTAACCGTGACCGCGAACGCAAGCTGATTAAAAAGATCGAGAAAACGCTGAAAAAGGTCGAGGACGAAGATTTTGGCTACTGCGAATCCTGCGGTGTTGAAATCGGTATTCGTCGTCTGGAAGCGCGTCCAACCGCCGATCTGTGTATCGACTGTAAAACGCTGGCTGAAATCCGCGAAAAACAGATGGCCGGTTAATACCGCTCTGTCTACACACGTCAAAGGCGGGAGACTCTCCCGCCTTGTTACAGTGACTATGTCTGAATCACACTATATTGGGCGCTTTGCGCCATCTCCTTCCGGTGAACTCCACTTCGGCTCATTAATTGCCGCCCTCGGCAGCTACCTGCAGGCCCGCGCCCGTCAGGGAAAGTGGCTCGTTCGTATTGAAGATATCGATCCTCCGCGTGAAGTTCCCGGTGCAGCAGAGACCATTCTGCGTCAGCTGGAACATTACGGTCTTCACTGGGACGACGAGGTGCTCTGGCAGTCACAGCGCCACGACGCCTACCGGGAACGCCTGGCCTGGCTCTACGATCGGGGGCTTTCCTACTACTGCACCTGCACCCGCGCGCGCATACAGAGCGTGGGCGGCGTTTACGACGGCCACTGTCGCACGCGCCACAACGGCCCGGATAATGCCGCCGTACGTATGCTACAGCGCGCGCCTGTCACCCGTTTTAACGATCTGCTGTCGGGTGAGATTCAGGCCGACGAACGGCTGGCGTGCGAGGATTTCATCATCCATCGCCGCGACGGCCTGTTTGCCTATAACCTGGCGGTGGTCGTGGACGATCATTTCCAGGGCGTGACGGAAATTGTGCGTGGAGCGGACCTGGTAGAACCGACGGTGCGGCAAATCTCGCTATATCATCAGTTTGGCTGGACAGCCCCTGATTACGTTCATTTGCCGCTCGCGGTCAATGAACAAGGCAATAAACTGTCCAAACAGAATCATGCTCCCGCCTTGCCGGACGGCGATCCGCGCCCTGTTTTGATCGACGCGCTGCGATTTCTCAACCAGACTGTAACCGGTGAATGGCAGGATCTGAGTATCGATGAATTGCTTAAAATAGCGATAGCAAACTGGTCGCTCAGGGCCGTGCCTAAAATCCAGCATTCTCAAATGCGCTGCGCTGAGCTATGATTAGCCGTTTTTTTTCATAACAAAACACACTACGAGGTGTACCATTTTTACCCGAGTCGCTAATTTTTGCCGTAAAGTGCTAAGCCGCGAAGAGAGCATGGCGAACGAGGCTATTGCGCAAAATCGCATGTCGGTTATTCCGCGTGAGCAGCACAATATTTCACGCAAAGATATCAGTGAAAATGCCCTCAAGGTGCTCTATCGTCTGAATAAAGCAGGCTACGAGGCCTACCTCGTTGGCGGTGGAGTGCGTGATTTACTGCTGGGCAAAAAACCAAAAGATTTCGACGTGACGACCAGCGCCACGCCCGATCAGGTGCGTAAATTATTCCGCAACTGCCGTCTTGTTGGCCGCCGCTTCCGTCTTGCTCACGTCATGTTTGGGCCGGAGATTATTGAAGTGGCGACGTTCCGCGGACACCACGAAGCGGGCGTATCCGATCGCGCAACCTCACAGCAGGGCCAGAACGGCATGCTGCTGCGTGACAACATCTTCGGTTCTATCGAAGAAGATGCCCAGCGTCGCGATTTCACCATCAACAGCCTGTACTACAGCGTGGCAGATTTCACCGTGCGTGATTACGTCGGCGGCATGCAGGACCTGAAAGACGGCGTGATTCGCCTGATCGGCACGCCGGAAACGCGCTACCGCGAAGACCCGGTGCGCATGCTGCGCGCCGTGCGTTTCGCCGCCAAGCTCAATATGCGTATCAGCCCCGAGACGGCAGAGCCGATTCCTCGTCTGGCAACGCTTATCAACGACGTGCCGCCTGCCCGCCTGTTTGAAGAGGCGCTGAAGCTGCTGCAGGCCGGTTACGGGTTTGAAACCTATACGCTGCTGCGCGAATACAATTTATTCCAGCCCCTGTTCCCAACCATTACCCGCTACTTCACCGAAAACGGTGATAGCCCAATGGAGCGCATGATTGCGCAGGTGCTGAAGAATACCGACAACCGTATCCACAACGATATGCGCGTCAATCCGGCGTTCCTGTTTGCCGCCATGTTCTGGTATCCCCTGCTGGAAACGGCGCAGCGGATCACGCAGGAAAGCGGGCTCGCCTATTACGATGCGTTTGCCCTGGCGGCAAACGACGTGCTGGACGAAGGGTGCCGCACGCTGGCTATCCCGAAACGTATTACCACGCTGGTGCGTGACATCTGGCAGCTTCAGCTGCGCATGTCGCGTCGTCAGGGTAAACGTGCCTGGAAGCTGATGGAGCATCCTAAGTTCCGCGCCGCGTTCGATCTGCTGGCGCTGCGTGCTGAGATTGAAAAGAATCAGGAACTGCAGCGTCTGGCGCAATGGTGGGGTGAATTCCAGGTCTCTGCACCGCCTGAGCAAAAAGGGATGCTGACCAACCTGGATGACGAGCCGGAACCGCGTCGTCGTCATCGTCGTCCGCGCAAACGCGCGCCGCGTCGTGAAGGCTCTGCATGACCCTCGCGTATATCGCCCTCGGCAGCAATCTGGCCTCTCCCCTGGAGCAGGTCAACGCTGCCGTTCAGGCGCTGGGGGAGATACCGCACAGCCGTATCCTGGCGGTCTCCTCGTTTTACCGTACGCCTCCGCTGGGGCCGCAGGATCAACCTGACTACCTCAACGCCGCCGTGGTGCTGGACACCGCGCTGGATGCCGAAACGCTGCTGGATAATACCCAGCGTATCGAACTGCAGCAGGGCCGCGTGCGTAAGGCAGAACGCTGGGGGCCGCGCACCCTCGACCTCGATATTATGCTGTTTGGCCACGAGGTCATTCACACCGAGCGCCTGACCGTTCCCCATTACGACATGAACAACCGCGGGTTTATGCTCTGGCCGCTGTTTGAAGTCGCCCCCGATCTTACCTTCCCTGACGGTATCTCGCTTAAGTCTATTCTTGACAACCTCGGCGCGGAAAAACCGGCCCGCTGGTAGCTCAATTTCTTTATCGGTTAACCGCTAAATATTTGTGGTTTATCGATTGCCTAAAATCATTGTTCCCTCGAATGTTACTGTTAGAATGCGCAAAGATTCGCTTTGTGACCATCAGGAAACAGTATGAAACCAACCACCATCTCCTTACTGCAGAAATGCAAACAGGAAAAAAGACGCTTCGCCACCATCACCGCGTACGACTACAGCTTCGCCAAACTGTTTGCCGAAGAGGGTATCAACGTCATGCTGGTTGGGGATTCGTTAGGGATGACGGTACAAGGACATGATTCCACTTTGCCAGTGACGGTTGAGGATATTGCTTACCACACGCGGGCCGTACGCCGCGGTGCGCCAGCCTGCCTGCTTCTTTCCGACCTGCCGTTTATGGCCTACGCCACGCCGGAACAGGCCTTTGAAAATGCAGCGGCGGTAATGCGTGCCGGCGCCAACATGGTCAAAATCGAAGGCGGTGCCTGGCTGGTTGAGACCGTGAAAATGCTCACCGACCGCGCCGTACCGGTATGCGGGCACCTGGGCCTGACGCCGCAGTCCGTCAACATCTTTGGCGGTTACAAGGTGCAGGGGCGCGGCGAGGCCGCACAGACGCTGTTTGATGATGCCCTGGCGCTGGAAGCCGCAGGTGCACAGCTGCTGGTGCTGGAATGCGTGCCGGTAGAGCTGGCAAAGCGCATCACCGAGGCGCTGTCGATTCCGGTGATCGGCATCGGCGCAGGCAGCGTCACCGATGGTCAGATCCTGGTGATGCATGACGCCTTTGGTATTACCGGCGGCCATATCCCAAAATTTGCCAAAAATTTCCTGACAGAAGCAGGCGACATGCGCGCTGCTGTGCGGCAGTATATTGCCGAGGTTGAGTCCGGCGTCTATCCGGGCGAAGAACACAGTTTCCATTAAGGAGTCTTGTTGTGCTAATCATTGAAACCCTGCCGCTGCTGCGCCAGCACATCCGTCGTGCACGTCAGGAAGGTAAACGTATCGCACTGGTCCCGACCATGGGTAACCTGCATGATGGCCATATGAAGCTCGTCGACGAAGCCAGGGCCCGTGCAGACATCGTGGTGGTCAGTATCTTCGTTAACCCAATGCAGTTTGACCGCGCGGACGACCTTGCACGCTACCCGCGCACCCTGCAGGAAGATTGCGAAAAGCTCAAAAAACGCCATGCGGACATTGTCTTCTCGCCGGCACCGGCGGACGTGTACCCGCAGGGTACGGAAGACGCCACCTACGTTGACGTTCCGGGCATTTCTACGATGCTGGAAGGCGCAAGCCGTCCGGGCCATTTCCGCGGCGTGTCCACCATCGTCAGCAAACTGTTTAATCTGGTCCAGCCCGACATCGCCTGCTTCGGCGAGAAAGATTTCCAGCAGCTGGCGCTGATCCGCAAGATGGTCGCCGACATGGGTTACGACATTGAGATCGTCGGCGTGCCGATTGTGCGCGCTAAAGATGGCCTGGCGCTCAGCTCCCGCAATGGCTACCTGACCGCTGACCAGCGTAAAATCGCCCCGGGCTTAAGCAAGGTCATGAACACCATGGCAGAACAGCTTCTGGCGAAAGAGTTAACCGCCGAAGAGATTATTGCGCTGGCGGAACAGGCCCTGAATGACAAAGGTCTTCGCGCTGACGACGTACAAATTCGGGATGCCGACACGCTTCTGGCGCTTGCTGAGACCAGCAAACGTGCGGTCATTCTGGTGGCGGCATGGCTCGGCCAGGCCCGCCTTATCGACAACAAAGTGGTTGAGCTGGCGTAGTTTTCTACCCGGCATCTAAAAGGTAAACGTAATGATTCGCAAAATGCTGCAAGGTAAGCTTCACCGTGTGAAAGTCACCCAGGCCGACCTGCACTACGAAGGCTCCTGCGCGATCGACCAGGATTTTCTCGACGCGGCGGGTATTCTGGAAAACGAAGCCATTGATATCTGGAATGTGAATAACGGCAAACGTTTCTCCACCTACGCGATCGCCGCCGAGCGCGGGTCCAAAATCATCTCCGTTAACGGTGCGGCTGCGCACTGCGCGGACGTTGGGGATATTGTGATTATCGCCAGCTTTGTGATGATGTCTGACGAGGAAGCGCGCCGCTGGCAGCCAAAGGTCGCCTATTTTGAGGGCGACAACGAGATGAAGCGTACCGCGAAGGCGATTCCGGTTCAGGTTGCCTGAATATATCTCTCACAAGCCCATTTATTAATATTCTTTTGATAAATGGGCAGTGCATTAATTATCGAAATAAATAATACATTCAGCCCTACACACTCCGCTTGTCGTTGATTACACCTAATATAATCTTAATACGTCATTAAGATTATATTAGGTGTATGCCATATCTCTTGAAGATAAAAGCCAATAGAATTCGCCACGAAATTTAATTTCAAAAAAACAGATTTCTTTGATTTTTTCCTTCCTTAAATATGGATATTAAAATGATTTCTAAAAAATATGGTTTGGCAATTGCTATGGCAACGGTTCTGGCTACGGGTTCTGCAGTAGCCGCTGATTCTGACACCGGGACTGTTACTTTCCACGGCATGGTATCTAACAATACTTGCCAGGTTTCTCTCGACCAGAAAATCGATCAAAGCGGTAACGACTTTGACGTCACCCTCGATACCGTTTTCGTAAAAGATTTCAAAAGTGCTCTGGGTACCACCAGTACTCTGGGCGAGAAGAAATTCTCCCTGTCCCTGACCGGTTGCGATACCGAAACCGTTAAGAAAGCGTCTGCTCAGTTCGCTTCCTGGGCGGGTTCTTCTTCTACTGAAGGCGGTCTTCTGGTTCCACCAGGCAACGCTCAGGGCTCTGCTAAGAACGTAAACCTGGTACTGTCAAACGACGGTAACTCTGCAACCGACCTGGTGAAAATTGACCAGACCAACAACACCCAGAAAGCAACAATCGATGCGACCAGCGGTGCAGGTAATCTTTACTACCGCGTAGCCTATACCCAGGGTCAGGGCTGGGATGCTGCGGCTAACCCAGTATCCGCTGGTACCGTGCAGGCACAGGTTGCCTTCACCATGATTTACGAATAAGAGTTCGTAAATTTTAAGTTAACGCCCCTGTTTATGCGGGGGCGTTTGTACCATTCCAAAAGGAAGTGGAAAAATGACAAATTCTTCAATCATTAAGGGTTTCACAACTTTATTGCTCGTCACATCTCTGTTTACTGCGTTTAATGCAAGCGCAGATATTGTTATCTCGGGTACGCGTATCGTTTATCCTCAGTCGTCTAAAGACGTGGTTGTTAACCTCGATAACCATGGTAATAAGCCACTTCTGGTGCAAACCTGGTTAGACGATGGCCGCGACGGTGTTAACCCGCAGGAACTTAAGCTCCCGTTTATAATTACGCCGCCAGTTTCACGTATTGATCCGAAAAAGGGTCAGTCCGTACGTATAACCTATACGGGTACGCCATTGCCACAGGATCGCGAATCCCTTTTCTGGTTTAACGTTCTTGAGATTCCGCCGAAATCAAAATCTGAAGCTAAAGAGAATCTTAACCAACTGCAATTGGCTTTTAGAACGCGTATAAAATTCTTTTTCCGTCCTGAAGGCTTAAAAGGCACGCCGGGCGATGCTGCAGAAAAACTGACCTGGACGCAGAAAAAAGAAGGTAATGCAGTGCAGTTGGTTGCACATAATAACTCACCTTACAACGTGTCTGTTTCTCAGGTTAAAATTAAGTCCAGCCAGAAAACATTTGAGGTTGTTCATCAGTCAGTACAACCGTTTAGCGAGGCCGCTATGGTGGTCAAAGGCTTATCCTCTGCAGTAAATGGTGATGTCGAATATGACACCATTAATGATTATGGTGGAACAGATCATCATAAAGCCGCAGTGAAATAACCGTACATCCTTAATAAAAAAAATAACTGATAGCATAACTCTGTGGATATAACTATCCTCACTGATTAAGTGGATGTACCATGATATTTCGACGCTCACTGTTATGCCTCGCCATTAGCGCGGCATTACCTTTCTGTGTTTACGCAGAAAATTCCACATCTGTAGATGTTCTACCCGACAATGAAGAAACCATCGAATTTAACGAACAGTTTCTTTTGAGTGGTAGTACAAATATTGATATTAATCGGTTTGCGAATGGTAACCCGGTTATGCCTGGGGTATATCGCACAAAGATCAATCTGAACGGTAAACTAAAATCTACCGTCGAGGTAACATTTAAAGATAATGGTACCCCTCGTGCGACGCCGTGCGTGACCAAACTGCTGCTGGCGCAATCAGGCATTGACACCAGTACACTGGATTCAGAACTGGACGATGATGATAATACGACCTGCATTGACGTTAAAAAGTCTTTTCCTCATGCCTCAGTCAGCTATGACAGTGGCAAGCAGGCGTTAGATCTTAATTTTCCACAAATCTATGTGCTGAAGCGTCCGGCAGGTTACGTTGATCCTTCGCTATGGGATAACGGTATTCCGGCTGCGCTTATCTCTTACGATACAAACGCATGGCGCAGCGAAAGTAACGGCAGCACATCAGAAAGCGCCTACATGGGCTTACGCTACGGCCTCAATATGGGACCATGGCGCCTCCGTTCACGTGGAAACCTTAACTGGGATCAAGATAACGGCACTAAGTATTCAAGCCAGGATATTTATCTCCAGCGTGATATTACAAAGCTGGGTGCTCAGTTCGTTGTGGGTGACTCCTACACCCGTGGCGAAGCATTTAACTCAATGAGTCTGCGTGGCACACGTATGTACAGTGACGACCGCATGTTGCCTATGGGGTCAACGGGTTATGCGCCAGTCATACGCGGAGTAGCAAACAGCAACGCGAAAGTTAGCGTAATGCAAAGCGGCAATAAGATTTATGAAACATCAGTGCCACCGGGTTCATTTGAAATCAATGACCTTAGCACCACCGGTTACGGCAATGATTTACTGGTCACGATAGAAGAGGCAGACGGCAGTAAGCGCTCGTTTACCGTGCCATTTTCATCTGTTACGCAAATGCTTCGTCCGGGTACATCACGCTGGGACGTTGGCGTGGGTGAGCTTAAAGATGATTCTTTGCTGGATGCGCCTAAGGTCGGTTACGGCACGCTTTATTACGGTCTGAATAATATCTTTACAGGTTACGTCGGCGCTCAGTTTACCGATATGGACTTTTACGCCGGAATTTTAGGTCTGGCGATGAATACCCAAATTGGTGCTTTTGCAGTTGATGCCACCCAATCACATGCTGAAATTGAGGGTCTCGATACCCTTAGCGGCCAAAGTTATCGCGTAACCTATAGCAAAATGATTGAGGCGACAAATACCTCGTTTAACGTTGCAGCCTATCGTTTCTCGACGGAAAACTATCTTAGCCTTAACGATGCGGCCCAACTTCGTGACAGTATTGCCCGCCAAAAATACTCAAACCGCAGCTATGACTCAAACGAAGAGCTGTATGCAGACTACCAGCGTACCAAAAATCAGGTGCAAATTAGTCTTAACCAGCCGCTAAACGCCGGAGAAAATAGTTTCGGATCTATCTATGTCAGTGGTACGTGGCAGGATTACTGGAACGCCACAGGTTCTACATCCAACTACAACATTGGATATAACAATAGCTTTACCTACGGCAGCTATAGCCTGTCGTTGCAGCGTACTTACGACCAGACGGGAAAAAAAGACGACAGCGTGTATTTAAGCTTAAGTATTCCGCTGAATGTATTCTCCCACGATGGCTCACGCTCTGGCGGTTTCTCTAACATTAATATGGGACTACGTTCAGATCTGAAAAGTGGTACGAGTTTCAACACATCGGCAGGTGGAAACACGCAAGATAATAAGATGAGTTATTCCGTAAGCGCTGCATCCAATAGCGGAAACTACGGCAACCTGAATCAGATAAGTGGTTACGGTTCGTATAACAGCGAATATGGCCCAATCGGCTTATCCGCCACCTATGGCGATGACAATAGCAAGCAGTATTCAGCCTCCTATAACGGTGGCATGGTACTCCATTCTGGCGGCATTGCATTTGCACCAGGCAGTATTGGTGACAACGATGCACTGGCATTAGTGAAAGCAAGCGGCGCGAAAGGTGCAGGTATAGGTTTTGGCAACAGTGAAATTGGCGACTCCGGTTACGGTATTTTACCTTATATGTCGGCCTATCGTGAAAACCGCGTTTATTTAGATATTAGTACCCTTGAAGGCGATGTTGAAATTAAAAACACTAGCGAGATTACGGTTCCTCGTAGCGGTTCCGTTGTACTGGTTAATTTCGAGACGGATGAAGGTCGTTCGTTAATATTGGAACTCCAGCGCACTGATAAAGGCTTTATTCCTTTAGGTGCCGATGCGTTAAACGAAAAAAATGAATCTGTTGGCACCGTGGGACAAGCCGGGCAGGCCTATATTCGTGGTGTTGAAGATCAGGGCGTGCTGCATATTGTCTGGGGAAATGAAAAGGACAGCAGGTGTGACGTTCATTATCAGGTTTTACCTAATGCTCAAAAAGTAGGACTTACAACGGTACTTAATAACCAGCAGTGCCAAATGTAATTATTCAGGAAAATAGATGAGAGTAAGCATGAAAAAAAATCTTCTTAGTCTGTCGATCGTTGCCATGACGACGCTGGCTTTATCTGGCTCAGCGCTGGCCGAAGCTACAGATCTCAACGTCAACTTCACTGCCAATATTCGCGAAACCACCTGCGATATGAAGCTAGTAGGGGGCGTAGGCTCTGACACACAGCAAACGCTGACATTAGGCAATAATGGTCAGGCACGTATCGACGATGTTAGAGCGGGTACAGTAACTGCTAACTTTAAAATTGCAATTGTTGAATGCCCGTCATCCTTAATTTCTTTAAAAACAACAATTAAAGGCTCTCCTGCCGCCAAGTTACCGACTGCGCTTACCAACCAATTAATTTCTAGCGGTGGTGCAAACTGGTCAGGTGTAGAAATTGCCCGAGCGTCAACACCAGACGCCCCGTTCCTCATCAACTCCACCGATGATGCAAAGCGCCTGGTATGGACGTCAGCCGAAATCGCAAACAAAGAAGTGCCGCTAGTCGCCACGTTGCGTGAAACCAATGAGAATGAGATGTCACTCGGCGCATTCCAGACCGTCGCTACCTTTGAATTTACTTACGAATGAATTGAGCAGAAAAACGGAGTTCTACTATGAAATTTAACCCAGCTTTAATTGCCCTGTCCGTTTCTGCCATTTTATTCTCTGGAATAGCTAACGCGACAATTACCGGTACAGGTAGTGTAGAAATGACTTTTACCACTGAAATTACATCAGGTACCTGCACAGCAAAACTGGTCAATAGTGCCGGTGCAGAATCAACTGAGATCGCATTTGGCGACGTATACAAATCAGATCTTGTTAACAAAACCCGCGTTGAGCCACTGAAGATTAGCTTCACTAATTGCTCGGGTGTATCAAAAGCCACGGTTTCAGCTGCTAAAGGTTCAGGCGGAGCATGTACCGGAACAAGTGCAAATGGTGATACCTACTCAGGTGGTCAGGCGACAGGTTTCGAAGTCTGGTCTGGTGTTGTTGATACGGGTTTATTGATGAGTTGTAACACACCTCCAGCGGCTCAGGATGTGACCATCACTGACGGTATTGGTGAGTTTCCAATGAACTCACGCATTGTGATTGCCAAGGATAAAACTATTTCCGATGTTGGCACCGGTGCCGTTACCGCACCAGTCACCTTCACTATCGCGTATCCGTAATTCAGGAATCATTATGCAACTATCAGCGTTTACTTTACGCCAGCCCGGTCTGATGTTGCTTATCGGACTGGCTGGTAGCACCCTGCCTGGCGTATGCCAGGCAAGTTCAGGTGTGAACATGAACCTGACCGCGAATATTGTTAATAATACCTGCCAGTTAACTGTTGAAAACGGCGGAGAGATTTATTTGCCGACCGTGGCGCGAGGCTGGTTTTATAACAATGACAAGAGCGATCGTTTATCGCCGACCGATGATGAAGCCGGTACACCTTTCACTATCCACGTAGATAATTGTTTCGCGGGCGGTAGGGATGACACAAACCTCAGCCAACTAAAATTTAGTTTTACACCTAAGGCAGGTTTCTGGAGCAATCAGAACCAGGTGTTCAAAAACGAGGCTACTGCAGGAGCAGCTGAAAATGTGGGGATTGTTATATTTTCAGATGATTTCCATACTAACGTTTTGAACAGCGACGGAAGTTCTAAAGTTATTTATGATGTCAGTGGAAGTGGTGACAATTATATAAAGGATTATGGATTTTACGCGCGTTATCAGAACACAGGTATCGTTTCCAGCGGTATTGTGATTAGTAGCGTTCTGGTTGACGTAAGCTACGAATAAAAGGACTTATGATGAATAAAAAACTCTATGCTTTAGCCATAGTGATGCTGGGAATATCCGGGCTTTCACATGCTGCAATGGAATGTAAATTCGATAGCAATGATACACTGCAAATTATGTCTCCAGGTGCCCAACCGGTTATAACACCACTACCGGTTGGAACAGTTACCACGCCAGTTCAGATCAGTAACACCATTATTTTGGAGACGACCCCTGCATTAAAATCACACTGCGCGGTGGGTAACGACGGGGAAAACGTCTATCAGTTGACCAATAATGCCATGCTGGATGGCAGCGTAGATGGCAAAGCAACGTTTCGCACCAACATCGACGGGATTGTCTACACGCTGGCCTTTTATCCAGATGGTAATGCCGTGACAGCGTGGTTCCCGTTCAATCCAAATGGATTTTATCTCACCGGCGACACTTACGATAATGAAGGTGCGGTAGACGGTAAAACGTGGCATGTTCGAATGGAATTCTGGCAGATGAATGGGTTCAAGGGCATTCCTGCTGACGAAGATTTTTTAACTGCATCCAATGGACCGATCGGTCAAATAATTTTGGGTAAGCCTGATGGAACCACAACGGAAGACCATCCGCGTCCGCTGGTGAATATTTCCGAAATGTCGTTTAGTATTCCGTTGAATCGCCCGACATGTGCGATGCGCGCGCCAACCAACGTCGATCTCGGAGACTGGTTCGCAGCAGATGTAGAAAATGGGAATACATCTGCAGTAGAGTTTAAAATTTCGGGGACATGCATAAATACTACCGAAGTCTGGACGACAGTAACATCCGCATATACCACCGCGGATAAAGGTTATTTTACCAACTCTCTGCAGGGTAGCGGCGTGACCGCTGCTGGTGGTGTAGGCGTGCTATTAACGATGCCAGGCAACACTTCTCATGTAAAAAGTGACAGCTATAAATTGCTGCTAGCTCATTCAGCTTCGTACGGCCCAGAAACGCACATCATTGACAAAACCTTTACGGCTCAACTGGTCAAAGTCGGCACTGCCCCTGTCACCGTGGGTAGCTTTGGTAACAACGTTACTTTCCTGATCACCTACGACTAACCTACCCCTGCGGCTGATTGCTGATCAGCCGCGACATTGTCTCCAGCGAATCCGTTCTCAGTATATACAGGCGCTTCAGCAAAAACGGATTATCCCCCGGCTTCACCTTCCCTTTTACCGTTGTCACCGCCAGATGAAAACCAGCATCGTTCGCCGCCTTAACCGCTTTATTGTCGTATCCACCGAACGGATATGAGACGTACAGCACGCGCGGGTTGAACTGCGCCAGCGCGCGGCGGGAGCGTTCAAAATCAAACAGGATCACGTGATAGCTGCGACTCAGTAAGATCGGGTGTTTGTACCCATCCACGCGGTGCAGAAAATGGGTGTGGGACTGAATATCAAAGACATCCTGAATGCCCTTAATCTCCTGAACGCTCATAAACTGCAGCGATTTCGGATCCCATTTCTGGGGATGCCCTTTTACGCGGGAGGAGATAATAAAAGCGGTGGCGTTAAAGCCGTACTCTTTCAGCACGGGATACGCATAGCGGCTCACCGATTTGAGGCCATCATCAAAGGTAATCACCACCGATTTCGCGGGCAGGTTCATTTTATTACGCACATACCCTTCCAGCTGGTACATCGTCAGCGTGGTGTACCCCTGATCGCGTAGCCAGGCCATCTGGTTGTTGAACGCCCGAACGCTGGTGGTCGTGGAGGTATGTCGAAAACGGGTGTTCTCTTCATCACGCAGGATATGATGGTAGGTCAGGACCGGGAGGCCGTTATCTTCCTGTGCGTCCAGGCTGCTGACCCACGCCAGTCGGTTGCCGATGCGGATCTGGAACCAGGTCTGGTTAAGGCGGTCTTTCAGCTTGCTGAGGATGGGATACCGGAGGTTGGGGCTCATGGTACCGAAGGGTGCGCTCCCGCTATTGGGGGCGTTATACACCGGCGTGTCTTTCCAGGTGATCAGGTTCTGATTGCTGAGCGGCTTGTTCAAATCGCCAAGGCTGTCCGCAACGCGCTGCTTGCCCTGAACCTCTTCGAGATGACCTTTATCGATAAACCCCGTGCCAAAACCAAAACGAAACTCATAGTAGTCCGCAGAGGTTGGCACGACGGCAAGGATCTGCCCTGCCCTGACGTTCCCCACGTTGATCACATTATTCCCCACCTGAGCCCAGATGGCCGCATCTTCGGTGGTTTGCATATATCGGGCAGGAAGCCCTTGTTGGCTTATCAGGCTTGCAGACGCGCCGCCGGAAACCAGCAGCAAGAGCAGGAAAATCACGCGCATGAACATGGGTTTTAATCGATACAGGAAATCAGTCGCCATTGTAACAAAAGCAACATCAATACCAATGTTTAATTCTTATACAGGTCATGAAGCAGAACAAATGGCGGATTTTTCTGCTGCTGGTGCCACAGGCTGCTCACGCCGGGAATGTGCTTATCAACAATCGCATTACGAAACTCAGCGCTGGTTAGGGTGTCACGCAGAGGGTACATCGTTTCCAGCAGCGCAGAGTTAATGCCGGAAATGACTTCACAGTTCTCGTGCTTATGGCTTAGCAGCGCTGCGGAACGGTAAGGCGCCGCGCCGGATTTATCGGTCAGAAAGATCACGCCATCGCCGGTGTCAGTTTCATGCAGGGCGTCGCACATCATCCGGCTGAGCATATTGGTGCTTAATCCACGCCAGTAATTCACCGCACGGCACTGAGCCAGCGGACCAAATTTAGCTTCAAGCTTATCCAGCATAACCTGCGCCTGTTCATCGTGGCAGGTGATAACCCATCCCAGCATAACTTCCTCCTTAGCAGGGAAGTAGTTTAGCGAAGTGAAGGTTAGCTTAGGGTGATAACTGTCAAAGAAAAGTGCCCGGCAAACAGAATGTCGCCGGGCGGAAGATTAGCTGCGAAGCCCGCGCCCGCGCTGGATCAGATACCAGCACAGCAGGTAGAAGGCGATGATAAACACCACCAGCACGGCCACCGTAGTGAACAGCGGCACATCGGTAATGCCGAGGAAGCCAAAGCGGAAGCCGCTGATCATGTAGACAATCGGGTTCAGGTGCGACAGCGCCTGCCAGAACGGCGGCAGCAGCGTCAGGGAGTAGAACACCCCGCCCAGATAGGTTAATGGCGTCAGCACGAAGGTCGGGATCAGGCTGATGTCGTCAAACGTCTTGGCGAATACCGCATTCAGCAAACCTGCCAGCGAGAACAGGATCGCAGTCAGCAGCAGCGTCAGCGCCACAAACAGCCAGGAGTGGACCTGGAACGGCACGAAGAACAGCGAAATCGCCGTCACCAGCACGCCCACGCACAGGCCGCGCGCCACGCCACCGCCCACGTAGCCGGCGATGATCACGTGCGTCGGTACCGGTGCCACCAGCAGCTCTTCAATATTGCGCTGAAACTTGGCGCTAAAGAATGATGACGCCACGTTGGCGTAGGCGTTGGTGATCACCGCCATCATGATCAGACCCGGCACGATAAACTGCATATAGGTAAAGCCGTGCATCTCACCAATGCGGGAGCCAATCAGGTTGCCGAAGATGATGAAGTAGAGCGTCATGGTGATCACCGGCGGCACCAGGGTTTGCACCCAGATGCGCATAAAGCGGTTAATCTCTTTTGCCCAGATGCTTTTCAGCGCCACCCAGAAAAGATGCGTCATGCCTTGTCTCCTTGTTTTTGATGCACCAGAGAGACAAACAGCTCTTCCAGTCGGTTCGCTTTGTTACGCATGCTTAACACCTGAACGCCCTGGGCGCTCAGCTGAGAGAAGACGCTGTTGACGCCCTGCTCGCGCAGCACTTCTACTTCCAGCGTTGAGGTATCCACCAGACGATAGTTGTACCCTTCCAGCTTCGGCAGCGGGCTTTTCGCCGCGAGGTCGAGAATAAAGGTTTCTGATTTCAGCTTGGAGAGCAGATCTTTCATCGAGGTGTTTTCCACCAGCTCGCCGTGCTGGATGATGCCGATATTGCGGCACAGCATCTCAGCCTCTTCGAGGTAGTGCGTAGTCAGAATAATGGTGGTGCCTTTATCGTTCAGATCTTTCAGGAAGCCCCACATGGAGCGGCGCAGTTCGATATCCACACCTGCGGTTGGCTCATCCAGAATCAGCAGCTTTGGCTCGTGCATCAGCGCACGGGCAATCATCAGGCGGCGCTTCATCCCGCCGGATAACATGCGCGCACGTTCGTTACGCTTTTCCCACAGATCGAGCTGCTTCAGATACTTTTCGCTACGCTCAAGCGCCTCTTTACGCTCAACGCCGTAGTAGCCAGCCTGATTGACGACAATCTGCTGCACCGTCTCGAACGGGTTAAAATTGAATTCCTGCGGTACCAGCCCCAGCTGACGCTTGGCGTTGACCACGTCCTTTTGCAGATCGTAACCAAACACGCTCACCCGGCCGGAGGTTTTGTTCACCAGCGAGCTGATGATCCCGATAGTGGTGGATTTCCCCGCCCCGTTCGGTCCCAGAAGCGCGTAGAAATCTCCCGCTTCGACTTTAAGATCTATACCGCGCAGCGCCTGAACGCCGCCCGGATAGGTTTTTTTAAGCTGCTCAAGCTCCAGTGCAATCGCCATGAATTTAACTTACCTATAGTTCTGACACACGTTGTGTGGTTTCATTAAAAGTCGGGTTACCCTATAGTAGCGCAACGCAATTACTTGGTTACAGGCCGTTAACGTCCATGAATGACATAGATACACTCATCAGCAACAATGCACTATGGTCAAAGATGCTGGTTGAAGAAGACCCCGGATTTTTCGGGAAGCTGTCGCAAGCGCAGAACCCGCGCTTTCTATGGATTGGATGTTCCGATAGCCGCGTACCGGCAGAGCGCCTGACCGGTCTCGAACCTGGCGAACTCTTTGTTCACCGTAACGTTGCCAACCTTGTCATTCACACCGATCTTAACTGCCTTTCTGTCGTTCAGTATGCTGTTGACGTGCTGGAAGTCGAGCACATCATTATTTGCGGTCACTACGGCTGCGGCGGCGTGCAGGCGGCGATCGAAAATACCGAACTGGGCTTAATCGATAACTGGCTGCTGCACATCCGCGATATCTGGTTCAAACATAGCTCGCTGCTGGGCGAAATGCCGCAGGAGCGCCGTCTCGACACCCTGTGCGAGCTGAACGTAATGGAGCAGGTTTATAACCTGGGCCACTCGACGATTATGCAGTCAGCCTGGAAACGTGGGCAGAAGGTTTCCATCCACGGCTGGGCGTACGGTATTCACGATGGCCTGCTGCGCAACCTGGAAGTGACCGCCACCAACCGCGAAACGCTGGAGCAGCGTTACCGCTCGGGGATTGCCAACCTCAAGCTTAAGCATGTGAACCATAAATAAAGCCGGGGATTTTCTCCCTCTCCCTGTGGGAGAGATACCGTCTTGCCGGTCATCCGGCAAGCGGTATTTCAGCATTAAATTCCTGCCCTGATTTCACCACACCATAAGCCAGTTGCAGCAGCTTTCTCATTCCTGCACATACCCGTTCTTTGCC
>Ga0207655_1000705_pt1 | contig 38723 bp, 27 predicted proteins | sample KBSM44metaG_FD_184398 | JGI IMG/M metagenome (GOLD analysis project Ga0207655, IMG submission 184398) | Miscanthus rhizosphere microbial communities from Kellogg Biological Station, Michigan, USA - KBS M4-4 metaG (SPAdes) (version 2) | ecosystem: Host-associated > Plants > Roots > Rhizosphere >...
CACGAAAGTGGGGGTGATCGACCTGAAGAAAAAGTCGATCACCATGGGTAAAGGATGTTAAAAAGTGTTCACCATGTCCCCGAACACCTGTCTACCATGTCCCCGGACTGTACATGGGGAGAGGGCCGGGGTGAGGGGCAGGAAGGATTTACCCTTCGTGCAGCCCGCACTCGCGCTTCAGCCCAAAGAATCGCGTCTCTTCTTCCGCCATTCCCGGTTCCCATTTGCGCGTGGTGTGGGTATCGCCCACCGACAGATAGCCCTGATCCCATAGCGGATGGTACTTCAGCCCGTGTTTTTGCAGGTACTGGTACACCGTACGGTTATCCCAGTCGATAATCGGCAGCACCTTGAACACGCCGCGCTGAACCGCCAGCACCGGTAGCGTAGCGCGGCTTCCCGACTGCTCGCGGCGCAGGCCCGCAAACCAGGTCTGCGCATTCAGCTCTTTCAGCGCGCGGTTCATCGGATCAACTTTGTTGATCTCATTGTATTTCTCAATGCCCTCAACGCCCTGCTCCCACAGCTTGCCGTAGCGCGCCTCCTGCCAGGCCGCACTTTCCGTCGCGCGGTAGACTTTCAGGTTCAGCTTGAGCTTGTCCGTCAGCTCGTCGATAAACTGGTAGGTTTCCGGGAACAGATAGCCGGTATCGGTGAGGATCACCGGAATGTCCGGGCGGATCTGATTCACCAGATGCAGGCTGACCGCCGCCTGAATGCCAAAGCTCGACGAGAGCACGTAGTCTCCGGGCAGGTTTTCCAGCGCCCAGGCCACGCGCCCTTCGGCGTCCAGCTTTTCCAGCTGGGCGTTGGTTTCTGCCAGCGCCAGAATGCGTTCGACTTTGGGCAGGTCATTTAGGGCGTTTAGATCGAGTACGGACATAATTACCTCTCGTAGTTACTCCCAGAAATCCCTTGCGGGATCGAGCACCGGGCGAATGATGCCCGCACGCACCGTAAAGTCGCCGAAGCCTTCACCCGCTTCGCGCTCTTTCGCCCAGCGCCCGACAAGCTCGTCAACGGAATCGAGAATTTCCGGCTCCGTGATATTTTCGCGATACATACGCGGAATGCGCGTTCCGCTGCGGTTACCGCCAAGATGGACGTTGTAACGACCCGGCGCTTTGCCGACCAGACCCAGCTCGGCCAGCATCGCACGGCCGCAGCCGTTCGGGCAGCCGGTCACGCGCATAACAATATGCTCGTCCGGAATACCGTGTTTTTCCAGAATCGCTTCCACTTTATCGGTGAAAGACGGCAGGAAGCGTTCGGCTTCGGCCATTGCCAGCGGGCAGGTCGGGAACGACACGCAGGCCATCGAGTTTTCACGCTGCGGTTTGACCGCATTCATCAACCCGTGATCGCGCGCCAGCTTCTCGATCTTCGCCTTCTGGCTCTCCGGCACGCCTGCAATAATCAGATTCTGGTTAGCGGTAATGCGGAACTCACCTTTGTGGATCTTCGCAATTTCCAGCAGGCCGGTTTTCAGCGGGCGTCCCGGATAATCCAAAATACGGCCGTTTTCGATAAACAGCGTCAGGTGCCATTTGTTGTCGATGCCCTTGACCCAGCCGATGCGATCGCCGCGACCGGTAAATTCGTAAGGACGGATTGGCTCAAACTTGATGCCCGCGCGACGCTCCACTTCCTCTTTGAACGTCTCAACGCCCACGCGCTCCAGGGTGTATTTGGTTTTCGCGTTTTTACGGTCGGTACGGTTACCCCAGTCGCGCTGGGTCGTCACGACCGCTTCGGCCACGGCCAGCGTGTGCTCCAGCGGCAGGTAGCCGAACTCGCTCGCGGTGCGAGCGTAAGTTTTCTTGTTGCCGTGCTCGATAGAAAGACCGCCGCCCACCAGCAGGTTAAAGCCTACCAGCTTGCCGTTTTCGGCGATCGCCACGAAGTTCATGTCGTTGGCGTGCAGGTCGATATCGTTCTGCGGCGGGATCACCACCGTGGTTTTGAACTTACGCGGCAGGTAGGTCTGGCCGAGGATCGGCTCTTCGTCAGTGGTCGCCACTTTCTCCTGATCGAGCCAGATCTCCGCGTAGGCGCGGGTGCGCGGCAGCAGGTGCTCGGAGATCTTCTTCGCCCACTCGTACGCCTCGGCGTGCAGCTCAGACTCGTACGGGTTCGAGGTGCACAGCACGTTACGGTTCATGTCGTTGGCGGTCGCCAGCGCGTCCAGCCCGACCGAGTGCAGCATCTGATGCACCGGCTTCACGTTCTTTTTCAGAATGCCGTGGAACTGGAAGGTCTGACGGTTGGTCAGACGAATGCTGCCGTAAATCGTGTTGTCATGGGCGAATTTGTCGATCGCCTGCCACTGTTTGGTGGTGATGACCCCGCCCGGCAGGCGGCAGCGCAGCAGCATCGCGTGGCGCGGCTCCAGCTTCTGCTCGGCACGCTCGGCGCGGATATCGCGGTCGTCCTGCTGATACATGCCGTGGAAACGGATCAGCAGGAAGTTATCGCCTTTGAAACCGCCGGTCAGGCCGTCATTTAAATCTTCGGCAATGGTGCCGCGCAGGTAGTTGCTCTCTACCTTCATGCGCTCGGCATCCGTCAGTTTGCCTTCGACCACCAGTGGGCCAGGATGTTTTTCGCTCATTAGTAGACATCTCGCTGATAACGGCGCTCGACGCGCAGCTCACTTAAAAATTCATCCGCCGTTTCGGCATCCATACCGCCGAATTCGGCAATCACGTCCAGTAAAGCCTGCTCAACGTCTTTCGCCATGCGATTGGCGTCGCCGCAGACATAAATGTGGGCACCGTCATTGATCCAGCGCCACAGCTCTGCGCCCTGTTCGCGCAGCTTGTCTTGTACGTAGACTTTTTCTTTTTGATCGCGTGACCAGGCCAGATCGATGCGGGTCAGTACGCCTTCTTTAACATAGCGCTGCCACTCGACCTGGTAGAGGAAATCTTCGGTGAAGTGCGGGTTGCCGAAGAACAGCCAGTTTTTGCCCGGCGCTTCATCCGCGGCGCGCTGCTGCATAAAGGCGCGGAACGGCGCAATGCCGGTGCCAGGGCCAATCATGATGACCGGGGTTTCCGGGTTCGCCGGCAGGCGGAAGTTGTCGTTGTGCTCGATAAAGACGCGCACCTCGCCCTCTTCTTCGACGCGATCCGCCAGGAAGCTTGATGCCCCGCCCGCTCGGGCACGGCCTTCGATGTCGTAACGCACCGCGCCCACGGTGATATGCACTTCGCTTTCCACTTCCGCCTGCGATGAGGCGATGGAGTACAGGCGCGGCGTCAGCGGACGCAGCAGGCCAATCAGCGCATCGGCATCCAGCTGCGCAGGAGAAAAGCGCACCATGTCGACAATTGGCGTGGTCGCCGCGTAATGCTGCAGCTTCGCTTTGTCACCGACCAGCGGCAGCAGGGACTCGCTGCGCGTTAAGGTGGCATAGTTTTCAACGATATTGGCGGTGTTTACCGTCAGCTCGAAATGCCACTGCAGCGCGTCAGAAAGCGGCAGCGTTTTGCCTTCCACGGTGACGGACTCGTCGCCCTTCAGCCACAGCAGCTCGACCAGCTCTTTCACCAGCGCCGGATCGTTCTGATACCAGACGCCCAGGGCGTCGCCAGGCTGATAGCGCAGGCCAGAGTCGCCCAGGTCGATCTCGATATGGCGCACGTCTTTTTCTGAGTCGCGTCCGGTGATTTTCTGATTCACCGACAGGCTCGCCGTCAGCGGCGCCTCTTTGGTATAAGGGCTGGTATGGATTTCATTGACGGTACCCGCGGCGGTGGCGGCAGCCTGTGCTGGCGTCTCTTTCGGCACGCGGGCTTTCAGCACCTCAACGATGCGCGCGCGCCACTCGGCGGCCGCGGGCTGATATTCCACATCCGCATCCACGCGGTCCATCAGGCGTTCACCGCCCAGCTCCGCCAGCTTGCTGTCAAAGTCTTTACCGGACTGGCAGAAAAACTCATACGAGGTATCGCCAAGGCCGAACACGGCAAAAGCGGTACCGTCCAGTTTGGGGGCTTTTTTCGAGAACAGGAACTTGTGCAGCGCTACCGCTTCTTCAGCGGGCTCACCTTCACCCTGCGTTGAGGCCACAACCACCAGCAGTTTTTCTGACGCGATTTGCTTAAATTTATAATCCCCGGCGTTCACCAGGTTCACGTTCAGTTTAGCGGCGAGCAAATCATCACGCAGCGCTTCCGCCACGCGGCGGGCGTTGCCGGTTTGCGAGGCTGAGATGAGCGTAATGACAGGAATGTCAACCGCTGCGGCGGGCGCTGCGGCGACAGCACCAGGCTGCTGGTTGAGCATTCCCCAGAAATAGCCGGAGACCCAGGCAAGCTGGGTAGGTGAAAAATCCGTGGTGGCAGCCTGAAGGCGCGCCAGTTGCTCCGGGTTCAGGGGAAGCAGGTTTGAAGGTGGGGCCTGTGTTGTCATGCGTCGTTATGTTCCAGTAGCAAAGCGGAATTTATGCAAAAAGACCAAACTAGAGATAAGGTTAACGGCGAGGATAATAACAATTAAAGAAGGGATGGAAATAATAAATAACCAAATGGACTAACCTGTTTTAGCTATCGTTCTTAACGATAAAAACGATTAAACAACACTTTGATATATATAGACAAATAGCATTCAGGCATCCTATATATCCGCCTTATGCTTTCAGAGCCGTTTTAGTTAATGCTAAAAATTGTGCTTTCCGGTACTATGCGGCGGTTTTTTCCGCATTACTGAGAGCTATGATGTCCACCACACTGTTTAAAGATTTCACCTTCGAAGCCGCCCACCACCTTCCGCATGTGCCTGAAGGGCATAAATGTGGCCGCCTGCACGGGCACTCGTTTATGGTGCGCCTTGAAATCACCGGTGAAGTCGATCCGCATACCGGTTGGATCATGGATTTTGCCGAGCTGAAGGCTGCGTTTAAGCCAACCTACGATCGTCTGGATCACTACTACCTGAATGACATTCCGGGCCTTGAAAATCCGACCAGCGAAGTGCTGGCAAAATGGATCTGGGATCAGATGAAGCCGCTGGTGCCGCTGCTGAGCGCAGTGATGATCAAAGAAACCTGCACCGCAGGCTGCATCTATCGCGGGGAGTGATCCCCCTCTTCCTCGCGCGCGTCTAGCGGCGTGAACTCATAGAGTACGAGCGCGTTACTCTCCAGCGATTCCGTGATTTGCCAGCCGTCATAAAGCCGTTCATCGCGTACGGAAAGCGTTGGACGCGCTTTATGCGCAATCCAGCGTAACATCTCCTCGTCAGGCCCGCTTTCACTGTGTACCCCTTCCAGCAGCGGGTAGAGCGCACCGTTGTGCCGATCGAAAAGATGGCACTTAATGCGCCAGCTGCCGCGCATTCCCCGCAGCTCAAGATGATACTGCTGGCGAAAGCGCTGGATAAAGGCCTCCTCGCTGGAGAGCAGCGGATTAAAAACCACCACGTTACGCAGCAGCAGCTGATAGCGCCCCTGATGGCGAAGCAGCAGGACGCTCTTGTCGTTGACAAGCACTTCTCCCCGCAGCCGCTGCCACAGCCATAGCACCCAGTAGATAGGCCGGGGAAGGCCGTGGTTATACTGAAGCGCAAGGCTCGATGTATCCAGGGTGTTGTTCGCCCTGGCCTCACCCTGCAAACCTGAATTTAGCCAGAATCCCGCCAGCCAGACCTGTTCTGAAAGCCCGAGCAGATTTTGCATCAGCAACGCGCCGCGAAAAAACCAGCCGTTGGTCGCCCGCGTGTTCCCGGTAAGGGTATTCCACGAGAGTAACCATACCGGCAGCGCGCGCTGCCGCTGGCGAAGGGCGGCGAGGATTTGGCGGATCTTCAGCACGGGATAATTTTCTGACGAGGAGAGATGCGCCGGACCCAGCTGCGCCAGATCGAGCAGCTCGTTGGCATCTGCCGGACAGGCGAGAAAATCGGCCTGGTCCAGTATGCTCGAGCGGAATAACGCGTCGCCGATAGGCTCGGTGCCGAAGGGTGAAAAACGATGCCATACCCCAAATTTTGCCTGCGGAAGATAGGTCCGAAGCGCCGCCCTCTGCGTCTGCCAGGCGTGCTCCTGGTTCTCCGGGTTTGCCTGAGGAGACCAGTGCATCACGGCGTGCCAGCCTGCGGTGACGTCGGGAGAAAATCGGCTGACCGACAGCTGCAAAAAGCGCGTGAGGAGATCGCATCGGGTGGTGACGCCCGTGTGCAGCAGGATCGTCCAGCCTTTTTTCGCCACCCAGGTGAACAGCTGTTGCAGATTGTACCAGCAGGCGTAGCCCGCCATATGGGGATTGTCCCACCCCGTGGCGAACAGACGGCTGCTGAGGAAAGGTTCCGCGATATCAATTCCCTCAATGGGGATCGCCTCGTGTAGCGCCTCCAGATGCTGGCGAACATCTTCCCGCAGCAAATCGTCCAGTTCGCGCAGGGTGACAACCAGCCGCGTGTGTCGCATCGCGCCAGAGAGCGGATGAAGCTGCTGCAGATCCAGTATTCGCTCCTGACCGGGAGAGTGGGTTAGCGGAGAAGGTTCCCAGCCGCGGGCCTCAGCGCCGTTGAGCAGGCTGAACAGCGTATCCACCGCAACGGGAAAGCGCTGCTCGCCCGCGCTCGTCCGCAAGCGGTAAGCGTCGGGGCGATGGCGCATGGCCTTACGAAACTCGCCTGGAGACATGCCGTGAGCGTGCCGGAACCGATCGGTCATCATTCGCGTGCTGGCAAACCCGTGCTCCTGCGCAATCTGATGCAAGGGACGACTGGTGAGGCACAGGGCAGCAGCCGCTTTTTCCAGCCGCAGGGCGGTGATGTACTGCATAAAACTGACCCCGACCTCCTTTCGAAACAGACGGGAGAGCCACGCTTCGGAGACAAATTCACTCTCTGCGATTTCGGCCAGCGTAATACGGCGGGTGTAGCTGGCGTTAATTCGCTCCAGCACGCGGGTGATGCGCTTGCTTACGTTAGCGTGCTGGTCACGGGGTTTAAGGCGGGCGGGCTGCTGAAAGCGGCCGATCAGCAGCAGCAGGATCTCGCTCAGCCAGCGGTTCGCCTCTAGCCTGTAGCGATGGGGATCGTTGACCAGCGCCACCACAAGAAGCTGACGCAGCAGATGCCGCAGCTCGTCGCACTGCGGCCAGCTCCCGCCAGGCGCCGTGGGTATGACGTAGTCATGGGCGAAAAAGTCAGTGTACAGCTGGGTCAACCAGCGCCCGGAGAGGACGACGCGCAGGGTAACGTTCGCGCTCTGGCTGCTGAAACGCCAGCGCTGATGGCGGTTTATCACCGCAAGGCCGTTTGTCGGCACCGTTTCTTGTCCCGCGTGGGTTTCCAGCTCGGCCTGCCCTTCCAGCACCCACAGTATCGTCAGGCAGTCGCCTTCATCCTGCGCGAACAGGCGCACGTCCTCCACGGCCACCGTAAATTCATTTCCACGCTGCTCCATTCGCTTCCCCTGCAAAGACAAATAATGACGGGCTGTTTTTTGTCATAACTGAATCGTATGAAAAACAATCAGAAAAAAGGCGTCGAATTACAACAAAAAAGAGCATTTTCAGGCAATACGATCGACATAAACTCGAAACTAACACCGTTTAGCAGGAAAAGGATAACAAAAATGACACATCCAATTGTTGACGCGCTGCGGGGCACCGAGGCTCGGTTCACTGAGTTACGCCGCGAATTTCACCGGCACCCTGAAATCGGCTTTGAGGAGCATAAAACCAGCGATCGCGTCGCAACGCTCCTTCATGAATGGGGCTATGAGGTCCACCGTGGAATGGCGAAAACCGGGGTGGTCGGTACGCTGAAAGTGGGTAACGGCAGCAAACGCCTGGGCCTGCGCGCCGATATGGACGCGCTGCCGATGCAGGAAAATAGCGGCAAGGCCTGGAGCAGCACCGTCGAGGGTAAATTCCACGGCTGCGGCCACGATGGCCACACCACCACGCTGCTCTATGCCGCAGAGTATCTGGCGCGCACACGCAGCTTTAACGGCACGCTACACCTGATTTTTCAGCCCGCGGAAGAGCTGCTGTATGGTGGGCGCGTTATGGTCGAGGATGGCCTGTTTGAGCAATTCCCCTGCGACCATATTTTTGGCCTGCACAATATGCCCTCCCAGCCGCTCGGGAAAATTGGCCTGCGCGATGGCGCCATGATGGCCTCCTCGGACACCGTGCACATTGAAGTCAACGGCGTGGGAGGGCACGGCGCCGTTCCGGAACACACCGTCGATGCCACGCTGGTCGCCTGCCATATCACCCTCGCCCTGCAGTCGATTGTGTCGAGGAATATCACGCCGTTCCAGCCGGCCGTCGTGACCGTGGGCAGCATCCAGGCGGGACACGCCCCGAACATCATCAACGACAAGGTATTAATGAAGTTGACCGTGCGCACGCTGGACGAAGCGGTGCGTCAAACCGTCCTGCAGCGTATCCACGACATCGCGGTGGCGCAGGCTGAGAGCTTCAACGCCACGGCCACGATCCGTCACGTGAACGGCAGCCCGGTGCTGAACAATAACCCGCAGGCCAACGAAATGGTGCGCGCCGTGGCGACCGACCTGTTCGGTCAGGATGCCGTCACGTCGGTGAATGCGTTTATGGGGAGCGAGGATTTTGCGTTCATGCTCGAAAAAAATCCTCACGGCTGCTACTTCACTCTGGGAGCCGGGGATGAGCCGGACCGCTGCATGGTGCATAACCCAGGCTACGACTTTAACGACAAGATCCTGTTGACCGGGGCGGCGCTCTGGACCGCGTTAACCGAACACTATCTGCGCTAGCTGGCGCCAACCCCGGAGGGCTGCACGATGAGTACCGTTCCCCTGACAGACACGACCTCCTATGCCGGTAACGATCGGCTGCTGGCCGGTATTGTGATGAGCGTTCTAACGTTCTGGTTATTCGCGCAGTCGGTGATAAACGTTGTGCCGGCAATGAAAAATAGCCTGGCTATCTCCCTGGAAACCCTCACGCTGGCGGTCAGCCTCAGCGCGTTGCTATGCGGCTGTTTTGTCGTTGCCTGCGGGGGCTTTGCCGATAAGTTTGGCCGCGTGCGCATGACGTACATTGGCCTGACGCTGAGCATCATCGGCAGCGCACTGCTTTTCGTCTCGTGGGAACCGGTTCTTTTTCTGCTGGGCAGAGCGATCCAGGGCCTGTCAGCAGCCTGCATCATGCCCGCTACGCTGGCTCTGATTAAAACCTGGTATCAGGGCAGCGCGCGCCAGCGGGCAATCAGCTTTTGGGTCATCGGCTCCTGGGGCGGCAGCGGCCTGAGCTCGTTTGTCGGCGGTGCCATCGCCACCACGCTCGGCTGGCGCTGGATCTTTATTTTTTCCATGCTGGTAGCGGCGGCGGCACTGCTGCTGATTCGCGGTACTCCGGAAAGCCGAAGCGACGGCGCGAGTCGCCACAGGCTGGATATCAGCGGCCTGGTGAGCTTTGTCTGTATGCTGGTGCTGCTGAACCTGTTTATCAGCAAGGGGCACGGCTGGGGCTGGGGCAGCGGCCTGTCGCTGCTTGTGCTGGGTGGCGCAGCGCTGGCGGGGGTTTGCTTTGTGCTTGCGGGGCGACGCAAGGGTGATGCGGCGCTGATTGATTTTGCCCTGTTTAAAAACCGGGCCTACAGCGCCTCGGTCTTCTCTAATTTTTTGCTCAACGGCTGCATTGGCACCATGATGATCGCCAGCATCTGGCTGCAGCAAGGCCACCGTCTGTCGCCGCTGCAAACCGGCATGATGACGCTGGGTTATCTGGTCACCGTGCTTGCGATGATTCGGGTCGGGGAAAAGCTGCTCCAGCGCTACGGGGCGCGGCTGCCTATGATGACCGGACCGCTGCTCACCGCAACGGGTATCACGCTGATCTCCTGTACGTTTTTAAGCAAGGAGATCTACATTGTCACCGTGTTTCTGAGCAACATTCTATTCGGCCTGGGGCTGGGGTGCTATGCCACGCCGTCAACGGATACGGCGGTGATGAACGCGCCGGAAAACAAAGTTGGGGTGGCCTCAGGTGTGTATAAGATGGGCAGTTCGCTGGGCGGAGCCATGGGGATCGCCGTCACCGCTTCGCTGTACGCGCTGCTGCTGCCGCTGGGAATGGCCAGCGCCGCGCAGTATGCGTTACTGTTTAACAGCGCGATTTGTCTCGCGTCGGCGGCAGTAACCTGGGCGTTACTCCCTTCAGCACGGGCCCCGCGATAAACGGGGCCGCGAAGGGTTCAGGCAATATTCAGGTACTTGTGCGTCTGCATCGACAGCCGCCAGTTGCGGGCGATACAGGTTTCAATGCACAGACGCGTCGCATCGTCTTTCTGGCTGATTGGCTGCAGCGCAATCACACGCTGTTTTTCATCGGTTAACGTTGCCAACAGCTCATCCAGCGCTTCGATATCCCGCACGCGCCCTACCGGGTGCTTAATCTCATCCGCGCGTTCCAGCGCCTGAGACAATACGTCGTACCCGCCGCGCATATTCACTTTTGGCGAGACCGTCACCCAGGTCGTGTGTGAACAGCGCACTTCATGGGTGCCGCTGGTTTCGATCTGGCAGCTGTAGCCGTTCTTTTCGAGCAGCTCGGTCAGCGGCATCAGGTCGTGGATGCAGGGTTCCCCCCCGGTGATCACCACATGGCGAGCCGTCCAGCCCTGACGACCAATAATGGCCAGCAGATCTTCCGCGCTTCCCGCGCCCCACTTATCGCTCTCTTTGGTTTTCGCCAGAATGCTAAACAGCGACACTTCCCGATCTGCGAGCTTATCCCACGTATGTTTGGTGTCACACCAGGCACAGCCAACCGGGCATCCCTGTAAACGAATAAAAATGGCGGGGACGCCGGTAAAGTAACCCTCGCCTTGCAGGGTCTGGAACATCTCGTTAATCGGGTACTGCATAGTCATCTCAGTTAAGGGGATAAACGATAAGTATCGCAGATCCCCGCCGGATGGTCATGCTCCATCGGTGCTTTGCGCGCCAATCGCCGCCATAAAGCGCTCAGTGATTTGCTGTGGACGGGTGATCGCCCCGCCGACGACGACCGTATGCGCCCCCAGCGCCAGACACCTGGCCGCGCGCTCTGGGGTATCCACGTTGCCTTCTGCCACCACGGGGATCGTCACGGCAGCCAGCACCGCTTTCAGGAACGCGCAGTCATCCTGCGGAAGTGAACGCCCCGCGGTTTCCGCGGTGTAGCCATATAGCGTGGTCCCGACGCAGTCGAAGCCAAGCCTCTGCGCCGTCACGGCCTCTTCAACGGTGGAAATATCCGCCATTAGCAGCACCGTGGGATAACGCGCTCGAATACGCGCGACCAGCGCGTCCAGAGAGTCATCGCCGGGTCGTTCCCGCGCCGTCGCATCAAGCGCAACGATCTCGGGAGAGACGGTCATCAGCTCATCCACCTCTTTCATCGTCGCGGTGATAAACACCTCGCTTGCGGGGTAATCCCGCTTGATGATGCCGATAACGGGTAGAGACACCTGCTGCTTAATGGCTTCGATATCCGCCACGCTGTTGGCGCGAATGCCTGCGGCCCCGCCCTGACGCGCCGCCAGCGCCATCCGCGACATAATAAACGGACTGTGCAGCGGTTCGTTCTCAAGCGCCTGACAGGAGACGACCAGTTTTCCCTTCAGATTATCCAGTACAGTTTTCATTACGATAAGATCTCTTCCACTTCGTTTTTGATGATCGTGACGTGCGGGCCATATATGACCTGGACTCCATTTCCGCGCACGATAACGCCGCGCGCGCCGGTGGCTTTCAGGGCCGCCTCATTCACCCGGCTGCCGTCTTTGACCGTGACGCGAAGGCGCGTGGCGCAGCAGTCCACCTCTTCGAGGTTCTCTTTTCCGCCTAACCCGGCGATTACCGCAGCGGCACGCTCGCTTTGCGCAAGGGTAACTTCGTCAGCCATCGCCTCCTTTTCCCGACCCGGCGTGGCGAAATCAAAGCGGTTAATCAGATAGCGGAAGGTGAAGTAGTAAAGGAAGAACCACGGCACGCCCACCAGCGGGACGAACATCCAGTTCGTTTTAGCCTCGCCCTGCAGAATGCCGAACAGCACGAAGTCAATGAAACCGCCGGAGAAGGTTTGCCCGATGGTGATGTGCAGCATGTGTGCGAGCATAAACGCCAGCCCGTCAAACAGCGCATGAATGACGTACAGCACCGGGGCAATAAACAGGAAGGAGAACTCGATAGGTTCGGTAATGCCGGTCAGGAACGAGGTTAACGCCGCTGAAAGCAGCAGCCCGGCCACGCGCTTTTTGTTCTCCGGCTTTGCGGTGTGGTACATCGCCAGGCAGGCACCCAGCAGGCCAAACATCATGGTAATGAAGCGCCCGGACATGAAGCGCGACGTGCCTTCGTAAAACTGACGCGTGGTGGGATCGGCCAGCTGGGCGAAGAAAATCCGCTGCGTGCCTTCAACCAGATGACCGTTGACGATCTCGCTCCCGCCGAGCGCGGTGGTCCAGAATGGAAGATAGAAGATGTGGTGCAAACCGAACGGGCCGAGCATGCGCAAAATGAAGCCGTACAGCAGGGTGCCGAGATAGCCGGTGGCATCCACCAGCCCGCCCAGACCAAAAATCAGTTTCTGGAAATGCGGCCAGACCACCGTCATTGCCGCGCCGATGAATATTGCCGCCAGCGAGCTAATAATAGGTACAAAGCGTGAGCCGCCAAAGAAGCCCAGGAACTGCGGAAGGGCAATCTTATTAAACCGATGATGCAGTATGCAGGTTACGAGGCCAATCACAACGCCGCCAAACACGCCGGTTTCCAGCGTCTGAATGCCCAGCGTCATGCCCTGCCCCACCGCTCCTGGGTTTTCAAGAGCCAGCTTGCCGGTGAGGATCAGCAGCGCGTTGATGGTGGCATTCATCACCAGAAACGCAAGCAATGCCGCCAGGCCTACCGTGCCCTTGTCGCTTTTTGCCAGCCCAACGGCAACCCCAACGGCAAACAGCACCGAGAGGTTCGCAAACACAATTGAACCCGCGCTGCTCATGATGGTGAAAATGGCCTGTAACCAGCCAACGTCCAGGAACGGATAAGCCGCGAGCGTATTGGGATTCGATAGCGCGCCGCCGATCCCCAGCAGCAGACCCGCCGCAGGCAATACGGCGATGGGCAGCATAAAGGATTTGCCGAAGCGCTGCGCTTTTTCAAACCAGCCACCAGAAGAAGCCCCACTGAACATTTGCATCATTTTTTCATCCCCTTATTTAACGATGAAAATTTTTACCATATTAATATTTAATAATGAAAATTATCATCAAAAACCAGGAGGCCGATCATACTTTTTCGAAATGACTGGCATCTTTCCCCCGCTTTCCGCCACACTAGTCGCAGAGAAACGCATTAAGGATCTAGCATGTCAGACCATGAAAACCTGCTGCTGAAGCTACGCCAGGAGGCTTCCGGGTACAGCCCAACGCAACAAAAGCTGGGGGAGTTTGTTCTCAACGATCCTGCCCGGGTGTTGTACCTGACGATCACCGAGCTGGCCCGCGAAAGTCACACCAGCGAGGCCAGCGTGACGCGACTTTGTCGGACGCTGGGCTGCAAAGGCTATAACGAATTCAAAATGGCGCTGGCGCTTGATATTCAGCAGGGCCAGCCCGCGCGTCAGGCCGGGGATGAGATTGATACCGTTGTGGATGAGTCGGTGCAGGCTTTGCAGGATACCGCCAGGCTGCTCGACCGGACGCTGCTTGAAGAGGCCGCGCTGGCGCTGCACCGGGCGCAGTCCGTACAAATATACGGCGTAGCGGCCAGCGCGATCCTCGGCGAGTATCTCCACTACAAGTTATTGAGGCTGGGCAAACCCGCGCAGCTGTTTAGCGATATGCACCGTGCGGCAATGAATGCGACAACGCTTTCAAAAGAAACGCTGGTCGTGGCCATCTCCAGCTCCGGCTCAACGCGTGATTTACTCCACGTGGTGAAGCTTGCCCGCAAGCGCGGCGTGAAGGTCCTGGCGCTCAGCAATACGCCCCGCAGTCCCCTGGCATCCCTGAGCGATATGCAGCTGGTTGCCGCCAAGCCGGAAGGCCCTCTTAGCGCCGGGGCGCTCAACGCGAAGGTTGGCGTGATGCTGCTGGTCGAGCTGCTGACCACGTCACTGATTGCTTTGGATAGCCATTACAGCGACGTTAGCCAGCAAACGGCGAGCGCCACGCTGCCGCTGCTGCTCTGAAAACCATTCGCAGGCTAAATAAAATAGCCTGCGAGCGATCGGTTTCAGTTTGGCTTAAATCCTGTTTGATATATTTCTCCAGCAAATGATTGGTGTAACAAATAATTTTATTTATTACATTTAGCATTAAATTAAACGGCACAAAAACAAAAACAGAACCCTTTAAAATCAATGCATAAAAATCAAAGCATCGATAAGTTGAATTTTTACCTCACTCGCAATGTCTTATATCTCCCCCTGTTTTTCATTTCTTAAAATAAGCTTAAGGCGCCGTTGATTTCGGCCTTTTATTATTTAAATACCGTTTACTTTTGCACGCCTACAATCCGCCTCATCAATCATTATGAGACGGTATCAATGAAGACGTTATTAATTACAGGCGTGACGGGTTTCCTGGGTGGAGCGGTGCTTGAAAAAATCCTGAATGGCACAGAAGGCGTAAAGCTGGTTCTGCTCGCCCGCGCCGTCGACGCGCAAAGTGGGCTGGAACGCGTGAAGGAAAACATGCGCAAGTTTAACGTCCATGAAAGCAGGCTAAACGCGCTGAAAGCCGAGGATGTGCTCATTGGCGATCTCAGCCAGCCAGAAACGTTTCTGAACGATCCGCGTCTGGAGAGCGTAACGCATGTCCTTAACTGCGCGGCCGTCGCATCCTTTGGAAACAATCCGCTTATCTGGAAAGTGAATGTCGAAGGCACGTTAGCGCTGGCTCGCCGTATGGAACAGGTGGCAACCCTGCAGCGCTTCGTGCACGTCGGAACGGCCATGTCCTGCACGCCAGAACAGGATTCGCTGGTAGCGGAAAGCGCCGAGTTCAGGGAAAACGCCGAGCATCTGGTGGAATATACCTATTCAAAATCGACTATTGAACAGCTGATGCGTCAACACTGCCCTAACCTGCCGCTCCTCATCGCCCGGCCCTCTATCGTCGTGGGCCATACGCTCCACGGCTGTGCCCCTTCCAGCAGCATCTTCTGGGTCTTTAGCATGGGGCTGATGCTGCAAAAATTCATGTGCTCGATGGAGGACAGGATTGATGTCGTCCCGGTGGACTACTGCGCCGATGCGCTGCTCATGCTGCTCTACAGCGATGCCCGCCCGGGAGAAGTTGTGCATATTTCAGCGGGTGAAGAGAATAGCGTTCGCTTCGCAGACATTGATAACGCAATGGCGCAGGCGCTGGAGAAAGCGCCGGTCGGGGATAGGTATGCGCAGGTAAGCTACGAAACGCTGGTCAGAATGCGCCGCGAACTCAAAAATATTTTTGGTCCGTGTAACGAACGTCTGATGCTGAAAGCCATGCGTTTATACGGGGCCTTTGCCACGCTGAACGTGCGCTTCAGCAATGATAAGCTGCTCAGTATGGGGATGCCAAAACCCCCACGCTTCACGGACTACATCGCCCGCTGCGTGCAAACGACCCAGGGGCTGACCATCCCGGAGCAAATGGCGGTCGATTTTAAATAGGCAAAAAAAATGCCAGTCATTCGACTGGCATTTTCATTTTAAGGCTTAGGCGATTATGCCTGGCCTTTGATCTCTTTACGACCGTTGTATGGTGCTTTTTCGCCCAGAGCTTCTTCGATACGAATCAGCTGGTTGTATTTAGCAACACGGTCAGAACGGCTCATAGAACCGGTTTTGATCTGGCCTGCAGCGGTACCCACAGCCAGGTCGGCAATGGTCGCGTCTTCAGTTTCGCCAGAACGGTGAGAGATAACAGCAGTGTAGCCAGCGTCTTTCGCCATTTTGATCGCAGCCAGAGTTTCGGTCAGAGAACCGATCTGGTTGAATTTGATCAGGATGGAGTTAACGATGCCTTTCTCGATGCCTTCTTTCAGGATCTTGGTGTTGGTTACGAACAGATCGTCACCAACCAGCTGGATTTTGTCGCCCAGTACTTTGGTCTGGTATGCGAAACCGTCCCAGTCAGACTCGTCCAGACCGTCTTCGATAGAAACGATTGGGTACTGTTTGGTCAGGTCTTCCAGGAAGTGAGTGAACTCTTCGGAGGTGAACGCTTTGTTGCCTTCGCCAGCCAGAACGTATTTACCGTCTTTGTAGAATTCAGATGCTGCACAGTCCATCGCCAGGGTGATGTCTTTGCCCAGCTCGTAGCCAGCAGCTTTTACTGCTTCTGCGATGACTGCCAGTGCTTCGGCATTAGAGCCCAGGTTTGGCGCGTAGCCACCTTCGTCACCAACAGCAGTGTTCATACCTTTAGCTTTCAGAACTTTAGCCAGGTTGTGGAACACTTCAGAACCCATACGCACGGCTTCTTTCAGGGATTTCGCGCCAACTGGCTGAATCATGAATTCCTGAATATCAACGTTGTTATCCGCGTGCTCACCACCGTTGATGATGTTCATCATTGGTACAGGCATGGAGTATTTGCCTGGGGTGCCGTTCAGTTCAGCGATGTGCTCGAACAGCGGCTGGCCTTTAGCTGCCGCAGCTGCTTTGGCGTTTGCCAGAGAAACAGCCAGGATTGCGTTCGCACCGAAGTTAGATTTGTTTTCAGTACCGTCCAGATCGATCATGATCTTGTCGATGCCAGCCTGGTCTTTGGCGTCTTTGCCAAGGATTGCCTGAGCAATAGGACCGTTCACAGCGCCAACAGCTTTCAGTACGCCTTTGCCCAGGAAGCGGGATTTGTCGCCATCGCGCAGTTCCAGCGCTTCGCGGGAACCAGTAGAAGCACCTGATGGAGCAGCTGCCATACCGACGAAACCACCTTCCAGATGAACTTCGGCTTCAACGGTCGGGTTACCACGGGAGTCGATGATTTCACGACCGATGACTTTAACGATTTTGGACATTAGATTTTCCTCAGTACAAGTTAAACTAAAACTCCAGACAAACAACGCGTACCCAAGGTACGCGTTGCCGTTCTAACTTTTTTTACTTCGCCTGACGCTTCTGGTAGTCGCTGGCGGCCTTCACAAAGCCTGCAAACAGCGGATGCCCATCACGCGGCGTTGAAGTAAATTCCGGGTGGAATTGGCAGGCAACGAACCACGGATGGTTTGGCACCTCAATGATCTCGACTAACTGATCGTCCCCGGAGCGGCCCGCAACACGCAGACCCGCAGCTTCAATTTGTTTCAACAACATGTTGTTGACTTCATAGCGGTGACGATGGCGTTCGGTGATGGTTGTTTCGCCATACAGCTTACGCACCACGCTATCGTCAGACAGCTGGCAGGCCTGTGCGCCAAGACGCATCGTGCCACCCAGGTCGCTCTTCTCGGTACGGACTTCGACGTTACCGTCTTCATCGCGCCATTCAGTAATAAGCGCCACTACAGGGTACTTACAGTCTGGCACAAATTCCGTAGAGTTCGCGTTTTCCATGCCCGCTACGTTGCGCGCGAATTCGATCAGCGCAACCTGCATACCCAGGCAGATGCCGAGGTATGGAATATTGTTTTCACGCGCATAGCGTGCGGTGGCGATCTTGCCTTCTACACCGCGGTAGCCGAAGCCGCCAGGGATAAGAATAGCATCCAGATCTTTCAGAATTTCAACGCCGCGCGTTTCAACATCCTGCGAATCAATCAGCTTGATGTTAACGGAGACGCGGTTCTTCAGACCACCGTGTTTCAGCGCTTCAATGACTGACTTATAGGCATCCGGCAGTTCAATGTACTTACCGACCATACCGATAGTCACTTCGCCGCCCGGATTGGCTTCTTCGTAAATAACCTGTTCCCATTCAGACAGGTTAGCTTCCGGACAGTTCAAGCTGAATCGTTTACAAATATAATCGTCCAGGCCCTGTGATTTCAACAGGCCCGGGATTTTATAAATTGAATCGACATCTTTCATTGAAATAACGGCTTTTTCCGGCACGTTACAGAACAATGCAATTTTCGCACGCTCGTTCGCTGGAATAGCGCGATCGGAACGGCAAACCAGGATGTCAGGCTGAATACCGATGGAGAGCAGCTCTTTAACAGAGTGCTGGGTCGGTTTGGTTTTCACTTCACCTGCAGCAGCCATGTACGGCACCAGCGTCAGGTGCATGAACAGCGCGTGCTCACGACCAATGTCTACCGCCAGCTGGCGAATCGCTTCGAGGAACGGCAGGGATTCGATATCACCCACGGTACCGCCGATTTCAACCAGCACAACGTCATGGCCTTCGCCACCGGCAAGGACACGCTCTTTGATCGCGTTAGTGATGTGCGGGATCACCTGCACGGTTGCGCCCAGGTAGTCGCCGCGGCGCTCTTTACGCAGTACGTCAGAGTAGATACGGCCAGTCGTGAAGTTATTACGACGGGTCATTTTGGTACGGATGAAACGCTCGTAGTGGCCAAGATCCAGATCGGTTTCAGCGCCGTCTTCAGTAACGAACACTTCCCCGTGTTGGGTTGGGCTCATGGTGCCAGGATCGACGTTGATGTACGGATCCAGTTTCATCATGGTCACATTGAGGCCACGGGCTTCAAGAATGGCTGCGAGGGAGGCTGCGGCAATGCCTTTACCCAGAGAGGATACGACCCCGCCGGTCACAAAAATATAGTTCGTTGTCATGCTGAACCTGAGAAGTTAGGGTGAAACGATGGAATAACCAGGACGGGAAAGTAGTATACCCGAACACGGCGAGCGCCACAAACTTTCATTCTCCGTCTCCATTCCAGGCCATGACAAACATAAGGAGTGAGAAAATAGCCCCTTTTGGGTAAATGTTTTTGACGCAAATCAAGCGCTTGTCATTTAAAAAATCACACAAATTGCGCTTGCTCGCAAAATTCCGTTAGAGATCATATTCCTGCCGTTTTACTTCCTGCCAGACTTCTTCCATAGCCTCGAGGTCAATTCCGGTCATTTCCAGGCCGCGCGAGGCCACAATCCGCTCAACTTCACGGAAGCGGCGTTCAAATTTGAGGTTCGCTTTTTGCAGCGCGGTTTCCGCTTTTACACCCAAATGGCGCGAAAGGTTGACGGTGGCGAACAGCAGGTCGCCCATCTCCTCTTCCAGCTTTGCTTCATCCACGACGGCCTGCTGCGCTTCATGCATGACTTCGTCAATCTCTTCATGCACTTTATCCAGCACCGGGCCGAGGGAGTGCCAGTCAAAGCCAACGGCAGAGCAGCGTTTCTGAATTTTATGCGCGCGCATCAGTGCAGGCAGGCTTAGCGGAATGTCATCCAGCGCGGAGTGCTGGGATTTTTCGGCGCGCTCGGCGCTCTTGATTTGCTCCCAGCGGGTCAATACCTCGGCGCTGGTGCCTGCGGCGGCATCGCCAAAGATGTGCGGGTGGCGACGCTCCAGCTTGTCGCTGATGGCGGCACAGATATCGTCAAAGTTAAAACGCCCCTCTTCCTGCGCCATCTGCGCATAGAACACCACCTGGAAAAGCAGATCGCCCAGCTCGCCGCGCAGGTCGTCGAAATCTTCGCGTGAAATGGCGTCCAGCACTTCGTAGGTCTCTTCAAGCGTATAGGGGGCGATGGTGGCGAAGGTTTGCTCTTTGTCCCACGGGCAGCCGTTTTCCGGGTCGCGGAGGTGCTTCATGATGCCGAGCAGGCGGTCGATTTGAGTCATGGTTCTGTCCTGATAAAAAAAATGCCGGGTGGCGGCTTGCGCGTTACCCGGCCTACAAAAGAGGGAAATCTTATCCGCCGTGCAGACGACGCGCGTCAATCACGTCCGGCACCTGGTTAAGCTTGCCGAGCACGCGGCCCAGCACCTGCAGGTTGTAGATTTCGATGGTCATATCGATGGTGGCAAGCTGTTCGCGGGTGTCGCTGCGGCTGGCAACGCCCAGCACGTTAACCTTCTCGTTGGCGAGAATGGTCGTGATGTCGCGCAGCAGGCCGCTGCGGTCGTTGGCAGTGACGCGCACCACCAGCGAGTAGCCCGCAGAGTAGCTCTCGCCCCAGACGGCTTCCACGATGCGCTCTGGCGCGTGAGACTGAAGCTCGGCGAGCTGGTCGCAGTCGGAACGGTGGATCGAAATCCCGCGCCCCTGAGTGATAAAGCCGACAATGTCGTCGCCCGGGATAGGCTGGCAGCAGCGCGCAATGTGGTGCATTAAATTGCCTACCCCTTCCACAACCACGCGGCCATTGTCTTTGCTGCGCTGCTGGGGAGCATAGGTTTTCTGCTGCAGCTGCTTCAGCGCCGCCGCGTCCTGCTCCGCCGCGCTTGGCTTGTTGAACTGCGCCTGCAGGAAATTCACCATCTGGTTGAGGCGGATATCACCGCCGCCAATCGCCGCCAGCAGCTCATCAAGCTCGTTGAAGTTGTAGCGCGGCAGCAGGAACTTCTCTGCTTCTTTCAGGCTTATGCCGATATGCTCCAGCTCGTCGTCCAGGATCTGGCGTCCGGCAAGGATGTTTTTGTCACGATCCTGCTTGCGGAACCAGGCGTGAATTTTAGAACGTCCGCGGCTGGTGGTAACGTAGCCCAGATTCGGGTTAAGCCAGTCGCGGCTTGGGTTCGGCTGCTTCTGGGTGATGATTTCAATCTGGTCACCCATCTGCAGCTGATAGGTAAACGGCACGATGCGCCCGCTAATTTTCGCGCCGATGCAGCGGTGCCCCACGTCGCTGTGGATGTGGTAAGCAAAGTCGAGGGGCGTGGAGCCGGCCGGCAGGTCGACAACGTCGCCTTTCGGCGTAAAGACATACACCCGGTCATCGAACACCTGGCTGCGCACTTCGTCGAGCATTTCGCCGGAATCGGCCATCTCTTCCTGCCACGCAATCAGCTTGCGCAGCCAGGCAATGCGGTCTTCATGACCGGAGCGTACCCCGCCCGAAGTGCCTTCTTTGTATTTCCAGTGCGCGGCGACGCCCAGCTCGGCGTCTTCGTGCATCTGTTTGGTACGGATCTGAATCTCTACCGTTTTGCCGCCGGGCCCCAGCACCACGGTATGAATAGACTGGTAGCCGTTCGGTTTCGGGTTCGCAACATAATCATCGAACTCATCCGGCAGATGACGGAAGTGAGTATGCACTATCCCCAGCGCGGCATAGCAGTCCTGCAGGCGCTCCGCAACGATACGCACGGCACGCACGTCGAACAGCTCGTCAAACGCGAGATGTTTCTTCTGCATTTTGCGCCAGATGCTGTAGATGTGTTTTGGCCGACCGTATACCTCGGCGCGCACGTTTTCTTCTTTCATCGACTGGCGCAGCCCGCCGACGAACTCGTCGATGTAGTGTTCGCGATCGATACGGCGCTCGTGCAGGAGCTTGGCGATACGCTTATATTCCGCAGGGTGCAGGTAGCGGAAACAGTAATCTTCCAGCTCCCATTTCAGCTGACCGATGCCTAAGCGGTTCGCCAGCGGCGCATAGATGTTTGTACACTCTTTGGCGGCCAGGACGCGCTCGTCTTCCGGCGCATCTTTGACTTCGCGCAGGTGCGCAACGCGCTCGGCAAGCTTGATGACCACGCAGCGGAAGTCATCCACCATCGCCAGCAGCATCCGGCGAACGTTATCAACCTGTTCGGAGGAGACGGAATCGGTTTGAGCGGCTTTAAGCTGGCGGATGGCGGCCATATCGCGCACGCCGTGAATGAGCGAAACGACGGGTTTACCCACGCTTTCTACCAGCACATCTTCGGTAACAACGTTAGCGTCGGCAAGCGGGAACAGAAGTGCCGCCTGCAGCGTTTCGATATCCATGTTGAGCATGGATAAAATTTCGACCATTTCGATGCCGCGCCACAGCAGCAGCTCGGCATCCGGATGTCCCTGCGTGGTGCGCAGACAGTAGGCCCAGGTTTCGGTTAAGCGTTCACACGACTGCTGGCTGGAAATCCCCAGACTTACGATCCATTTTTGTGGGTCAAACTCACCAGCTTTATTAAGATGTGCACTTCTTACCGCAACCATCGTCCTCTCCTTTAGGGACCAGGGCCTGTCGAAGTCGACAAGCCAAACAAATTAGATGTGCTCGAACAACACCATCGATTCCAGATGCCCAGTGTGCGGGAACATGTCCAGCATTGCCAGACGCTGAATCTGGTAACCCGCGCTGACTAACGCCTCGCTGTCTCGGGCAAGCGTTGCCGGGTTACAGGAAACATAGACCACGCGCGTCGGCGCGAGTTTAATTATATGCTGCATTACGCCGGGTGCGCCTGCACGCGCAGGGTCGAGAAGTATTTTATCGAAGCCCTGTTTTGCCCACGGCTGTTGAGTAACATCTTCCTCAAGGTTTTGATGAAAAAATGTCACATTGTGCAAGCCGTTCTGTAGAGCATTTTCCTGCCCTTTTGCCACCAGCGCCTCGACGCCTTCTACGCCCACCACGCTGGCCGCTTTCTGCGCCAGAGGGAGGGTGAAATTCCCCATTCCGCAAAAGAGATCGAGCACCCGATCGTCTGGCTGAACATCCAGCCACGCCAGCGCTTTTTCAATCATCTGCTGATTTACGCCGTCGTTCACCTGAATGAAGTCCCGCGGGCTGAACGTTAAGCGTAGCCCGTTTGACGCATACCAGGGAGCTTCTCCCGTTACCTGCTCAAGTATCTCGCTTTGGGGCGCGAGGAAAAGCGCCAGCTCGTGAGAATGCGAAAAGCGTTCCAGTTTTTCGCGGTCTTTTGTCGACAGCGGTGCAGTATGACGCAGCACCATCAGCGGACCATTGTTTGCCAGCACCAGTTCGACGTGCCCCAGGTGGCGTAATCCCTCCAACCCCGACAGGCAGGCGCGCACTTCCGGGAGCAATGCCTCAAGCTGGGGCACCAGAATGGGGCACTGCTTGATATCGACAATATCGCTGGACCCGGACTTGCGAAATCCCATTTCAAGCCGGGCCGCTTTTGGCTGGTAGCTGAGGCTCAACCGCGCGCGGCGACGGTAGCCCCAGGGCTTATCGGCAATAACGTCATTAACCTCATGCTTAAGCAGGCGAGACAGCGCGCTGCTTTTGCTTTTTTGCTGTAAAAGTGGACTGGCATGTTGTTGCTGGCAGCCGCCGCAAACGCCAAAATGCGGGCACTGCGGCACCACGCGTTCAGGGCTATCGCTAAGACGACGCTTAACCTGGCCGCGTGCGTACTGGCGCTTATCGTCCGTCAGCGTAATTTCTGCGCGTTCCGTTGGCAGCAAACCTGTGATAAACAATGCTTTACCATTGTGACGCGCCACCCCCTGACCGAAAGGGTCGAGGTCCGTGGCTTCAACAGTTATGATCTGACGCGTCGTAACGCGTCGCTTTGCAGAGTAGAATTGCGCCATTGCTGAGATTGTTCTCAAATAAACATAATTATCCTAATTGTCCCATAACGGAACTCCATGACCAACTACAGCCTGCGTGCTCGCATGATGATTTTGATCCTCGCCCCCACCGTGCTTATCGGTTTGCTGCTGAGTATCTTCTTTGTGGTGCACCGCTATAACGATTTGCAGCGCCAGCTCGAAGATGCCGGAGCCAGCATTATTGAACCGCTGGCCGTCTCCAGCGAGTACGGAATGAACCTGCAAAACCGCGAATCAATTGGTCAACTCATCAGCGTACTGCATCGTCGCCATTCTGAGATCGTCCGCGCAATCTCGGTTTACGACGAACACAACCGCCTGTTCGTCACCTCCAATTTTCATCTTGATCCTACGTCCCTGAAAATTCCTGAGGGTACGCCGTTCCCGCGCCACCTCACGGTGCTGCGGCGGGGCGATATCATGATCCTGCGCACGCCGATCGTCTCCGAAAGCTATTCGCCCGATGAGTCCGCCCAGTCCGATGCCAAATCGAGCAGCAATATGCTGGGATATGTGGCGCTGGAGCTGGATCTCAAGTCGGTACGGCTGCAGCAGTACAAAGAAATCTTTATCTCCGGCGTGATGATGCTGTTTTGTATCGGCATTGCGCTTATCTTCGGCTGGCGACTGATGCGCGATGTGACGGGGCCTATTCGCAACATGGTCAACACCGTAGACCGCATTCGCCGCGGCCAGCTCGACAGCCGGGTGGAAGGATTTATGCTGGGCGAGCTGGATATGCTGAAAAATGGCATCAACTCGATGGCGATGTCGCTGGCGGCCTACCACGAAGAGATGCAGCACAACGTCGATCAGGCCACGTCGGACTTACGTGAAACGCTTGAGCAGATGGAAATCCAGAACGTCGAGCTGGACCTGGCGAAAAAGCGCGCCCAGGAAGCGGCGCGTATTAAGTCTGAATTCCTGGCGAATATGTCGCACGAGCTGCGCACGCCGCTGAACGGCGTGATCGGCTTTACCCGCCTGACGCTTAAAAGCGAGCTTAATCCCACCCAGCGCGACCATCTTCACACGATTGAACGCTCGGCCAATAACCTGCTCGCAATCATTAACGACGTGCTGGACTTCTCCAAGCTGGAGGCGGGCAAGCTGATTCTGGAGAGCATTCCGTTCCCGCTTCGCAGCACGCTGGATGAAGTGGTCACGCTGCTCGCGCACTCGTCTCATGATAAAGGGCTTGAGCTGACGCTCAACATTAAGAACGACGTGCCGGATAACGTTATCGGCGACCCGCTGCGTCTCCAGCAGGTCATCACTAACCTTGTCGGGAATGCCATCAAGTTTACCGAAAGCGGCAACATCGACATCCTGGTGGAACGACGCTCTATCAGTAACAACAAGGTGCAGGTTGAGATCCAGATCCGCGATACCGGTATCGGCATCCCCGAACGCGATCAGTCGCGTCTGTTCCAGGCGTTTCGCCAGGCGGATGCCAGTATCTCAAGGCGTCACGGCGGAACAGGGCTGGGGCTGGTGATCACGCAAAAACTGGTGAAAGAGATGGGCGGCGATATCTCCTTCCACAGCCAGCCAAACCGTGGTTCGACGTTCTGGTTCCACATCAACCTTGACCTTAATCCCAACGTGCTGACCGATGGCCCGGTGACGGATTGCCTGAAGGGAATGCGGCTTGCCTACGTGGAGCCTAATGCCGCGGCGGCGCAATCTACGCTGGATGTGTTAAGCACGACGCCGCTGGAGGTTATCTACAGCCCAACCTTCTCCGCGCTGGCCGTCGAGCATTACGATATTCTGCTGATGGGCATTCCGGTCACCTTCACCGGGGAGCTGACCATGCAGCAGGAGCGTCTGGCGAAGGCTGCGTCCATGACGGATTACCTGCTGCTGGCGCTGCCGTGCCATGCGCAAATCAATGCGGAAGAGTTGAAAAATGACGGCGCGGCAGCCTGTTTGCTTAAACCGCTTACCGCCACTCGCCTGCTGCCTGCGCTGACGGAATACTGTCGCCTGAGCCAGCACGCCCTGCCGCTGGTTAATAACGAGCAAAAACTACCGATGAGCGTCATGGCGGTGGATGATAATCCGGCCAACCTGAAGCTTATCGGCGTGCTGCTGGAGGATCAGGTTCAGCACGTCGAACTGTGCACCAGCGGCTCCCAGGCGGTTGAACGGGCGAAACAGATGCAGTTCGATTTGATTCTGATGGATATTCAGATGCCGGGGATGGATGGTATTCGCGCCTGCGAGCTGATCCGCCAGCTCCCTCACCAGCAGCAAACCCCAGTGATTGCCGTGACCGCGCACGCGATGGCCGGTCAAAAAGAGAAGCTGCTGAGTGCCGGGATGAATGATTACCTGGCAAAACCCATCGACGAAGAGAAACTGCACAACCTCCTGATACGCTATAAGCCGGGACATATAGGCGGAACCTATATCTTCACGAGCGAATCCGCCGAGATCAACGTTAATCCAAACGCCACTTTTGACTGGCAGCTTGCGCTTCGACAGGCGGCGGGGAAAGCCGATTTAGCCCGCGACATGCTGCAAATGCTGGTCGCGTTCCTGCCGGAGATCCGCAATAAGGTTGAAGAGCAGCTGGTAGGTGAAAATCCTGAAGGTTTGATGGAAGCTATCCATAAGCTGCACGGCAGCTGCGGCTATAGCGGCGTGCCGCGACTAAAAAATCTCTGCCAACTGCTGGAACAGCAGCTGCGTGCCGGAACGCCAGAGTCCGATCTTGAACCTGAGTTTCTGGAGCTTCTGGATGAGATGGATAATGTGACGCGGGAAGCGATGAAGGTGCTGGGGAACTGAGGCAAACGCCCGGTGGCGCTACCCCTCACCCTAACCCTCTCCCCAAAAGGGAGAGGGGATAGAACTGTGCGGTTTTTTCTCCCTCGCCCCTTAGGGGAGAGGGCGGGGTGAGGGGAAACTACCCTGTCTGCCCCAGTTTCAACACCGCAGCAATATTCCTCGCCGCCATCTGTACATTTTTGCTGGCGTTTTCCAGTGCGTCTTCCAGCGAGCAAATGGTATAGAGCACGCTGAACACGGCGTCGATACCGTGATTATGCACCACGCCCACATCCGCCGTCAGGCTACCCGCAATTCCGATAACCGGCTTGTTGTAGCGTTTAGCCACTTTCGCCACGCCGACCGGCACTTTACCGTGAATGGTTTGGCTGTCGATGCGCCCTTCACCCGTAATGACTAAATCAGCGTCTGCAACCTGTTCGGCCAGATGCAGCGCGTCGGTGACGATCTCGATTCCCTGACGCAGCTGCGCGCCGCAGAAGGCATACAGCGCAGCGCCCATTCCGCCCGCCGCACCGCCGCCATCGAGATTAACAACGTCAATATCCAGATCCCGGGCAATAACCTGCGCGTAATGCGCCAGCGCGTGGTCCAGGGTAACAATCATCTCCGGCGTCGCCCCCTTCTGTGGGCCAAACACGGCAGAAGCACCGTCTTCACCGATTAACGGGTTGGTGACGTCACAGGCCACTTCAATTCGGCAGTCTGCCAGACGCTTGTCCAGACCGCTGAGATCGATATGCTCGATACGCGCCAGCTCGCCGCCGCCCTGCGCAACAGGCTGCTTTTTAGCGTCCAGCAGCTTTGCGCCCAGCGCCTGCACCATGCCTGCACCGCCGTCGTTCGTCGCGCTGCCGCCGATACCGATAATAATATGCTTAACGCCCGCATCCAGCGCATGGCGGATCAGTTCACCGGTACCCCAGGAGGTGGTTTTCAGTGGATTACGCTGCGCGGGCGCGACCAGCTCAAGACCACTCGCCGCGGCCATCTCGATAAAGGCGCTCTGCTCATCGCCGGAAAGCCCGAAAAATCCTTCCACACGCTCGCCCAGCGGGCCGATAACCGGCACAGGGACAATCCGCCCTGCCGTGGCTGCAACCATCGCCTCTACCGTCCCCTCACCGCCGTCCGCTACCGGAAGTTTGACGTATTCCGCCGTCGGGAAAATTTCGCGAAAACCGTTCTCTATCGCCGTCGCGACCTCAAGCGCGCTCAGGCTTTCCTTGTACGAGTCCGGCGCGATAACAATTTTCATAAGCCATCCTTACGCATGTTAATTACGTTAAGCATACACCACGTAAATGACCGCTCATGGGAGCGGTCCCAATGCGTTTATCGTACCATGCACGGACGTTTATTGTCGAATGTCCAGTCAGGGATCAAATGCTGCATCGCCAGCGCATCGTCACGCGCGCCGAGGCCGTGTTTCTGATACAGCTCGTGGGCCTTCATCACCTGGTCCATATCCAGCTCAACGCCCAGACCCGGCGTAGAAGGAACCTGCACCATGCCGCCTTTGATTTCAAACGGCGCTTTCGTCAGGCGCTGGTTGCCTTCCTGCCAAATCCAGTGGGTATCGATAGCGGTAATCTTGCCGGGCGCCGCCGCCGCCACGTGGGTAAACATTGCCAGAGAGACATCGAAGTGGTTGTTGGAGTGCGAACCCCAGGTCAGGCCGAACTCATGGCACATCTGCGCCACGCGAACCGATCCCTGCATCGTCCAGAAGTGCGGGTCCGCCAGCGGAATATCGACAGACTGCAAGGACAAGGTATGCCCCATCTGACGCCAGTCGGTAGCGATCATATTGGTAGCCGTTGGCAAACCGGTCGCCCGACGGAACTCCGCCATCACCTCGCGGCCTGAGAAACCCTGCTCAGCCCCGCACGGATCTTCCGCGTAGGCCAGCACGCCTTTAAGCTGCTTACCGATTTTAATCGCTTCATCAAGCGACCATGCGCCGTTAGGATCCAGCGTCACGCGCGCCTGCGGGAAGCGTTTTGCCAGCGCGGTAATGGCTTCCGCCTCTTCTTCTCCGGCCAGCACGCCGCCTTTCAGCTTGAAATCATTGAAGCCATATTTTTCGTAAGCCGCTTCTGCCAGGCGTACTACCGCATCCGGGGTCATGGCCTCATCGTGACGAATACGATACCAGTCGCATTTTTCGTCCGGCTGGCTCTGGTACGGCAGCGGCGTCAGCTTGCGGTTGCCGACAAAGAACAGGTAGCCCAGCATTTCCACTTCGCTGCGCTGCTGGCCGTCGCCCAACAGGGAGGCAACGTTCACGCCCAGATGCTGGCCTAACAGATCCAGCATTGCGGCTTCAATACCGGTCACCACATGGATAGTGGTGCGCAGGTCGAACGTTTGCAGCCCGCGCCCGCCGGCATCGCGGTCAGCAAAATTACTGCGCACGGTATTCAGGATGTTTTTATATTCACCCAGCGTTTTGCCTACAACCAGCGGAATAGCCTCTTCCAGCGTTTTGCGGATCTTCTCGCCGCCCGGGATTTCACCCACGCCGGTATGCCCGGAATTGTCTTTGATAATCACAATATTGCGGGTAAAGAATGGCGCGTGCGCGCCGCTCAGGTTCATCAGCATGCTGTCATGGCCCGCAACCGGAACGATCTGCATGGAAGTGACGACAGGGGTAGTAAATGTGCTCATGGTTCAATCCTTTTATCAGTGACGTCCAAAAACAGGGCGCTTACGGTCAAATGTCCAGCCGGGGATAAGGTACTGCATCGGGCCTGCGTCGTTACGCGCGCCGCCCGGCAGCTTTTTATACGCCTCGTGCGCTTTGTGGATCTGATCCCAATCAAGCTCCACGCCCAGCCCCGGCGCATCCGGTACGGCAATTTTGCCGTTTTTGATCTCCAGCGGGTTTTGAGTCAGGCGGGCTTCCCCCTCCTGCCAAATCCAGTGGGTGTCGATGGCGGTCGGATTACCCGGTGCCGCCGCGCCAACGTGGGTAAACATCGCCAGCGAGATATCGAAATGGTTGTTAGAGTGACATCCCCAGGTCAGACCCCAGTCGTCGCAGAGCTGCGCCACGCGCACCGCGCCTGAAAGCGTCCAGAAATGCGGGTCTGCCAGCGGAATGTCCACCGAATTGAGCATGACCGCATGACCCATTTCGCGCCAGTTGGTGGCGATCATGTTGGTGGCGACCGGCAGGCCGGTTGCCCGGCGGAACTCCGCCATCACCTCGCGGCCTGAGAAGCCCTGCTCGGCACCACAGGGATCTTCCGCGTAGGTCAGCACGTCCCCCAGACCTTTGCAAAGGTCGATCGCTTCATCCAGCAGCCACGCGCCGTTGGGATCGACGGTGATCCGCGCGTCCGGGAAGCGTTTTTTCAGCGCACGCGCGCTTTCAATCTCCTGCTCGCCGGGGAGCACGCCGCCCTTCAGCTTGAAATCTTTAAAGCCATAGCGGTCCTGCGCGGCTTCCGCCAGGCGAACTACCGCCTCGCTGGAGAGCGCCTCCTGATGGCGCAGGTGATACCATTCATGGTTGCCCGGGGAGCGTTCCAGATACGGGAGGTCGGTTTTATTGCGATCGCCCACATAGAAAAGATAACCGAGAACCGTCACCGCATCGCGCTGTTTGCCCGGCCCCAGCAGTTCGCAGACCGGCACGTTCAGCGCTTTGCCGAGTAAATCCAACAGCGCGGCCTCCAGCGCGGCAACCGCATTCACGCGCAGCTCAAAGGTCCAGGCACCTTTCCCGAAGGTGTCAAAATCTGCCGATTGATTGCCTTTATGCACCCGCTGGACCACTTTGTTCAGGCGGGCGACTTCCTGCCCGACCACCTGCGGAATGGCCTCCACCAGCGTCTGGTAAATCACCTCCCCGCCCGGCGCTTCGCCCACGCCGGTATTTCCTGCGCTGTCGGTGAGCACCACAATATTGCGGGTAAACCAGGCGTTGTGCGCGCCGCCAATGTTGAGCAGCATGCTGTCCTGACCGGCTACCGGAATGACCTTCATATCAGTCACGATTGGGCTTGATTGCGTTGTCATCATCCACGCTCCGCAACAGGTTTAAGCTCGACGCGTTTAATATCGCCCACCAGTACCAGGTAACTCAGCACCGCCACCAGGGCATGCACCCCCACGTAGATCAGCGCGCCGTTGAAGGAGCCCGTCGTACCTACGATGTAGCCGATGGCGATTGGCGTAACAATCCCGGAGATGTTGCCAAACATGTTGAACAGGCCGCCGCTCAGGCCGCTGATCTCTTTTGGTGCCGTATCCGCCATCACCGCCCAGCCCAGCGCGCCAATGCCTTTGCCGAAGAAGGCCATCGCCATAAAGCCGATAATCATCCATTCCGCGCTGACGTAGTTACAGAACACCATGGTCATGGAGAGCAGCATACCGAGCACAATCGGCGTTTTACGCGCGATATTCAGGGAACCGGTACGGCGCATCAGCCAGTCGGAAATCACACCGCCGAGTACCCCGCCCACAAAGCCGCAGATAGCCGGGATCGAGGCGACAAACCCCGCTTTCAGAATCGACATGCCGCGCGCCTGCACCAGATAAACCGGGAACCAGGTAATGAAGAAGTAGGTTAAGGCGTTGATACAGTACTGGCCCAGATAAATACCGATCATCATGCGCGAGCCGACGAGCTGTTTGATCTGCGCCCATTTCTGGCTGAACGGCACTTTTGCTTTTTCGGATTTCTGATCCATGTTGATCAGCGCCCCGCCCTCGGCAATGTACTCCAGCTCTTTTTTGTTCACGCCCGGGTGCTGGTTCGGCTCGTGGATCACCTTCAGCCAGATAAAGCTGATGACGATCCCAAGCCCGCCCATGAAGAAGAAGACGTGCGACCAGCCCACCTCGTGCGTCAGCCAGCCCATGATTGGCGCAAAGATGACCGTTGCGAAGTACTGTGCGGAGTTAAAAATCGCCACCGCCGTTCCCCTCTCCTGCGCCGGGAACCAGGCTGCCACAATGCGGCTGTTGCCGGGGAAGGACGGCGCTTCGGCTAAGCCCACCAGGAAGCGCAGGGTAAAGAGCGCAATGATAATGCCGAAGCCGCTGAAGATATCAACGAAGCCCTGCAGCAGGGTGAACATCGACCAGATAAAGATGGACCAGAAATAGACGCGTTTGGAGCCGAAGCGGTCAAGCAGCCAGCCGCCGGGAATTTGCCCAATGACATAGGCCCACGAAAACGCTGAGAAAACGTAACCCATGCCGACCGGATCAAGCCCGATATCTTTTGCCATCTCAGAGCCGGCAATCGACAGCGTGGCGCGGTCACCGTAGTTGAAGGACGTGACGATAAACAGCATCACCACGATCCAGTAGCGAGCGTTAGTGCGCTTCTCTGCGCTGCTCGCCGCCTGGCTTAATGTACTCATAGTTGCACTCCTGAATCATAGCTTTCGCCTGGTTCATTCTGTACAGCACCTGTAGGGTAATCAGAATGAGAGATAAGTGTTCGGCAGTTTTGGTACGGCTGAAGGCCGTTTTATGGTGAAGCGCTGCCTTATTGGGTAACTGACGGGAAAAGTATATGAAGGAGTGGCGCTCTTCCTCACCGTGCATCGACACAACATTGAAGGGGGAGTGAGACGCGGTTTGGGGCATAAGCCCAAAGCAGTGGAAGATGGTTCACGGAATTGAGGTTTTCGTGCGGCTTTGTTGCCGGGTGGCGGCTTCGCCTGACCCGGCGTACATACTACAAAACTAGTTAAGCAGCGTTGCCCAGTGCTCAACCCACGGGTTGGATTCGCTTTCTGGTTCCGGGTGTTCGCCCGCGTCAATCAGCAGCATTTCGCCGACGCGCTGGGCGCTCTGCTCCTGCAGGAGCGCATCGAACTGCTTGCCGCCGCCGCAGAAATTGGCGTAAGAGCTGTCGCCCAGGGCAATGATGCCGTAGTGAACGTCAGGCTGGTAGCCAAGCTGGTCTTTAATGCCCTGGAACAGCGGCACGATGCTGTCCGGCAGATCGCCCTGTCCGGTCGTGGAGGTCACCACCAGGATGTATTTATCTTTGTATTTTTCCCAGTCGGCCAGTTCCGGATCTTCATACACCGTGGCCTTATGGCCCTGGTTCGCGAGGATTGCCTCTGCCTCTTCCGCCACCAGCAGCGAATTGCCGTACATCGTGCCGACAAAAATGCCTACTTCAGCCATGCTTTGCTCCCGTCATTATTGCGTCTGCTGTTCATCCTGAACGTTGCCCGGGACAAACTCAACCCTTTCATTTTCGGGGAGTTGTCCAAGCCAGCCAAACTGTGACAGCGCCTGCATCCAGACGTCGTCCAGCCCCGCGCGGATAGTCAACGGCTCCCCGGTGAACGGGTGCGTCAGGCTTAGCTCGCTTGCGTGCAGCATCAGACGATGACAGCCAAAATGTTCCGCCGCGCTGCGGTTCTGGCGAAGATCGCCGTGCTTGCTGTCGCCGATTATCGGGTGACGCAGGTGCGCAAGGTGGCGGCGTAGCTGGTGCTTACGCCCGGTTTTAGGCAAAAGCTCAACCAGGCTGTAGCGCGTGGTGGGGAATTTGCTGGTGGCGACGGGCATTTCCGCGGTTGCCATCCCGCGGTAATCCGTCACGGCCGGCTGTGGGCCTTTGTCATCACGGGCGAATTTATCGGCAATTTTGTCCAGCTCTTCCACCAGCGGATAATCCAGCGTGGCGGCATCCGTCAGCCAGCCGCGCACAATCGCGTGGTAGCGCTTTTGCATCTGGTGCTGTTCAAACTGCTGAGACAACAAACGCCCAGCTTCGCTGGACAACCCCATCAGCAGGACGCCGGAGGTTGGTCTGTCCAGACGATGGGCGGTAAAGACATGCTGACCAATCTGGTCGCGTACGGTCTGCATCACCACGACCTTCTCGTCGCGGTCCAGCCAGCTGCGGTGTACCAGCCAGCCCGACGGTTTATTCACCGCCACCAGCCACTCGTCCTGATAGAGGATCTCAAGCGTCATGCATTATCACCGGCAAACAGCGCATCCAGGCGTTCCAGCTCAGGCAGCATCACCGGGCGCGCCGGATGCGATGCATCGAGCGCCATTTCATAATAAGGAGAAACCGCAAAATCCTGCGGGAGAGGATGACCTCCATCCAGCAGCGCGTGCATGCGCGGAATCAATACCCACTGCAGCCACTCAAACGGCTCCAGCGTATCCAGGCAGAAGGGCTGAGTGCTTGCAAACGCCTCTGGCTGCGGCGCAGTTTCCTGCCACAGCTGATGTTGGCGCAGGCGTGCCTCGATGGCGTGCAACTGAGCACGAACGCTATCGTGTTGCGTCATGGGAACCTCAACTGAAAAAATGAACGGCGCGCAGCATAGCATTGCAGAAGGCAGAAATAAAAAAAGGGAGCACTGTAAAAACAGTGCTCCCGGTTCGTTTCGCAGCATTCCAGCTACAATTCGTGCTCCCTGCTCGTCCGTGACAACTTTTCCTGATGCCCGAAGGCCTGGTCATCCGTCAACCTTTTGCATCCTGCACACATCTTCCTGACGTGTTTGTCTCATCCTGAAACGTCCTGGCCATCCTGACCCACCGACCATCCTGACCGGCTCTCGTTCTCCTTCCTGGAGGTGTCCCTTACGCATCCTGCGATATCCACTTTGCTTCATCCTAAAGCCTTCCTGCAGCGCCATCCTGACGAGTCCTTTGTAAGAAACGCCATCATCCTGATGTTCGTCTCTCGTGTCGGCATCCTGTCGACAGAGATAGAATCCGCTATTCCGCTTCGTCTTACAACCCACTCTGTAAGCGCTGTATGCAGTAGCGCATCATCTACAAAGCCGCAAAAACCCCATAAGCAAATGAAAAATAGGGCAATAATGATATGAATCCGATGAGACAATCCTGAATGTTTAAGCGATGTCTCACAAACCTTGTAAGAGATCTCTTACACACGCAGTAGCATCATGGATTACAGAAGGGGCTCAAGCTGGCTAAGGAAATCCGCAAGTGAAGGGGCGAGTACGTCGCGTTTGCGGGTGCCGAGCGTCTCTTTAACGACGTCTCCGGACAGGTTGCAGACGGAAATAATATCCAGCTCGCTGTCCAGGGTAGCGATAAAGAGCGTCGGAGAAAGCTTAAGGCGTTTTTGCGTGACCAGATGGCCAATCAGGTTTTCCTGAACGCGCTGGAGGTCGTCTTCACTCCAAGTCTGCAACAGCGTCAGCGATATGTCGGCAAAGCGCGCGACCATATCCCCCGCTAGCTGCGTGGTATAAAACGCATGAACCGCTGGTTGTACCACAAGGCCCATTGCGCGTTCAACCGCATTTACATTCTGCTCACCCGTGAAGGGTTTGGGCTGCCAGAGTACGCTGTCGTCAAGGGTTGAGATAATGCATGGCGATGGCACACCATAAAGATCGGCGCTTTGCGGCCACGTACCCTGCTTTTCATGCCATGCGTCGCAGTAGCGGGTCGTGAAGGTCGTAAGGGCATTTGCAGTTTCGATATCCACCGATTTCTCTCTTCTTGTAAGACAGGATAAACTCAGCCCATAAGTGTACCTGTAAAGTGGCTATGAAACATGTCTTACGAAAATCATCAGGCGTTAACCGGCTTAACGCTGGGCAAATCGACCGACTACCGCGACACCTACGATGCAAGCCTGCTGCAGGGCGTGCCGCGCAGCCTGAACCGCGATCCGCTAGGCCTGCACGCCGACGCGTTGCCGTTTGTGGGCGGCGATATCTGGACGCTATACGAGCTGTCCTGGCTTAACGCTCGCGGCCTGCCGCAGGTGGCCGTCGGCCATGTGGAGCTGGATTACGCCAGCGTTAACCTGGTCGAATCGAAAAGCTTCAAGCTCTATCTCAACAGCTTTAACCAGACCAAATTCGACAGCTGGGACGACGTACAGCGCACGCTGGAACGGGATTTACGCGCCTGCGCGCAGGGCGACGTAGCGGTTTCGCTGTACCGCCTGCACGAGCTGGAAGGGCAACCCATCGCCCACTTCAGCGGCGCCTGCATTGACGATCAGGACATTGAAGTTGAAAGCTACGAGTTCAGTACCGACTACCTCGAAAACGCGGCAAGCGGTAAGGTTGTTGAAGAGACGCTGGTCAGCCATCTGCTGAAGTCCAACTGCCTGATTACCCATCAGCCGGACTGGGGCTCGGTGCTGATCCAGTACCGCGGCCCGAAGATCGATCGGGAAAAGCTGCTGCGCTATCTGGTGTCGTTCCGCCATCACAACGAATTCCACGAGCAGTGCGTGGAGCGCATTTTTAACGACATCATGCGCTTCTGCCAGCCTGAAAAGCTGAGCGTTTACGCGCGCTACACCCGCCGCGGCGGTCTGGACATCAACCCGTGGCGTACCAATACCGATTTTGTGCCTGCCACCGGGCGGCTAGTCCGGCAGTAATATAAATATTTTCACAATATGCGCAGTCTATTCCGCGCTTAAGGTTGTGAAACGTCATAAGCCAGGGCTATTGTAATCAACAGGGAAAGACGATAATCGTCCCGTAAGGAGCTCACTTGATTACACATATTAGCCCGCTTGGCTCAATGGATATGTTGTCGCAGCTGGAAGTGGACATGCTTAAACGCACGGCCAGTAGCGACCTTTATCAACTGTTTCGTAACTGTTCACTTGCCGTACTGAACTCCGGAAGCCTGACCGACAACAGTAAAGAGCTGCTGTCCCGCTTCGAAAGCTTTGATATCAACGTGCTGCGCCGCGAGCGCGGCGTGAAGCTTGAGGTCATCAACCCGCCGGAAGAGGCCTTTGTCGACGGTCGCATTATTCGCTCTCTGCAGGCCAACCTGTTTGCCGTGCTGCGCGACATTCTGTTCGTGAACGGACAGATCCACAATGCCGGGCGCTTCCAGCACCTCGACCTGGAAAGCTCCGTCCATATTACAAACCTTGTATTCTCTATTCTGCGCAACGCCCGTGCCCTGCACGTGGGCGAAGCGCCGAATATGGTCGTCTGCTGGGGCGGCCACTCCATTAACGAAACTGAATACCTGTATGCCCGCCGGGTAGGCACCCAGCTTGGCCTGCGCGAGCTTAACATCTGCACCGGCTGTGGCCCGGGTGCGATGGAAGCGCCAATGAAAGGGGCGGCGGTGGGTCATGCCCAGCAGCGCTATAAAGAAGGGCGTTTCATCGGCATGACCGAACCGTCCATTATTGCGGCTGAGCCGCCTAACCCGCTGGTGAATGAACTGATCATCATGCCGGATATCGAGAAACGCCTTGAAGCATTTGTCCGTATCGCCCACGGCATCATCATCTTCCCGGGCGGCGTAGGCACGGCAGAAGAGCTGCTTTACCTGCTGGGTATTTTGATGAACCCGGCAAACAAAAACCAGGTCCTGCCGCTGATCCTGACCGGGCCGAAAGAGAGCGCCGACTACTTCCGCGTGCTGGACGAATTTATCGTGCACACCCTTGGTGAAGATGCGCGTCGTCACTATCGCATCATCATTGACGATGCCGCGGAAGTGGCCCGCCAGATGAAAAAAGCGATGCCGCTGGTGAAAGAGAACCGTCGCGATACCGGCGATGCCTACAGCTTTAACTGGTCGATCCGCATCGCGCCGGATCTGCAGATCCCGTTTGAGCCATCGCATGAGAATATGGCGAACCTGAAACTGTATCCCGACCAGCCTGTGGAAGTGCTGGCTGCCGACCTGCGTCGCGCCTTCTCCGGCATCGTGGCGGGTAACGTGAAAGAAGTCGGTATCCGCGCCATAGAAGAGTTTGGGCCGTATAAGATCCACGGCGACCCGGAGATGATGCGCCGCATGGATGACATGCTGCAGGGCTTTGTCGCTCAGCACCGCATGAAGCTGCCGGGTTCGGCCTACATCCCTTGCTACGAAATCATCAAATAACGCTTTTCTCCTCCGTTGAAGCCGGATCGCGTCCAACGCGTTCCGGCTTTTTTATTACTGAGGCAATTCATTAGCATCTCCAATGTCATTTACAAATCCATCGCCAACGCAAACGATTACCTGGAATGACAAACCGTAAATTATCAGCCTTAATCAAAATTACCTGCCACAAAATCCTATAAAGCCATTTCTTTACAGCGTAAGTCTCCTAACTTACGGCTCAGTCTTTCAGGCTACATGTCGTTAATGGTAGCCTTCGCGCCCGTAAATTCTCTTTGATGTTTTTTTAACAGATAAATGGTCTAAACATGCCCACATAGAGAGTGGATTATTGCATTTGGGATCAGGATCACTGAAGGATTCATAACTTGAATGTATCTTTCCGCCCGCCAATAGTTACGGGCGAAAATTATTAAAAAACCGTCACTGAACGAATTTCATATTACCGTCAGGCACTTTTTCATCGGATTTGACTAGAAACCTGACAATTTGCTTCCTCCAGGAGATACAGATGGAAACCACTCAAACCAGCACCGTTGCTTCGATTGATTCCCGAAGCGGTTGGCGCAAAACGGATACCATGTGGATGCTTGGCCTTTACGGCACGGCAATCGGCGCTGGTGTACTGTTCCTTCCTATCAACGCAGGCGTCGGCGGCCTGATCCCGCTGATCATCATGGCTATCATCGCTTTCCCGATGACCTTCTTTGCACACCGCGGCCTGACCCGCTTCGTGCTGTCCGGTAAAAATCCGGGCGAAGACATTACGGAAGTGGTTGAAGAGCACTTCGGCATCGGCGCAGGTAAACTGATTACCCTGCTCTACTTCTTCGCCATTTACCCGATTCTGCTGGTTTACAGCGTCGCCATCACCAACACCGTTGAAAGCTTCATGACGCACCAGCTGCAGATGACGCCGCCACCGCGCGCCATTCTGTCTCTGATCCTGATCGTCGGCATGATGACCATCGTGCGCTTCGGCGAGCAGATGATCGTTAAAGCGATGAGCATTCTGGTGTTCCCGTTTGTTGCCGCCCTGATGGTCCTGGCCTGCTACCTGATCCCACAGTGGAACGGTGCGGCGCTGGAAACCCTGTCCATGAGCAGCGCATCCGCGACCGGTAACGGCCTGCTGCTGACGCTGTGGCTGGCCATTCCGGTAATGGTGTTCTCCTTCAACCACTCGCCAATCATCTCCTCCTTCGCGGTCGCGAAGCGTGAAGAGTACGGCAACGGTGCAGAGAAGAAGTGCTCCAGCATCCTGGCGCGCGCTCACGTGATGATGGTTCTGACCGTGATGTTCTTCGTCTTCAGCTGCGTACTGAGCCTCTCCCCTGCGGATCTGGCGGCGGCAAAAGAGCAGAACATCTCTATCCTGTCTTACCTGGCAAACCACTTTAACGCACCGCTGATTGCGTGGATGGCACCGATCATCGCGATTATCGCTATCACCAAATCCTTCCTGGGCCACTACCTGGGCGCACGTGAAGGCTTCAACGGTATGGTGATTAAATCTCTGCGCGGTAAAGGTAAGAGCATTGAAATCAACAAGCTGAACAAAATCACTGCGCTGTTCATGCTGCTCACCACCTGGGCGGTAGCGACCCTGAACCCAAGCATCCTGGGCATGATTGAAACCCTGGGCGGCCCGGTTATC